>JAABUL010001390.1_pt1 | contig 46466 bp, 49 predicted proteins | sample 5559151 | NCBI WGS metagenome assembly JAABUL01 (sample SAMN10711876, study PRJNA513368) | rock metagenome | isolation source: Antarctica rocks | place: Antarctica: Victoria Land, Pudding Butte sud
GGTCCGCGGACCTGGTCCTGGTCGTTGTCGGGGTCCGCCCGGACACCGGCCTGGCCGCAGCGGCCGGGGCACGGCTGGGGTTCAAGGGCGCCGTGGTGGTCGACGACGGCATGCGGACGAACCTGCCCGGGGTGTTCGCCGCCGGGGACTGTGTGGTCACCCACCACCGGCTGCTCGGCAGGACCTGGCTGCCGCTGGGCACCACCGCCCACAAGCAGGGCCGGGTCGCCGGGGAGAACGCGTTGGGCGGGAATCGGCGGTTCGCCGGCAGCCTGGGCACCCAGGTCGTGAAGGTCTTCGACGTGGTCGCCGCCCGGACCGGGCTCCGCGAACACGAGGCGCTGGCCGCCGGCCGCGGGTGGACACCGGTCACCTCCGCGGCAACGCCGGATGACCACAAGGCCTACTACCCCGGTGCCACCCCGATCGACGTCCGGGTCACCGGGGACGACTCGACCGGGCTGCTGCTGGGCGCGCAGCTGGTCGGGCGACGCGGCGCGGAGATCTCCAAACGGGTCGACACCCTACGCCGCCGCCCTGTTCAACCGGATGACCGTCGACCAGGTCAGCGACCTGGACCTCTCCTACACCCCGCCGCTGGGCTCGCCGTGGGACGCCGTTCAGATGGCCACCCAGACCTGGGTTCGCGACCACCAGCTCCCCGCCCAGCGCGCCGCCCTCGTCACCGAACCGGCCCACGCCGGCGGATCCCGATGACCGCCAGCTCACCCACCACCCAGCGACCCACCGTGCTGTTCGTGTGCGTGAAGAACGACGGGAAGTCCCAGATGGCCGCCGGCCTGATGAACAGGGCCGCCGGCGACACGGTCACCGTCACCTCCGCCGGGACGCAGCCCGGGTCGGCTGTGAACGGGCTGTCCGCCCAGTCGCTGCAGGAACTCGGCATCGACATCACCGGCGAGGTCCCCAGGGCGCTGACTCCCGAGATGGTCGCAGCCGCCACCATCGTGGTCACCCTCGGCCGGGGCGCCACGGTCGACCCCGTCCCCGGGCCGCGCTTCGAGACATGGGACACCGACGAGCCCTCCGAGCGCGGTATCGACGGCATCGAACGGATGCGCCTGATCCGCGACGACATCGCCCGCCACGTCGACGAACTCGTGGCCCGCATGTCCGGCGCAGACCACCGACCCGGGCCGGCCGTCGACCACGGCTGAGCCGTGGACGCGGTACGGCGACCGCGCGCCGCAGCAGGTCGTTGAGACCAGCACACTTGCGGGGGTGGCAGCGGGCAGGAGGCTGGCGGTGAGCCGGGCTCTGGTGTGGACGGCCAGCGCGGCCGGTGTGGTGCACGCGGGGTTCAGCCTGTACTGGGCAATGGGCGGGCGCTGGCTGTTGGCGACAGTCGGTCAATGGGCGGTGGACCTGTCCACCGAACGTCCGCTGGCGGCGGGGATCGCACTCGGGCTCGTGGCGGCTGCCAAGCTGGTGGGCGCGACGATCCCCGTCTGCGTCTCCTACGGACGGGTGCCGTGGCCGCGGATGTGGCGCGGTGTCAGCTGGGTCGGTGGACTACTGCTCGTGGCCTACGGAGGCGTGAACACGGTCGTTGCTCTCGCGGTGCTCGCAGGGGTGATCCGGGCCGAGGGCGGCTACGACGTCGACCCGATGAGGGGGCATGCCTACCTGTGGGATCCCCTGTTCGCGCTCTGGGGAGGAGCGCTCGTCCTGTCCCTCTGGTTCTCGCGGAGGCGACCCAGCGCAGTCCGGTAAAGCCGGCGCCCACTCGTGCCTGTCGGGCTGTTGTCCGGCATCGGCCCGATGAACCTCAGTCGAAGACGGGCAGCAGGCCGAACGCGCCGCTGGTCGCCGCACGGAGTTCGTCCTCACGCCACCCGACCAGTTCGCCGCTCTGCTCCTGGAGCAGGGCTCTCGGGAGCGTGGTGATCGACTCGCACGTCACGACGCTGTCATGGTCGACGCCCTCGACCGGGCCGACGTCCACCTGCCAGGAGAAGCGACGTGGACCCGACGAGATCGGCCCCAGCGTCGCCTCGGAGACCACCGAGAGTTTCCTCACGGGTATCAGCAGGAGCGCGGGTCCGCCCCTCGTCGACGCCCGCCATGTGGACGGGCCTCATCCGTGGAGCGCGAAGCTGTTGGCCTCGGACCAGGCCGCGACGCTGTTGGCCTCGGCGGTGTCGCCCTCGGCGGCCAGACGCGCGGTGCCTCCTCGAGCTGGAGCCGCTGCGCTTCGATCGCCATCGGCCGTGGGCGCGTCAGGTCCGATCTGCGGGCGAGCGTGTCGAAATGGGTACTCCCCGGCGGGGTTCAGGCCGGCGGCGTGGCGAACCCGGAGGCATCGTGTCCACCGGGGTCAGCTCTGCGGGGCCGCGACGTCGACGATCCAGGTGACGCCGAAGCGGTCGGTCAGCATCCCGTAGAGGGGCGCGAACGGGGACGGCGCCAGGGGGATGGCCACGGTCGCGTCCTCGGCGAGGCCGTCCCACATGCGCTGGATCTCCTCGGCGTCGGTCCCGTGCAGCGCGATGTAGAACGCGTTCCGGCCCGCGTCGAAGTCCTTTGAGGGCTGCACGTCATACGCCATGACTCGGAAGCCGTTCGGCGCGCTGACCTGGCCCCAGGCGACCTGGTCGGACTGGGCGGGGTCCTCGACCGCGTGGATGTCGGTGTAGGTGGCGACCGTGATCTCGCCATCGAAGGCCGACCGGTAGAACTCGAGCTGCTCCCGGGCGTTGCCGCGGCTGTCGACGTGGGCAGTGGTGGTCACGCTCATGGCGATCTCCTTCTGGGTGGGTGGGTTCCGGGCGCGGTGGCGCCCGGCCGTCCGGACAGGCCCGCGCCGCGCATAGCGGGCAGCAGGACGTCGTCAATCAGAGCGAGGGAGTAGTCGCGGGTGACGGGCAGTTGCTGGACCGCGACCCGGCAGGTGCACATCAGCGGGATCACCTGCGCCAGAGCGTCGACGTCAACGGGGCCGGATTGGCCGCGGTCCACGGCGCGCTGGATGAGGATCCGGTTGGCCTCGATCCAGGGCTCCATCCCCCCGGTTGTCAGCACGGCCGCGATCCGGGGATCCCGGTTCGCCACCGTCTGCAGGCCCGCGACAACCCGGACCCGGCGCCGCTGCTGCTGCGTGGTCTCCGGCGCGATGGTGGCGACGAGGTCGCCCCGAAGGCTGCCGGTGTCCGGCAGTAGCGCGCGGTCGACCTCGTCCGGGCCGAGGCGTTTGACCGCGTCCAGCACCAGGTCGGCCTTGGTTGGCCACCGGCGATAGACGGTGGCCCGCGCCGCGCCGACCTGCGCCGAGACCAGGTCGATGGTCATGCCCTCGTAGCCGAGGTCAGCGAGGACATCCAGGGTCGCTTCGAGAATCGCGGCGTCGCGGGAGTGGTCCCGTTTGCGGCCGCCCCGGCCCGGCACGGGATCCGGGTCGCTGACGGTCCCGATCTCCGGGTTCCCGGCCGCCAGCTGCCCGGTCGTGGCGTCCGCCGCTCTTGTCTCCTGCACGCTCTAACGATACTAAACGATATCGATACGTGCAAGTATCGAGACGGGAAGATCCTCACCGACGCCGCGCGATGGCAGCAGGATGAGGCGGTGCGCGTGGTCACGGTCGAACAGCGGCGGGTGGCGCTGGTACGCCGACACCACCTCTGCGGGGACGCGGCAGGACCCGCGGGGGTGGTCAGAGCCCTGGTCGCGCTGCATGCGACCGACCCGGCCTCGGTCTACCTCTCGGTTCTCGCGCGCAGTGCGGCCACGACCATCGCGGAGGTATCCGAGGCGATGTACGGCAGGCGCGCGTTGGTGCGGTGGATGGCGATGCGGCGCACGCTGTTCGTCTTCGCCCGTGAGGACGTCCCGATGGTTCAGGCCGCCGTCAGCACGCCACTGGCCGCGTCGCTGCGCCGGCGCCTGCTCAGCCGGCTGCACCACAACGGTCTCGACCCGGCCGTCACCGACGACCTGCCCGGCTGGCTCGCTGCCGCCGAGTCTCGGATCGAGCAGCTAATGCTCCGACGCGGCAGCGCCACCGGTGCCGAGCTGCGGGCCGATGAACCGGCGCTGCGGTCGACCATCCCGGCCCGCACGAGGTCAGAGACCCCGCGGGGACTGACCTCCCCGCTGCTGACTCTGATGGGCACGGAAGGGCGCCTGGTCCGCGGAGCACCCGTCGGCTCCTGGACCACCCGCGCCCATCGTTGGGAACCGGTCAGCGCCTGGTGGCCGGACGGCATTCCGGAGCTCGACCCGGTCGCGGCGCAGGCATCGCTGGCCCGGCGATGGCTGCAGCGGTTCGGCCCGGCCACGGTGGACGACCTGCAGTGGTGGACCGGGTGGGGTAAGACGACCACCCGCGGCGCGCTGAGCCGGCTCGACATCGAGGACGTCGACCTGCACGGCCGCCCGGGAATCGACCTATGCGACAGCGAGCTGCGCGATGGCGACCGGCTCGCCGCCGACCTGCCCGAACCCGGTGCCCCGGTCGCCTGCCTGCTGCCCGCCCTCGACCCGACACCGATGGGGTGGCGGCACCGGGGCTGGTTCACCGCCGTCGACCCCGCCCTGATCTATGACCGGGCCGGGAACATCGGCCCGACCATCTGGTGGAACGGCGAGCTCATCGGCGCCTGGGCGAGCACGGCCGATGGCATTCGCACCGAGATCGTGGCCGACCGCGGGCAGCAGGCGGCGAGCGCCGTTGAGCAGGCAGGAGCCCGACTACACGACCGGCTCGACGGCGCCGTCGTCGTTCCGGCCGCCCGCACCCCCCTCGAGCGCCACCTCAGCGAACCGCGCGTCGCCGGTGCCGGACCGGCCGCCGACCTCTGATCACCGCCTTGCCCTGATGCGCGGTGTTCGTCGCCCAACTCGCCCAGCTCGGGCCGTTCGGAGGGGTTGCGGCGAGTACCAGGGGCTGCGGGTCGCCATAACCCCCCCGATCTGCCGACGCGGGCCGACCGGGCGGTCGCAGGCGAGGAACCACCGCGGGCCAGCGGCATAGCCGGCTCAGATGTCGAAGTACAGCTCGAACTCCACCTGCACCGATGGCTACCGTTGACTGTCGGGGGATAGCCGCTCTCACCTGCGGTTTGACCGTTGACGACCGAGGGCAACCGGGGACCTTCCGTGGACGTCTTGCGGACTATCTGCGGACTAAGCGCGGACCAACCGAGAGCATCGCTTCCGGATGGTGAGCCGGAGGGCGGGCGCAGGTCCGGCGCGGGGGACTGATCCCGCGTGGCCGGCCTTCGGTTCCGGTCCGCCTGACCTACAGCAGGCGGGCGGTGGCGTTGACGCCCGACCCCCCGGGGTCTATTTCGTCAGCCCGCGACGCCCTCGACGATGCATTCCAGGTGATGCAGCCGGCCGCGGTTGACGTGCTTTTCGATCGAGCCCTGCACGTTGAACGTGGTCCCGCGCCACACGACCTGCGCAGCGGGGGTGATCACGGTGCGGGCCGGCAGGAAGCACCGGAGGCGGGTGTGCACCTGGTCGACGGAGGGGTCGACGGTCTCGCTGCCGTAGAGCGGGCTCATCTCGCAGCGGCCCGCGGTGTGGGTGGTGGTGTAGGTGACGACCCCGAAGTCGTCGCGGGGGCCGGCCACCTTCGTCACGATGTCGCAGGTCTCATGGGTGATCACCCGGTCGCCCGCTTCCGGTACCGGTTGAGCACGAACGATTCCGCCAGCGACCATCCACTGAACCCGGCACCGGTCGTGACGCCACCGACCGTGGTGACGATCTGTTCCGGATTGGCCACCAGCCGGGCCGTCGCGGCGGTGATCACGGCGTCGAGGTCCGCAGCCGGGGTGCCGGAGACGAACCCGGCACCCCTTGTGTAGGCCGTGGCGAACGCGGACACGACCGGGACGGCCTGCTCGCACCTGGCGATCAGGTCCGGGTCCTCCCCGGCACCGAGGAAGGCGGCGACGTGCTGGCCGTTGGGCATGTCAGACCGTGATGCCGTCGAGCCGGATGATGGCCTCGGCGTTCATCGGGGCGGCGTCATAGCGGGCCACGACCCGCAGGGCCAGCTCGTCGTACTGGCCGAAGGTCTCGGTCAGCACGACCACGCTCGGGGCCAGGTCCCGGGCTACGGCGATCTGCCCGAAGTCGGCGAGCACGGCCTGCGTGGTCTTCGTGGTGGTTCCGGCGATCGGGATGCGGCTGGTCACGGTGACCGGTGCCCCCCACAGTCGGAACACACCGTCCGCGGTCGGGTCGGCCTGCAAGACGTATTCGCCGGTGGTGGTCTTGATCTTGCGCAGGGCGGTGAAGGTCTCCGGGCGCAGGAACCAGCGCAGGCTCGCCATGGTGACGTTGGCCGCGAGGGCCGCGCCCCATGCGTCGAGGAGCTGGTCGAGGTTGAGCGCACCGCCGATGGCCTGCACCTGCGTGCCGGGGTAGCTGAGCATGCCGCGGGGGGTGGTGACCCCGTCGCCGGCACCGGCGATGAGGGCCGTGTCGATGGTCGCGGCCACGTCACGGACCAGTCGCAGCTGAAGGGCCGTGGTCAGGTTCACCACGGACTGCCGGGCCAGCTCATTGCTGAACCGGGTCAGGATCTTGACCGACTGCATGGTGTTCGGCAGGAGGATGATCTCGTTACCGAATGCCGGGTCGGTCTCGGGGATCAGTGCTCCCTCGGCGACGAAGCTGCGCTGGGTCTGCCCACCGAGCTTCGGGATGCGGATCTGGCTGCCGTTGGTGTCGAACATCCGCGGCCCGGCGGCCAGGAAGACGCTCGCGGCCTCCAGGGGCTGCACGAGGATGTGCTGGACCTGCTCAGCGGTCAGCTGGGGAGTGTTGAGAGTGGTTTCGGCCATGGTGTCGGCTCCATTCGGTGGCGAGGGATGTGTTCACCTCGACCACCGGGGCCGTTGTGCTCGTGCGGGTGCCGGACCCGCCCTGCCAGCATACCCGCTGGGGGTACGGGTAGGGCGGGTCCGTGATGTGTCGCTCACGCTCCGGCGAGGAGGTGCGGCATTTGCCGCACGTGACGCAAGGTCACGGCGGACCGTCTGGCACAAATGTTCCAGACGCTGCGGTTCGTCTGAGGAACTTTCCTCAGACGCGGACCGTCTGAGTCATTTGACTCAGTCGCGGACCGTCTGTTCCATCTGGAACAGGACGGGCGGGGCGGTCGTCTGTGTCATCTGACACAGACGACCGCCAGAGCGTGCCCTCGTCGTCACGGGTGGGTCGACTGCGTCATTTGACGCAGACGAGAGGTCTCGGCGGACCTACCCGGCGGCCCTGCGCAGGATCTGTGCCAGGTCGGGTGCGGTGCTCACAGTGCCGCGGGGTCCCTGTCCGGCGTCCCCGGTGACCCGGCGGGTGGCCAGGTGTGGACGGGCGGTCACGAGGGCCTCAGCGGCGGCGGTCACCTTCGCCGGGTCGGGGTAGCCGTCCTCCCCGAGCAGCTCGGCAGGGCTGCCGAAGTGCAGCAGATCCCCGGGGTCGGCGAGCACCGCTCCGGCGTGCGCCCGGACCGTGGCGTCGAGCAGCCGTCGACCGGCCTCGTCGGCCCGGCCGGCCCGTTCCCGGTAGCCGGCGCTCTCCTTCCGGAGCTTCTCCACGTAGGCGCGGTCGAAGGTGTCCGGATCGGTGCTCTCGGTGGCGGGAGCGGTGCTCTCGTCCACGCTGGGAGCGTCGCTCTCCGGTGCGGTGCTCCCGGTGGGGATGGGAATCTGAATGTCAGGCATGATCGGTCCTCTCTCAGTGACCCACGACCCGGTAGCCGGGGCGTGTGGGTGCGACGGCCGGGGCGGTTGCCGGGACCGGGGCTGCGGTGGACTGCGTGTAGCCGAGACGGTGCTGTGCCTGCTCAGCGGTGATCACACCGGCCTGCACCAACTTGGTCACCGCGTCGGCTTCCTGACCGACGCTCGCGGTGCCCGGATCGGCCCACGTCACGCCGGCCCGGACGGTGGCCGGGTCAACCCCGTCGACGACCGCCACCATCAGCCGGCAGACCGCTTCCCACGCCCGTCCGAACCGGCGCTGCCGGTCCTCGGCGCGGGTGGACAGGGAGGCTTCCGACGCTCGCAGCGCGTCGGCCGTGGTGACCCGCTCGGGGCTGCCCAGGTAGTGGCCCGGAAGCCCGGTCACGGCGCCGACCTGCTGGAGGATCACCCGGGTAGCGGCCTCGTAACCGGACAGATCCGCCGACGGGAGCTGCCCGAACTTCGTTTCCGGGGCCTCGCTGATCATCATCCGGTCGGACTCTGGGAACGGGTTCTGAACGTTGCCGGCGGCATCTTCGACCAGCTCGATCCCGGACACCCAACGGCGGGGCCGGCCGGCGTACTCGGAGCTGACCATCATGTCGACCAACAGCTTGCCGAGCGCGTCGGCCAGGGGGATTACATCTTCGATTTCGCTCGACCCGAACCGGTCCAGGATCGTTTCAGCGTTGGTCAGCGGGACCACGGGGACGACACCGAGCGGGTTACGCACCCGGCCGGTCACGGTCCAGCTCGGCGCCGGCGCGGCCCACGCCCCCGCGGTGTAGTGCACGATTTCGTCGGGCAGATACAGGGTCGCCCGGGTGTCGATGGGGACTTGGGTCGTCGGGTCGAGGTCGCTCCACCTCTTGAGCGCGGCGATCGTGACCCGGGTCCCCGGATCCCGGATCAGGGTCACCTGACGGGCGGACTCCACCGAGACCAGCGGGGCCCCGTCCTGGCCGGCCCACACGATGGCGTAGGCGGCGCCGAACGCCAGGGCCTCGCGGTGGGCGATCGTCGAAAGATCGTCCAGGTCGTTTCGGAGCCACCAGTCCCACAACCGGGCGTCGGGCTGCCCGTCGCGGGTGAGGGCGGTGACCCGAAGGCGTTCGGCAAGACTGATCACGGCCAGCCGGCAGACGTTCGACGACAGGGCAGTCAGCCGGTTGCCAACCCCGGTCAAAGCTTCCGGGGACAGGAATGCCAACGGCTGCCGGCCGGCGTAGTACATCGCCAGGCGGTCCAGGCGGGACTGCTGGGCGTCCAGCTGAAGCTGAAGGCCGGTCAGTAGGTCGATGCTCATTACGCGAAACTCCTCGCTCGTCGGGATTTGGTCTTGCGGTTGCGCCAGGTGGCGCGGGATAGTGCCATGACCGCGGCGACGGCCAGGTCGATACGTTGCGCGCCGTGTTTGTCCGCCTTGCGGATGCGGACCCCGCGGGAATCCTCGGTGACCACGGCGTTACCCATATGCCGGGCGAGGTCGGGGTCCCCGGAATGGGTGATCTGCCCGTTGACCGCGGCCTTATAGAAGTCGGCGGTCGCCGGGGTCATCCGCTGGGCGCTTTGCGGGAACTCGGTCACCGGCAGCCCGTCGGCCTCCAGGGCCTGCAACGAGCGGGCCCAGCGGTAGGGATCGGCCGTCACCTCCAGGACCTGCCAGCGCCGGGCGGCGTCGGTGATCGCCTGCTCCACGTCGGCGATCGGGACCCGGTAGCCGGGCTGGTCCCGCGGCGGTTCCCACAGCCCGACGACCGCGAAGTGCGGGCGCTCACTGACCGTGGCAGCGACGACCGCTGTCGCGTCCCCGTTGAACGAACCGTCCAGGGCGAGCACGACATCGCTGCCGGCCGGGATCCCCTGCCCGTTCTCGCACAGCTCCCACGCCCCGGACGGGAGGAACTTCCCGTCCGTGTCCGTCACGAACTGGCAGAGCCGGGCCCGCCGGTAGGTGGCCTCCCGGGTCTTGGGGGGCAGCAGCGCGACGAGGGCGTCTCGGTGCAGGAAGTCGTCGAGGGCCGGATTCGCCAGGGCCCAGCAGTGCTGGCAGTCGACGGGGTGGTCGGTGAACGCGGCGGCGCTGAACTCCCGGAACGCGAGGGTCCGGTCCCCGGGATTGGCCCGGGCGTATTCGCGCATATCCAGCAGCACCGAGTCCGCCGGGTCCGGACCGGGGGTGCCGATTCCCAGCAGCGTCGACCGGTCCCGCTTACCCGCGGCAAGGGCCACGACCTCGTACACCCGGCGGTCGATGACCCCGACCTCGTCCAGGATCGCCAGGCTCGGGTCCAGACCTTCCAGGTGCTTGGGCTCCGCGGGGTGCACCTGCATCAGTGCGCCGCGGGCAGGGACCCTTATCTCCCGCTGGTACAGCTGGCACCGAGACTCCAGCTCCGGGCACAGCTCGACCATCCGCTGAGCCGTCCGGAAGGCGATGCCGGCCTGGCGCTCATCCGTGGCCACGATGTCGACCTCGGCGCCCTCCGGCCCACAGAACAGGTCGAACAGCCCGAGCGCGGCCAACAGCGTGGTCTTCCCCTGGCCGCGGGGCATCATCCAGAAGGCGGACCGCGGCTGCGGGGTCGCGTCCAGTACGGAGGCGGTCAGGTCGACCTGCCACGGGCGAAGCTCCAGGGGCCCGCGTGCGCCCGTGCCCTTCGGGACCACGACGTACCTACGGGCGAACCCTGCGAACGTCTCAGAACGGCTCCCAGCGGCTTCCACCCGGGGCGGCGGCTCGTCTGGCGCATTTGCGCCAGTCGATGCGAACGTCTCAGAACGGCTCCCAGCGGCTTCCACAGGCAACGGGGAGTCGTCGACCCGGCCCTTGGGCCCGGCCTTCACGACGCACCGCGAGTGTGAGGCGAACTTGGCCTACCGACGGCAATCGTGCGCTCACGCGGCGTGACGACCCCCCCTGGTCGTGACGATCCGCGACGGGAGTTGCACGCACGGCAGGTGACCTCGACATCCCGCAGCCGGACGGCCTTACCTGCCTCGTACCTGTGCCACGCGGTGGGCGAGTGGTCGCAGGTCAGATCCTCGGTGGTGCCGCAGTCGCTGCACCACGACTGGAGACGCCGGGCGCGTTCGGACAGCCGTCGCCACGGGGTGCCGTAGCCCAGTCCGCGGGTGGTGGTGGTGCGCCTGGCAGCGCGGATGCGAGCACCGTCGGCCGCGCAGTCGGCGCAGCGGCTGTCCGGTGTCGGCTCACCGCAGCGGGTGCAGGGCCTCAGCATCGCGGCACCACCACTCGCACCTCGATGCGGTCGGTGGTCAGGTCACCGGTGTCGATGTCTTGCAGCACGATCACCCGGCGCACCACGAGGCAGCCGTCCTCGTCGAGGTAGGTCGTGTCCTCGGTCATCACCCGCCGCGGGTTGCGCTCAGGCACGGTGGCGCTCACCAGTCCACCTCGGCGCGGATGGCGCGTGCCTCGGCCAGCAGTGCTGCACCGACGGTCGCCATCGCGGCGGCCACGGTTGCCAGGTGGGCAGCCTCGGCGTCCGTGGCGTCCGGGTCGGCGGCGATGCTGCCGGACGTCTGCACCAGATCCAGCGCGGCGAGGGCGAGGCTGTGGCCCTCGTCGAGCATGAACTTCCCCTCGCTGAGGACGCGGGCAGCCTTCCTCGTGGGCGTCAGTTCCTCGAGCAGTCCGGACCCCCTACTCACGCTGCCCCCCTATAAAGGGGGGGCAGCGCGTGAGTACCTGGCCGCGTGAGTACCGTGAGTAGGCGCGTGAGTCCCTGACCTGCGGTGATGCGGTCAGCCGTGAGTCCGTGAGTCATCCGTGAGTCCTTCCGTCAGGAGGGGGTGCGTGAGTACCGCGTGAGTTCCCCGTGAGTGCGCCGGGGTGTACGTCGTGGGGGTCGGCGGGCGGCTGTCGGAGCGGGTCAGCTGCCCGGATTCGGCGAGCCGTTCCAGGCGTCGGCGGGCCTTCTCCAGGTCGCTGCGGTTCGGGTCCAGCGAGCCCAGCAGCACGGCCGCAATGTGCGCAGTGATGCCGCCTTGCCGTCGAGCGCACTCGACGAGGTCGACCGCCCCCAGTACTTCCGACACGCCGCGGATGTGGTCGTGCAGCACCTGAAACGGGCCGATCTCCTCGGCCGGTTGCTTCAGGTGCCGCCAGCCGACGACGGGGTCTCCGGCCTTGCCGTCGAGCAGGATGACCGATCCGGACCCCGCGGTGATCCAGACGGACCCGTACACGTCGGCGAGTTCCTTTGGTGGTCCGCCGCTGGCCGTCCGCTTGACGAGGTGGTGCAGCTCGGTCAGCTCGACCCCGCTGGTGGTCAGCATCTGGCGCGCTCGGTTGTACCCGGCACCGACCTCGTCGTCGGACAGACCGATCGCGGCATCCTTGACCGAATCCAGAATGACCGTGTCGGCGTCCGCCTCATCGGCCAGCAGGCGCAGCGTCTCCGGATGCTTCGCGATGTCCTCCAGTGGGGGACCGGGCCAGACGACGAGTCGGTCGGGACGCTGGTCCCGGAAGGTGCGGCGCAGTGCCCGGGCCGTCTGCCGGGGTCGGTCCATCGCCAGATACAGGACGTTCCGCTGGCCGGGGACTACAGGCATCCCGAGCACCGTCGGGGACAGCCCTAGCCGGGCATGGACGAGCTGCCCGGCAAGGGTGGTCTTCCCGGTGCCCTGGGCGCCGACGATCGTCAGGGCCTCACCGGCTGCCCAGGCGACCGAGGCGCCGTCGCCCCAGACGGGCTGGCAGTCGGCGCCCCAGTCGTCGAGGAACTGTGTCGCGGTGAGCAGCCGGTCCCGGATCAGCTGGTGTCCCAGCTCCTCGGCGGTCGGCTCCCGCCCTGACCAGTAGGCGTCGTCGTCGGTGGGCGGCGGCGCCGGGTCGAACGTCGTGGCGGTCACCGAGCGGCCCGCAGCAGGGCGGTGAACCGGTCGTCGGTGCGGTCCCACTTCAGGGCGGCGCTCACGCTGCGACCGCCGGGAGGATCCCGACCGAGCGCAGGTTGTCCAGCAGCCGCTCGTCCCGGGCAGTGGCGGCCGTCCGGCGATGACCGGTCCGAGCGGCCTCCAGGCGCCGGGCCTCGTCCCGGTCGACCCGGAACCGGACGGCGTGGCCAGCTGCGAGCCCGGCGCGGTGGCCGTCGCGGTAGCCACGGTCATAGGCCAGCTCGACGGCCACGTCGACGGCGATCTGCCGCAGGTGCTCGGGGTGGTCGTGCAGGCGCGGTGTGTAGGCGGTCACCGGCACATGCCCCGGATCGTGGCGGCGACGCCGAGCAGGTCCTCGGCGAACGACTCGAGGACGTCCGGGTCGCCGTTGAGGTAGAGCCTCTCGTCGAGGCCGTCGCCGGGGTCGGTCTTCAGCGCGCCGGGCTCAACCGTGAGGCTTGGCGCGCCGGTCTCGATGTCCTCGCAGATCACGATCCTCGCCGGGTGGCTGTCGAAGCCGCCGGACATATCGGCCTCGGCCGGGTCCCGGACGGCGCGCAGCTCGGCCCAGCTGCAGTCCTTCGCCTTCTTATGGCGGTACTCCGGCCGACCGTGCTCGTCCGCGCCGTCCGGGAGGCGGACCACCCACTCCGGGTCGACGGCGTTGTCGGACGGTTCCGGTAGCGTGGTGGCTGCCGCCCCACCTGCACCGATGTCGCCCCGGCCAGTTACAGCTGACCGGGGCTTCATGCTGCGGACCGGCTGTCGGCGCGGCCGATTTGCTCGGCCAGCCAGCCCAGTACGCCGGCCTCGGGGTAGAGCACTCGCCGGCCGATCTTCACGCTCGCCGGGCCGTAACCGACGTGCCGCCAGTAGCGGACCGTCTCGGGCTTCGTCCGGAACCGCTCGGCCACCTCCTCGGTGGTCAGCAGTCTGTCCATGGTCAAACCTCCTCCGGGTTGTTAACTTCAACCCTGCCGAAGTTACACCCGTGTGGTTCGTTGCGCAACCTCCCCACGGTCGGTAGAGTCAACCTCGTGACGAATACAGCGGACTCGCCGGTTTCAACGGAGACGACACCGGAGCAGGCGGTCGGTGTGCGCGTGCGGATGTTGCGGAAAGCGCGGGGGTGGTCACAGAGTGAGCTGGCAGCCCGGCTGGACCGGGTCGGGGTCCGGATGCACCAGACGGCCGTCGCGAAGATCGAGGCGGGCGAGCGGCCCATCCGCGTCAATGAGCTGGTGATCCTGGCGCAGCTGTTCGGACAACATCCGGAGTCCATGCTGGCCGGGGACGTCGGCAGTTTCCCGTCGGCCATGACCGAAGTTGTGATGGCTCAGGCGACGTTCTCTCAGGCTCACGACGAGGTCCTGCAGGCCAAGGAGGCTCTAGCCGCAGCGGAGGTGCGGGAGCAGGTGGCCAGGGAGGCGGCAATCGCTGCCCACCGGCGGCTAGAGGCGCAAGTTCGACAGCCGCGGGGAGGTGTCCCAGATGGCGAGCATCGCGAAGAGGACTGACGGTCGCTGGCGGGCCCGGTACCGCGACGACAACAGCCGCGAGCACTCTCGACACTTCGCCCGGAAGGTCGACGCCCAGCGCTGGCTCGACGAGGTCACGGCGGCGGTCGTGACCGGCGCCTACGTCGACCCCAAGACGGCTCGGACGACGGTGGAGCAGTGGTGCGCGACCTGGCTCGATGGCTATGCGACACGGCGGCGGTCCACGGTCCGGCAAGCGCGGGTCCACATTGCGCAGATCGTCGCGGCGTTCGGGCCGATGCAGCTACAGGCGGTCCGGCCGTCGCACGTCCGCAGCTGGACGGCGCTGCTGAAGGCTGACGGCCGGGCGGATTCCTATGTCTACGCCCTGCACGGGCGGCTGTCGCAGGTGCTCGGCGACGCAGTGTTGGACGGTGTGTTGGCGCGGAATCCGTGCTCGCGGCGGACTTCTCCGGGGGCGGGGTCGCAGCGGCCTTACGTGGCGACGACGGATCAGGTGTGGGCGCTGGTCGACGCGGTTCCCGCCCACCTCGGGCCGGCGGTCCTGCTCGGGGCGTTCGTGGGGCTGCGGACGGCGGAGGTCTGCGGATTGCGGGCCGCCGATGTCGATTTCATGCGCGGCGTGGTGTCCCCGGCGGTCCAGTGGCCGGGGGAGCCGTTGAAGACGGACACGTCTCGGTCTCCGGTGCCGATCCCGGCCGCGCTGGCGCTGGAGCTGTCGGCGGCGGTGGCTCGCTGGCCGGGGCGGGCGGTTGTCACGGACGGTCGGGGCGGCGGTGCGTCCCGTGGTCGATCGAGCGGGCGGTCCGCTCGACGCGGGGGCCGGTAGGGCTGCCTGAAGGTTTCCGCTTTCACGATCTCCGCCACTACTTCGCGTCCCTGCTCATCGGCTCGGGCGCGGATGTGAAGGTCGTGCAGGCGCGGCTACGGCACGCCAGCGCCAAGACCACGCTTGACACCTACGGGCATCTGTGGCCTGACGCGGACGAGTCCGCACGGGCCGCGGTGGGGGCTGTGTTCGCGGCTCGTGCGGACCGTGTGCGGACTAGCGGGGTGTCCTGAGGGCGTTTGTGCTGGTCAGCGGCATAGCCGGCTCAGATGTCGAAGTACAGCTCGAACTCGTGCGGGTGGGGGCGCAACCGCAGCGGATCCACCTCGCGGGTGCGCTTGTAGTCGATCCAGGTCTCGATCAGGTCCGGGGTGAACACGTCCCCCGCCGTCAGGAAGTCGTGATCGGCGGCAAGCGCATCCAGCGCCGTGGGCAGCGAATCCGGGACCGTGGCCAGCGCCGCCAACTCGTCGGGGGGCAGGTCGTAGAGGTCCTTGTCGACCGGCTCGGGCGGCTCGATGCGGTTGCGGATCCCGTCCAGCCCCGCCATCAGCAGGGCGGAGAAGGCCAGATAGGGGTTCGCCGACGGGTCCGGGACGCGGAACTCGATCCGCTTGGCCCGCGGGCTGGTCCCGGTCACCGGGATCCGGACCGCCGCCGAGCGGTTGCGCTGGGAGTACACCAGGTTCACCGGTGCCTCGAATCCCGGGACCAGACGGTGGTAGGAGTTCACCGTCGGGTTGGTGATCGCGACCAGGGCGGGCGCGTGGCGGATCAGCCCGCCGATGTACCAGCGGGCGGTGTCGGACAGCCCGGCATACCCCGCCTCGTCGTAGAACAGCGGCTCTCCGTCCTTCCACAACGACTGGTGAACGTGCATTCCGGAGCCGTTGTCGCCGAACAGTGGCTTGGGCATGAAGGTGGCGGTCCGGCCGTCCGCGCGGACCGTGTTCTTGACGATGTACTTGAAGAGCATCAGCTCGTCACCTGCGTGCTGCAGGGTGTTGTACCGGTAGTTGATCTCGGTCTGTCCGGCCGTCCCGACCTCGTGGTGGGCGCGCTCCACGGACAGTCCGGCGCGGATCAGGGTCGAGCTGATGGAATCCCGCAGATCCGCGAAATGGTCGGTCGGCGGCACCGGGAAGTACCCGCCCTTATAACCGGTCTTGTAGGCGAGGTTGCCGCCCTCCTCCACGCGCCCGGTGTTCCAGGCCGCCTCGATGGAGTCGATGAAGTAGTAGCCGGCGTTCTGTTTGGTCTCGAACCGCACGTCATCAAAGATGTAGAACTCCGCCTCCGGCCCGAAGTAGGCGGTGTCGGCGATTCCGGTGCTGGCCAGGTACGCCTCGGCCTTGGCGGCGACCTGGCGCGGGTCGCGGGCGTACGGCTCGCCGGTGAACGGGTCCACGATGGAGAAGTTCATCGCGACCGTCTTCCGGAGCCGGAACGGGTCGACATAGGCCGTCTTCGGGTCCGGTATCAGCTTCATGTCCGACTCGTGGATGGCCTGGAATCCCCGGATGGACGAGCCGTCGAACATCAGCCCGTCCGTGAGGACGTCATTGTCGAAGGCACTCACGGGTACATTGAAGTGCTGCATGATCCCCGGTAGGTCGCAGAAACGCACGTCGATGAACTCGACGCCCTCCGACGCGATGTAGGACAGCAGTTCCTCGGCGGAAGAGAACATCCAACCTCCTCGACCCGCGGCGGACGCGGATCCTCAGCCGACCCGGTGACGGGTCTAGTCGACGTGGTGCCCCCGACCGGTGGGCGGGGGCAGTCCATCAGAACCTGCCAAGCCCGTGTGACGACGGTGTGCCGGGCGTGTGTCGGGCGGGTTACGTCGCTGCTCTGACGGCTGTTCCGGGGCCGGCCGGGCGGACCGCAGGGTGCTTGCTGCGGTCCGACGGCGTCCACCGTCCGTGGCCAGTCCCTTGCATCCGGACGTTGTGGGGTGCAACATATCGGGGTCGTGCTCTCCGCACGGCATCTTCGATGTGGAGGACGACATGCGTAAAGCTGCACGTGGCTTGATGGTTGCCGGCGGTCTCGCCGCGGCCCTGGTGATGGCCGGCTGTGGGAGCAGCTCGAATTCTGGCGGTGGCTCTACGTCACCGTCCGCGGTGAGCTCCAGTTCCGCAGAGGCCGCGACCACCCCCTCGACCGAGTCCAGCCCGGCGGAGTCCAGCCCGGCGGAGTCCAGCCCGGCGGAGACGCCCAGTGAGACCGCGTCGGCCCCGGCCGGCGACTTCTCCAAGGCGGCGGGTCAGAAGGTCGGCATCCTGCTCCCGGACACCCAGTCCTCCAACCGTTGGGTCACCTCAGACCCGGAGGCATTGAAGGCCGGCTGCGCCCAGTACAAACTGAGCTGTGACATCCAGAACGCCCAGAACGACCCCGCCCGGATGGTCACCATCGCCCAGTCGATGATCAACAACGGCGCGAAGCTGCTCCTCGTCACGCCGCTGGATTCGGCGTCAGCCGGCAAGATCGAGGAGGCCGCCAAGCAGGCCGGTGTCCTCACCATCGACTACGACCGCCCGACGCTCGGTGGCAGCGCCGCGCTCTACGTTTCCTTCGACAACGTGAAGGTCGGCCAGCTGCAGGGCCAGACGCTGGTGAACTGCCCGGAAGTCAAGGGCAAGTCCAGCGTCAAGTACGTCGACGTCAACGGCTCCAAGACCGACCCCAACGCCGCGCAGTTCAAGCAGGGCTATGACTCGGTGTTGTCCAAGCAGGCCGGTTGGACCAAGCAGGACGATCAGTCGATCGACAAGTGGGACAACCAGCAGGCTGGCGTCACCTTCGCCTCGATGCTGCAGAGCCACCCGGACCTGAACGCCGTCATGGTGGCCAACGACGGCATGGCGAACTCGGTGATCACCGCCCTGGCCAAGCAGAAGCTGGCGGGCAAGGTCGCGGTTTCCGGCCAGGACGCGACCGTGCAGGGTCTGCAGCACATCCTCGACGGAACCCAGTGCTTCACCATCTACAAGCCCTCGACCGCTGAGGCCGGGCCGGCCATCAAGGCCGCCGCGCAGTTGCTGTCCGGCCAGGCTCCCGACACCAACCAGGTGTACACGGACGCCACCAACGGCCGTAAGATCCCGGCGATCCTGGCCACTCCGGTCGCGATCACCAAGGCCAACATCAATGAGCCGATCGCGTCCGGTTACGCCCCCAAGGCCCAGGTGTGCAGCGGCGCCTTCGCCGCCAAGTGCCAGGCCGCGGGCGTCAAGTAGTCCCCAGCTGATCCCGGTCCCGACCGCGGATCAGGAACCCCCGGTACGCGAGAGCACCGCGTTCGCGTACCGGGGGTTCGACGCGATATCCCGACGCACCACGTCCCAGACCCATCCGGTACCGAGTAACCCGGCACCGCCACCCACCCCGAACCCGTAGCGGATCCCCGAAGGGTTGCCCATGTCCGACGAACCGATCCTCCAGCTGCGGGGGGTCAACAAGAGTTTCGGACCCGTTCAGGTCCTCTACGACGTCGACTTCGACGCACGCCTCGGCGAGGTGACGGCCCTGGTGGGCGACAACGGTGCCGGCAAATCGACGCTGATCAAGTGCATCGGTGGCACCTACACCCTCGATTCGGGCGGCTACACCTTCGATGGGCACGAAGTCAAGGTCACGACGCCGAAGGACTCCTCGAACCTGGGCATCGAGATCGTCTACCAGGACCTGTCCCTGTGCGAGAACCTCGACATCGTCCAGAACATGTTCCTGGGCCGGGAGCGGACGGCGCACGGAGTGCTCGACGAGGGCTCGATGGAACTGTCGGCCCGCGAAACGCTGGACGGGCTGCGGGTTCGCACCGTGAGCTCGGTCCGGCAGAAGGTGGCCAGCCTCTCCGGCGGCCAGCGCCAGACCGTGGCGATCGCCAAGTCGGTGCTCTGGGATTCCAGGCTGGTCATCCTCGACGAGCCGACCGCCGCGCTCGGGGTCGCCCAGACCGCCCAGGTGCTCGAACTGGTCCGGCGCCTGGCCGATCAGGGGCTGGCCGTGGTGCTGGTCTCGCACAACATGCTCGACGTCCTGCAGGTCTCGGACCGGATCAGCGCCCTCTACCTCGGCCGCATGGCGGCGACCGTCCTTCGGGCCGAGGTCAACCAGACCCAGATCGTGGAACTGATCACCACCGGCCGCAGCGGGGACATCGGGCTGGCGCCGGAGGACACACCGAGTACCGAAGGGGCTGTCGCATGAGCGTCACCGAGACGATGGAGACCTCGGCGGCCCGGGGTGGCCCGCCGCGCGGGATTGGTCAGTACGCGAAGCGGTACGTGCAACGAGCCCGCAACGGTGACGCGGGCTCGGCCCCGGTCATCCTCGGACTGATCGTGCTGATCGTTATCTTCTCCGTCGCCCATCCGCCGTTCTTCTCCCTCGGCAACCTGGCCAACCTGGTCACCCAGTCGGCACCGATCATGCTGTTGGCGCTCGGGCTCGTGTTCGTGCTGCTGCTCGGGGAGATCGACCTGTCCGCCGGAACCACCTCCGGGGTGTGCGCCGCGGTCATGGCGCTGTTGATCTTCAAGGGGTACCCGACGGTCATCGGTGTTCTCGCGGCGATCGTCGCTGGGGTGATCATCGGCCTGATCATCGGCTACGTGCGCGCCAAGATCCGGGTGCCGTCCTTCGTCATCACGCTGGCGTTCTTCCTCGCGCTGCAGGGCGTCGTCCTCGCCATCGTCATCGCGGCCAAGACCCAGGGCAACATCCCCATTCAGAGCAACGCCATCAATGCCCTGGAGAACTCGCCGATGCCCAACTGGGGCGGCTGGCTCATGCTCGTCGTCTTCACCGTCGGGTACGCGGCCCTCAAGCTCAGCGACGCCCGCGGCCGGCGCCGGCGCGGTCTGCGGGCGGAACCCTTCGGGATTCTCGCGCTCAAAATCGGCGCCCTCGCGGTGCTCGGAGCGGTGCTGGTGTTCCTGCTCAACTCCAACCGGGCGCTGAACACCGGCGCCACCGGCTTCACCACGGTGAACGGCAAGATCGTCAAGGCGCAGGCCACCGCTCTGACCGGCGTCCCGTGGGTGGTGCCGTTCCTGCTGCTGGTCTTCGTCATCCTCGCACTCGTGCTGACCCGGACCGTCTACGGGCGCCACGTCTACGCCGTCGGGGGATCGGCCGAGGCCGCCCGGCGGGCCGGTATCAACACCACCGCGATCCGGATCTCGGTGTTCGTCATCGGCTCCGGCTTGGCGGCGCTGTCCGGGATCGTGCTGGCCTCCCAGATCGGGGTGAACTCCGCCGAGGGTGGTGGTAACACCCTGCTGTTGGCCGTGGGCGCGGCCGTCATCGGCGGGACCAGCCTCTTCGGCGGCAAGGGCCGTGCGGTAGACGCCGTACTCGGGGCGATCGTGGTGACCGTCATCCAGAACGGGATGTCCGACATCGTGCAGGGCGCCAACAGTGCGGCCGTCCAGCTGATCGTCACCGGCATCGTGTTGGCGCTGGCGGCGACCGTTGACGCGATCTCACGCCGCCGGGCCGGGGCATCAGGGCTGGCCTGAACCCGGTCGGGCCCGCGAGATTCGGCGTCAAGATGCCGCAACTGGTTCCCACGGTCGGGGTGCCGGCACGGCGGCAGGCCGACGTCCGCGAGCACAACCTGGCCCTCGTGCTGGCCGAGGTGCACTCCCGCGGCCGGGTGTCGCGGGCCGAACTGACCGAACTGACCGGCCTGAACCGCTCGACGGTCGGTGCCCTGGTTTCAGACCTGCAGGACCTCGGCCTGGTTGGTCAACACCGTCCCGGCAACGGGCCGCGCTCGGCGGGGCGACCGTCGCACCAGGTCGTGGCCCGCGAGGACGGTCCGTATTCGATCGCCGTGCAGCTCGATGTCGACCGCCTGGTGGTCGCCGTGGTCGGGCTGGGCGGGACGGTGCTCGGCCGGGCCGCGCGGCACCTGTCGCCGGGTGCGTCGCCGGCGGTTGTGCTGGACCGGGCGCGCGACGCACTGTGCCGGTTGGAGCGGGCGCTGCCGGCCGGGGCCAGGGCATGCGGGGTGGGGGTCTCGGTGCCCGGCACGGTCCGGCGCCGCGACGGGGTCCTGCGTTCGGCGCCGAATCTGGGGTGGCGGGAAGTCCCCCTGGCATCCCTGGTCGCCACCCGGATGATCCCGCACCACCCGGAGCTGGTCGTGCGCGTCGGTAACGACGCCGACCTCGGTGTCCGGGCCGAACGGCTGCGAGGCGCGGCCCGTGGGGTTGACGACGTTGTGTACCTGCTGGGCAACACCGGCATCGGCGGCGGCATCGTCTGTGGCGGAGTGCCAGTCACTGGCGCGCGTGGGTACGGGGGCGAGATCGGCCACATGGTCATCGCACTGGACGGACCCGCCTGCAGCTGCGGCGGTCGGGGATGCCTGGAGACTCTGGTCGGCAGCAACGAGCTCTGCCGGCTTGCCGGGCCGGCGTACCTGACCGGACGCGACGCGACGGCACGAGTGATCGCCGACGCCCATGCCGGGGTAGCGGTCGCCGCACAGGCGGTCCGGGTGGTCGGCGCGCGCCTCGGGGTCGGGCTGGCCGCCATCGCGAACATGCTGGACCCGGAGGTGATCATCGTCGGTGGGCTGCTCCGCGACGTGCGGGCGCTGGCCGGAACCGAGGTCGACTGCGCCATGTCGGCGCAGTTGGCGACCGATGGCTGTGACCGGGCGAGCCTCGCCGAGCCGGACCTGGGCCGGGACTCCAGTCTGCTGGGCGCCGCCGAGCTCGGGTTCGACCAGCTGCTGGACTGGGCGCAGGGCTCGGGCTGGCTGGCTGTCCGCAACGGGTAGGGACGCTGCGTGGGCTGCGTGGGCTGCGGGCAACCGTCTCCCACGCCACCAGGTCTGGTAAGCGCCGGCCTCTACTGTCGCGGAATGGACGGGCAGGTGGCACCCGGGGTCGGGTTGGGCCTGCCGGCACGCGGTCCGGGCAGTGTCGCTTCCTGGTCGGCACGGATCGTCGCGCTGGTCATCGACTGGGTTGTCAGTCTGGCGGTCTCGCTGGCGTTCGCCCCACGCGCCCAGGTGACCAGCGGGGACGCCCGGTGGCTGCCGCTGGTGGTCCTGGTGGTGCAGACCGGGGCGCTGACGGCGACTTCGGGGGGCAGCTTCGGTCAGCTGCTGATGGGGATCCGGGTGCGCCGGGTGGATGGTGCCCCGCTGGTCGGGTTGGGTCGTGCGCTGCTGCGTTCGGCGCTGATCGCCCTCGTGGTCCCGGCGGTGGTCTTCGACTCCGATCGTCGCGGGTTGCACGACCGGGCCGCCGGCACTGTGGTGGTGCGCCGGGTCAACGGCCGCCGCCGGTGACGTCGGCGTCGGTCGGGGGGCGCAGGCCCTTTGGTAGTCGCGCGTTGCGGGGGACCGGTCCGTGCGGGGTCTGCGGGGCGCCCAGCCGTAATGCCTTGAGTCGCTGATTGACCTCGCGGGCATCGCCTGGAGTCAGCACGGCGGGCATCTTGCGCAGGTGGCGGGGCAGCTTCGCGATGGGAACCTGACCCTGCGCGGTACCGACCTGGACGGTGCGCACCGGGATGCCGGGCGCGACGCGGTTGTGGCGGCGGACCTCGTTCTGCAGCAGTCCGGTGACCCGGCCCCGGCTCGGGCCCTCACCGATCAGCACGATGCCGGGGCGTCCGACGGCGCGATGCACGATTTCCAGGGTCCGGGTGCCACCGACCGCGGGGCTGATCGTCCAACCCCGCTTGAGGGTGTTCAGGGCAGCGGCAGCCGCGCCCGGGCGGCCTTCCAGCTGGGCGTATGCGGCGCGCTCGGCCCGGCGACCGAAAACGATCAGGGCGGCCAGCAGGCCGAAGATGACGCCGAGAAAGGCGAAGTAGCCCGGGACCCCGAGCAGCCAGCCGATGCCCCACACGAGCAGAAACGCGACCACGAAGGTGAGCGCCAACCACAGCGGCAGCCGCCGGTCCGAGCGGACAGTCAGGGTGTAGGCCTGCCCGATCTGGCGCAGGTTGGAGGCAACCTTCGCCGCGAACCCACGGACTCCCGTCTTGGTGGCCGGCTCCGACCCGGGCCCGGCGGTGCTGGCAACGGCCTTCCCGGTGCCGGCCTTCGCAGTGCCGGACGCCCCGGCGCCGCGCTCTCCCGACGTCGGTCCGCCACTGCTGCCCGCGGCGCGCGCACCGCCCACTCTCCGGGACGTGCCGGTGGGGGACGAGGACTTGGGGGCCACGACCGTCGAGGATACGTCCGGCCGCCCCCGTGGCACCGGTCAGACCGTCGCGGACCCCAGCCGGGCCTGCTGCGCCTGCCGGTAGAGACGTCCCGCCCGGTAGGAGGAGCGCACCAGTGGCCCGGCCATCACCCCGGCGAAGCCCAGCTCGCGGGCCCGCTGCCCGAACTCGTCGAACTCCTGCGGGTTCACCCAGCGCGTGACCGGGTGATGCCGCGGGCTCGGCCGCAGGTACTGGGTGATGGTCAGCAGGTCACATCCGGCATCGCGCAGGTCGACCAGGGCGGCGTCGACCTCGGCGGGCGTCTCGCCCATCCCGAGGATCAGGTTGGACTTGGTGACCATCCCGGCCGCGCGGGCCGTGCTCAGCACGCCCAGCGAGCGCTGATAGTCAAAGGCGGGCCGGATACGCCGGAAGATCCGCGGGACGGTCTCCAGGTTGTGCGCGAAAACCTGCGGCCCGGCGGCGAAAACCTGCTCCAGCAGCTCGGTGTGCCCGGAGAAGTCCGGGGTGAGGATCTCCACGCCGGTGTCCGGGTTGCGCTCGCGGGTTGCGCGGACCGTCTCGGCGTAGAGCCAAGCACCCTCGTCGGGCAGGTCGTCGCGGGTGACTCCGGTGATCGTGGCGTAGTGCAGGCCCATCGTGGCCACCGATTCGGCCACCCGACGCGGCTCGTCCCGGTCCAGCGGATCCGGGCGGCCGGTGTCGATCTGGCAGAAGTCACAGCGGCGGGTGCACTGGTTGCCCCCGATCAGGAAGGTGGCCTCCCGGTCCTCCCAGCACTCGAAGATATTCGGGCAGCCGGCCTCCTGGCAGACGGTGTGCAGCCCCTCCTGCTTGACCAGGGCCCGCAGTTGGGTGAACTCCGGTCCCATGCGCGCGGTGGTGCGGATCCAGGACGGCTTCTTCTCGATCGGCGTGGCCGCATTGCGGACCTCCAGGCGCAATAGCCGCCGTCCCTCGGGTGCGGCCGGGCTCATCGGGCTCCCACCAGCTGCCGGGCCTGGGCTGGCGTCGCGTCGGGGTCGGCGGTCACCAGGTGTGCCCGCAGCGCAGCTGTGACGACGGGAATCACGCTGGCGACGCTGACCGGTCGCCCGAGTTCAGCGCTGATGCTGGTGACGCCCGCGTCGGTCAGACCGCAGGGCACGATCCGGGCGAACGCAGCCAGGTCGCAGTCGCAGTTCAACGCGAAGCCGTGCATGGTGACCCCCCTCGCGACGCGGGTGCCGATCGCGGCGACCTTGCGGTCCGGGGCGTCGTCGGCCCCCAACACCCAGACCCCACTGCGACCGCGGATGGTCGTCGTGGCCAGGCCGAAGTCCGCGCAGGTCGCCACGAGCGCCGCTTCCAGGCGCCGGACGTGGGCGACGACATCCACCGGATCCGGCAGGGCGAGAATCGGATAACCGGTCAACTGCCCGGGTCCGTGCCAGGTGATCCGGCCCCCACGGTCGACCTCGATGACAGGACTGCCGTCGTCGGGCCGGTCGCTGTCCCGGGTGCGCCGACCAGCGGTGAAGACGCTGATGTGCTCCAGCAGGATGACCGTGTCCGGACCGGTACCGGCGACGCGTTCCTCATGCACGCGGCGCTGATGGTCCCAGGCCTGCTGGTAGTCCAGGGGCGATCCGTCGCCGGGACGGGTGAAGACGAGCGCATCGGCGGTCACCCGGTCAGGTTAGGTCGGTCCGGCTCACCCGGTGCCGCGCGGTCGCTCCGGTGTTCGGCCCGGTGTCCGGCCCGGGGTTCGGAGCGGTGTTCGGCCCGGTGTCCGGTCCTGCGCGGTGCCCGAGGTCGGCCAGCACCGCCCGCGCCGCCCGCCGCCCGGAGACCAGCGCACCCTGCACGGATGCGGTGTCGCGGTGATCGCCGGCCACGTAGCGTCCCGACGCCAGCCGGACGGGCTGCCGGGGATCCAGCGGCGGGGTCATGGCCGGCTGTCCATAGGGGACGCTGACCACGCCGACCTGTTCCCAGCGGGCGGTGTCGGTCCCGTAGAGCAGGCTCAGGTGGGTGCGGACCGCCCGCTCGGCGGCAACCGACTGGTCCAGGTCCAGCACCGAGGAGGACACCAGGGCCCGCCCGTCGGGGGAGTACTCGGGCGCGGCGGCCGTCGGGACGGAGGTGGTGACGACGGGCCTGCGGCGCAGTCCGTCGACCACGACCATCGGTCGGCCACCTGCCAGCGTGGCCGGATCGGTGCCCGTCGGCGTGTGGTACCAGGTGGTGACAACCCGGGCCGGCGGAACGAGCAGGTCCAGGCGGGCAGTGGCGAGCAGCCGCGCGGCCGCCGGGGCTTCCGCGGCGACCACGACGGCCGAGGCGGTGAATGCGGCGTGCCCGGTTGCGACCCCGTCGGCGGTGAGCCGGGCCGCCGGGCAGTTCAGCCTCAGCACGCCCGCGGGCAGGTCGGCGGCCAGCTGGTCCGGTAGGGCACGCACGCCGGTTGGCGGCAATCCCGGCGTACCGCGCACGAAGCTGCGCAACACCAGTTCGGCGAAGCGGCGCGAGGTCGCCAGCTCCGGTTCCAGGAACACTCCGGCCAGGAACGGACGCAGCACCGCGTCGACGAACCGGTGCGAGAGCCCGAGGTCGGTGAACGTGGTGCGCGCGGACACGTCACGTCGCCGCATTGTCTCGGCCTGTCCGCGGCCGCGGCCGTAGCCGACGCGCAGCGCGTACGCGGCCAGGCGCGCCTTGTCCCACGGCGATCCGACAGGCGCCAGAACGCTTGAGACGATCGCCGACGGCCGACGCCGTGGATCGGCCAGGACCGGCCGCGAACGGTCGAGGACCACCTGCACGGCGGCGTCGTAGGGCCGCAGCGCCAGGGCTGCCACATCGGTGACCCGTTGCAGTTCCGGGTAGGCGGGGTTGAGCACCTGGAAACCGCGGTCGAGTCGGAATCCGTCGACCACGTCGGTGCGGACCCGCCCACCCGGGGCGTCACCTGCCTCGAGCAGGATCACGCCCAGACCGGCTCCCGTCAGCTCACGGGCGGCGGCCAAGCCCGCCAGGCCGGCGCCGACCACCACGACATCGGTGCGCTCGGCCACGTGTCGACGCTAATAGCGCGCCAGCTGCCGGTCCGGGTCGCTGTCCACATCCCGGTGTCGGCGACTGCTGGGCCGGTCCGGCCGCGGGATGGCCGTCGTCCACACCCCATGGCTCGCGAGCCGGTCGTGGCTTCCCTGAAGGGCACCGTGGGCGGCGTGCAATACCCAGTCGAGGACGTCGGACGCCACCGCGGCCGCGGGCCGGCGCGTCATCGCCGACCCGGGCCGGCGCGGCCGGTCGGGGAGCCGGACGGTCCGCCGGATCCGGACGGTCTGGATGAGCGGGGCACCTGGACTGACGAGGTGGCCGCCCGGTTGGCGGGGCCGGGCGGGATGGCGGGGCCCGTCGCCGGGCGGTCCGTGCTCCCGCCGGAGGATCCGCTCTGGTTGATCCGGCTGCGTCACGAGGCGCGGCAGTCGGGCAGGACGGGAGGGGCCGCAGCGGCGCGCCCGGATCGTCGCAACCGCGGGTCGGGCGAGGGTGGGCAGCTCCGGTCCGGGGCAGGGTCGCAACGGCGGTCCGGAATGGAGCGCGACCGCGGATCCGTGTTGCCGACCGGCCGGCGGTCCGCGGTGGTCGTCGGCCGGCGCCGGGCGGGTCCGGTACTGCTCGTCGCGGCCCTGGTGGGAGTGGTGACTGCGGTCGTCGTCCTGATGGTCCGTGGCGGCGGTGCCGCCGGCCCGGCCGCTGCGGCCCCAGCCGTGGAGTCGACCATCCGCACCGGAGCCGGCCCCGCGAGCCTCGGGGTGTTAGGTCCCGTGCAGGCAGCGGTCGCATCTGCGCCTGCCTCGCGGGCTCCCTCGAAGCCGTCGCTCGGCCCGGCAGCGTCCGCCCGGCCAGCGGCGTCGAGGTCTCCGGGGATCTCGGCCCCGTCGGTGCCCGTCCCGACCGCGCCTGCCCACACGGTGCCCGTCCCGTCGGCGCCGGTCCCCGTGACAGCGGTCCCATCTGCGCTGCCCGCGGTCCCCGACGACCCCGTCGCCGGGCTCACGGTGCTGGAGCAGATCCGCGGGATCGCCTACGCCGCGGGCCGGCCCCAGCTGTTGGCCCACGTCTACCCGGGAGACAGTCCGTTGCTCACCGAGGATCGAGCGGCACTGGCGGGACTGGTCAACTCGGGCAACCGGGTCCAGCGGCTGGGATTCACCTTCACCGGGCCGAAGATCCTCACCCGGACTGCGGTCCGCGCCGAGCTGACCGTCTCGATTCGCCAGCAGCCCGCCGTGCTGGTCCGCCGGGACGGCACATCCTCGGCCCTGTCCGCCCGCGACCTCGGTCGGGTCGCCATCGTGCTCACCCGCGCGTCGCCGCGCGGGGTCTGGCGGATCGCGGGCAGTCGGCCAGCCGCCGCGGCCCCGACCTGAGCCCGCCCCGGACCGCGGCGGCCGGAAATCCGAGGCGACTAGTCCGACACCACGGGGCGCAGCTGCGAGGTGAGGCTGGGGTGGTGGAAGTTGAACCCGGCTTCCAGCAGGCGGTCCGGGACGACGCGGGCGCTGCCGAGGATGCCGGAGGCGAACTCGCCCAGCGCCAGCTTCAGGGCAAAGCCCGGAACCGGCAGCAGGGTGGGCCGGCGCAGCGCCTTTCCGAGCTGCCGGGTCACCTCGGCATTGGTCGCCGGCTCCGGACCGGTGAGGTTGTAGGCCCCGGCGGCGTCCCGGTTCGCCATGAGGAACCGGATGGCCCGGACCTCGTCCTCCATCGCGATGGTCGACCAGTACTGCTGTCCGGAGCCGAGGCGACCGCCCAGGCCGAGCCGGAACAGCTTGAGCATCGGTGCCAGCGCACCGCCGTCCGCGGCGAGCACCAGCCCGGTCCGGATCAGCACGGTGCGAACGCCGGCCGGGCTAGCTGCAGCTGCCGCCCCTTCCCAGTCGCGGCTGACCAGGCCAAGGAAATCCGACCCAGCCGGGGCTGACTCGCTCAGCCGGGTGTCACCGTTGTCGACCCCGTAGTAGCCGATCGCGGACGCCGAGATCAGCGTGCGTGGTCGGGGGGTGGCCGACTGCAGGGCCTTGACCAGTCCGGACGTTGTCTTCAGCCGACTCTGACGGATCGTCTTCTTGTAGGCGGGCGTCCAGCGGTGGTCACCGACCCCGGCGCCGGCCAGGTTGACCACGACATCGACATCGGTGAACAGCCCCGGGTCGATCGGTACGCGCGCATCGATGCGCACCTGGTCCGGGCCGTCCGGCGCCCCGTGGACCAGCCGTTGGACCTCGTGCCCATCCCCACGCAGGGACGCCCGCAGCGCCGTTCCGATCAATCCGGACGAGCCGGTCATCGCCACCTTCATAGCGACCATCCTGCCGGTCGGGCTGGCGAGCATCCGAAGCGGGCCGGATGCCGCGCGGGGCACCGGTGGACCCGGCTGCGATGGGCTGCTGGCCACCAGCCCGGGACCGGGCGCCGGGATCAGAGCCCGACCTCTGCCTCGAAGGCTCCTTCCTCCAGCCGGGCCTTGATGGCCACCAGGAACCGGGCTGCGTCCGCGCCGTCAACCAGGCGGTGGTCGTAGGTCAGCGAGAGGTAGCACATCGACCTGATCGCGATCGTCTCCCCGACGCCGGGCACAGCCAGGACCATGGGACGCCGCACCACCGCGCCGGTCCCGAGGATCCCGACCTGCGGCTGGTTGAGGATCGGCGTGTCGAACAACGCGCCCCGGCTGCCGGTATTGGTGATGGTGAAGGTTCCACCGGCGAGCTCGTCGGGGGAGAGCTTGTTCGTGCGCGTCCGGGTCGCCAGTTCGGCGATGTGGCGCGCCAACCCGGCCAGGTTCAGGTCGCCGGCATCGGCGATCACCGGGACCAGCAGGCCGCGCTCGGTGTCCACGGCGATGCCCAGGTTCTCCGAGCTGCCGTAGGTGACCTCACCGGCTTCGCTGTCCAGCGTGGCGTTCAGTGCCGGCATCGCCTTGAGTGCCTCGACCGTTGCCAGAGCGAAGAACGGCAGGAATGAAAGCCGGACGCCCTCCCGCTGCTCGAAACCGGCCTTGGCGCGCTGACGCAGGTTGGCGACCGACGTCACATCCACCTCGACCACGGAGGTCAGCTGGGCCGAGATCTGCAACGACTGGACCATCCGCGTGGCGATGACCTTGCGCAGCCGGCTCAGCTTCTGCGTGGTTCCACGCAGCGGACTCGGCTCGACGGGCGGCCGGCGGGTAGCCGAACGTTCGTCGCCTGCCGGCCCCGCGGGCGCGTGCCCGCTCGTTGACTGCCCCGCGGCCGACTGCTCCGTTGCTGCGCGTCGGGCCGCTGCCTGCCGTGCGGCCTCGGCAGCGTCAAGAACGTCCTGTTTGCGGATACGACCACCGACGCCGCTGCCGCTCACCGTGGTCAGGTCCACGTCGTTCTCGGCGGCGAGCTTGCGGACCAGGGGCGTCACATACGGACTGGCGTTATCGGTCGCCGACTGCGGATCCGGCCGCTGCGGGCCAGGTGCGGCTTTGGGCGTCTGGTCGGGCTGCGGCGGTTCGGCCCGCGCCGGTTCGGCCTGCGCCGGTTGCGGTTGCTGCGGTTCGGGTTGCGGGGCCTGGCCTGTCTGCCGCGATTTCGGCTCCGGCTCAGCGCCCTGCTCCCGATCTTTGTCCACCGACCGGTTGGGGCCGTCCGAATCCGAGTCCGCGTTGTCACCCTGCGCTGACGGATCCCCGATGACCCCGAGTTCGGCGCCGACCTCGACGGTCTGGTCCTCCTCGGCGGTGATGGAGAGCAGGGTTCCGGCGGTGGGGGAGGGGATCTCGGTGTCGACCTTGTCGGTGGAGACCTCCAGTAGGGGTTCGTCGGTCTCGACGGTGTCCCCGACCTGTTTCAACCACCGGGTGACGGTGCCCTCGGTGACACTCTCCCCGAGCTCGGGCAGGGTGACTGAGACTGACATCGCGGACCACTCCTTTGCGATCGACATCTGACCGAAAAGCCGTCCCGGGCGGCCAGCCGACGGCAGAGCGACCCTACCTGGGCACCCTGCCGGGGGCCGTGCGATCTCAGTGCACGTGCAGCGGCTTGCCGGCGAGCGCCATGTGCGCCTCCCCGAGCGCCTCATTCTGGGTCGGATGGGCGTGCAGGAGCGCGGCAACCTCGCTGGGCAGTGCCTCCCAATTGAAGATCAGCTGGGCTTCGCCGACCTGCTCACCCATCCGCGATCCGACCATGTGCAGCCCGATGACCGGGCCGTCGACGCGGCGGACCAGCTTGACGAACCCGGCCGTCTTGAGGATCTGGGACTTGCCGTTGCCCGCCAGGTCGTACTGGACGGTGGCGACGTTCTCCGCGCCGTACTCCTCCCGGGCCTGGGCCTCGGTCAGGCCCATCGAGGCGATCTCGGGGTCGCAGTAGGTGACCCGCGGGATGCCGAGCTCATCGATCGGGGCGGGGTTCAGCCCGGCGATGTCCTCCGCGACGAAGATCCCCTGCCCGAAGCCGCGGTGGGCCAGCTGTAGTCCGGGCACGATGTCGCCGACCGCGCGGACGTGCTCCAGGTTCGTCCGCAGCCGTTCGTCGACGGGGACGAACCCCCGGTCCACGCGCACGCCGGCCTCCTCATACCCCAGCCCCGCGGTGGCCGGGCCGCGTCCGACCGCGACGAGCAGAAGCTCCGCGTCGAGGGTGTCGCCGTTCTCCAGCGAGACCCGCACCCCGTCGTCGGTGTGCTCGACCCCCGCGAACCGGACACCCGTGCGGAAGCCGATCTTGCGGCGGCGGAAGGCGCGTTCGAGCATCTTCGAGACGGCCTCGTCCTCGGCGGGCACCAGCCGCGGCAGCGCCTCCACGATGGTCACGTCCACCCCGAGGGAGGTCCAGGCGCTTGCGAACTCGACGCCGATCACCCCGCCGCCGAGCACGATCGCGCTGACCGGCACGTGGTCCAGAGCGATGGCGTGATCGGAGGTGATGACGCGCTGACCGTCGATGTCCAGTCCGGGCAGGCTGCGGGAGTACGAACCCGAGGCGAGCACCACGTCGCGGCCCGTGTACCGGGTTCCGTCGACCTCCACGGTGTCCGGGGCTACCAGGCGACCGGTTCCCTCGATAACCGTGATCCTCCGGCTCTTCACCAGCCCCTGCAGCCCCTTGTAGAGCTTGGCGACCACCGCCTGCTGGTAGGCGACGACCGCAGGCATGTCGACCTTGTCCAGGCTGGTCTGGATGCCGAAAGACGCTCCGTCGCGCGCGGTGTCAGCGACCTCGCCGGCGTGCAGCAGCGCCTTGGTGGGGATACACCCACGGTGCAGGCAGGTGCCACCGACCTTGTCCTTCTCGACCATGGCGACGCTCATCCCGAGCTCCGCGGCCCGCAGTGCAGCGGCATACCCACCACTGCCACCGCCGAGCACGACGAGGTCGAACGATGTCGGTGCGGCGGCCTCAGGCACGCTGGTCTCCCTGGTCTGGTGGATCTGACGGGCACTGCACTGCTCGTGTCCTCCATACTCGCACCCGGTGGGCCCGCACCACAGCGCTCCGATCCAGGTTCGGAGCCGCCCGGTTCGGGTCGGTGGACCGTGGGCGACACGGCGGATCACGAGGACGGGAGGCGGAGATGTCGTGGCTGGACCGACTGCGCCCGGGTCGTCGGCGTCCCCCCGCCAATCCGGCCGTCAGCGGCCCTTCCGGCGCCGATCGGGAGGTCTTCGATGAGGCCGCCGCGCGACTGCGCGAGTTTGCCCGGACCCGCGAGGGCGTCGAGGGCTATGTCGAGCCCGCCACCTCCGTGACCGGCCCGACGATAGTTTTCGTCGCCCGTGACGGGGAGTGGACCAGGCGCCGGGTTCCCAATATCTCCGCCGCCCATCATCTGGCCAACGGACTGGGCATCCCGTCCTACGACGTCCGCGCGGTCGGCTACCCGCAGCGGATGCGCGACTGGACCCACCGGCAACGGGGCCTCGGGGACCGTCGCGGCTGACCACCGGTCTGGGCCGGGTCGCGTTCGCGTTCGCGTTGGTCGTTTGCGTCGGGGACGGTGCCGAGTGCGGCCTCGTCGGCCCGGTCGGACTGGACGTCGGGCTACAGGTCCCCGGCGGCAACCAACTCGGCCAGCCCGACCAGGGTCCGCACCCCGAAGCCGGTGCCGCCCTCGGGGGTGAACCCGTGCCCGCTCTTGTCGTTGTAGGCGGGCCCGGCGATGTCCAGGTGCGCCCACCGGATCCCGTCGCCAACGAAGCTGCGTAGGAACGCCGCCGCCTGCAGGGCCCCGCCGTCGCGGTCTCCGACGTTGTTCAGGTCGGCCACCGTCGACTTCAGCTTCGCGGTCATCTCCTCCGGGATCGGCAGCGCCCAGAACGGTTCCCCGGCCTCGCGCCCCGCGGTGAGCACCCGCTCGACCAGCTCAGACTCACCCATCACCCCGGCCGTGCGGGCGCCGAGCGCGACCACGCAGGCTCCGGTGAGGGTTGCCATGTCCACGACCGCGTCGGGTCGGTCCTCGCTGGCCCGTGCCAGCGCATCGGCCATCACCATCCGGCCCTCGGCATCGGTGTTGGTGATCTCCACCGTGGTGCCGCCGTAGACGGCGACCACGTCCCCGGGCCGGGTGGCGCGCCCGGAGACCATGTTCTCGGCCAGGGCGGCGTAGGCGGTGATGTCGGTCCGGATCCCCAGTCGGGCGGCGGCGAGCACCGCGTTGACGACCCCGGCGGCACCGGCCATGTCGCACTTCATGGTGAGCATCCCGGTGGCGGGCTTGATCGAATAGCCACCGCTGTCGAAGGTGATGCCCTTGCCCACCAGCGCCAGATGCCCGGTGGCCCTGGCCGGCCGGTAGGCGATGCGCAGCAGGCGCGGGGGCCGGTCCGAGCCCCGCCCGACGCCGAGCAGCCCGCCGTACCCGCCGGCGCGCAGCGCCTGCTCGTCGAGAACCTCGACGCTGACAGCCTTCGCGGCGGCGCCGCTCAGGCGGGCGATCTCGGCCTGTGCGCGCTCGACGAACGATTCCGGGTACAGGTCGGCCGCCGGAGTGTTCACCCAGTCGCGCGCCCGATGGACCGCGGCGGCCAGGGTGGCAGATCGTTCGAGCGCGGCGGTGGCCTGCTTACCCGACAGCCCGCTGACGATCCGCGCGCGCTGCACCGGGGTCCGTGGTTGCGGGCCGGCGGCTCCGTTGGTGCGGTATGCGTCGAAGGCGTAGGCGCCCAGTGCGCTTCCCTCACCGACGGCCTCCAGCGCCCGCAGGTCCGCGGTCGGCAGCGCGACGATGATGTTCTGCCCGGACGGCCGGTCGGCGCCCTTGACGCCGGGCGAGGCCAGTGCGGCGGCCGCCTGGCCGGCAGCGCGGCGCAGCGTCTCCGGGCTGTGGCCGGCTTCGGCCGCGGGGCCGAGACCGACGGCCACCACCTGCCTGGCCGCCACGCCGATGCCGGCGGGGACCGGAACCCGCACCAGCTCGCCGAGCGCCCCGGTCGCGCCGACCGCGGCGAGTGCGCCGGCCAGCCCGCCCGGCCACCCGGCGCGCGACCACGCCGCGTCCAGGCTCTCCATGCCAGCGGCCAGTCGCGCCAGCCCCGGGTCGCCCGACTCCTTCCGCCGGCGCCGTTTACCGGCAGCCGGCACCGTCGGCGAGCCATCGCCGGCCGGGATCAGGCCGACCACCAGGGCGTCGGCGGCGTCGGTGACAGCGTCGGTATCGGCGAGCACCAACTCCAGCGGCGGGGGACTGGCGGAAAGCGTGGGTGAAGGCGTCGAGGTATGGGGAGTTGCGGCAGTCCTGGGCACGCGCCGACCCTATGGGCCCGGTGGCAGCCCTCCGCACGTCACCGGTTTCCCCAACCGCTGCCCCGAGCTTTGTCGCCGGCCCGCTGAGGCTTCGCGGACCTTGTCGCCGCCGCGCCCCCTCTCGGCTGACCTTGTTGCCGGCCCGCCCACTTTGTTGCCGGTGGGGCGGATGCAAAGTCGGTGGGGCGGCGACAGCGTGGCGGGGCGGCGACAAGGTGGTGGGGCGGCGACAGCGTGGCGGGGCGGCGACAGGGTGCGTCCTGTGAGCCGTCAGGTGATCGGGGAGGATCGGGTGATGGCATCCGCCTCCACCGCCGGACCCGGACCCGGACCGGGACCCGGACCGGGACCCGGACCTGGTCCGGACCCAGAGCTGGCCACCGGACCCGCGCTCAAACGGTCACCCCTTCACGACCGGCACGTGGCTGCGGGCGCCCGCTTCGCCTCGTTCAGCGGTTGGGAGATGCCCCTGGAGTACGCCGGCGGCGGTGTGCTCGCCGAGCATCGGGCGGTCCGGGAGCAGGTCGGGATCTTCGATGTCAGCCACCTCGGAAAGGCCATCATCAGCGGGGACGCAGCGCTGGCGCTGGCCGAGCGGGTATTCACCAACAGCCTTGGCCGCATCACCAACGGTCAGGCGCAGTACACGCTGTGTTGTACCCCCGACGGCGGCGTCGTCGACGACCTGATCGCCTACCGCCGGTCTCAGAGTGAGCTGTTCCTCGTCCCGAACGCCGCCAACACCGCGGCCGTGGTCGGCGCACTGCAGTACAGCGCGGGCCCGGACGTCAGCGTCACGAACCGGCACACCGATTTCGCGGTGCTGGCCGTGCAGGGTCCGGACAGCGACGCGGTTCTCCAGCAGGCGGGGCTGCCGTACGGGCATCGCTACCTCTCGTTCCGCGACGCGACCCATCCCGCTGCCGAGCGGCCGGTGACCGTGTGCCGGACCGGCTACACCGGTGAACGCGGCTACGAGATAGTGACCGAGACCTCCGACGCCGGGCCGATCTGGGATGCGTTGCTGCAGGCAGGACGAGGATTCGGCCTCCGGACGTGCGGTCTCGGCGCCCGTGACACCTTGCGCACCGAGATGGGCTACGCGCTGCATGGCCACGAGATCAGCCTCGACATCAGCCCGGTGCAGGCGCGCCTGGGATGGGCCGTCGGCTGGGACAAGCGGGGCTTCACCGGCCGCGATGCCCTGGTCGCGGAACGGTCGCGACCCGGTGGGCGACGGCTGTGGGGGCTGCGGGCACTCGGGCGCGCGATCCCCCGACCGGGCATGGCCGTCAGCGATTCGGGGGGGACGATCGTCGGGACCGTGACCAGCGGCACCTTCTCCCCGACCCTGCGCGTCGGCATCGGCCTGGCGCTGCTGGAGCGCCCCCTGGCTCCCGACGCGGAGGTTGCGGTGTTGGTCCGAGGCCGGGCGGAGCCGTTCACCGTGGTACGCCCGCCGTTCGTCGACCGGAGCCCGGCATGAGCTGGACCTGGACATTCACCGACGAGGCGGGCGGACTGGTCGCGCCGGAGGTGCTCAGCGACGCTGCCGGTGACGCCGTTGTCGGGGGCGCGCGCAACGTCTCCCCGGCCGGTCAGCCGCCCGGTGATCAGGCAAGTTTCAGCAGCCAGGGCGACGCCGAAACGTGGTTGGGCGAGCACTGGCGGGTCCTGGCCGCGGCCGGGATCGCCGCCGCCCGGCTGGTCCACGACGGGCGGGACGTCTACGGCCCGCTCCAGCTGACCGCGAACTGAGGGCACAGCCGGCCGCAACTGAGGGCACAGCCGACCGCACCTGAGAGCGCAGCGAGCAACGGAGCGAGTAGGGCGCAGCGTCAGCGCCGGCGCGAGCCCGGGCCGATCTGTGGCCGGGGTGAACGCAGGCGGCGGAACTGGGTGGAGCGCAGCACCCCGTAGATCAGGGCGCCCTTCACCTTCTCCGCTCCGAACCGTTCGGTGATGCCCCGGCGCAGGCTGCGGGAGGTCAGCAGTGAGTCCACCAGCACCACGGCAAGCGCCCCGAACAGTACGAAGTTGGGGAGGAAACGCAGGCTGGGCGAGGCGGCCAGTGGGTAGCTGATGAAGGTGGCCGCCAGCACGAAGGGCAGGACGTACTCCGCGACATGGCGGTGAGAGTCGATGCTCTCGCGGACGTAGCGCTTGACCGGACCGCGGTCCCGTTCGGGCAGATAGCGCTCGTCGCCGGTCAGCAGCCCCGCCCGACGCTGCTGCTGTTCCTCGCGTAACCGGGCGCGCCGGGCGGTCTGCGCCTCCTTGCGGGTGGTGGGCACTTTGGCGCGGGTCCGGCGGGCCGATTCAGCGTCGCGACGCCGCGGGGTGGGCCGGCCCTTGCCGCCGGCAACCAGGCCCGCGAGATCCGGTTCGGGCTCACTGGGCGCCGACGAGGCCCCGGGCGGGTTGGCCCGCCGTCCGGGCAGGACTTTCACCACGTCGGAGCTTCCTTTCACCGGTGACCGGGGTCCGCGGCGGGCAAACTGCCGAGGACCATGGCAGTCCAGTGTCGGTCATGGTGGGATGGTGCCCACGCCGGCAGCGCAGGCATCACACCGTGCACCGCACCTGGATGACACAGCGCGACCGGCCGGGTAGTCGACATGACCAGCGGGAAAGGCGATGAGCCGATGGGGCTGCTGAGCAGGATCTCGACCCAGTTCAAGATCCGCGCCAACAAGGAATTGGACAACCGCGAGGACCCGCGGGACACCCTCGACTACAGCTATCAGCAGCAGATCCAGCTGCTACAGAAGGTGCGCCGGGGCGTGGCGGACGTGGCCACCAGCCGCAAGCGCCTGGAGCTGCAGATGAACCAGCTCACCGCCCAGCAGCAGAAGCTGCAGGGCCAGGCTCAGGCCGCGCTCGCGGCCGGCCGCGAGGACCTGGCGCGCGAGGCACTGAGTCGTCGGTCCGGGCTGAGCACTCAACTCGGCGACCTACAGGACCAGCTCGTCGGCCTGCAGGCGCAGGAGGAGAAGCTGACGACCGCCAGTCAGCGGCTGCAGGCCAAGGTCGACGCCTTCCGCACTCAGAAGGAGACGATCAAGGCCACCTACACCGCCGCCGAGGCCCAGACCAAGATCGGCGAGGCGTTCTCCGGAATCAGTGAGGAGATGTCCGACGTCGGGATGGCCATGCAACGGGCGCAGGACAAGACCGCGCAGATGCAGGCCCGTGCCGGCGCCATCGACGAACTGATGGCCTCCGGGGCGTTGGACGATCCGACCGGCACTTCCAAGGACGACATCACTCTGGAGCTGGAGCGGATGAGTTCGGGGACCGACGTCGACTCCGAGCTGGCCCGGATGAAGGCGCAGCTGTCCGGCTCGGCCCCGCAGCAGGAGCTGCCGGCCGGTCAGTCGGGTTCTGCGTCGCCGTCGGAAAGCCAGGTCACCGTCGAGCCGGAGCAGCACAGCGGTGGCCCGGGATGATCGTCCGGATCCTCGGCGAGGGGCAGTACCAGCTCGACGATTCCCACCTGGACGCCCTCAACGAGCTGGACAACCAGCTGGAGGGGGCACTGCAGCACGCCGACGACAGCCGGTTCCAGTCGTTGCTGAGCCAGATGACTGCACTGATCCGCCAGCAGGGCAGCCCGGAGCGGGACGATTTCCTCGGATCCTCCGACGTCACCCTGCCCGCCGAGGACGCCACCCGGGAGGACGTCGCCGCGATGCTGTCCGACGATGGGCTCATCCCCGGTTGACGGGCGCTGCGGGGTGGGCACAACCGGGCCGGTTCACGCGTTGAGCACGGTAGGCCGCGCAGCATGGTGCTGGCGGTAGGAGCAGGAGGACGGCACACACGATGGCGCGGTCGCGTTTCGCACCGGACAAGGGTCTGACCAGGCGGATGGGCCTGACGATCTTCCTACTAGGGCTGGTCTACGTCGTCGGGATCACGGCGATCGTGCTGAACACCTCAGTGGCCTACCTGCCGGTGATCCTGGTGATCGCCGTCGGCTTCCTGGTCTTCCAGTGGTACGCCAGCGACAAGATCGCGCTGTTCGCCATGGGCGGCCGTGAGGTCACGCCGCAGCAGGCACCGGAACTGCACGCCATCGTCGATCGGCTGTGCAGCCTCGCCGACATGCCGAAGCCACGGGTCGCCATCGCCAACAGCGACATGCCCAACGCCTTCGCCACCGGACGGGACCCGAAGAACTCGGTGGTCTGCGTGACCACCGGGCTGATGCGTCGGCTGGACCGCGGCGAGCTGGAGGGGGTCCTCTCCCATGAGCTGTCCCACGTCGCCCACCGGGACGTCACCGTCATGCTGGTCGCCTCGTTCCTGGGGATCCTGGCCGGCATCATCAGCCGCTACGCCATCTACTTCGGTGGCGGAGACCGGCGCGACAACAACGGCGCCAACCCGATCGTCATCGTCATCGCGGTGTCGGTCGTCGTCTACGCGCTCAGCTTCTTCCTCATCCGTGCGCTCTCCCGCTATCGGGAGTACGCCGCGGACCGGTCCGGGGCAATGCTGACCGGTCAGCCATCCCAGCTCAGCTCGGCGCTGCTGAAGATCAGCGGCGAGATGGGACGGGTTCCGACGCGCGACCTGCGCAAAGCTGAGGCGTTCAACGCCTTCTACTTCGTTCCCGCGTTCGCGAAGGGGAAGAGCGGCAGCCTCGCGCAGCTATTCCAGACCCACCCGCCGGTGGCCAAGCGGATCGAGGCGCTGGGCCGGATCAGCGCCGAGCTCGGGCGCCCGTGAGCTGCCCGGCCTGAGATTTTGGCTGATCTCCACCAGCACGCCGACCAGGGCGCGACCGCTACGGCGGCCGCGCCCTCTTCGTGTGCGCGTGTTCCCCCGTCGGGGACCATCCCGCGTCGAGGACCGCTGCGCGTTGGGCGGCGGCCGACAACCTGCGTCGGCCACGGCGGGCGGGTCCGGGAGCGGAGCGGATACGGTCACCAGGCATGGGCCTGCTCGACACGATCCTGGGACGCACCAAACCGAAGCCGCCGAACCTGGACCGCATCTTCGGTCTCAGTGATGCCGCGATCACGCTGCAGTTGGCCAGCGGCTTCATCCCCACCGGCACCGGGTCGGTTTGCTACCGGGCCGCCGAGGGGGGTGCGTTCGCGCAGACGCAGGCCGACGTCCAGCAGCTGTTAGATGCCGACGGTGGCCCGAAGGTCGAGCGGGTCCCGGATGCGTACGGGTTCACCTGGCTGGTGGCCCGGCACGCCCCGGAAGACGTGACCGGGCTGGTCACCGAGATCCACGCCGTCAACGCCTCGCTGACCGATGCCGGCTTCGGCTCGGCGTTGCTCTGTTCGCTGATCGGGTTCACCGACGCCGACGGTCACAAGCTCGCCCTGGTGTACCTGTACAAGCGGGGCACCTTCTACCCGTTCTGCCCGACCGGGCGCAGCGAGGTTCGTGACACCGCCCTGGAGCTGTCGGTCAAGGCCCAGCTCGGCGACGACCTGGCCATCGAGGCGGACGTGTCCCGCTGGTTTCCCGTCTGGGGAGCGCCGGGCCTGTGACGACACCCGACCGGTCCCAGCCGCCCTCGTCCGAGCGTGTCGCGGCGCTCCGGGCCGCGGTCGCCGAGCAGCTCCCGCAGGCGCTCGCCGACCTGGCCGCACTGGTCGCGATCCCCGGGATCTCCGCCGACCCGTCCCGATCTGGCGATCTGAGCCGCAGTGCCGAAGCGGTGGCCGAGCTGTTCGGTGGCCTGGGTGTCGGGCACGTCGAGGTCTGCTCCGCCGCCGGTGGCGCCCCGGCCGTGCTCGCCCGGCTGCCCGGACCCGCCGGCACCCGGACCGTGCTGCTCTACGCCCACCACGACGTGCAGCCGACGGGTAACCGCGCGGCCTGGACCACTGACCCGTTCACCGCGACCGAACGAGACGGACGCCTCTACGGGCGGGGCACCGCCGATGACAAGGCCGGGATCGCCGTGCACCTGGCGGCGCTGCGAGCGCTGCTGGCCGTGGACGGTGAGCTGCCCGTCGGCATCTCGGTGTTCATCGAGGGCGAGGAGGAGAGCGGGTCGCCGTCGCTGGAGCCGTTCCTGAGCGAGTACTCCGACGCCCTGGCGGCCGACGTGCTCGTCATTGCCGACGCCGCCAATTGGCAGGTCGGCACCCCAGCACTGACCACCTCCCTGCGCGGACTGGTCGACTGCACTGTGCAGGTGTCCACGCTCAGTCACGGCGTGCACTCCGGGATGTACGGCGGCCCCGTCCCGGATGCGCTCAGCGCCCTGTGCCGGCTGCTGGCCAGCCTGCACGACACGGCCGGGAACGTGGCCATCGCCGGCCTGGTATCCGATCCGGGCGGCGGGCCGGGCGGCGAGCTGCCGCCGGACTTCCGTGTCGACGCGGCCGGCACCGCGGTCTCCGGGCTGGAGCCGGTGCCCGCCGAGGGTCCGGAACTGACCGAGTCGGAGTTCCGCGCCGGCGCCGGCCTGTTGGACGACGTCCAGCTCATCGGCGACGGCAGCATCACCGAGCGGCTCTGGAGCCGACCGGCCGTCACCGTGCTGGGCATCGATGCCACCCCGGCCGACGAGGCCGCGAACGTGCTCACCCCCTCGGCGCGGGCGAAAGTCAGCCTACGGATCCCTCCCGGGCAGGATCCGGCGGATGCGATGCGGGCGTTGAGTGACCACCTGCTGCTGCACGCACCGTGGGGCGCCCGGGTCATCGTCGAACCGGGCGGGCTGGGCCAGGCGTGGGCGGCCGAGGCCGCTGGTGCGGACTCCGGCGGAGCGGAGCCTGGCGGAGCGGTGCTGACGGCCGCGCAGACCGCGTTCAGCCAGGCGTTCGGCACCCAGGCGCTGCTCATCGGATCGGGCGGCTCGATCCCGCTGGTGGCCGCCTACACCACCCGTTACCCGGAAGCCGAGGTCGTCGTGACCGCCGTGGAGGACCCGGCGACCCGCGCCCACAGCAACGACGAGAGCCTGCACCTGGGCGATTTCGGGTCAGCGGTGCTCGGTCATGTGCTGCTGCTGGACGCGCTCGGCCAGGTCTGAGCGGTGCTCGCCGGAAATCGCTGGGGGACCCCATGCACGTCCTGATCGCGCCGGACTCCTTCGGTTCGACCCTGACCGCGGTGCAGGCCGCGTCGGCGATCGCGTCCGGTTGGGCCCGGACGGCGCCGAGTGACGACCTGCGCAGCTGTCCGGTCTCCGACGGGGGCCCGGGATTCGTCGACGTGCTGCACGACGCGCTCGGCGGGCGGCTGTTGGCGGCCACCGTCACCGGTCCGGCGGGGGAGCCGGTACCCGCCACGATCCTGCTGGTGCCGGACCGGGCCAGCCCGCCCGGGCCCCCGACGGCGTACGTGGAGTCCGCGCAGGCCTGCGGGCTGCATCTGGTCTCTGCCGGCGCGGATCCGGAACGGCTGAGCAGCGGCGGGGTGGGGCAGCTGCTGCTGGCCGCGGTGCGGGCCGGGGCGGGCACGGTGGTGGTCGGCCTCGGCGGGTCGGCAACCACCGACGGTGGCGCCGGTCTGCTCGCCGAACTCGGCGCGACCGCGCAACCGACCGACGCCCTGCGGGGCGGCCCGAGCGGTCTGACGGGGCTGCAGGCGGTGGACGTCGAGCCGGCGCGGGCCGCGACAGCAGGGGTGAGGCTGCTGGTGGCCAGCGATGTGGACAACCCGCTGACCGGGCTTCGGGGGGCCGCCGCCGTCTTTGGTCCGCAGAAGGGGCTGGCGGCAGACCGGCTGCGGCCGGTCGATGAGGTCCTGGCCGGTTACTCCGCGCTGGTGGAGGGCGGCTCCTTTGCTGCGGCCCGCGTCGGGATCGGTGGCCGGACCGCGGGTCAGCCCGGAGCCGGGGCCGCTGGCGGGCTCGGCTTCGCGCTGTTGAGCCTGGGCGCGACGCGGGTCGCGGGCATCGCCACGGTCGCCGACGCGGTCGGGTTGTCGCAGGAATTGGGATCGGCGGACCTCGTGCTCACCGGGGAAGGGGCCTTCGACTACTCCTCCCGCTCGGGCAAGGTCGTGTCCGGGGTGGCGCGGCTGGCGGGGGACGCCGGCGTGCCGTGCGTCGTACTGGCCGGCCGCGTCGACCTCGGAGCGCGGGAGATGCGCACCATGGGCGTGGAGAGCGGCTACAGCATGAGCGCGCTGGTCGGGGAGCAGGCCTCGATGACCGATCCGGCCGGGTCGCTGGCGGCTCTCGCGGAGCGGGTCGCGCGGACATGGTCGCGCCGCTGAGGGCGGTCGCGGGAGTAGTTTGGGGCCGTCAAGACCCGGGCCGGCCAGCAGGCCGCCCCGACCCGCCGAATGCGGAGGTAGGCGACCATATGACCGTGCAGTCCGAGACCGTCCAGACCGGGACTCTGCAGAACGACACCGTGCCGGCGCCCTCGGGCGTGCTGCTGTCCGAGCAGGCCGCGGGGAAGGTGAAGTCGCTACTGGACCAGGAGGGCCGCGACGACCTCCAGCTGCGGATCCAGGTGGAGCCGGGCGGCTGCTCCGGGCTGGTGTACCAGCTCTACTTCGACGAGCGGCGCCTTCCCGGGGACATCGTCTCCGACTTCGGCGGGGTCGAGGTCGTTGTCGACAAGCGCAGCGTCCCGTACCTGGGCGGAGCCGTCATCGACTTCGTGGACACCATCGAGAAGCAGGGCTTCACCATCGACAACCCGAACGCCGGCGGCTCCTGCGCCTGCGGTAACTCCTTCCACTGAGACCGGCGCACCGGCTACTCGCACCGCGTCCCCGGAGTTCGCGCTGTCCCCCGCCATGCCCGCCGTGGCGGGGGACAGGTGCGTGATGGGGACGCGCGCAGCGGGGCCCGGAGGTGGCGGCGACACCGGTGGGCGGTACCGTCGTTTCCGCAACCGCACGAACACCTGCTGGCTGGTCACCCGCTCTGGCGGGGCTGACCAGGTGCACCGAGGAGGACAGTTGTGAGCAACCCCGGGGCGTCGGTCCCAGACCGGGTGCGGCACCGGCCAGCACGGCTCGCCGTCCTGGCCGTCGCGGCTGTGCTGAGCACCGCCGTGGTGTCCGGGTGCAGCGGGGCGGAGGCGGCCCGCCTCGGCTTCCCCAAGGGCATTACCACCGACAGCGAGCGGGTGACCCGCCTCTGGCAGGGCGCCTGGATCGCGGCGTTCACCGTCGGCATCATCGTCTGGGGCCTGATCATCTGGGCGATCGTGGTGTACCGCCGCCGCGGCAACGAGATGCCCGCACAGATCCGATACAACGTCCCGATCGAGGCGTTGTACACGCTGCTGCCGGTGGTGATCGTGGGGGTGCTCTTCTTCTACACCGTCCGGGATGAGTCGGTCATTCTGAAGCAGTCACCGAATCCGGACGTCAATGTGAAGGTCGTCGCGTACCGCTTCGCGTGGACCTTCGGGTACACCGATCCGCAGAATAAATATCCGCCGGTCTACGACACCGGAACCAACTCCACGCTGCCGGAACTCTGGCTGCCGCAGAACCAGTCCGTCAAATACACCCTGGTCAGCAACGACGTCATCCACGCCTTCTGGGTGCCCGCGTTCCTGTTCAAGATGGACGTTGTCCCGGGCCGGATCAACACCTTCGAGAAGACAGCCGACACCCTGGGCACCTACGCTGGACGCTGCTCTGAGCTGTGTGGGCTCTACCACGCGCACATGCTTTTCACCGTCAAGGTCGTCACCCCGGAGCAGTACCGGGCCCATATGGCCGAGTTGATGCGGCTCGGCCAGACCGGTGACCCGTCGCTGCACCTGACACCGAGCTTCGATCCCAACCGCAATACAGTCCTGGGGGCAGCGAAATGACGACCGTCGACGACACCGTCCTGCGGCGCAGCACCACCACGACCCGGGTGGTTGGTCGGCGCCGCAGTCGCTCCTCGATCGTGGTCGGCTGGCTGACCAGCACCGACCACAAGGTCATCGGCTACCTCTACATCGCCACTGCGTTCATCTTCTTCCTGCTCGCCGGACTCATGGCCATGGTCATCCGCGCGCAGCTGTCCCGGCCGGCCAACAACCTGGTGTCGGAGGAGGTCTACAACCAGCTCTTCACCATGCACGGCTCGATGATGCTGCTGCTGTTCGCGACCCCGATGTTCATCGGGTTTGCCAACGTCATGGTGCCGTTGCAGATCGGCGCCCCGGACGTCGCCTTCCCGCGGTTGAACATGTTCGGCTTCTACCTGTTCCTCGGCGGCGGGACCATCGCCATCGGCGGATTCCTCACTCCCGGTGGTGCGGCCAACTTCGGCTGGTACGCCTACTCGCCGCTGACGGACCTGAGCTATTCCCCCGGCCTCGGCTCCGACCTGTGGATCATGGGCTTTTACATGGCCGGGGTCGGGACCATCCTTGCCGCAGTCAACTTCGTGACGACGATCTTCGCGATGCGTGCCCCCGGTATGACGATGTTCCGGATGTCGATCTTCACCTGGGACGTCCTGCTCACCAGCGTGCTGGTGCTCATCGCCTTCCCGGTGTTCGGAGCGGCCCTGCTGGCGCTGGAGGCCGACCGGAAGGTCGGTGCCCACGTCTTCGACCCAGCGGGCGGGGGCGCGATCCTGTGGGAACACCTGTTCTGGTTCTTCGGTCATCCCGAGGTCTATATCATTGCGCTGCCGTTCTTCGGGATCGTGACGGAGATCTTCCCGGTGTTCAGCCGCAAGCCGGTGTTCGGCTACAAGGGCCTGGTCGGAGCCACCGTCGCCATCGCCGCGCTGTCGGTCGCGGTGTGGGCGCACCACATGTTCACCACCAACGCGGTCTATCTCCCCTTCTTCTCGTTCATGTCGTTTCTGATAGCCATTCCGACAGGGGTGAAGTTCTTCAACTGGATCGGGACGATGTGGCGAGGGGCGATCACCTTCGAGACGCCCATGCTCTGGTCGATCGGGTTTCTCGTGACCTTCCTGTTCGGGGGCCTGACGGGCGTGCTGCTGGCCAGCCCGCCGCTGGACTTCCAGGTGTCGGACTCCTACTTCGTGGTCGCCCACTTCCACTACGTCGTGTTCGGTACCGTGGTGTTCGCCATGTTCGCCGGGTTCTACTTCTGGTGGCCCAAGTGGACCGGCAAGATGCTGGACGAGCGGTTGGGCCGCATCCACTTCTGGACGCTGTTCGTCGGGTTCCACGGCACTTTCCTGGTGCAGCACTGGCTCGGCGTGCAGGGATTCCCGCGCCGGTACTTCACGTACGGCCCGAACGATGGTTTCAGCACGCTGAACCTGATCTCCAGCGTCAGTTCGTTCCTGCTCGGTGCGTCGATGCTGCCCTTCTTCGTCAACGTCTGGGTGTCGATGAAGGGGCCGAAGGTGGCCGTTGACGACCCCTGGGGTTACGGCGCGTCGCTGGAGTGGGCGACCAGCTGCCCGCCGCCGCGTCACAATTTCCACCGGCTGCCCCGTATCCGCTCCGAGCGGCCGGCGTTCGACCTGAAGTTCCCGCACCTGGCCAGCGCCTCCAACCACATCGACCCCCATGACATGGTGTCCACCCGACGACACGGCGAGGCGCGCGAGGAAAAGGTGTCCGAAGTCTTCGGGGGTGAACGCGCGTGAAGATGGAATCGCTGATCTTCGGCATCGTGACCCTGTTCTTCGGGTTGACGGCCACCAGCTACTGGCTGCTTTCCCACGAGATCGCCGGTTCGATCGCGCTGCTGCTCGCATTCTTCTTCTCGCTGGTCATCACCAGCTACATCTGGGCGACCGGGCGCCGGATGGCCCCCCGTCCAGAAGACCGCCTGGACGGGGAGATCTCCGATTCCACCGGTGAGGTCGGGTTCTTCAGCCCGCACAGCGTCTGGCCGCTGTGGGCTGGGCTGTCCTTCGGGCTGGCGATGATCGGGGTCGCGGTCGGATGGTGGCTGTTCGCGATCGGACTGGTCTTCGCGTTAGCATCCGCGGTCGGGATGAGCTTCGAGTACTACCGCGCCAACCCGGAGGACCGCCCCAGCTCCCGCCAGACCCAGTAGGCCGCCGTTGCTGCAGGCGCATCCTGAATGGCACGTGCAAGCACCTCGTTGGCTATGGCGCTGACGGCATGCCGGCCAAGACGGTGTCGCCATGCCCCGGGGTGGTCGGTTCTGAGGAGCAGCAGTGCCCGGTGCCGATCGGTCCCGTCCGACAAAACGCGAGGCTCGTTCGCGGAACATCCACCGCGAAAGGACCTTCACACTTCGGACCGAACCCAACCACCTCTCTGAGCTCGATGGCCCTTCAGACGTTACGTCCCCCAGCCGCGTGGAGGCTTCAGGGCTATCAGACACGCTGGCTACCGCTTTCCCGCCACTCAAACCGCACAGGCGGCGCGCGGGAGTCAGCGCAGGCTTGGCCCCACAGACCGGGTCAACCTCACCGGATTCCCTCCCGGCTCGGTACAGGCTCGGACAGCATGGTGATGCGTCCCGTTGATGAGCGCTCCCATCTTCTGCCGTCCGGGGTCCGAATGTCAACGACGGGTGAAAACGGACCCTGTGGCGTCGGGTGAAAACGGACCCCCTCTGGTTGGTCAGTGCTCGGGTGTGGTGGGTGTGACGCGGCCGAGGTCGCGGTCCTTGAGCCGGTAGCTGTCGC
>JAABUL010001391.1_pt1 | contig 46416 bp, 47 predicted proteins | sample 5559151 | NCBI WGS metagenome assembly JAABUL01 (sample SAMN10711876, study PRJNA513368) | rock metagenome | isolation source: Antarctica rocks | place: Antarctica: Victoria Land, Pudding Butte sud
GTGACATTGGGTTCGGGCTGATGTCATGGTACGAGGATCTGATTCTCAGTTTGATGAAACTAACCGACTCCTCGATGGCTCGACCACCGGAGTAGTATGTCACCGTGGGATGTGTCTCTCGTGAGCTTATCTGTTGTATAATCTGGCATTGCGGTTGTCTCAACTGTCAGCCCCACCCATCTACTTCCTCATCTACCTCTGTACCAAGGTCTCGATCCTCCAGGAAGACGCTGCCCCTCAGCTCCTCCGGCAGGTACTCTTGTTTTACCCTTCCATCCACATATCTCGGGTTATACTTGTACTCTTTACCGTAACCTAGCTCCTTCATCAGCCTCGTAGGTGCATTCCTGAGATGCACTGGAATCGGATGTCCGGCCACTCCAGGTTCTTTCAGGGCGGCCATCGCGTTGTTCAAGCCGCTGTATGCCCTTGTGCTTTTCTTGCTTAAAGCAAGTGCAACAGCACAATGCGCTAGATTGATCCGTGCTTCCGGCATACCAATCTTTTCTGCGGCGGTGTACGCCGATGTAGCCAAAGTCAGCATGGTGTTGTCCGCTAGCCCAATGTCTTCACTAGCAATAACGACCATCCTTCGCGCGACATAGAGCGCATCTTCACCGGACTGCAACATTCGAGCGAGGTAATAGAGCGTAGCATCTGGGTCAGAGCCGCGAACGGACTTGTGAAACGCAGAGATTGTATCATAGTGCTGATCACCAGCACGGTCGTACACTAGCGTTTTCGTCAGGCATGCCTTGATACTGTCTTTCGTTGCCCCCTGCCGCTTCGACAGATCCATAGCCAATTCCAGTAAATTCAATGCCGTCCTCGCGTCTCCGTCCCCAAATGCCGCAAGATACTGTATCATTTCTTCATCGACCAATTTACTAGGCCTATAATTCGGTCCTTCGACTTCGAGGGCGCGTTTCAATATTGCCATTATGTGTTCCGTAGTTAGTTTTGCAAGTGTGAAGGTTCTGCATCTTGACAGTAACGCATTCTGGACCTTGAAACTGGGATTCTCAGTCGTCGCACCAATCAGCGTGACCGTTCCAGCCTCAACCGGCCCGAGAAACACATCCTGCTGGCTCTTGCTAAAGCGATGTATCTCATCACAGAATATGATCGTCTTCCTTCCTGTCAACCCTAATTCGCTTTTCGCTTCTGCAAAAAGCTTCTTGCATTCCCCCACGCCGGAGCTCGTGCTATTGATCTCGACGAAGCGACTACCAACCATGGTGGCTATCACACGTGCGATTGTTGTCTTCCCAGTACCAGCATTGCCCCAGAGTATCATTGAAGGTACACGATCCGCCTCGATGAGGCCGCGCAGTATCCCATTGGCCCCAACAAGATCCTGACCGTATACGTCATCCAGTGTACAAGGTCGCATCCGTTCTGCGAGTGGCTGAGCACGCTGTGCGGCGGTAGTCTTAGGCCTCTTATATGGAGGCTCCTCTGTACGAGGAGGGGATTTCGCTGCACCATTTCCGAGAAGAGGCTCTGGAGCTGGCCGTTTGTTGCTCGTCAACGTTGGTGAGCTGGGCTGCAGCCCATTGGTGGAGGGAGTGCTAGGTGTCTGGGAGGCTTGCTGTTTTCCAATCGTGATTTCAGAACTAGCCTGAGATTGTTTCTTGCTCGAGGCAGGTGTCCGAAAGAAGCTCGCGACTTGGGGCGGCGGATCTTGACTTTCACTTACAAAGGCTTCACAGCCGGAGTCGATATGCACGTTGATGTTCGCCTGCCTGACCGGCTGACCGCATATGGGGCAGTCTACCATACCGAGGGTAGCAACACCTTGTTAAGGTAGAATCGTAGAGATAACTGGACCGGAAAGCGCGTCGGATTTAAGCCAAAGAAATTAAGTCCGGGATATATTATCGGTGTCACCGATCCTCGGAGGGCAGAAATTCCCCTCTCTATTAATACCCGAGTGCACCATCTGAATGGCTGAGTGACGGATGTTCTGGTATGCAGTTGATGCTGAGAAGCAGATCAACACTACGCTTTGTCCACACATTCTCTGCGACAGGCTTCAGCCGAAGCTTCTGTGCAAAAATGGTCAGAAGTGATCCCTTCAAACCAGCGAAGAGGGTCGCTAGCCAGCAGCAAGATGTGTGGTACGACTATGTTGCTACCACCTTCCAATCGATAATGCGCTAAGCCAAACATCAGGTCAATCGTTAATGAGGCAGCTGCTGCGTCACCTGTCCAGCCAATCATAAACATGGGTCAGGGGTTTTTGTGAGTATGCTACCCTCGTCTCAAGATGTATGAATATAAGGACCTGACCGAGTGTAGTGGCTACAACCCTCCAAAATTCGTCTTAGATGCCGCAAAAGAAGCGTTGGATAGAGTCGACTGCAATCAATACTCCCCCACAAAAGTATGCCCTGGACGGCAAGGTTTGCTTGATTTGCCCACACTGATGAGTAGATAGGGACGCCCACGACTGAAAAAAGCCATTGCGAATGCATACTCGCCATTCTTTGGAAAAGAGATCAACCCCGATACTGAGGTCACTATCACAACTGGAGCGAATGAGGGTATACTGTGTGCTTTCATGGGCTTTATTGAACCTGGGGACGAGGTCATCGTTTTTGAACCGTTCTTTGATCAGTGAGTAAACTGGCCCAGAATTAAACACAGCGAAACCTGAATCCATTCAGGTATATCCCCAACATAGAAATGCCTGGAGGCGTTGTCCGCTATGTTCCTCTTCAGCCACCCAAAGACGGTTCGGCGAGAAATACCTCAGCTGCTGACTGGTCCATTGATATGGCGGTCCTCGAGAAGACTATCAATCACAACACGCGCATGATCGTTCTCAATACCCCTCACAATCCAGTTGGAAAAATATTCTCCAAGCCCGAATTAGAAGCCATAGGGAAGCTTTGTGTGAAAAATAATATTCTCATTGTCTCTGATGAAGTCTACGACAAGCTTTACTACGCGCCCTTCACCCGGATGGCTACTATCAGTCCAGAGATAGCGAATCTTACCCTCACCGTTGGTTCTGCAGGCAAAAGCTTTTATGCTACCGGTTGGCGTGTTGGATGGCTTATAGGTCCCGCGCGTTTGATCCAATACGTCTCAGCTGCCCACACGCGTATATGCTACAACAGCGTCTCGCCTCTACAAGAAGCAGCTGCTGTCGGATTCGAGAAGGCAGACAAAGAAGGATTCTGGGAATTGAGTAAGGAGGAGATGCAATCAAAAATGAATCGCTTCTGCGCTGTCTTTGACGAGCTAGGCCTCCCTTACAGCAAGCCTGAAGGGGGCTACTTTGTACTCGCTAATCTTGGTAAAGTGAAACTACCCGACGGTTATGAGTTCCCGGCCCACGTCAGAGATAGGCCTAGGGATTTCAAAATGAGTTGGCTTCTGATTATGGAGCTCGGTGTCGCGGCCATTCCGCCGACTGAATTCTATACAGCTGAGAATGCTCATTTGGGGGAGGATTGGTTGCGGTTTGCATTCTGCAAAGATGACGATGTACTTGATGGGGCGAAGGAAAGGTTGAGGGGGCTGAGGAAGTATATGACTGATTAGGAAGTTATGAGAATGATGCAACTAGATGATGAAGAAGAGTACGCGCTCACGTTTGTTGCGGCGAGCTATGGCACTTGGGGTGGTGAGGGTTGGAAAAAAATCCCCCTCATCCCCTTTCCTTAGATTGCCATCAAATCCAGCACCCATACCTCAAGCGCAGCCATAGCCGAATGCAAAGGTCTCTAATGCCTACTTATCTCCTCTAGGTGTACCCGCTCTTTGACCTCCGCCAAAGTCGACACCCTCTCCATACCTTCTATGCCTCCTCCGTCCTTTCTCCATCACCACCACGATTCCCTCAGCTAAGCCCTCGCAAAGTTGGCAGAGTTCCAAGCCACGGTTTCCATTTGGCGGTCATCCTACGCTCCGTCAACCTTTCGACTAATGAAGTCACCCTCTTCATCAGTCCCAATTTCTCTGCCGCCAAACGACCGAGGCACTACGAGAGGCAGAAATGCAACTTTTCGACACTGGCCTTATGTACGGCAGAAACAAAAGCACCTCTCTCTTCGATCACCTTAACTCTCTTGAGATTAGGTTGGCGTATTCTGGGTTAAGAGGACGGGAACGCGAGGCCAATATTCAAGCAAGAGAAGCCAGGATGATGAAGCTCGAAAGTCGTATCAACAGACTAGCAATGATACCCTCAGGGTAAACATAGTTTCAGAAATAAGTTTCTTGATGACTTCGTACGAAATCAGAGACTGCGGGAAAAGTCATGCCTACGCAGGAAAAGCTGTAAGCCTGTAAGGTCACAGGAGGGCCCATAAAGGGAACACCCTTACAAATGCCTTATTATACAACTAAAATAGTATCATTGATGAGACCGACTTTGGTATGTTTTATCGCTATGGTCAAGAGGCAATTTTCCAGCTTCCTACGATTGCTATAATCGATATGGGTTTGACTTACAGGTGTCACAGACAAGTACCAGATCACGATGCCCTATTTTTCCTTAATGGCACATTGTCCTACTCAGGACCCCGATTGGGAGCACAAATCAATCGCTACATTACCCCGCTGTAACATTGTGTAAGCCTTTAACACTTTCCTCGAGTCTGGCTGAATATATTGAATCTCCCTACAGATCCGCACGGAAAAACAAAATGCACTGGATTCAACTATCTTTCTCTACAGCTTCTCAAAAGCGTGGGCAATGAAGAGTAAACCACCAATCAAACTCCCCAGTGCTGTACCTGCCTTATCCACCTTAGATTGCATGCAGTCTCATTTCAGCTTAGTGGCCAAACTTCGCGAGGCCGGGCGAGGTTGAGCTTTCCAGCAGGCTCCCGAGGCAGTCTACTTTTCTAGCCAGCATCATAGATATTGAATTGCAGTCGTATCAAGGCCATGACAGAGCTCCTAGAGACTTGATCTTTTCCTTGCAATGGACGGTTTGTCCTCCGCAGCCAGTGGTATCACTGTCTTCTCCGTCGCTATCCAGCTTGCGGATGGTGTCAAAAATCTCTACGATTTCTGGAACTCCGTCAAGGATGCACCCAAGGACATTCAAGGACTTTTGACCGATGTACGGCTACTATCGACGGTATTGACTGAGATGGCCTTGGAAGATCAACATGTTGAGCCTGGCTCCACGCTAGCGGCAGTACTTACAGCCTGCAATGATAGGATTAACAGACTCGTAAGTCTGATCAACGGGATGGAGCCAGGATTTGCTTCAAGACGTTCGCGCGTTCGCCAATGGACAGCTGTTAAAGCTGGTCTAAAGGGTGGCAGAATCCAAAAGTTCTTGAGCGTGCTCGAAGTATTAAAAAGCACGCTATTACTGGCGCAGCAGTATCATAACGGGTAAGCCTCGCTAGTAAAATTATCAAACAGTCGCCTGAATTTTATCGAGCTGTCTCTATCGCCTGAGGTCTCAGACGCATGAACAAGGCTTGAAAGCGATCGAGCAAAGCCTGGCCAGCCTGAGTCTGCAACAATCGTCGGCAACAATCATCACGCAAGCCCCTAGGCCATCCGAGATGAACAGCCACAATCAGGCTCTCAGAGCTGAAGCCGTTCGCGTTGGCCGAACTATGCCAAGTCCTGTTCAACGTCGCGGATTCGAGGTTTGTTCAGAGAGTGCTTTCCAAGAGATGGCTAGCGGTCATATGGAAATTCAGAGCACGAATCATGGAAATGGAATGGAGCTAGAGGCTGGCATCACTAGTGCTCCACGCCTACATCAACCGTGGTCTTCTTCACCCGCACGAACATGGACAAAACGCACCTTGGAACGCAAGGCATCTACTTTAAATACCGTTTTCGGCACCATCTGGATCTATTCGATCAAACGCCAATTGAGAACAAGCATCAATGGCGACCAATCATTAAAAGTGGAAGACCAGGACCATATTTATGAATGCGAAAGCTCATTCAAGGTATTTCCAGCACCATGGCTGCTGAAGCTTGGCTTCTCTTACGGCTATAATATCTCGACTTCGAGTTCCTCGTACCAAGGGTGGACAAGTAGATTACAACCCTTTACACTTGTACCAGATGATGCATTACTCTTTGAAGTATGCAAGCTAGGAGATCTTGCAGCGGTCCGCAGTCTGTTCTCGAGGAACCTTGCCTCTGTAAAAGACACTAGCTCTAGAGGTCTCACTGCGCTCCATGTAAGTTCTGCAACGCGTCCGTACTCACAAGGTTTTAGTCTTGTATGTTGAGATATCTAATGCATGAGAAAAGATTGCTGCAAGCTGGTGCCATCCAGAGCTTTGTGACTTTTTAATAGCGACGGGAGCCGATATGAACGCTCGTACCTTTGACCAGAGGTAAACCATTCCCATTCCACCCAAACGGCACCCTTTAGGCTATCAAGCTCTTTCATATACTGACTCACTGCAAAGTTCACAAACACCAATTCTATACGCAGCCAATCGGCACCGCTCTGATGGTAGATTATGTAATGCCATTGACACCTACAGGCTTCTCTTAGATTCTCTGGATTGGGACCGTGGTGGAGATGGATGGATACTTATAAAAGAGACTGATACATGGCATCATACACATGCAAACAGCCTTCCGGCGACAGCCCCGTTCATGCTATGGCTGATGAGGTCATCAGTCTCGGAGCTTCAAATCTCCCATTCTACAAAAAGCTTATACGCTATATTAATGTTCCTCGCGATTCCCGAGAATACCGATACCATCGGCTCACTGTTAGACTTAGGCCCTGGAGGCTCCGTTGATATACTTGCGGATATTGGATCCAGCGCTCTCTACATGACAATTGCTGGTCAGCGCTGGGATCAGGCGAGAGTGCTCCTCTCAATGGGAGCGGATCCGCATCTACCCTGCGTAAGATCCCACAAGAGTGCCAGATCTGAGACACCAACATCCATAGCGATGTGCTCTTCTTGGACATTTTGGTCTTTTCGAAACATCTTGAGGGAAGCAAATATCGACGTCAAGTACTATATTCAATCGGGGCTGGGGCGGGCTGGCCCTTTGATCGATGATGGGTGGCACGTGGAGACACTCAGGTTGCTATTTCAATACGATTTCGAACCTGACCCCGTCGGCCGCCGTGATTACGTTTGGAAATGCAGTCATGGTGATGATGATGAATCCTGCCGCATGGTCGGAGTTGAACCCGTTTGGCATCGTATACTTGAGAGGATAAAATGTGGCATCGACGTTGATGCTCTGTCTTCAAACGCGTCGAATGCCCAAATAGTGCAGGAATTCAACTGGCGAAAGCCGCTTCACCAATGCGAGCCAGCCATCTCATAGCAACATTGGGAACGATGACTAACTACGTTCTGATCTTCCCCCATCTGGATCCAAGGCAGCGCAGGTAGTGCCAACATTATTCACTATAGAAATGGATGTTCCACTCATCCTGCTGATAAGAGACGCAATTGTATGCATTTATCGCTGGCTATACTTCGTGGAGCATGGTCACCTGCCACCGCCAGATGAATCGTCAGAAGAATCATCAGAGAATGCACCAGATGAGGCACCAGATGGTTCACCAGAGGATTCTTCAGAGGAAGATTTTTCCCTTTTCTCATCCACACATGAACCTTGCGTTTATGAAGAAAGGCACCCGCAATCGCAGTGAAAGCGTGGTAGTACACACGTAATGCGAGATGTTCAGATGTTCATGAATATAGAAGAGTCAATGGTACTATGTCATGAGACGCATACCAGTACGATAGAATACACAGCAGAGACAAATCTGTGGTTTGTACGTCGGCGACGATTACAGAAGACATTGACTAGATAACTTTTTCATAAAAGATTGCACACCGTGAGACATCGACACGTTCTCGTAGAAATCGTTGGCCGTCTTCCAAAGGTTTGACCAACCTTGAGTATCTGTCACGCAGGAGCATACAATATGGCCTGTGCCTTCCTTAGTCCCCACTCTATCCTCTTGTCACCAGGTACAGGTTGGCCCACCAAGATCTCCCTTACTCAGAGCAGAAATTTAACATATCAGCCAAGCGTTCCTCGTCCCGAACACCTGGAATCTCGCCATTTCTCTTCGAATCCTGTCAATGTTGTCTTCCGCTTCGGCGACGAAAGATCCACAGACTTCTCTGGTGGTTTACCAAACGTTTGCTTACCACTTGACGCTGCCCCTTGATTGCTATATCTAGTCTAGCGCGATACCCCGATGCATACTTGTCGACGCACTCATTCTTAAAACGGTTCAGACGACAAGAAAGAGGAAGGAGAACGTGTTTTTTTCAAGTCTCGCCCAATCAGCTGGTGTGGAAATAGCTATTGACTTCCAGGTCTACAGGAGTTCTGGCTTCAACTACAGGGCGAATGACACGGACAGGCTCTATCTCTCAAACTTCGAAGCTGTAGGCGTCCCTGCGAATGACGACTTGGGAGCCTGGGAAAACGAATCTGTGGTTTCATCAGAATGTGCCTTGTGGACGTGCGTGCAATCATTTGAATTGCGGCAACAAAATTCAGACCAGACATCGAAAATCCGTGAAGAATTTTCTAAAATTCAGTTCAACACTAGATTGAAATCGATAGGCACCGAGGGTGACAGGCACTACAACATTAAATTTGATCCGTTGCCTCCAAGCATCAATTCTCCTGCAGGCATCAATTTTACCGTCAATAATAACGCTGCCTTTGCATTCCAATCCTACTTCTCGACTGTGTTCAACGGTACTTTGTTCAAAGAAAGGAATTTCCATGAACCCTCCAGCGACGTGATCCAAGCTCCCTGGAACGCCTCTGCTGATTTGGATGCCTGGACTAAGAACATCGCCGCCAGTATGACCAATGTTGTTCGTACCACGATACCCGCGCATTCGCCGCAGTTTGATGGGACAGGATATCAATTAGGATACGATGTTCGGTGTGCCTGGTGACACTGCCTGCTGTTTTGGTGGGCATGATTCTGGTCATACTCGTGACTATCATCATCAAGACATCGAGAAGCCCAGTACAAGCATGGAAGGGCAGTCCGCTCGCTTTACTGTTCATGAATGTAGATCCTGGCTTACGTGCTGGCTCCGTTGGACAAATGGAGAAACACGAGGTGCTTGAAAGAGGGGTCGGAATGCACCACGCGGTTCTAGTCAGGTACTCGGATGGAGCGTGGGACTATAAGTAGACGAGAAGGCTGGGTCAGTATATGCTGTGACGTTCATGGTAGATTTTCTCGATACGGCTTCCAATCTTGCATCAGCGGTGGGCTGTACAGCCGGATCTTTGATAGGTTCCTTAATGTGAGTAATAGTGGTTTGTGGGTTCGTTGATTGAAGGAGTTCCGGATCGATGAGTATGATGGGTTTGAGAGCCTGGCATGGTAATCTAGACGGATTTAACAGGATGGAGAGCCTGAAAGGCTTGAAGTGGTAACTTGAGCTCAGATTATAGCGGTGTGCATCATGTATGACAAGCTAATGAAAGTGTCGTGTGCGAATGGGCTATGGCCCGGAGGATATCAAGTCCACGGAAGTGGCAATCCGAGCTTTCCTCTCTTGCTCTGCATTGGGAGATTCTGCACATACTACTGGCTGCTGTCCCTACTCACAGTTATGTGCAAGCGGGAGGTGAGATATCTCTCGATTCCAAATTAGCGTACAACATAAAAGGCCTCCAGAGTCTCAGCCGTGACCTGAATCAGGGTACGTTGTGGTGAAGCGCGCCCACAGTGGCTCCTCTTAAATCATCGCTGTGCGAGAGGCTTAACCTTGGGGCGACGAAGTGTAAGATTGTCGCCCTGGTGCCACTCTTTGTGACCAAGAGTCTCTGACTCTTCAAGCTGTCGTCCGAAATAAGTAGGGCTGAGCGCGGAGATAGAGAATCGGGGTTATCAAGCCCCTGTCCCCGTGCCCAGAAAAGTTGTCGATCAAGCACGCGTAGGGACCTTGAAGCTGGTATCGCTCTTTCTCTTCATATACACCCAAAACAATTCTGGGATACATTTGCTGGCGTTGCTACTGTCGTTTTATGACTGACTCACGAAACCATTAGAATCGCAACCACAGCGGCTTCTTGCTCGAACATTCGCCCCAACCATTGCCTCGCACCCTCGGCTTCTCACATAGTGATGGTAGCAACAAATCACATAGCGACAACCATTGGATAACAGCCATAAGATCCCAAACTTAACGTTCCATGCACAATTTACTAGTGGGGCTAGGTGAAGGGGGTTCGCTAGCGAAGAAAGCCGCTCGAGGCCCAGCTCCTCAATTGCAGTCAACATGCCATGGCGACCTTTGCCTCGCATAGCCTTTGCGGTGGCTACCTACCCATTTCCAGCTACCTCACCAGCCGATCTGCCCCTCGAGATCGGCGACGAGCTCTACATCATCGAGCAAGGAGGCGGCGATGGGTCATGGTTTCGAGGATATTTGGTGGCGCCCCCGTCTCTCTTAGCTGGGTTGACAAGTGTCAAGGGTCAAACATTGGAGGCCAGAGTCTTCTCAGGCATCTTTCCGAAGTGCTGTGTTGAGGTCCGGGAAGTTCTTGGTGACGCAGGCACAGACGGGCCGGCGCATGGCTCGCAGGCGAACGGCGATAGTCCAAGGCTCGATCAATCACACAGAGGGTCACCTCGACGCATCAGTTCTGTTGCTCACAAATCTAGTCTACGTCGTTCTACCAGCAACGTCTCGATGGGTTCTAAAGCTGCGGTAACGAATGGGGATACCACAAAGGCTAATGGACACACGAGAGGCCCTGCCCGCACAGTATCTCAACGAATGTCAAATCAAGCCGGCCGCCAGGGTCTTGCGCGGCAGCTATCTCACCGGTCTTTCACAAATTCTCAGCCCAGGTCATCACCAGCACCATACACGCCAACTTCCGATAGCCCTCGCGATCCACATATGAAGCGACCACAAGCCCCAGTCCCTATGCTAAAAATTGGCGACGAGACGCCAACATCCAGCGCCGAACCGCTTGTGGATGAAATAGCCTCGTGCCTTCGCGAATGGCACTCAAAGAACCTACACGAAATGCTCCTCGCTCGACGTTATATTGTACTGGAGAAAGTCTCAGACCTCGTGAACCGCCTAGATTTAGCTCGCAGGCAGCTCTTGCACGACGTCCTCACAGCTCAAGAGCTTCACTCATTGCGAGAAGAGATTGTCTGGAATCTGGTCGATGGCAACAAGCTACTTAGCAATGAGGTTATTGTTCGATGTCCCGAGCAGCATGGACGTCTTCTGACCGGAGATGACTCGGCAATTCAGATGTCAAAGCTTCAATCCACCATGAGCTTGCTTGAAAGGCCGCCCATTTTCCAACATGACCCGATTAACCATTATCATCTGCTGGTTGATGTCAAGGCTTTCGTAAATACTGGCATGATCTCACCTACACTAACCATGTACTTGGCTATTCGAAGTTCAGGAGGACAGCCAAAAGTGCTCACGGAATCGTTTGTGGTAGAACTCCCACCTCCAGAAGAATTTGAAAGTTTTTCGTCTGGAAACAGATATAGGACTTTGTTTACGGACCTGACTTCAACCGATATTGGAGACGGGTCAGGGCCGGGATTAGAATTGTGCTTGATCTTCAAAGTCCAGGCAAGCCAAGTAATCCACAGGATATCGTCAAATGTTCCCCGAAAGACCAGTTCGAACGACGGGAATATGTCACCAGGAAAACCAGAAATGAGCAGTGCCAATTCTAGCACCTCCTCCCGGAAAGGAGGCAGGCAGAGCCTCATGTGGGCACAAAAACGCTTTGGGAGTGTCCGGAATGGGCCACAGCATGACGCTCGGACCATACGAACACCGCCATCTACTGCAGACTCTTCCTCTCCGATTGAAAATGGATTGCGACCTGCAAGTGAAGAAGGCTCCCGACCCACAACACAGCAAGGGACCCAGTATGTTAAAAGGAACGTTGGGGTTGGTGTAGTCAACATCAAGGAACTTTTTGGAAATAAAACCGCTATGGATCAGCAGGTTACGATCTGGGCGCCTGCTCCGACAAGCGAGGATATCAGGACCTCGATGGATGACTGGGACGAGCTTGTTCGTGATCTCCTCGCTAGCCGAAGTGGCTCTTACGCCAAAGCCAAGGGTATCAACCAAATTCGTCTGAGCCTGCAATCCTTCGCAGCTCCAGATGCAACCGAACTAATCATCAAGACCCCTACCTTGTTGCAGAGTATTGTACAAACCCCAAAGACTAGCTTCCCTGGAGCTCTAACGAAGTCGCGGTCGGATATATATGTCCGAATATTTGAAGCTTTCTTGCCTCATCAGGCATTATTATCGCACCCAGAGCGTGGCACAGTCCAGATATCTTCAAGTCTTGAGCTAAAGAATGTCCAGCTCACCCTCGAGGTTAGGAATGGATCTGGAGAGCGGATTGAGCGATGCATATTTCCCGGCTCTAATAGCTCTGGTCAAACCGCGTGGCGTACATCCGCTGTTGAGCGTGGAGAAGCTTGGAATGAGATGATCAAATTGAACATACCAACTGAGGACATTCCCGGAGCTCACCTAATTATGAGTGTTGCGGATGCACCTGGCTTCCCCTTCGCTCTTGCTTGGATGCCTTTGTGGAACGACGATGCGTTTGTCACTGACGGAGCTCACACACCTCTACTATACCTATACGACAAGCAGACTTCCAGCTCCGATAAAGGTAGAGGAGCTTATCTTGCATTTCCTTGGAACTCCAAAGGCAGATACGGCGATACCAAAGACGAGACCTTGACGGGACCCATTGCAACATTGAAGCTTGAAACCGACCTATGCAGCACGTACTTGTCCCAGGATCCAATTCTGCTCGGGATTCTCAAATGGAGAGAACAGCCTAGGGGTGAAGTCCTCGACCTACTGCAGCGCTTCGCCTTCGTCCCCGAGATTGAGATAGTGAAATTGGTGGGTGATGTGTTTGACGCCTTATTCAGCATCATGGTCGACAACGCGGGCAAAGAAGACTATGAGGACTCGGTGTTCAGTGCCCTTATTACGGTCTTGAGCACAGTGCACGATCGCCGTTTCAATCTGGAACCTTTCGTTCATGCCTATGCAGAAATCAAATTTGATCATCCTTTTGCAACTCCCTGCTTGATCAGAAGCTACCTCCGGGTATTAGCGAATCACTCAGATCCAAGTTCGTCAAGACACGTCCGCGCTACAGTCAAGGTTGGCCAGCAGATACTAAAGTTCATTGTCTGCGCCCGCAAACGACAAGAGGCCAAGGAGGCTAACATAGGCGCGAATACCCAATCAACATTCAAAAGTGACCTAAAAGGGATCTTCTACGCCTTTCAAGGTCTGATGAAGCACACTTCGCCAATTCAGGTCGGCACCAAGACCTTGGTAGTGCAACATATGCATACTTGGCTGCCAGAGCTTAAATCAATACTTACGGAAGATGAGATTCTAGAGATCGTGGTAGGGTTTCTGGATTCATGTGCAGAGGTCCAGGGCAAGCTCATACTCTACAAATTGGTACTCATTCTCAACCTTACAGATATGACCGTATTCTCGCAGCCACACATCCGACAAATGGTGTCGGGCTATACAACGACTTGGATAGATCCATACTGGGGCATCATGAATGATTCAACTCAATGGCGCGAGCAAATACGACTTTGCTGTTCCATCGTGTCTAGACAGGCAAACGACCTTCAAGGCAATAACCTCGCCCTCTTCGCAAAAGCAATACAGTCATACCACAGCCTTTTGATAGCGCCTCAGCAACCGAAGGACCACTTATCCTTCTTATTCCCAACTTCATACCCTTTTCCTTCCAAACCACTTTCCCATCCCACCATCTTCGACGAAGCGCTCACTGAGCTCGCTGCTTTGCTTGCTACATTGGCTAGTACACAATCTCTCAAGGACCACGATGATTCAGACAGTGAGCGTACGAGCATGCTGTTCGATAGCTTAGACGTCATTCTGTCAGTCCTGTCCGGATCGGCTTTCCCCAAGTCCTGGTTGAGTCTCTACGTTTTTCATCACAGATCATCACTTCAGATGCTCGAGGCACTGTTTGATATAATGACGACCAAGTTTATCCCCTCTCCTGAAGACGCAGACGATTTCAACACAAATATATGGAGCAAGTATCTCATGACTTTGCTTACTCTGGTTCGATCCGACACACTGGCTCTCGAAACTTTCCCAGAACAGAAACGGCGAGCTGTGTGGAAGATTGCTGGAGACGTCCGTGAGCAAGGCGCCAATCTTCTGAAGCAAAGCTGGGAAGCTCTTGGCTGGGAGTCAAGCCCCGAAGAGCAGAAACGCTATGGTCTACAGCACCTAGGAGGCTTCCAGGTGCAATATGTGCCCAGCCTCGTTGGCCCCATTGTGGAGCTGTGTCTGAGCGTGCACGAGGGTTTGAGGAACGTTGCGGTGAGAATTCTGCAGGCTATGATCATCAGTGAATGGACGTTAAACGAAGATTTGTCCGTCATACAGGCTGAGATGATCGAGTGTTTTGAGATGCTATTTCAGTCAAAAAACATTGGCGAAAGCTTGGTTCAGAAAATGTTCGTGAATGAACTCCTGGACTTGTTTGGGTTCCTGGCAGACATGCCTCTAGATCCTATGTGGCGGGCGATCAAAGACATGATCACTACTATCGACGAACTTCTAGAGCTGCTCGCAGCTGTCCATAGTCCTGATGTTACGGAATCGCTGCGTATCATGAATACGCTCCAATTGATGAATTTTCTCAAAGACATGCAGAAAGAAGGTATCTTCATACGCTATGTCCACCAATTGGCACAAGTACAATCTAAGCTCAACAACAAGACTGAAGCAGGTCTCGCTTTGCGCCTTCATGCAGATCTCTACACATGGCAATCGACAAACGTCAGGCCACTTGCTGATCCGGACTATCCTGAACAATCATCCTTTGAGCGAAAGGAGCGGCTCTATTTCGAAATGGTTAAATATTATGAGGAAGGCGAAGCTTGGGAGATTGCTCTTGAAAGTTATCGAGAGCTAGCTGACCAATATGAGAATTATCAATTTGACTTTGCCAAGCTCGCAAGGACCCAGCGATCCATGGCGACGATTTACGAGGCTATCACGAAGGGCGAATGGCAGTCGCCCCGGTATTTCAGAGTGACTTACCATGGTATGGGCTTCTCCTCGAGCCTTCGAGGCAAGCAGTTCGTCTTTGAAGGCGAACCAGGGGAGCGACAATCGGCGTTCACCGACCGGATGAGGCAACTCCACCCATCGGCTCAGATGGTGCCCAAGGGTGAACTAGAGGAGTTGGAAGGACAGTACCTTCAGATCTCTCCTGTCAGCCCGTACCGCGATCCCGAGTTGCCCATATATCAGCAGCCTAAGGTGGCTCAATCCATCCGAGAATTCGTCTCGTCTGCAAAGCCACACACTTTCGCGATGACATCAAAACGGCATTCTCCATCATCGGGTGTTCAGAATCAACGGATTGAAAAGACCCTTTTCAGCACGGGCGAAAGTTTCCCAACCATACTGCGAAGGAGCGAAGTCATTGCCGTTGATGTGCTCCGGCTGTCACCCCTGCAGACCGCAGTAGAACGAACTACAAGGAAAACGTCCGAGCTGGCATCTCTCGAAAGAAAACTCAACGACCGTGATGAGTCCAGTATCCGAAGTCTTACAGATGCCATTCTGTCATCCGTGGACCCATCATCAACAGGATCAGTAGCTCAATACCGCCAGCTTCTCCCTGCAGCACCCGAATCTTCTGAGGATGACGTCGAAGAACCAGCCCCTTCTCCTCTCGAGGCAGCACTCCAGATTGCCCTCCTCGACCACGTCTCAATGCTAAAGCATTGCTTGTCACACTTGCGTCCCGAGCATGCCCATACACAAGCCTCCCTTTCTGACGGTCTCAAACAGACGTTCGCTCCCGAGATGGCGGTCTTGGCCCCAATTTTAGCTACAGAAACGCCTGAACACCTGGTGTCGCCAGCCGATCGCTCTTTTGCTGGTGTATCCTCGTTCAGCACGCCAGCGCTGACACTAACGAATGGCGATACCCTTGGATCTCCTGCAGAGCCACTGGGACGTCCACGCCCACTCTCTCGCATCAGTCTCGGCTTTCACAAATCTTCAGTCTCAAGTGCACCTAGAACGAATGGCTCTGCATCCGAACCATCTGCACCATCAGATGGCGGCTCGTCCGTTGGTTATGCGGGCCAGGTAGCCAATGCTTCGTCAAAAAGCAATTCGCTAGCGCCGGATGTCTCGCACATGAACGGCGAGGAAGCGGCTGGCGAGCGGCCGACGACGGCTTCGAGTGGGAAATCTGGATCCCGATTGAAGAAGAGATTGAGCTCGCTCGGGATAGGTCGGATAGCTAGCAAATCAGACAAGGCGAAGGGCTCTGATACCATGGGTGGGCTGGCTGAAGAGTAGGTATTGATGAGAGTTAGTGTGGTGGCTGCGTATGTACGTTGATGCTCCATGCGTAAAGGGAGAGGAATATCGCGTTCTGGATATAAGTTCTATGGCGGTGTACATTTGGTTGTAGGACATTAGGGGGAGTAAGGGGACAGAGATACCCAGATACCAAGATACAATGGGGGTTTTTCCTTCCATCTGGACTAGCAGGCTATGAACAGATTCTTTTAGCGGCTTAGCGTACAGTGTCTATATTTCGATTGAGAATGGGGAATTGTTGTTGTATAATGTCAACGATTTCAAGTGCGCTCATTGGCATGGATAGTATCATGCTCGTCCTCCTCCATCGTTTTGATACCTTCCACCCAACCTTCTTATAACCGAACATACTAGTGCAATGCATTATAGGAGCAGCACTCCAGATATACCTCGCATACAGGCTCACAACCCTCCTTCTCATGGGTTCAACGTCTGTACTAAGCCAGGTGTACCAGCACCAGCAGACCCCACACCCCTCTCCACATCACGCGCACCCTCTCGCACCACAAGCACACCCCCATCACTCCGATTCAGCCCCAACCGCTGCGCAGCGTCAGGCTCTAGATGCATGATTGGTGGTAACGTGCCAATACATGGTGGTGCATCTACTCGTCAGAAACCCCTATCATTAGCCATTGCCTGTCAATAAAAGCGCATCTTCCATAACAAACAAACAATAGAAGTAAGAAATATCAAACCAGTAAAGAAGTACTAGAAGAAGAGGAAAACATACCCTTCCCCCCACCCACAAAATGAGCATGCAAGTCCTCCGCATATCTAATCAACGGCGGCATCTCCACCTGCAGAAACTCCCATTTCAGACTGCTGAGCCAACTCGTCGCATGATCTCTTGCTTGGGCGCAGTGGCGCACTGTGAGTAGTAGATGGCGGAGCTCTTCGTTGTTGGCGCGACGGGCGCGTTCGAGGGGTGTTATTTGGGGGGCTGCTGTGGTGGTGGTTTTATTTTCAGCACCGGTAGCTTGGATGGGATCGATTTGCTCAGCTTGTTTCTGAAGGATAATACCGTATGCATTCGCGTCTTGCAGTTCGCGAAAGGCTTCTTGAAACTTGGCGTGCCCGATGTAATAATAGCGACGGGCTTCGATGAGGTAGTCGTAGCGTTTTTTGCCGTGGTTGTCTAGTTGGGCGTGGACAAGGCGGATGAGGAGGAAGAGGAGGTTGTAGTCGATGAGGGGGAGGGGCTCTTCGGTTGTGTGGGCTTGTTCGGCGATGGTGAGGGGGGAGGGGTGCGTGTTGGTTAGGATTTGGGTGCGCACGAGGGTGTGAGAGGTCGGGGAGGTGGGGTCGAGGAGGGCGCTGGGGGAAGAGTTAGATTTGAGGGTGAGATTGTGGAGGACAGGGGAGAAGCGAATGGAGTGTGTGTTATGATTTGAGTTTGGGTGCGAGGTTGAAGGGGAAGTGAGGGATAGCGCGATACGTACTCGATACTAGCATCGTCAGATGGCGGTGCAGCGCGTTGAGAGGGCCGCCTGCTATGCCGAAGGTAGGTGTATGACATGGTTGACTGTTGGGCTGATGATGTTGCAGGCATTGGTCGTGAAGACAGACTTCAGAGATCTGGTTCGCCACCGTTGGTGTCGATCGACAAGTTGATATCGATTCAGAAGCTGATGGTAGCTCGAAGATATTAGCTGCCCGAACGCGTTGACGTGAGATGAAAAGCTAAGGGTAGATAAACACTGGAAAGTAATCATGAATTCGACCTGATGTTTCTAGCTGTCTTGTGATATCACATATAAGGCATAGAACGTGCTGTTGAGATAGGATATGAGGCGCTTCGTGTGATGGAGTGTAAGTAGGGCGAAGATTCTGGGATCACAACATTGGACAGATTTGTATGTTGCCATGTGGATTTTTGCCTCTTTTTTGCGTCTGTGGCTGTTGTCGCTGAGAGTCCTGCCCAGACTTAGAGTTCTTTGTTTCTGGCAGCATCATCCCGATCATTCATAATGCTTGTTGCACTTCAAGTCTTTGGTCTGCGTTGTTCGATTGGGCTCGATTCGATTCTTAAGAATGCTGGCTAGGAGCAAGCCTTAGGTTTCAGTGAAGCCTGTCAATGTAGCGAGTTCCCTGCCACTTTCTTCAATGGCAGATCCAAATCCACTACCCATGGCGAGTTGACAGGTCGGTACCGAACGTCCATAATGCTTGCATTGATAAACAATGTCTCTTCTCCCCACTTGAGCGGTTGTTTACCTCCCTTACTCATATCAATATACGCAGCCTTCTGCTCAAACATCTCCTTCTCTCCTGGGACTTTTTTATTGACCCTGTGAGTCGCCCAAGATAACCTCTCAGCACCCCACCCCTCATGTATATGCCCAAAACAATGCACTTTCGGCTTACATCTCTCCACAGCTCGCCGTAGGTGGGGGCAGCCGACATGTTGTTCACCAAAGGCTGTTTTGTCGAGGATGTTCTTTGGTGGACCATGTGTAAGCATGATGTCGATTGCCGGATGGTCAGGGACCGGGTTCACGGCCGGAGGTTGCTGGGAGACGGCGGATGTGGGATTGAAGCGGTCGATGTGGTGCGGATAGGTAAAGGCCCAGTCGTAAAACTCGGGCTGCCAAGGAGAAGAGTAGACCTATGGGGGCAAGTCAGCGTATGGTTCTTCTTGTACATCGCTTGTCCACGACACATTGTTCTCTACCCCAAGATAGACGTTTGTAGAAGAAGTGTCTCTCCTCTCCAAACCCTGTCCCCCTTCATGCAACCTAACCCTAGATCCTTACTCTGAGCAAGCACTCACAGTAAATCTCGCCCCACTCCCTAATTCAAACGTCCTGACCTCCTCCTCCAAATACACTATTCCTGCGCTCCTTGCCTCCTCCCCCGTCCACATCTCCCTAATAGCATCCGTATCCTCGGCGATATTCCGATGCTTCTTCTTCAACCGTTTTAGGTAGAGCTCCTTATGTAGTGTAATATCATGATTCCCTGCAATCACCAATTTGAGCTCTGCAGGGGCCGTCTTCAAGAAAGAGAGCACGCGCTCGTACTCTGCTGGATAGCCGACTCTTGTTATATCACCGCAGTGAAGTAAAACGTCGCTTTTTGGGAATGGCTGGCGGTAGGCGTGGGTTTGGTCGCCTGAAGGATAAGGGATCTCCGTGTGGGTGTCTGAAATAATACAAAGTCGGGTCGTTACTGTTGCGGTGGTCATGGCTAGGAGGTATTAGCAAAAGATTGTGAGACAATGCGGACGGATTCCAGAGGTGCCAGTAGCGATTAAAATAGCTTACCTGCTGCAGTCGCATGATGTGTGTGCTGATATTTACTGGGAACATAATGGTGGAAGTAGTTGGGAACCTTTCTCGGCAGGATTCGCTTTGGATTTAGAGCCTCAGGCCGCATGCGAGGCTCACAATAACCTTGCCAAGATGAACGACTTGGAAGTTTCATGGTTTTATTTTTGACCGAGACTGACAAGCGTACAAAGCTTTGTAATATGCTCCTATGCTTCCAGCATTCACCCTCTACTTCCTAATTGCACGCTGGTAGAAAGCCAGCTCCTCTCCCTCAAGTACGTACCCATCACACCTCCCACTCTGCCCTGGTCGGCTGGCAACGACAGCATACAGACGTCCAGCCTCGAATTGCCTCTCTAACGCCGGATCGACCTTCCCAACCGCCGCACTCCTGGCCGCCTGCTTCTTCTCCACACTCTTACTCTTTTTAGCGTCCTCGCCCTCCTTCTCCGTCTTCGCCTGACGCCTCCTTCCGAGCGACTGACCGTAATGGGCCTCGTACCATTGACGGAAGGGTGCGGCGTCGACTTGCACGACGGCAGATTTGGTCAGGGTATTCGTGCGGACGAGTTCGTTGTTTGAAGGATGGAAGGACACGGAGATCACGCGCACTTTGCGGGCTATGCCTTCGGAGCCCCAGGAGAAATTGCCAGAGTCGAGACGGAGGGCGCGGTATTTGGTGTTGCCGCCACGAGTACGGACGAGATGGATACGCTTATTGCCAATACGGGTGTTGGCTGGTTGGCGACCTTTCTCGAAGGCTCTGTCGACGGTTAGACCATCTTTTTCAGATAGTGGGCAACACGTACCTCTTCTTGCGGTAGTATGCTCGCTTTGCACCGGTAGCTGAGCGCTTGTGACGTGAATCTCGTGAGATACCCATGATTGCGGTAAGTCAAAGACTGCTACTGATGCCGTCAGCCTTGCTCGAATTTGATGTGAAGCGGGGGCGTAGGATGTCTGAGAGTTCAAACGAGGAAAGCTGCGAACAGAGGTGCAGGCGCCCCATGGCCGATTGAGGTGGTGTTGCTGGTGTGCTGATACACTCAAGAGCCTGTGTGCGCGTGTGCGCGGACAGACGCTTCCGCAAGCAATTGCTTTTCGGGTATATGGTTGGCTTACCTTATTCTAAACAGCCATCGACCAGCGCAGTCGGTATGTTGTGGTGTATCGTCCTCTTCGAATTGTGATATCAAGAGCTGTTGTTGCTCGATCTTCAAATTCAAGTGTGCTCAGGCTAAGCGAGCTGTAAGGCTGGCTTTTCGCGCTAGCCGCTTCAGACCATCTCTCGTGACGTTTGCTATCCTTCTACTACTACTAGTACTTTAGATGTATACTTGGAGACGAGTGATGGGTGATGCCCACATGTCATCGCGCAGTAATTATTCCTCGTTGTCATATGAGCTACGTTATCTTACAGCTGCACTACTTGGAAAATTCCTCGCGCTCAGCAGCACGCCTTTGACACCCCTGATCTCCGCTTTTAGCTTTGTATATTCGTCTGGCTTGGGCTTCTCCCACAGCTTCCCATTCAGTGTAGCATTTACATGAGGTAGGCTGTCCAGATACTTCCGCAGATCACTGATACTTGGTTTGACTAGTGATGTGGCATCCATTGGTTGAATATCTGCAAGTTTTTTGTATATCTCCATGACACTGTCCTCCTGTAGTTGATTCGGCGAGGCTGGTTGCACATCCACTGATGAGGCTGACGACATCGAACGAGAGAGATGTGGTGACGTCTGCGTTGCTGTCGAGCGATTGAAAAAGCGGGCAGGATCTGAATCTATGGACTCGACATCGGAGCCATCTTCATCAGGCGGGTGCGAACCTGCCGGGATTTTGGATACAGCGCTCTCGAGTTTCGAGTTCAGAGTCTCGAGATGACTCGAAGCACTTTCAGAAAGAGAATGGCGGGCTGCGGTCAATGACTCAATCATAGGTTCGACAATGTATTTGCTGGTTCCGTATATAGTAGCAGCTACACCAGAGGCCACATAGAGGGTTGTCAGGAGACTACGAGCTGTTATCAACGGCGGCGGCTTTTTGGAGTGTATGAGGAATTCGGGGTAGGTAATTATAGGTGGTACATCTTTTTTCGGCCGGCGGGAGTCTTGTGACGGCTGGGGTGAACCTTCTGGCAGTGAGGATGGCGACTCCTGACCTGTGGGATTCAAGGTTCTACCCATGGACTGCAGATGGGAGATGTCCTCTCTGTCTATGCCATAGTCCTCCATGACTTCTGATTCGGGGCCATGCTCCACTTCCCCTTGCACTTCTTGAAGGAGGTCCGAGATCTCGGGCTCGGTCAGACCTTTGGACTCTAGGAAGGATCTCTTCCGCTCAATGGGCGCATTTTGTATGTCTTCGTCCTCCAAGAACTTTGCAGCTTGCTTCAAGAGTGGTTCTCGCGGGTTGGGTGCCTCGTCTTTGTGTGAAGATGAGGAGATGCTCTCTTGCGATGGGCCCGTCGTAGCGGCGTCATTAAGCTGCCATGAAGGGATTGATTTGGGCTTTGGCCCCTCAGGATCACCCATGTTGTAAGATGAGACGCTTAGAATTGTCGTCATACATGGTTGTTTGAAGCTTGAACGAGGTGGAATTGCGGAGGAAGGAACCTCGGCCCGCAGGGGACGACGCTTACCATAAGCAGCAGTAGCGCCGTTCAACCACAAACTTCCAAGTCAAGGTGAGTCTTGCAGGCCATTCGACAATAACTTTGAGCGCCAGTAGAGTATGCAGAATACTTCAGTACCTCACGTGCAAGCTGAAGAGTTGCGTGCCTGAAGCGTGTCAACCTTGCATTAGGAGTGCAACGCTACCCGCAATCGTGCATATTCTTTACGAGGAGGCACAATCTAAGTAAGGCGAGCAGGATGACAGAGAGGCCTCCCAAGCGCCAAAGGAGCGAGAGCTACGGCGACGGTGGAAGGCACGCCAGAAGAGACCCTGCTAGCAGAATTCCTGCAAATGCGTATGTGGCCTATCATTCATTTCATTCTGGACTTTTTGTCTGCTTTCTTCACGCTTCCGCATCATTCTGCAAGACGTTTGTACGGGAGCATTGCGCCGCATTGCGTGCTGTCGCGCTGCTTGCCTTCCTCGCCTTGCTGCAGGAGCCATTCTTGGCCTATCGTCCACGCGGGATGTCACATCGCAACGATTTGAACACCTCGTAGTTTACCCAATTGCAGACCGCACACCCTAGTAGAATTTTCAAGATCTCTTTCTCAAGACACTCCACTCGGATGGCATTCCATTTCGTTTAGCACTTATACATTATTAATTGCGAACCCACAACATCATGCCAATCCGCCGCTCCACCAGGGCCCGCACCACTCTAACGTCTGCTCCCAGTCCACCTACCCCGCCGGTCTCTTCGCGTGCACGTCGTACCGCATCAGGCTCGGCGGTAAAGATTACGCATGATGAGTCCAATTCTCCCGACGAACCAAAGAAGGCACTCAAGCTCACAATGAAGATGCCTTCAAGCAAGCTACGAGAGGCCACTTCAAATCCAAAGTCGAGACCAAGCTCACGGGGAAACCCCGCGGCCAAATTGACGGATTCGCTGACGGGAGGCGAGATCGTAAGCGGGCCGAGAGTCAGTCGCGCGAACAAGAGATATGTTGTTGAGAGTGAGAGTTCTGAGGACGAGAGCGAAGAGGCCGAAGTTCAAGCTAGCGATGAGGAGCAAGCCGAGGAAGAAGACGTAGAAGAAGATCAGGAAGATCAGGTCGGAGGTCCTGAAGAGAGCGACAACGATGATGCCGAAGAGGAAGAAGACGACGAAGACGACGAAGGCGATGCTGACGCTGACGGTGATGTCGAAATGGATGATGATGGCGATGACGGCCAACCTCCTCCATCACAGCAGCCTATTCTCAAAATTCATGGTCCAGCGGCAACACCAAAATCGAAGGCAGCGTCCAAACCCACTGTGACCGTGACGCCAGCTAAAGCGGAGAAAGTTAAATCTGTAGAAGCCAAAGAAATGGAAATGGACGAGGATGACGAAGAGCTCTCAGAGCTGTCAGACGATGACGAGGATGCCGGTGAAGAGGATGCGGAAGGAGACGTCGACGATGAAATGGGAGATGGCGACGAGAGTAGGAGTCCGGGCAGTAGAGGGAGCACTCCCGACGTCAGCAAGATGACCAAAAGGCAGAGGAGTAGGCTGGATCAAGTCATGGGTGGAGACTTCTTACAGCTGCCCATGGGTAGGTCCTCATAAAGCCCACGATGCAGCCCTAACGTGCTAACCCCGTCCCATCAGAACCCCAGACGAAAAAGCATCTAACAGTCGAAGAGCACGCGATGCGCCGAGCAGAAATGGCCAGACGGCGTAAAAACTTGAGTGAAAAACGCAACGAAGAAGAAAAGGTCCGCTCTCCCCGTCCTATACACTTGCAATGACCCACATAGTGGGAAACCCTTCCCTTACAAATCGTCTACGGGTCCTCTCATTTCCCTTTACTAACCCCATATCCCTAGATGGACACAATAAACCGCCTCCTCAAAAAACAAGCCCCCAAACGCCGCGGCAAAATCTCCGCAGCGGAGATCACAGCGCAAGAACACGGCGACGACTCTGCACCTGAGCAGCAACAAGAAGAGGAGATCCCTCCCGCCAATCCAGTCTACGTCCGGTGGGTCAGCGATAGGCATGGCTGCAGGGTGGGTGTGCCTGGGGAATGGTTTGGAGCGCCTGTGGGGAGGGTGTTTGGGGAGATGAAGGTTGTTGAGGAGGTGTAAGAGTATATTGGTTACGTATTCAGGAAATTCGGCAGCCTGTTAGCCTCAACGACTACGAATAGAAGCCAGTGAGAAAGGCAAGACGAGGGAGTACGTCAACTTAATTCTAGGTATTGTGAGCGCGAGATAGATCTACTACTGCTGCGATGCCCCATTCCTGCCCTTTGAAAATTCCGCCAAAGCTACTAAGGATATAGCTGCTCCGGAAAATTTGCGCATGATCTTTTATCACCTATGTAATGCTCTTCCAACGCTTGATCACCTCCCCTGCCGTTTCTCAAAAATGCTGATACGCAGCTGAAGCATGCGCCGGAGGTATATTCAGAAGTTGAGGATGCAACTAAAAGCTGTCCCAAAGATACCGTCTGGTAGTGATGCGCCTTGTATCAGATCGATTAGAATCGCAGACAGAGCTGTGGAGTAAATGCGTGTGCAGACCCAGCCATGGCGTTGCCCATAAGAAGTAAAGGGGCTTCACAGACGCGTCGTCGGTAATATCCAGCATGCCCAAATTCAGCGCAGCGAAGCGAGAAGAAGAGATAAGCAAAGAAAAGAAGAAGAGCGTATACCATATCCAGGACCAGCAGCAGAAACCCATATCCGTCGAAAATGCGTTCAGGCAACACTGGCATCCAGCACCAGCAGCGAACGATCCGAAGAACCATACCCCAGGAAACGTAGCTTTTCGAATACGCAGCAAGAGAGATCCCACCCATCCGCGTTCCTGCCTCCTTTCTGCCATTAAGCCCTCACAACCTCACATAAGATCACACTTCCCCAACCCCGGTCCCCCAGCCGATTTCCTGCCATGCTTCGACCCTCGTGAAGGCACATTCGCATATCCGAAATCGAATTCATCAGCAATAGCGCCGATGCATCCACGTTTCGCTTTGGCGCTGGCTTTGGCCATCTCCTTGTCCGCAATCGCTTTGGCGTTGGCGGCGAGTTCGGCGTTGATTTTGTAGGCATAGAAGTCGTCTTCGGAGAGGTGTTTGGCTTTTGTGGGCTTTTCGTCGTCGGAGGAAGATGCGGAAGAGGCGGAGGATGAGGAGAGGGCGGGGGAGGATGCTTGTGCGCGGCTCTGGGAGGGGGTGTAGGCTGCGGGTGCGGAATGCACATTGCGGCGGTGGTGTTGGGTGGGGTCCTGGTGGGTGGAGGTTGGGTGGCTTTGGCGTTTGGTGGAGGCTGAGGAGGACGAGGTTGAGAGGGTGGAGGAAGAGTGAGTCGAGCTCGTGAGCGACATTCTGCTATGGCTTGAGGATATTGAGGATAAAAATATGGATCTTGCTAGTAATGATGCTGTAATGAGTGTGCTCTTTCGATGATATCGTTGGATATGATATTGATTTTGACGAGAATGGTGAAAGGAATACTGGATGATGGTGAAAGTAATTCGGCTAGTATGCTAAGTAGGCAACAGTGTAAGCGCCATCGTAGGCTGTGATGTGACATTGAGGCGGAACGCCAACCTCTAGGTGTAGTGATGCCAGCTCACTCGAAGACAGATACCGAAGGAAATTGAGCTGAAGAGCGGGTCTCGGTCCAAAAGAATGCTTGAACTTTCAGCGCTTTGAGATTGGTGGTAAGCTGAGAAGCGGCTCGAATCAATGATAGGTATGGATGCTGGAGGCCAAAATAAAATGGAATGTTGGAAAAGAAAGAAGTTGAAGGTGGATACAAACAACGAGATGTTCAAGGTAGATGTAAATAAAAGAGGATGCTGAAGGAGGATGATACTGAGAATGGAGGTTGTTGAAGAAAAGAAGAAGTGGGATAAGGTATAAATAGGTGTTGTGCAAATGAGATGAGTGAAGTGAAGATATGCTTGATGACCAGACCTATATCGAGAACCTCAAGGTCAAGTCCTCCCAGTCGCGTTGGTTGATAGACTGTCTAAAATCTTGACTGTTGCTGTATGATGAAAGAGATGTTTGGTGAGAAAAGGAGAAATAGGGAGTAGATCTTTGCGGCATTGGCGACATTGAGCCAATCGGTGTAGGCCATCAATAACAATTCCATGCAGCGAGAAGCTATGTGAATCGAGACTTGATGCTAATAACCAAGAATGTTGTAAGAGATGAGGTTCAGGTTGATATCCGCTCGCTCTACGGCAGGAAGAGCGCTCCTCCGAAAGAGGCACCCTCCATCGCGGCGTTCCACAAAGTCCACGTTTGTCGGATGAACGTAGAAGTACAAAAGCCAATTACATGGCCAAAGTGTCTCGTCTTCAGATTCTTCCTTGGGAGTATCGCTGCATTCATTGGGCATATCTGCTCCCCTGCTGCCCACTTAATTGTTCCGCAGATATATCGCGTGCGTTTCCAGGTCTTTCTAACGGGTCCTCTCGTGCCGCCTGTTTCCAGTAGGACATTGTGCTTGACGAAACGGCTCCAGAAGCAGGCGGTTTGGCTGCCAATGGGCTTGGGACAGATCCCTGCTGTACTCGTTCACTTTCATGCGCACCAAATGTATCGCCCACAGGTTGCCGTCTGTGTGGGGAGTTAGGACCGCCGATAGCCCTACCAGCGGGTGACGACTTCTGAAATTGCTTCTCTTTCAGACGTTCTTCGGTCTCGCGAAGCCGAGCCTCGAGAGCTTCAAGCTCGGCGCTTTGGGACGATACCGCTTGCTTTCTGCACCTTGCTCAGCCAATTCTGTACCAACGATTGAATGCAATGCGTACTTCTGCTCGACTGACTGCACCAGACCCTCTAGGTTGTTGTCCATGGCAAAAGCATCGTTCAGTGAAGCGGAGAAATTACGGGCAATCGTACTGCTTCTCGATCAGCTGCTATCCCTATACAGCGTTAGGGTCTCTCACGACTGCGGTCGCCCGCTCGGCTTCCAGTCTCCATTGTCGTTCGACATGATTTGGTATGGCAAAGTTGGAAATGCGGGAGGAATGTGGAGCCTGTGAAATAGGTGTAGTCACAGCAAGGTCATGACACCAAAACACCTATTGTGCTTACTCTCCGGTTGGCAATCGAAGCCAAGTGGTCCAGGTACAGTCCGAGATTATTCACTATTGATGACACTTTTCGGGAAGGCACCCCTGCAACCGTTGAACAGCGGGGAGCCTCGGAGCTGTTCACTTCCACTACCTGGCGATGAACCGTGGGATGACTAAGCGCTTGGCACTCTAGACCTTGTCCCAAGAGACGCTGCTGGGCGTGCTGGGTTAGAGAGCTTCAACGGCATACAGTTCCAGATCGTTCAAGCGGCCCGGTTCCCTCGTGGAAGTGGCCTGCGATGGCACCTGACCTACATCTACATACTTCTTTAGAAAGTCTTCTACTCTTTCAGACTCTACAACAGTCGGAGGAAAAGCCGCCCTCTTTCGGCAAGATCTCGGACACCTTGAAAACCAATGAACTTCTCAGAGAAAGCGATCTATTCGTGGAGGACCGACTGAATCCCGATTCACTAGAACGGAATTACTTACGCCTTCTGAAGGAAGAAGTCAAGTTAGTGACTCAACGCGGCAATGATGTACGGAATGGTGGTGAAAGTCCTCCGAAGCGAAAGCGCTCAAGCCCACTGTTAGAGTCCATAGAGGAAGGTCTACAGTACGCGCACTTGCTGCCTCAGCTCACCAATCGCCTTTACTTTCGCTATCGAGACGAAGCCATCAAGTCTATCCAGGATGAGGAGCACAAGTATCGATCTTTGCAGGCCGAGATCCAAGAAATAGAACGTGATGAAAAGGACGCAAGACTACAATTGGACAATGTGTCAAAGCGAGACTCTCGAGGCGTGTCCTCGATACAAACACTATTACGGCATGATGATGAGAATGAGAGGGTACATGCAGGAATTCAGTCGGCGCCAACGACATCTCGGGACCAACAGAATGGGCTCGACGTCGGAGCTCATGCAGGCACATCTCAGTCATTGCCGAATAGACCTTTACATGATTCACATATATCACACTCTGGACAGCATCTAGGAGCTCAGACACAGCTTCAGCCTCCTGGATCAGGAGATACGAACGTGCCTTTTCTTCCACCTCTGCAGCATGTCAATCGTGGATTTTCCGTGGGATCACCCAGCTCTGACATACATCGACGATTACCTCCTCCCCACCAGGTACCGACTCACCCACCACCCTCTCCAAGCCCTCGCTCCGCCCAGAACTCCCTGCTATCTGAACGTGCATCTGCCTCTCCAATCATACTCCCTCCTCCGCCAGGCATGCTGGGCTCCTCGGGTTCTTCTACGGGTCCACTAGATGCGCTTGCCGATATGGCTGGTCAACAATATAGAGTCAGCCCATCTATGTCGTCGCCGAGGCCAGTACAGCACCCAGGACCACAACAGCATCCTCACCAACCCACACAGGGCCGATATTACATACCAAGACCATATCCACATACTGAAAATCAACCTTCGTATCAAGTCCCATACTCCCCCTATGGTCAAGGCCCATTATCACAGGCAAACTACCAATACCAGGGAGCCATGCCACCATATCAGAGCTCTGTGGGTGCCCCGGCTCACGGCTCGACGTACAGTAATGTGCCACCGTATCAAGCCCCAATGCCCCCTTATACACAGCATCCAGGGTATAGTCATGCCTCAGGATATTATCAACAACCACCAGTCCAATCTCCCTACTCCCGAGGGCCAATCCCTCGGTTCCAGCATCAGCACACCCCAATGTCCAGTACGTCAGGTAGACAACGGCCGTCAAAGCCAACTCTAATCACAACTTCAGCCTCGTCTACTCGGTGGAAGAACGTCGATGTCCCAACTTCCATTCGGCAGCCATCGCCGCGTAGCCCTAGTCCAGGAGCCGTAAGTCCAATAAGTGAAAAGGCCCTTACCCCCTTGCCAGGGTCCCCGCAGCTCCGTACAAGAAAAAACCGAAGCCAGCAGATGCAGGGCGTCCCTAATGATTCTCTAAGCGGAGCCGTCCGAAGCAAAGCGCCTCGAGGACGAGGGACCGCCAGAAGATACCGAGGAGGTCGAACAGCCAGCGCAGAATCTTCTGCCCATGCAGGCTCCACTCAAACGCGAACTCGGAGTCAATCTGCTGTCTCCCAAGCCGATGAGCTTTCAATAGGTCAGCCTGCTTCGAGCCGCAGAATCAAACCCGAGCCTTCTGGAACATCAGGCCACGAGGATGATAGATCCATACCCTCCCCAATGGCTGATGAAAGCGGTCGAAAATCCAACAGGCAGCGTCGAGGAAACGTCGACAAACCTCTACTTGCTGAAGGCCATCACGCAAACAGCAAGCGTAAAAGAGAGGATTCGGCTATCCTTCTGCCACCCTCGCCAGCTTCCACTCAGCTTTCGAGACCAGGCTACGTGCTCGGTACCCGTAACCTCCTTCGCACCTCCACTAATCTCATAAATGACATTCTTGCTCACAAAGTCGGCAACATGTTCTCTAAACCTCTTACCGATCGCGAAGCTCCTGGGTACAAGGAGCTTGTATATCGGCCTCAGGACATAAAGTCCATCAAAGCTGGCATCACCGCTGGTAGTAAGGCTTTAGTAAAGGCGGCCGAAAATATGGGTGAAGACGGAAGTTCCTCTAATGTGTGGGTTCCCGAAACGCCTGATGTAATACCACCAAAGGGCATCGTGAACTCGGCGCAGCTTGAAAGAGAGTTGATGCGCATGTTTGCCAACGCAGTCATGTTCAACCCGGATGTTCCGACCAAGCGAAGCTTTGGTCCAGCCTTCCGGACTCGCCAGCGCACCATGGAAAGAGGCGCAGTCTATTCTGACGACGAAGATCAAGGTGAGGATGAGGTGATCAAGGGAAAGCAGGATGTCAGTGTTGTGAAAGACACGCGAGACATGTTTGAAGTTGTAGAGAAGAAAGTAGCTGAATGGAGGAGTGCAGAGAGGGCGGCAGAAGAAGGAGGTACTTCGAAGACAGCTACAGGACGACTACGGGGTGGAGGTAGTGAGGAGGCGGACGAGTTGGCTGGGAACGGGAATGGCGAGGATGTTATTGGGAGCGTGGAACAGGAACTCACTCCTGAACCGAAGTCGAAGCGGAGAAAGCGGTAATGGGATCATCAACAGGGTGCGAATTTTGCTAGTGTGTTTATAAATCCATAAGGTCGGACGTCTTCAAAGTTTTCTCACGTATTGCCTTCAGTGCCTGGCACATTCTCACAAACTAAGGGAAACTGGTGTCCTGGTAGTCCCGCAGCCCTTCCATGTTGCTCCGGAACACCAGCTGCTCAGACCCGTCATCCGGGATCACCACGCACTCCCGTGGGATCTAGTACAGTTCTTCCAAATCCTATACCACGCAGGCTAAGATTACTAATCCTGGTGGCGTTGTCTTGCAGAGCTTTTTGCGTGAGCCTGCCGACACTGTGCGCAGGTCGCGGACATCAAGGACTAATACCGTATATATTAACAAGTCTCTCGATATAGCGTGAAGAAAGAAAATGTTCGATCCACTAGCGATCCAGGCCTTGACAGGCCACTTCACCTAACTGTAAGTGGTTCTAAGTAGTAGAGGGGTTCACACTCTCATAGTTCATAAATCTGTATAGTCCAGTCCAATCTGACTAGTTACTAACTTACAAAGATTTTGACAGAGAAATGCATGTGAGTTTTGGTGGGGTTCTCTACAATATTATCTAGCTTAGTGTCCGGATTTACTGTCAACGACGTGCTTACCTATCGAATAATTGATCCTTAATATTCATGTAATTGTGTTAACCCTACTCCTATTATAGCATGTTTTATTACATCGATCGAGGTAAGTCTATCGCAAAATTTGTTATACATGTGATTATATGTCCGCGGTCATTGATGCATGATCTCCTGTATAACGTAGTGAGAAGAAAGTTCTTCATCAAGAGCGACGAACACTTACACTCGCGAATTTGCTCTTGGCCCGAATCTTAGGACCGAAAAAGACTAGTACCCACGGCACAATTGTCAAAAGGAAACTCTGCTTATAATGTCAGCCATAGGGCATCATTCTGCTAGGCATCGACATCATGACTCACTATTCCTCCTAAAAAGCTTGAGGCCCCTGAGAACGTCATTCGTCTAAACATCGCGTCTGCTATGAGCGGAAAGACTCCTGCAAGCATATTGCGGCCTGATTAATATCAGCTTTGAAATTAGCCGGCTTGGGTCTAAAGGAGCGCAACGTACAAAAAGACTGTGCGGCTAAAGCAGAGCTGGCGAAGCGGTGATATGTGTCTGCTAAATAATTGAAGACCGCAAGATAGATGGAAAACAGGCCCATCGTTGCACACCAAATTGCCATTGTAGGCACGATCCAGTGTACGGACGGTGCCAAGGTCCATGCGAACCAGAAAAGTCCAATTGGCAAAAGAGCGCTCTGCACACAGCTAAAGTAGAGCCGTCCTTCAGGCGTCGAGGACATCTTGTTGTAATGACGAGCTACTTTCTCCTGGAGCACGCTAATGACTGTAGCTATGAGGGAGCCAAGGGACATTGCTAATATGAATGTAAGCACAAGATGAAGCGTTTTCCGCTAGATCTTACCTGCGAAGACTGCGCCGTTCTGTTGGAGATTGAAATTGTGATTCGCCGTAAAGACTAGTGGCACAATACTAAACGTAAGATATAGAATGGCCCAACTAAATGCAGCCCAGAGCGAAAAAAAAAACACGACGGGTTCTGTGAACAAGAGATCTGCATCAGGCACATTAGAAAGCGACCGTTGACTGTACGAAGAAGAAAAGGGTAGTACTCACGGAACGGCCGATATAAACTAATACCAACCATCTTCGCTGCCGTCTCTCGTTCTTCATCAGATTTGACCTTCCACCTGATTCTTTGACTCTCACGCTCGGAGCCGTTTTCGTCAAGTGACATTTCAAACCCTACCAGTCCAAACTTCTCTCTAGCCTTATACCACCTGTTCAAAATCACAGCTTTCCGGCTAAGTATAACACTGCCTCTAGTTTCTTGAAAGAAGGTGATCACCGCCAGTATACAAGCCCCACAAGTAATAACTTGCACCCAAAAGACCCACCTCCAGTCAAGATTCTGTGCCACAAACCCAGAAATAAGCGGACCAAGCCCGGTCCCAAATAGCGCCGACCCAGAAAAGAGAGCCATCGGGGTGTTCCTGTCTTCCTTGTGATAGATATCACTGATCACCCCCCCAATAGTCGAGCTGAAAGTTGAGCCGCCGACCGCCACAAAGAACCGGGCCACGAGTAGCCCCGGGAACGACCGTGTGACTGCGCAAGACAGCTGAGAGACGCAGAACAGAATGCCGGTGGCGACGAAGAGTGGCTTGCGGCCATTGAGCTCCGAGAACGGGGCCAGAACCATGGGAGCGATTCCAAAGCCGATCGTGAACGTGGTGATGCCGAGATAGGCAACCGTTTGACTGACACCCCATTGCGTGCTGATTTGGTCCGATGCGGCGTCGTAGGAGTCGGCCGCGTAGCAAACGAACATGGAAGTAATACAGGAGAGGGATATGATGGTGTTCTTGCGGGACGCAGGCCAGGTGAATGGAGAGACGTAGTGGGTGAGGTCTGGAAGTTCTGGCGCTGGTAATCCATCTGGCCTCGTAGAAGAGAGCTGGCTCGCCAGTGGTAGGGTGGTCTCGAAGGTTAGGTAATGGTAGGTAATAGGCTCTTGGGTGCCGTCAACTTTTGCTTCAGGTTGTTTGTCTAGTTGGGGTTCCACGGCTGTGGTTGTTAGTGCAGATCCGGTTCTGCAATTTTCATCTCCCTTGAGGAACCCTTGAGGCTTGTGTATGAACATTCTTGCAAGTTTTTTCGGGTGTTCAGTCGCCTATCCGTCTTGCCACGAAACATCAACGAATGGAAGTCTCTTATCTAGCACTCAGATGGTCTCGTATCACCGAGTAGAAAGGGGATCAAATAACGAAGGCTGTAGAGAATTTGCATAGAGGGGGGCAACTAGAGACATACCTCACTTCAAGGCGCTTGGGTCAGCACTAGACTAAAAAGAGATATTCAAAACATATAAGGCTACCTCCAAGCCATAGAGAACCCCTCATTTTGATGGGGTTGAATCCCTAAATGGTTGGATTGTTATTTCACCCGCGAGGCTATCTTCCTCATGGACTTGGGGCTGACAGATGGACAGCGTCAATAGACTACGGAGTGGATCGATACATAAATGAAGGCAGCTACCTACTTGTGTGAAAACCGGTAGAAAGTCCGGATGCCTCAAAATTATCACTTTCTCAAGCCGAAGATTTAAGGCAGGTAGAGATGATCGGCTAGCCTTTGACTACTGGAGCACTAACCTAGCGTCCGCAGACGGAAAAAGCCGCCTGGCTAGCTCCGACCCGTGGCTCCCGGAGCTCCCAAAATGACAACTGTTTCAGGCAACAGCACCCGCTAATTGGCCTCCGGGGCCGATGCGTCCTCGGGCGCCTTAGAAGTACCACTACACAGTACACCGCGTACCGGGCCTTAGCGGGATCTATCGGCCAGCTCTAGGGCATCCCAGGCACCCGCGCACTGGCCCCAACAGCGGCCCTCTAGTGTCCTACACTAGCATGTACGCCAGGCAGTAACATAGATCAAACGCATATTATCAGGCTTGTCACTTTTCGCAGTACTTTTCGCAGTACTTTTCCCAGTACTTAAAGCAGGCACCCGAGAGGTTTAGCAAATCTACTCAGAATGAGGGTGGTGAGGCGCCGAAAACCATGGTGGATAGTCATCGTTGCCATACCGATCTTTTGTATATGGTGGCCAATTGGTGCGGGCATTGAAAAAAGCCGCGATATCAAACGTGGAATAACTGAGAGGACAAAGCAAAAAGCTGCGGGTCCCAAACCATTGCCTCGCAACCGTCCCCGAGCTCTATCGATCGCCAAGGAGGAAGAGGGGTGGTCGACATTGATTGGAAGAGCCGGCATGTTCAGTAGACTACCATACGAGATTCGTCAAATGATCTACACATATGTGCTGGGCCATTATGTTATCGCCCTAAACCAATCACCTGGCCAACGCAAAATTGGACATTGGCTATACAGATATGATCAAGAGGACGATCCTTCGCCTCTATTCATGGAATTCCTTTACCAGAATCCTCTTTCTTTCAACAAGCTCTCGCTACTGAAAACATGTCGAATTATATACATTGAGAGCGTCCGCGCTCTATATGCAACCAATACTTTTGGCTTCTTCAATACTCAATCGTTCACATACTCCTGCTTCTCCCGCACCGTACTTCCCCAACGGCTAGCCTGCATCACATCAATACATCTGAGTCTCAGCTCGTGTTCTTTCCGTCTTGACGCTTGGCAGATGAGCCATACTTGTCCCACCATATATCATCGAAAAATGCTTGAAACGTGGCCATTCCTGTGGATGACCAAGTTATATAAAGTCAATCGTACGCTGAGAACGAAGTTCCTGAGCAGCTTATGAAGTCAAGTCGCATCAAGCGTCTACTCTGCAAACTCGAACCCATTCCATTCTCCCTCTCGGAGCTCATTCGGCCTCGTGTCTCTCTCGAAAGAATTGGAGATGTGATTTTGTTGACATCTACATCGCATCTGGCGAGCGTACTTCCGATGGCTAAGCCTTCGATGTCTCGACATAGTCCGAAGACTCTGATTCTTGGAGATGGTCACGAGACATCCTCGACAGTCTTCGAAGCCTGGGCGGTGTTGAGGTCTCCATGCTTTCAACATTGCATTGTGATTCCGAAGAACCAGCATGCTCGTTACACTCTTTCTGCACCCTGCTTGCGGGAAATCTTCATTATATCTGAAATATCTCCGAGACAGGAGGGCCGTCTACCTTCGCTTATGGTGCGTCTCTTGGAGCTCTACAGCGGAAATCACTTCACATGACTCGCGATCGATCTGACGATCTCATAGTGGTCTGTTACATCTGCGCGGTATACTTCAAGACTGATCCTGTTCCGAGACATGGTTAGCCCCAAGCGATATATGGATGTGGTAACACTGTTCTGCATGTCCTTCCTTCCGTAGGGCTCGGCAGAAAATCGCCCCAACGGCTTCGATCAAACCTGCAGCAAATCGCCATGAAATTGATGAGTGGGTTCTGTGTCTTGATCTTCGATAGTATGTAGAGTCTTCTTTTGTGACTCTTGATTCGCTCTTGCGCCTTCCATCAAGACCCGAGAGGTGTGGAGTAAGACCACCAAACTTCCTATCTTTCTGCATGGCTTGACATCAGCAGATTCAGGTCAATACTATGATCAAATGGAGAGGAAGAAGAACATAGAGTAAGGCATCCTCTCGACATACGAAGTCATCACGCAAGTGGTAAGAAAGAACACGCTCAATCTAATAGTTTGCTCATAGAACGTGGTATCACGGAAGGAAACGGCCAAGAGGACCACTTTTTGGAAACGGCATATCGCTGGTTCCAATTTGGAGGATCGACGAATATCCCGCAAACACCACCTTACCATATTCCAGATCGGCAATGACAATTACAAAGCTTGCCTCTACAGCCTTCAGCGCACAAGCTACCCCGTTTGTTTTACTAGACATGGCAAGCCAATCCCAATCCTAGCTGCGTGTACGATTCAACGGCAAGCTGGAGTCATCCAAGCGAGTGTACACGCAAGTTGCCAGGATATGGGATACCGTCCGCTACCCTTGTTAGTTCTATTCCTGATACCAAATGATGTTTGTATACAGATGACATTCAATATTCCTATAGGGACAGTGCCTTTCAGAAGGCAATTCAAGAAATGCTCGTATGATATTGTCGGTGGATACTTTTCAATTTAGTATCTATTCCTCGCCTATTGTAGGGGATATCTGCATTTAGGGATGCTGTAGGATTGATTACTGTCACTACCAGGTGCCCAGTAGCCCTACTGTAGGCAAGGGAATTTATCGACACAAGAGATATGAAGTTTAGGCGCGGAAGACCCTGTACAAAGGCACCTGGCCCAATCGATACAGTGTTAGGTAAATACTAGTCGTCTCACAGTGCCGAAAGTGTCGCAAGAGTAAAGACAGATGGTGTTAATATAGGGGGGCTGAACAGCCTAGATGACCGCTTGTCATGGTCTATGGTAGTCCTTCATACACCCCTAGTGACCTTGCCCCCGGATACAGCTTAGGAAGCACACGCGCGTGCCATTCTCCATCGGAACTCCAGAACCCTGCAGACAAATAAGATCAGTAATACCAAAACCCCCAAAAGACAGAAGAAGCATCAACGCCAATAGCAACGCCTACTCTCTTCACCTCACTCCTCAAGTATGTGCTTAAAAAACAACTCATCCTAGCCAGATACAAACCAAATCCTCAAACACCCACACCCTCGTCCAAAACACAACCCCTCACCCTGCCTCCCTCGATAACCTAGGCCTCCAGCTTCTCACATCCTAACACCAACCACTCATCCATCTTCGCCTCCCTTGCTTACCATACTCAACCCAAGACGATCCACTCTATTTACCGTACGCAGTGCACATACATCCAAACCCAACACTTCCCCCATCCCCTCCAAAGCCCGCTCATACATCATCTCAGCCTCTGCCTGTGTCCATATCGAGATGGTGTTGCGAAAAGGAGTTTTCCTCTCTCGAGTCGATCTAGTCGAGGCACCTCGGGTTGACGTCGACTGCTTGTTGGTTTCTTGTGGGTTAGTTGCGTACTTTGTTTAAATGACATTCTTGAGGTGTTTTTTGTGTAGAGGTCGTGGGTTTTGGTTCAGTTATTGTGATGATAGCTCTTGAGGAAAGGAGAAGGGGGTTGAGTCGTTTCGTTGTTTGGTGGATTTCATGGAGCGTGATCGTGCTGTGGGATTGTTTATAGATACTGGGTAATTTCATGTGGTGCTTTGAGACATCGTTATTCGGTATACTAGAGGATTCTTCAATTCTTAAGGTCGGATCTCTTAATCAATTAATTTTTTATCGCGCATTTGATCGATGTGAAAAAGGACCTGTTTTCTACTTGACTCCCTTCATCCTATCTCTACACCGGTACACTGACTGACTTGCAGGCAACATCAATCTCTTCGAAATGGTATAAGATACTGACGCTTTCTAGCTAACTCATTCAAGTATCTAACATGATTTTCAACGCATTGATTGAATATTGTGCATTTGGATGGTTTGCTCCAGGACCCTTTGTGTATAGATCAACCGCCTTCTTCATCAATGCAATGGCTTCACTATGACGACCTTGGCTGTTGTAAGTGAATGCCAGATTGTGTATACTGGTTAGCGTGGCTGGATGCTCTGCTCCTAATACCCTTAACCTCATCTCCATTACTTGGACCCGCAGCTTCTCTGCCTCATCCCGCCGCCCTTGATGCGCGTACGTGTATGCCAGATTATTCATACTGATCAACGTCTTTGGATGCTCTGTTCCATATACCCTTGATCTCGTCTCCATCACTTGGACCCCCAGCTTCTCTGCCTCGTCCCGCCGTCCCTGTTCCCTGTATATCACTGCCAGATTATTCATGCTGGTCAATGTATCTGGACGCTCTGCTCCTGACACCCGTAATCTTATCTCCATTACTTGGACCTCCAGCTTCTCTGCCTCATACCACCGCCCTTGACTCATGTACGCAGCCGCTAGGCTGGACATGCAGCTCAGTGTGAATGGATGCTCTAACCCGAACGCTGTCTTTTGCAGCTCATAGACGACTAGAAACCTTGAACGGGCAATCTCATACCGTCCTTGCTCCCAATCAAACAAAGCCATCTTGTATGAAAGACGTACATAATCTTCTGAATAAAATTTACGTGTATCTTTATGTTGAATGACTGCTTGTGCGTGAGGTAAGAGACATTCACATGTCAGCCAAGTTTCGAAATCACCTGTCGGAAAATTGTTTGCGACCACTAGTAAAGCTTTTTCTTGCCACTTTTTCGTCGCGCCTTGCATGTCTAGCCATTTTAGGGTAGCTAGCTGCACTAGTCGATGTAGTTCATATCCTCGTCCATCACTTCCAGTGCTAATCAACGAAAATGCTTGTAAAATACCTAACGCCACTATGACATCGGTCTCTTGGTCCGTGTCTTCCCGTAGGAGGCTCTTCGGAATTCCTTGTCGATCTAGGACCGCCATAAGTGATAGCATCTCAGCCGCACGCGGTTTCTGCTCCCTTATCGAATCAAAAGATAGCTTCCACGTTTTGATAACAGAATTCTGGCTTTCTGAATCCCTTCTCAGGTCTCCAAGATCCTCGTCTAACAAATTTTGTACATTAGAATCATTTGTCAAGAACATCTTTAGGTATTCTGCAAGAGTGATGTTGTTCTGGCTGATAAAGGCCGCTGCTTGTGTAATTGCAAGTGGTATGTACTCTAAGGCATCAAGAAGTGTTTTCGATTCGTCGATGTTCAGACTGTTGGGGCGTTCCGTTTGAGACTCTAGTAGCTCTTGTGCTTCTGGGTAAGACATACGGTGTATCATAATGGACGCTTGTCTGCCAACAAGCCTTTCGCTCATGCGTTTATCTCTCGTTGTAATCAGCAGCAAGCCTCTCGAGCTTTGTGGGAGATAGTCCTTAAGAGGCAGGGTGCGTTCGCTCTCAGCACTAGTTGAGGTCGGCCTTGCAAAGAATGTATCAAGGTCATCAGCATTGTCCACAACCATTAGCCACCGCCCATTATCAGCCTCGTTGAACCATTCAAAAACTGAGCGAAGTGTATCAACATTGGGGTCATTCCACCCAGGGAGTTCGAGCTTTCTTGCTATATCTCTGTACGCTTGATCAAATCGTTGCTTAGTACTGGCATGGACCCAGACAATGTGTGCATGAGGATCCTCATCATGGAATTGGTAACAGTATTCAATTGCAACCTGTGATTTCCTATGAACAACTTAGCAGTGGATTGCAGCCTGTTGTAGAATTCACTGACCCGACTCCACCTATGCCTGATAGTGCAAGACAACGCTGCTGTTGTTTTGTTCTTTCGGTCATTCCTTTGAAGATCTCAATGCGATTGATGAATGAAGTATCTCTGCTGAACGGAATTAGGAAGAGAGGTTTCACCGCCTTTGATGAACCTGGAAGCCTGCAATTAGCGGGTCTGTATTGATGTATAAAGGCTTAAGACAGGCGATCTTCGACTGCGGTGGGTAGGAAAAGCTGGTCCACAGCATCGGTCTTCCTTCAGCCCAACAGCATAACAGACTCGACGAACCTGGTAACTTAATGGTGTTCTCGCTGCGTTTGAATGTACCAGGGAGTAACTCTTCCACCTGTGCTTCCTTCCTCGTCCGTCGTTCGTCTGACTCGGATTCCCAGCGGAAATTGATCATATCTGGTGCTTGACTGGCATAGCGTTGTATTCCCTCCGCCACCAGATGAAAGCCGGGAGCGCTTTCGTCCTCGAATTTACACATACGAGAATGGTCTTGCTGGATGACCGTGCGCTCCACATCCGAGACATTTGGGGAAGCGGAATCTTCGTCAACGACGTACTGTAGGTTTCCTTTCAAATTTGTAGGCTTCCCTTCGTGGAAGAAGTAGATATGGAACCTGGTAATGAGCTGAATGAATTGACGGTCAATATTTTGGAGCGTCTCGTTGTTGGTCTTTAAGGCATCGATGAGTTGCGGCTGAGTGTCGACCAATCTACTCGGTAGTGTAGCACCGCAGATCCATTCCAATCGTGAACCCCAATCTGCGACATCGGAGCCTTTATGTGGAGTTCCGAGGAATAATATGCCGTATGTAGAGACAAAGATTGATCGTAGATGTTCGGTATAATTGCCACGGATTTCCGAAGAGTAGATCAGGGCCCGCTTAACGACAAGACCCCCTAGTGAATGGGCGATAAAGACAATGGGCCGTTGAGTCGCCTTTCGTCTCTGCCTGTTTGCAGATAACTCGGCAACTAGATGCTCGGCATGATTGTGAATCTTATCCTTTGACGCCCCATCAGTGAACGAGGTGACGTCTGCATCGTATCCATAGACCAATATGCGCGTTTTCTCTTCCTCTACCATAGGTGGCAACAGCTGAGCCGGCCAGAATGTCTTTCGCTCCTCACTAGTCCAGGTATGATAAGGGTGCCCATTTAGGCCATGGATGAAGACAACGTCGACAAGCCCACCACCACCGCTAGGAGCGTATACTTCCGTAAGCCCAAAGCGACTGATGGAATCCTCTAGGACACCAGAGGTAGCCTAGAACTATCAGTACCAAAACACATGTCAGACTGGAACGGGTACCCACCATTATCACCGTACGGCCATGGGGCCGAACTTGCACTAGGGCCCCACTCTACGGAGTAGGACAAGAGACTTGGTCATCTAGGCCACGGCTGACCGTATTGGACGTTGGCCTCGTTGTCCCCATGCTCTTGGAAGCCAACGCGAATCCGCGGGTTGTCTGTTTTACAACGGTTATGTACCGACTTCTGGGCTGCTTTTGCCTCAGTACCTCCAGACGTGTTATTGGTCCAGCAAGCTGGTCGCTAAGCCCCTTCGGGTTAGCGATGCTGACTCCGCAGCCGAATGGTAACACGTCTGAGCGCAAACTTTCATTCCTTTATAAGTTACTTTTTATCAACAGCACATCAACAACATCAGTATTATGTACTACGGGGTACGTACAGAGCACGGTATATATATTAAGAACCCCTGTTAAGCGCGAAAACAAGCTAATAGCGTATATATAGGCTGATTGAGCCCTGTCGCGCGCTGTTGCTCCGTAACCGCTGCCACCAAAATAACCACAGTACTTAGTTTACCCACATTAAGTACACTATATATTAAATACGTATACTCCAGTACCTTAGATACCCTATCCGACCTACTAATTATTAGAAACTAGAGTAAGGATACTACTATTTTCACTAGCTAGCCACTAGGATTTTAGGATTTTTAGAAGTTAATAAATGGTAACAGTATTACGGACAGGTTATTATAGTTAAATTAGGCTAAAAGTAGACTTATTAGAATTAGAAGAAGTAAGAGTATAATCAGCCTATCAACGTAGCTAGTAGATTAATAGTAGATCATTAAGTTATTATATTATAAAGTTAAATATTAATGAATTTTATTAATAAGCCAAAAATTTTGCGGATACGTTAGCTAAAAACACGATATCTAGTAAAATTATACTAGGTATCCAGGGGGTCTATTGTTAGCGCGACAGGGATTCTTTTAGTAAAGACCCCGCGAGAAAGGTACTAAGACGCTAACAATTAACCCGTTGAATATTATAGTAGAAGTTTACGCTTAGACGTACCGTCCTTATACTACGTAGTTAGCCTTACTAACCCGAAGGGGCTTAGCGGCCAGCTTGCTAGCTAATACTACGTTAGTACTAAGGTAAGGCTACTTTACACCAAAGTACAGGCTAACACTCAGCTCCTAGTATATTAAGAGGCTGAGACTACTAGCCTTAACCCGCTTCACTTCTTAGTACTAGAGCCCTACCGAACTAGGTATCCACGTCGGTGACAGAATAATTCGAACACTAGGCCAGATAGAGAACTATATCAAAATTTGTATACGTATCTCCTATTTACCTATTATTATAACTATCTGTTATAATGTCTTTCCTACTATGATATAAGATAAATTTTGAATGGTATACGCCCTAGACCTTACATTATAAGATCCTCGTATATGACGTTAGATAGTTATACTATTAGATTAAGGTATATACTAGAATAGCTAAATCTATAGCCTAGGACTTTATATACAGCTCCTCCTTATATTATATTAGCTACGATTCTACTAGGAAAGAGACTTAAGGGACTAAGAAAAAGATATTAAGGGAGGATATCACTTAATATAATTAGCTATTAGAAATAGGTAGATTTAAGAATAAGAGCTTAACGTAGGAGTAGTTAGTATATAAAGTAAATATTAATATTTCTACTTAAATAATATAATAAGAAATATATTAATTAGACTAGCGTAAATATATTACCTATAAAAGAGGCTAGTATAGCCTAAGTTATATAGAATAATATATATAATAGGCTAAGAAGATACTATTTATATAGCTAGAGCTAGAAGACTAGGATAATATCTATTTTAGTAATAAAATATTTACTAGATTTAGCTTTTAAGGTAAGGTATAAATTATTTAGAAGCTAGGTACACGCTATTATCCTAATTATATATAATATATTATACTAGAGCCTAAGGAGGAGTAGGAATTAAAGTTAAAATACGTCTAAGCTATAAATAGGTATAGCTTTAAATTAAATATAATATTCTATAAGGTCCTAGGTAATAAGAATAGTAAGATATCTTTATAAGTCTATTAAGACTAGATCTTAGAGCTAATTATTAAGTTATAGCTAATAGATACTATCCTAAATAGTACCTCTTTTATATCAAAAGAGGATAGTAATTTAGGCTATAATACTAGTAAAGTAAATATCTATTATATATAAAAAAAGGAGTATTATTTAAACTACTATTTTAATATATCTAGTAGCCCTGATTTAGCCCTAATTAAAAACTACTAGTAAGGCCCTAAGTAATAGATACGTTTAGTACTATATTAGGATGATAAGACTACTGAATTATTACAGTTCACTCCGTCCGTGAATAGGATAGACCTATGATTAGTTCTCGTGAAGAGGAGTATTAAGGAAGTAGGGCAAGTAGGCTTATATTAAATAGGTCTAGTATAAGGTATTATATTTAGTACCTAGGATATTACTAGAATCATAATATAAATTAAATACGGAGCTCCTATCTACTAGGAAATATCGCTATCTATATAGATATAAGAAATCCGTATACTTACTAGGTCGCCTAGATCGCTTATTATACGCTCCTATCATTCTAGCGTCCTCTTACCGGATTAACTAGATCGCCCTCTATGCGTTCCTATTATTCTAGCGACCTACTTACTAGGTCGACACTCCTTAACTAATATTAACCCGTTAACCTATATTATTAAGTTATACCTAGCCTCTTAGCATTTTAATAAAACCTATAATTATAATACTACCCCTCCTTCCTTTTCTTTCTTTATCCTTAAAGATATACTTATACCTTCGTATAAGACTTCTTAGCGTCTAACTTTAATAGAGCGAGTTCTCTTTACGGGCGTCTTAACTATAATTACTTATATTCGTTATACTTAATAATAGAGGGAGTATTAACTTTCTTCTTTATCTTAGAAGTATAATAAGTACATTCGTACTAGAAAGAAGTACGAGCTAGCTAAGCCGGTAGTTAATTTCAGTAGTATTAATAGGGCTATAGAAAAACTTAAACGGGAGGAGGTTAAGATAGAGGCTACCTAGGAGGCTAATAATAAGATTACTCGCGTTATTAATGAAGTTACTCGTGTTAAGTAGTCAAAGCTTAGGCGCCTATAAGCGTAGAAGCGTTTCCTTAAAAAGGAGTAATAAATATTTAATAAGGGTTTAAGTAATATTAAAGAGTTAGAGAGACTTAAGGATCTAGAGAAGGTATAAGAGGTCTAGAGGCGTACTATAGAAGCGTTATTAATAGACGACTTCCTAAATACTAATATATCTCTAGAGATACTTAACTAGTTACCCTTTAGTCCGTTCTCTAGCGAAACTACTATAGATAGTTCTTATAGTTCCTAAGATATTTAATTAATTCCCAGGTATTTTCTAAGTCCTTGAATCCTTTCTACTTAACTAGGTATTCCTAACTTTATTAACTTAGGATCTTTTTAACTTTATACTCTTCGGTCTCAGCCTTATACTTCTAGTCCTTCTAGAGTAGCGTCTTTAAGTCGGCTAGTTCTAATAAGGAGACGTGGAATACTAGGTATATTCTAGCGTCAGGTAGTAATTATAACTTATAATTAATAGGCCCTTTAGTTTACTTAATTAAAAATGGTCTAACCTTTATATAGTCTAGTTTCTTACTTAGTCTCTTACTTTTTAGGTTTTTTATATAAAGGTATACCTTATCCCCCTTCTTTAGCTAAGGATATATTTTTCTTTTCTTATTAACTTATTATTAAGTCTTAGTATTAACCTTATTAATAGTTTATTATATATTGCTATATAGTCTTTTTAAATCTAATACTAATACCGTCGCTTTCTCTGCTCTAGAACCTTCCTTTAGTTCTAGAAATAAGTTGGCGTGTCTTCCGTAGTTTATAAAGAACGGAGATAGTCTGGTTATATCTAATCTCTTATTATTAAGTACTAATTATGCTATAGGAAGTAGAGATACCTAGTTATTTTACTTATAACTAATATAGTATCTTAGGTAGGCTTCTATTATCTAGTTTATACATTCTATCTAACTATCTATTTCTAGATAGTAGGTAATTAATATTCGCAGTTTTATCCTAATTATAGTAATTAGAGTCTTCTAATAATAAGATATAAAGAGTCTATCCCTATCTAATATAATAGACTTAGGTATACTATAATCCCTTATTAGCTTATCTAATAGGATAAATCCTAGTTAATATACTTTATATATTTCCTTATAAGGAATTAGGATTATATACTTTATTAATTTATTAATAATTACTATTATTGAGTTAAAGGTATCTATTATAACTAGATCTCTTAATTTTAGTAATTTAATAATAAAGTCTATTATTACATCTTTCTATAATATTTCTAGAACTAGTACAAATTATATTTACCTATATTTAGCGTAGCGCGTAGACTTATTCTACTAGCATTAAATATATTCCCTGATGTATTTCTTAATATACGTTCGTAGTCGTGGCGTTATATATTCTCGTTAGAGGAGTTCTACTATCTTAGAGATTCCTAGATATCCTAATAATAGATTATTATAGTAATCCCGGATTACTTCTTTAGCGTATCTCTTAAGTAAGTATATCTTCCCCTTATATTAGAGTAGCTCTTATCCTAGTTATTAATTCCTTAGCTATAATACTAGGTTATTATTAATATAACCTTCCTTTAAGGTTAGTATAATATCTTAGACCGCGATTTATATAATTATTACTAAACTTTATATTAGTACTAGTAATCTATCCTTTTCTTATTTAAGAATCGGTCTCTTTATAATATCCTTAGATTCTATATAATTAATATACTTACTTAGGGTATCCGCTTGACTATTATCTTTCTCTAGGATATATAATATTTTAAATTTATACTATCTAAGTAATTCTAATTAATGGATTTATCTTCGGTTTAACTCCTTAGTTATAGTGAAGTTTAAGAGATTCTTATAATCTATAAAGATAGTAAGTTTTAAATAACTCTTAATATATATCCTTTAATTCTAAAGTGTGTATACTACTATTAATAGTTCTTTATTATAGATATTATAGTTCTATTCTACTACTAATATCTTTCGCGAGTAGTAGGTAATTAGATACTATTTATCATCCTTTTCCTAATATAGATAGACGCTAATCGCAAGATCTAAGGTATCTATTTTAATATAAGTAGGTTTATTTACTTAAAAGGTATAGAGTACTAGTGGATTTTAATAGGCTTCTTTTAATATCGTAAATACTTTCTATTAACTTATTCCTTATTAAAATCCTTTTTCCTTCTTAGTAATATTTATGAATAGTAGGGCTATTTTTAAATACCCTTTAATAAACCTTCTATTAAAGTTCATAAATCCTAAGAAGCTTTAGATTAATTTTATATTATATAGTATAGGCTATTCTATTATAGCCTTAATCTTTTCAGGGCTTATATAAATACCTGTAATACTTATTATAAATCCTAGGAATTCTACTAATTCCTTATAAAATTTATACTTCTCTAGCTTAAGGAATAATCTGGCTTATAATAGGTAAGTTAAGATATCCTATATATACTAGATATATTCTTCCTTAATCTTAGAGTAGATTAAGATATTATTAAGGTAGGTGATTATAATATAATCTAGATAAGCTTAAATAATATTATTAATTAATACTTAATAGGTTACTAGTACGTTAGTAAGTCTAAATAGTATAATTAAGTACTTATAATATCTATATTAAGTCCTAAATATAATTTTCTATTCTTCTCCTTCTTTTATTTAGATTAAGTTATAAGCTTCTTATAAGTTAAGCTTAATAAATATCTTTACTCAAGAGAGTCTATCCTATAACTCGCTAATATTTAGTAAAGGATATCGATTTTTA
>JAABUL010001392.1_pt1 | contig 46413 bp, 46 predicted proteins | sample 5559151 | NCBI WGS metagenome assembly JAABUL01 (sample SAMN10711876, study PRJNA513368) | rock metagenome | isolation source: Antarctica rocks | place: Antarctica: Victoria Land, Pudding Butte sud
CTCGAACTCGTCGACGGTCAATCCGGTCATCGATTTGAAGGCGCTCGGTTTGCGCGCCAGTGTATCATAGGTAAGCATACCTACACTCTACGACGATCTCGCCCTATTCTGCAACGAGTCTAATGAACAACCGTAGCTTCTCCGTCTATGTGCTTGACATGTTCGCCACTAACGAGCGCGCCGATGGCGAGCCGCCGACGTGGTTCATCAACGCCTATCGCTCCCCGCAATATCATGATGATGAGTCAGCCGCTCTCCTGTTGATCTGGGCCTGGCGCAACCAGACGCTCTACCGCAGCGCGCCGCCAGTGCTTTTCCTCCAAAGGGCGCTGACATACCTGCTGCGCCACAGCCGCGGCGGACGATTCATATCTCCGGCCGGAACATACGCCAGCTGGTGGGACGCCTATCGCCTGCGGGCTCCGGACACGCTTTCCTACAACCAGGGTTTGTTCGCCGTCGCCCTGCGCTGCGCCAAATACCTCGGTCTGCGCCTGCCGCCGCATTACATCGCCAAGGCGGAGAACGCTTATCGCGGTATGTTCAACCCGCGGCGGGGATACCTCACGCTCAGCAAGAACGTCCCGGCCAGCGATGCCAGCGCCTTGACCGGCGAGTTCCTCTCCAAGTGGCTGTTCAACTATCCCATACTATCCGACAAGATAGTGTTGACAACCGTGCGTCACCTCAGTCCATTCGGACCCGGCTTCCGCGTCGTGGTTATGCCCGGCGCCCGCGACACGGACGGCGCGGGGTTCGCGCCGTCCGCCAAATTCGGCCTTCCCGGCGACTATCAGAACGGCGCGTCGTGGCTGCTCTACGACGCCCTTTCCATCGGGGCGGCGGGACTCCATGGCATGCCTGGAGCCCTATCACGCCTACGAGCACGCCTGGCGCTAGAGTTCCGCTCCGGCGTGGTGCTGCACGAGTACTTACAGACGAACCCGGCGCTACCCTACTACGGGACCGAGCCGCCCTGGCGCAATAAGTTCTCCTGGGACACGTTCGCGCTCGTCGTCGACCGCGTGCTACGCGCGCACGACCATCAACGTAACAGTAAAGGAGTATGACGCGAGTTATGACTATGGAAACGCGGATTCAGGTTCTTTTGCTCGATGTCGGCGGTGTGATCGTGCCCCCAGCCGATCCCAACGCGCTAGCGCATGTCGCCCATCAGCTCGGATTGTCCGCCGCCGAGGTGGGCGCACTGCTCTACGAGTGGGAGCCCTGGTACGCGCTCTCGACGGGCCAGCTGGAGGAGGACGCCTATTGGCGCGCGTTGGGCGACCGGGTGGGGTGGGACGCGGCGGATCTACGGCGCCTGGCCGCGCCGGTGTGGGAGCCGGACCGCGTGGACAACGAGGTCATGGACCTGGCGCGCGCGCTACACGGCCAGGTACGCCTCGCCATTCTGTCCAACGCGACCATGCGCCTCGAAGACCACCTGGGGCGGCTGGGCGTCGTCTCGTATTTCGACCCAATCATCAACTCGGCGCGGGTCGGCCTGCGCAAACCCGACCCGCGCATCTTCGCGCACACCCTCGACGCGCTGGGCGTCGCGCCGGCGGCCATTCTGTTCGTCGACGACAAGCGGCGCAACACGGCGGTCGCGGAGCAATTCGGCGTTCCCAGCGTCCTCTTCGACCGCTCCGCGACCCTTGCCAGCGCGCTGACGACGCGCGGCTTGCTCCCGCCGCGTGAGCGTGATTTAACGCACCCTTAACACTCCTTTAACTCCCATTTAACGCGCCGCTGTTAGAGTGGGAGGTGTGCGTGGCGTCTGTTACATGCAACAGGATGGGCCACGTTACACCTGTTACAGCAATTATCGCGCCCTGACAGATACTACTTGGCGAACGCTGCGGCGTCTCGCCGGATGTAGCCTGCGGGCGATCGGCGCGATCAAGGGAGTGAGAACGATAGTGGAACGAGTCAGCCGGCCCGCGGCGCGCGGCGTGTCCGTCCACGGGCCGGCTGAGCGTGCGCGCTCGGCCTCGCGTAATGGGTCCGCGCTACGCGAAGCGCTGCTGGCCTATCTCTATCTCGCCCCCGCCTTTCTGTTGCTGGTCGCTTTCAGCCTCGGCCCGTTTCTCTACGTGTTCTATGCCAGCGCGCAGCACGCGCCTGGTACACCGGCCCAGCGCTACGTAGGGCTGGACAACTATCGTTACCTACTCGACCCATCGCAACTCTCGGGCTTCCTGCCGGCCCTGACCAACACGCTGACCTATGTCGCCGGCGTGGTCCCGGCCGGGATCGTGCTCTCGCTCTTGTGCGCCCTCTTGCTGCAGCGCAAGCTGCGCGGCTGGGCCTTCTTCCGTCTGACCTTCTTCCTGCCCTACATCACGCCCGCGCTACCCACCGCGATCATCTGGCTGTGGATCTTCAACCCGCAGTTCGGTCTGCTTAATTACCTACTCCACCTGATCCGCCTGCCCGCGTTGGGCTGGACCAACGACCCGCACTGGGCTATGCCCTCGGTCATCATCTACTCACTGTGGCAATCAGCGGGCTTCAACACGATCATCTTCCTGGCCGCGCTCACGGCGATCCCGCGCGAGTTGCAGGAGGCGGCGCGCGTCGACGGCGCCTCGGAGTGGCGCGTGGCCCGCCACATCACGCTGCCGCTGCTCACGCCCACCATCTTCTTCGTACTCGTCGTCGCGGTGATCGAGTCGCTCAAAGTCTTTACGCAGGTGTTCGCCCTCACCGGAGGCGGTCCGGCCGGCGCCACCACGACGGTCGGCTTCTTCCTGTACCAGGACGCCTTCCAGTATTTCCACCTCGACCTCGCCAGCGCGGTGGCCGTTATCATCTTCGCGCTGACCATGGCCTTCACCGCCGCGCAGGGCGCGATCGCACGCCGTTGGGTGTTTTACTCATGAACCCACCTATTCATCGAAGCGCGCGCCGCGTCAGCCCGGCCGTACGGTTCTCCCGCGGCGCCCACTACGCCGCACTGCTGGCGCTAGCCGTCCTGTTCGCCTTCCCGTTCTACTGGATGGTGGTCACCTCGGTCGAGCCGGCCGGCCGCTTGAGCGACACGCCGCCGAACCTGGCGCCGCTGTGGGACTGGCGCAACTACGCCGACGCCTGGACCGCCGTGTCGGCGCCCGGCTGGCCGCGCTACTTTTTCAACACGGTATTCATCGCCGGGATCACGACCGCCCTGGCCGTGCTGACCTCGCTGCTCGCCGCCTACGCGTTCGCCGCCCTGCGCTTCCCCGGCAAACGCCTACTCTTTTTCGCCGTGCTGGCGGTGTTGGTCGTCCCCGACGAGGTCGTGCTGATCCCGCAGTATCAGGTGCTTGGCACCCTTGGCTGGCTCAACACCTACCAGGCGCAGATCGTGCCCTTTGGGGCCAGCGCCTTCGGCATCTTCCTCTTGCGGCAGTTCTTCCTGGCCCTACCGCGCGACCTGTGGGACTCGGCGCAACTCGACGGCTGCACGCGGACACGCTACCTGTTCTCCATCGCCGCGCCGCTGGCCGGCCCAGCGCTCGCGGCCGTGGCCCTCTACACGTTCCTGGGCTCATGGAATCAATTCCTCTATCCGCTCGTCGTGGCCGGCCTCAACCCCGACGTGCAACCGCTTCAGGTGGCCCTGGCCACGTTCCTGGGCACGCACAGCACGGCGTGGTCGCAGCTCGCCGCCGCCTCCGTGTTCACCACGCTGCCCATCCTGATCGTCTTCTTCCTGACACAGAAACAGATCATCGAGGGCGTGGCGACCGCCGGTAGCGGCGCGCTCAAAGGGTAGCGCTCTTAGAGAGGTCGGCGCGATCGCGCGGCCACGAAAGGAGGTGATAGCAACCATCCGCAACGCTCGTACACCGTTTCGATCCCGGCGCCACGGGCGCCATCTGGTCTCTTCAGCGGGTTCGTGAATTGTTAGTGTTGACCGTGCCCGTCGATCCCCACACGCCTCTATATGGCGGGGGTCTGGGGGGAGCCATCCCCCCAGGTTCCCCCAGCGGGGGCGGAGGGAGAGAGTATTTATTAAAAGGAGTATCACACCTTGGCACAGCCCATCCGTTACGCCCGCGCCACGGCGGCCGGCGCGCTGGTCGCCGTCCTCGGCGCCGGCTTCACTGCCGTCCATGCCGCGCCTACGCACGCCGGTCCGGTCGTCGTGCAGTACTGGGAAAACCTCTGCTACGAACCGGCCAAGAGCGACCTACAGACGATGGTCGACGCCTTTAACAAGAGCCACCCTGGCATCGTGCTCAAGCCGGTCTGCTTCTCCAACGCCAACGTGCTGCAGCCGCGCTTACTCGCGGCCATCCAGCAGGGCCGGCCCCCCGCGCTCTCGCAGACCGACGCCTTCGCCGTGGCTACCTACGTCGACCAGGGCTCGGTGCAAGATCTCAGCCCCTACGTGCATGGCTCCAACGGCTTGAGCAAGGCGCAGCTGTCCGACTATTTCAAGCCGCAACTCCAGAACGGCTACTACAAGGGCGGACTCTACTCGATGCCTTTCAACGACACCTCGGTGACTGTCATGTGGTACAACCCCAAGATCACCAAGGCCGCCGGTATCACGACGCCGCCCAAGACCTGGAGCGAATTCGCCGCCGACTGCGCCAAGGTCACCAAGGGCGGCAATTGGTGCATGGACACCACCGACAACGAAGAAACACTGTGGGAGCCGATGGCGCGCGAGTGGGGCGGCCAGCTCGTCAATAGCGCCGGGACCAAGACGGCCTTCAACTCCTCGGGCGGCGTGGGCGCGCTGCAATACTTCGTCAACCTGGTCAAGAAGGGCTACGTCCACCACACCAATAGCTCGACCAGCCAGTGGGAGCAGGACTTCGCCAGGGGTCACGTCGCCTTCGAGGTCTACAGCAGTTCGGGTGCCTCGGGTGTGCAGCAACTCATCGGTGCCAAGTTCACTATGGGCGCAGCCCCAATGCCGGCCGGCCCCAAGAACAACGATGACGGCAACGCTGGCGACAACATCTTCATGTTCAAGGGCGCGCCCGCGGACGTCAAGGCGGCGGCCTGGACCTACATCAAGTGGGCCACGCAGCCACAGTGGACGGCGTGGTGGTCCGAGCACGTCGACTCGTCCCCGGTTCGTCAGAGCGCCGTCACGCAAATGTCCAAGTCCGGCTACCTCGCGTCGCATCCGTTGGTCGCCGTACCAATCACCGAACTCGGCCGCGCCTACTACTCGCCGACGGTGAGCGGCTGGGCGCAGGCGCAGAGCGACATTGACACGGAGATGAGCAAGGCCATGCTGGGCCAGGAAACGTCACAGCAGGCCATCGCCAACGCCGCCGCCAAGGTCGACCACGATATCGCCACCGCTGGCTAGGGACCGAAATCAACCAAACCTGCGACCTTGGCCTGACCTTAAAAGGTCATGGCAGGAGACGCGCCTTAAAAGGTCTGCCTGAACATCAAGACCCGGCAGTCACTTTAGTGTCCGTTCCCTGCCATGCGACTTTAGTCGCAGGCCAACCATGATTGAAGGAGCCTCCATGAAAACAACCCGAACCCTCCGCCGCGGCGGCGTCGCCGGACTGGCCGCCGCCCTCTGCGCGTCCGTCATCGCACCTGTCCACGCCGCGCAGCCGCGCGCCCACGCCGCCTCGGGCGACTCGATCGTGCTGTATTCGGCGCAGGGCTACGATAGCGCCATGTCCAAAGCCTATGCCGCGGCTAGTGGGACCAAGGTACTGCTCACCGACGATAGCACCGGCCCGCTCGTGGCGCGCATCCAGGCCGAAAAGAACAACCCGCACTGGGACGTGGTCTGGTTCGACGGCGACTCGACGATGCAGGCGCTCGACGACCAGAATATTTTATATAAGTGGACCCCGCGCAACGTCAAGAACTACACGTCGCTCGGAACGTCGCTTATCCCGTCCGACCACGCCTTCTACCCGACTGGCGTGACCGCGGCCGGGATCATCACCTATAACACCCGCAAGCTGACCGCGGCGCAGGCGCCGAAGGATTGGCTAGACCTGGCCAAGCCGCGCTTCAAAGACGCCGTCGCCATGAACGATCCGGCCTACTCGGGACCGACCTACCCGTTCATCGCCGGCATGTTCCAGCGCGCCGGCGGCCTCACCAGTGGTGAGAGCTTCTTCACGCTGCTCAAGGACAACGGCCTCAAGATCTTCCAGACCAACGATCCGACGATCCACTCCGTGGAAACAGGAGCGCGCATGACCGCCATCGTGCAGGATTCAGCCTACTACGCCGCCAAGGCAAGCGGCGCCTCAATCGGCGTCGTCTATCCCAAGAGCGGCGTCACGGTGCTGCCCGGCGAGATCGCCATCAACGCCAAATCCACACACCTCAAGGCCGCCGAGGCATTCGTCAACTACGTCCTCTCGCAACAGGGTCAGCACGTCATGGTACACGACCCCAACGATAGCGACTCGTACTTTGTGCCCATCGTCAAAGGCGTAGCGGCGTTGCCGGGACGCCAGACGCAGGGCATTACCTTCCAGCGGCTTGATTACAAATATGCCGGGGCGCACGAGAACGCGATCAAGGCGTGGTTCCACACGCACATCGTACAGTAACCATGAGCGCGACTCCAGTCGACAGGCGCGCGACGCGGCGGGATAGCGACCCCGCCGCGCCCGCCGATATAGTGGGCGGAAACGTGGCGCGGCGCGGACCCGGCGGTCGCCATGCCCTGAGCCTGGCCTTTTCGGCGGTCGCGGCGCTCGCGTTGCTGGTCCTGGTGGTCTATCCGCTGGCGGCGATCCTGGTGCAGAGCGTCTTGCCCGACCTGTTCGGCGTGCCCGCGCGTCTGACCGTTTCGCTCGCCGCGTTTGGCCGCGCCTTCGGGTCGCACGAAGTCTACTCCGCCATGCTAAACACGACGTGGCTCGGCCTGGCCGTGGCCGTCCTCGGCACGGCGCTGGGAGCAGCTTTCGCCGTCCTGATGCTGCGCACCGACCTGCCGGCCAAACGCGTCTTCGACGGCCTGGTCTGGATCACTCTGTTCACGCCCAGCTATCTGGTGGCGCTGGCCTGGGAGTTGCTGTTCTCGCGCGGCGGCTTTATCGATGGTATAGTCACACTACCCGATGGCGTGATCAACACGATCTTCTCGCCGGTCGGGCTGACCATCCTGTTGTCGTTGCGGCTGTTCCCCTTCGCCTATCTCGCCGTGGGCGCCGCGTTGCGCGGCCTGGGCTCGGAGTACGAGGAGGCGGCGCGCATGGTGGGGGCGCGCTCGCTGCGCTGCTGGGCGCGCATCAACGGTCCGCTGCTAGCCCCGGCGCTCTTCGCCGGCGGCTTGATCATCTTTGCCGAGGCCATCTCCGACTACGGCACGGCGGCGACGATCGCCCAGCAGGCCGGGTTCAACCTGGTGACCTACGAGTTGTACATCGCCATTAACAACACGCCGGTCGACTTCGCGCTCGCGGCCGCGCTGGCCCTCATCCTCATCGTGGCGATCGCCGTGGCGCTGTTGCTACAGGCGCGGCTGCTGCGCGCGCGCTCCTACCAGGTCGTCACAGGGCGCACCCGGCCCGCCAAGACACTCGCGCTGGGGGCGTGGCGGCTGCCGCTGCTGGCGCTGATGGTCCTGTTCTTCGTCGTCGCGCTGGCGCTGCCGCTGATCGCGACCGTCGCGTCATCGTTCATGAGCAACCTGCTCAACGGGCTGGCGCCGCGCAACCTGACGTGGGCCAACTATCAGATCGTGCTCGCCGCGGGGGGTGACGTACTGGCCGCCCTCGAGCGCAGCGTCGTCCTGGCCCTCATCGCCGCGACCGTCGCGGCGCTCTTGGGCGCGGCCGTCGCCTTCGTGGTTGAGCGGACGCGCGTGCCGGGGCGCGGCTTCCTGCGCTTGATGACCATCGTGACCCTGGCCATCCCCGGCGTGGTCCTGGCGGTGGGCTACATCTTCGCCTGGAACCAGCCGTGGATGAACAGGGCCTTCGGGGGCACACCCTATGGGACGCTTGGCCTGGTGCTGGCCGCCTACATCGCCGGATCGCTCCCCTTCAGCGCGCGTCTGGCCAGTGGGGCGCTGGCGCAGGTCGGCGAACACCTGCTCGAAGCCGCGCGTCTGGCCGGCGCCGATACGTCGCGCATCTTCGCGCGCATCGTGTTGCCCATCGTGGGCACGGCGTTGCTCTCGACGTGGATGCTCGTCTTCACCGGCACGATCTTCGAGCTGCCGGCCTCGGAGTTGCTACAGCCGCCAGGGCAGCCGCCGCTCGCGGTCGAGATCGTCAACCAGTACAACAACTTCAAGCAAGGCCCCGGCACGGCCATGACCATCGTCGCCCTCGTGATCGTCACCGTCGCCGCCCTGCTCATCGCCGTCGCGGCCCGGCTAATACGGTCGCGGGGAGGCTCTTTTGTCGGTCGACGTCTCTAGTCTGACCAAACGCTTCGGCGCGACAAGGGCCGCCGACGATGTATCATTCAGTGTCGCCGAGGGCGCCTTCGTGGCCTTGCTGGGGCCGTCCGGCAGCGGCAAGACGACCGTGTTGCGCATGCTGGCCGGGTTGGAGCGTCCCGACGAGGGGCGCATCGCCGTCCATGGCCGCCCCGTCTTCGACGGACGGCGCGAGGTCCCGGCCGAGGAGCGCGACATCGGCATGGTCTTCCAGGACTACGCGCTATGGCCGCACATGACCGTGGCGCAAAACATCGCCTTCGGGTTGCGCCTGCGCCGCTTCACGCGCCACGACCGCGACGCGCGCGTGGCCGAGGCGCTATCCCTGGTCCACCTCGACGGCCTCGACGCGCGCTTCCCCGACCAACTCTCAGGCGGCCAGCAGCAGCGCGTGGCCATCGCCCGCGCGCTCGCCACGCGCCCGCGCCTGCTGCTGCTCGACGAGCCGCTCTCCAACCTCGACGCCGCGCTGCGCGAGGAGATGCGCGTCGAACTGGTACGGCTGCTCAAGGCGCAGGGCATCACGGCGATCTACGTCACGCACGACCGCATCGAGGCGCTGGCCATGGCCGACCAGATCGTGGTCATGCGCGACGGACGCGTCGCGCAGATCGGCGCGCCCGAAGATCTCTACGCGCGGCCGGCCACCCTGTTCATCGCCGGGTTCCTGGGCGCGGCCAACGTCGTGGCCGGCACGGTCGAAACGGGACCGGACGGGCGGCTGTCCATACGCTCCGGCGACGCCTACCTGAGCGGAACCGTTGGCGGGACGTTGGATGGGCATGGCGTCGCCGTATCGCGTCCGGAGGACGGCGAGATCCATGCCGCGCCGCCCGCGCCGGGAACGGACAACGTGCTATGCGGCGAGGTCGCGCATAGTGAATTTCTCGGTGGACGCTGGCGGCACGTCGTCGCGCTGACGACGGGGGCGACGGTACAGGCGCTTACACCCGACCGCGCCCCCGCTACCACGGTCTGGGTGCGCTTCCCACCTGAGCGCTGCGTGCTGCTACCCGCCGAGTGACGAGGGGCGACGGGCGATATGTTAAAACGAGGGACGCCCACCGCACGGCTTGTAGATAACCGGGCGGTGGCATCCGTGCGATCATGGCGCTGATCCTGGGGCTGGTCGACGACGGAGCGCGGTTGGTCACGCTGATCGGCGTCGGCGGGACGGGCAAACGCGCCCGCAAGCTACTGCCCATGCGCTACACTAAGTCTGGATTTCGCACGAAGATAAGGCGGTGATATCTTGGGCAACAGGGGGCGTACACGGAGGGTGCGCTGCAAGGAGAGGGGCACGAGGACACGAGCCCCGCGCACAGACAGGAGGGTGTGCCATGACACGACGACTGCGTCCCATCCGAGCATGGGCGTTGCCGGAGACGGTGCCGGTCGCCAGCGGGCAGGCGGCTGCCGTGGAGGCAGCACTGGACCAGGCCTTGGTCCGCAACGTGGGCGCGCTGCCCCTGTTACTGCCGCTGTGTGAACGGCTGGGTCTGCGGAAGGCGGTCAATCGGCGCTGCTGGCCGGAGGGGGCGGGACCGGAAGACATTGGTGTGGGGCGCATGGCCCTGGTGCTGATCCTCAATCGGCTGCAGGCGCCGCAGCCGTTGGTGCATATCGAGACGTGGCTGGCGGGCACGATGCTCCCGGAGTTGTTGGGGCTGGACGCGGCGCAGTGCAACGACGACCGCTTGGCCCGCACGCTGGACACGCTGCTGCCCCACCTGGACGCGATCTGGCAGGATCTGGTCGTGGCCGCGATCACCACCTTTGACCTGGACTTGCGCTACTTGTGTTACGACCTCACCTCGCTCTATTTCTGTGGGGACTATGAGGAGGCGGACCTGGTGCGCTATGGCTACAGCCGGGACCATCGCCCCGACCGCAAGCAGATCGAGATGGCCGCCACGGTCACCGCCGCTGGGGGTGTGCCTGTCGATTACCGGGCGCTAGCGGGTAACGTGGCCGATCGGACCACGCCGGTGGAGAACCTGCGCCGCTTGCAAGGTCTGGTGGCCCAGTTGCCGCCCCGCGACCCCGCCGCGCCCTGTGTGGTGGTCAGCGACCGGGCCATGCTGACCGATGCCGCGTTGGCGGCCTACGCCCGTAGCGACCTGTGCTATCTGGGGCCGTTGGACCCAGGGTTGGGCCGCGGGGTGGTGCGTGACCTGCTGGCGGCGGTCAGCGCGGAGGAACTGGCGGCACACCCGCTGCCCTACCGGCCGCAGCGCGCGGCCGACGACCCGGACTGGGTCGCCTATCAGGGGGTGGAGCGCGTGCTGCACCTGCCCCACCCCGATCCGAGCCAGTCGCCCTTGGAGGTACAGGCCCTGGTGGTCTGGAGTCCAGGCAAAGCCCGCCTGGATGCCCAGATGCGCGCGACCCACCTGGAGCGCCTGGAACGGGCGCTGGGGCAGTTGGCCGGCAAGCAGGGGCGCCGCCCGTACACGACGACGACCACCGTCCAGACACGGGTGGCGGCCCTGCTCAAGGGCCACCCCGCCCGTCCCTTCCTGGCAGTGCAGGTCGCGGGTGGACCGGGGACGCCGACGCCCCTCACCCTGACCTGGACCCGCGATGAGGCACGGCTGGCAGCGGCCATCGCCTTGGATGGCCGCTATGTGCTGGGCACCAATGCCCCCGACCTGGACGCGGCCCAGATGCTGGAACGCTCCAAGCAGCGTGATGTGCCCGAGAAACGCTTTGCCCTGGTCAAAGGTCCCCTGGCCGTGCGGCCGGTCTACGTCCATAAGGAGGACCGCGTGCTGGGCCTGGTCTTTTGCACCATGGTGGCCGTGCTCCTCTTCGCGCTGCTCGAACTGGTCACGCGCCGCGCCGGCTTGACCCTGTCCGGCCAGCAGGTCCTGGCGCAGTGCGCCACGCTCACGGTGGTTCTGCTCATCCTGCATGATGGCAGCACCCTGCGGCACCTCACGGGTCTGGCACCGCCGGTCGCCCGGTTGCTCCAGATGCTCGGCTGGCCGGCCGCCGATCAGTATTGCCATCCTGGTGCCCTTCTATGATCACCGTGCGAAATCCAGACTTAGCAGTATATACGCAGGAGCGATGCGCCGATAGCTTGCATGGATACGACATCTTCCCTGCGGCCTGCCGTTTGGACCTGGCGACCGGCATCGGATGGGCGCGTGCCTCGGCTCCCTGTCCGTACCGGCGACGGGCGCGCACGATCGCCGCGCCCGGCCCCCCGTCGCCGCTCACGCGCGGCGGCTCATGGCGTTCGATAGACCGCGAGGAGGATCAGGGCGGCCACGAGCAACAAATCCACCGCCCACGCGCCCGGATGCCGGATCGTGCCGATAACCCACGCGACCAGGAGCCCCACCGCGCAGGCGTAGGCGAGCCGCCGCATCGTCCGCTGCTGCCACGCGCCCGGCGCGGGCTGATCCCGGATGTCCATCTCTCCCTCCTCGCACGCGCAGCACGCGTGACCTCGACCGCCACGCACGGTTCGCCGCGCGGGGCGACGGACAGCTCCACGGTACGCCGCCCCGTCAGAGACGACGTGACGGTTGAGGACGTGGCGCCGACACCTGACCGAGGAGTCGGTCGGGCGCGTGGAGGCGCTGCGCGACGGCCTCGTGGATGTGACTCGACACACGAAGCCAGCCGGTCGCGGACGGCGCCCTCCCCTGCATCACGCGTCGGTCGAGCGCGGCGGTCGCGGAGATTGCGCCAAAAAGTGGTCCATGCGGGCCAATGATTGGAGGTCACGAAAAAGGGCTCCGAACGGGCCTCCCTGTCGTCTTGTGTTATGGCGGCTCCTCTCGTCATCCGAGAGCCGGATGATGAGAGGAGCCGCCACACCTATGCTTATGCTGTTTTTGGAGCCGCGTGGCGCCGACGACGCCGGCGGTAGAGCAGCGCGACAGCGAGCGGGCCGAGGCCGGTGATGAGCAGTTCGCCGGAACCCAACTCAGGGGTCGCCGCGCCGCCGCCGTTACCGGACTGGCCGGGCGCCGATTGCTGCAGCAGCGTCTGGCCCTGCTGGATCAAGTCCTGAACCTGCGTATCCGTACTCTGATCGTAGGTCTGGCCTTTGAGCGTCACGCCATCGAGGATCGTCGTCATCCGGCCCACCAGATTGTCGCGCTCGCCGGCGAGGTAGGAGAGTTGGTTTTCTATCGTCGTGTACATGCTGTCGTCGGCCGTTGAGCCGCTCTTCAGGGCCAACGTGGACAGGTCCAGCGTGTTGAGGCCGAACTGCCCCACGGGGGCGTTGAGTTGCTTGTCCACCTGCCCCAGTTGCTCGAAGTTGGCCAGATAGCCGGAGTTATTCCGCAGCGACGCCGGCAGGTAGGCGGGCGTGAACTCCTCGACGATGGCGTGCCCATCGGGCGTGAAGTCGTCATGCAGGCCCAGCAGCGCCACCATCGTCGCCTGGATGTCGGGGTGGTCGGAGAACGTCGCGCTATCCTGGCCGTTGTGCTGCACGCCGGGTCCGACGAGGCCGAGCCAGATCGTGGTGATCTGGGGCTGCACGTCGCCGTGGTTCCAGTTGTCCGCCGGGTTCTGCGCGACGCACGACACTGCCGGGGTCGCGCTCGTGCCGCAGGCGGACGAGTTGAGCGAGTAGTAGTCGGGTTGCTGGAAGCCGACGAAGGTCGGCGTGCGCAACGGGTCAGCGGTCAGCATGTGCAGGATGTTGAGCTCGGTAGGCCCGGCCAGGTGCTGCATCAACGGCTCGTTGGCGGGGACGCCGAGCGTGTACGACAACGGGTTGGTGAGCGTCAGGGCTGCCGTGGCGCGCTCGTAGTCGCGCGTCACCGTGCTCGACGGGGCAGGCTGGCCGTTCAGGTAAAGGTCGGGCGCGTCGTCCTGGTTGACCGTCGCTGGCGTGTTAATGCCCTGCTCCGCCTGGATCAGCCCCTTGAAGTTCACGGCGAGCTCGCCGGTGCTGGTGCTGAAAGGATTCGTGGCGGTCGGGGTGTGGACGGGATAGGTACAGGGGATGGTCACGCCGTCGCAGTTCGCGGGCGAGGGGTTCTCGCTGATGTGGTGATCCCCTTCGTCGGTCGTGACCACGAAGAGCGTGTTGCTCTTGTCGATGCCGTCGTTCTTCAGGCGCGTGAAGAACGTCCCAAAGGCGTCGTTGAACTGCTTGAGCTGGTCCACGTAGTGCGCCTCGCCTGGGCCGTATTGGTTGCTGTCCTCGGGATGCCCGTACCCATACGGGTTGTCGCCGAGGGGCTCGTGGGCAGTGATGATGTAGGCGTAGGTCACCGGGATGTTGTGCTCGAGCATGTCCGCGACGTAGCCAAGCGAGTACTGCGGATTGATGCCGAAGCCGGGGAAGCCGGGCGTGAGCGCGCCATTGAAGTCGTCCACGATGGTGTGGCCGTTGATGTCTTTGAGCGGCGCGCCGCCGTTGATGGCCTGCGCTACGGGCTTGCTGCCGTAGAGCGCGTTGTAGCCGGAGTAGCCGCCGCGTTCGCTAGGCAGCACGTCGGCGGCCCCGCCGTTGGCGGCGGAGCACAGCGTGTCCCCCTGGCCGCAATGGACGGCAACGCCGATCTGGTTGGCAAAATAGTTGGGGTCGTTGTACTGCGGCGAGCCCGTGCCGAAGGCCTGGCCGATATCGTTCTTGCTCTCGAGCACGAGCCCGCTCATAGCGACGGCCCCGACATTGCAGCCGACGCGGGTGTAGGGAACCCAGGGCGCGGGAGCGTTCGTGTTGGGCGCGCTGGTGAAGTTGTACTGCCCGTCGCCGATCTTGGAGGTCCAGTAGCTGAAGCCCGAGGTGCGGTTCGGGGTCCCGGTGTTGTCGTAGTAGTCGTAGCTGTTCGCGGAGGTGGCGACGCCGGTGTGGCTCGGGTAGAGGCCCGACTCCGACGAGGCGACGTCGTCCGACGTATGCGAGATCAGGGGCGTGTGATGGTTGGTGAGCAGCACGCCGCCGCCTTTGACGAAGTTGAGCAGGTTGGGCATCTGCGCGAGGTCGGACGGCACGTTCGTCGAGCCGTCGCGCGCGGGGTCGCGCGTGGCATGCACGTTGTCGAACTCGAGGAAGACGACGTGCTTGATGTTCTTATGCGCGGGGTCGAGCTGGCAGCCCGCTGCCGGAGCAGCCGTACGTGACGCCGCATCGGCGACCGCTGGCGCCGTGAAAGGGTGCAAGGCCGGCGTGGCGCCTAGCCCTAGCGTCAAGGCTGCCAGTATAGCCAAAGGTCTCAGGGGTCGTCGGGAGCGCCGTTTTGTCCAGTCCATGGATTGTTCTCCTCCGCACGATGATAGGATGACCGTGATAGCAGCGGTCCGGAAAATGGTCTTATAGGCGTGAAACGACCGCTACCGCTTGACGCTCGACTGTTCAGGCTGTCTGTCAAGGTGAGGTACACCTGCGCTGAACTGAGCCGAAGGGCTGGAAACTCCTACTGTCTGACTGTCGCCCCGCGGCGTCGACGATAGAGCAGGATGCCCGCGATGGGGAGCAGGCCGGTGGCCAGCAACTCACCGCTGCCCAACTCGGGCGTGGCCGTGGGCGTGGGGCCGGGGCCGCCGCCACTGGAAGAGAGCGCGAAGAGCGCGGTCATGGGCGGGACGTTGGCCGTATCGCAGGTATGCCGCAAACACGGCAGCCCGAAGGCGTCCTCGATGGTTTGCAGCAAGGAGTAGTGGTTGTAGGACGTGCCGTCTTGCAGGCCGCGCGGACCGTGGTTGGTGATCACGATCGTGGCGACGTGGCCGCCGCCGGGATTGGCGTCGCAGCATCCCGTTACGCCGCTGCTGCTGAAGTCATTCTCATCCCAGGTGATGACGATGGCCGTATTGCCCGTCGACCAAACCGGCGCGCGCTGTATCTGATCGACGAGGTGGGCAACGTAGGCGTCGCCGTCCTTGATCAGGGTGGTGTCGTCGCCGCACACGCTCGTGCCATGCATGTCATGGCATTGGTCGGGCGCGATATAGCTGAAGGCCGGCGTTGTCGCCACGCTCGACAGGTCCGGCGTGATCGCCGTGGCGGGGACGATCTTTTGCAGCTCCGCCGGGCTCTTCTGTACGCTGGCGAAGTTCAGGAAGGGATTGTGCTTGGAGGCGTATAGCGCGGCGCCGCTGGTGGGGTACTGCGTGCCATAGTAGCCGGGGTAAGGTAATCCTTGCTGGTAGGTCTTCCAACTCAGACCGGCGTCGTCGAGTTGGGAGGCCAGGCTCGGTCCGTCGATGGTGTGGTTGACGCCGTTGGCGGTCGAGGAGAAGGGCGCGTCGTCCTGGATGCCGAAATAGTCGCCGCCGATGGTCGCGACGTAGTTGGGCTCGCTGGGATGTGTGACGCCGTAGTAGTTGGTCGCCAGACCGTACGCGGTGGCCAGGCGATTGAGGTTGGGCGCGCTCGGATTGCCGATAATCTGGTCGTAGCTGTGGTTCTCCATCACGATCATGAAGATATGCTGATAGGATGGAACGCCGCTCGTGGCGGCGGAGCGTCCCTGTGCGCCGGCTATGGTGGGCATCGCTACCCCGCCGGCCAAGACAAGCGCGGCGGCAAGGCGTGCGAGTCGTCGTAGAGCCATACCATTCATTGCGTTGTTTTCCTCCCACTCCCGATAATCCGTGCTACATCGTTGCCGTTTCCGGCGCGGCCTGAGCGGCCGCGCACCCTTGCAGCGTAGTCGGCCAACGTTAAGGCGCCTTTAAGAGCGGGTTAAAGGAATGTTAAAAAACTGCCCCGTGCGACATTTAACAGTCGCTTAACAAAGCGAAGGAAGGCGACTGATAGAGTGAGGATGTGGTACAGCGGAGGCGTAGACAAAGACAACAAGACACGCTACGATCCTATAAACGCCTTCGGTAAGCGGATAGAGATGAATTTTGAGAAGCTAAAGCGCGATGCATTCTTTCTTGCAGAACGTGTGCGTGACACCGACGCGCGAGCAATTGCCAAGTTTGGCCTACCCACAACCAACTCGGCAGATATGGCCCTGTTGGGGTCAATGCTGAAAGCGATGGCACAACAGTCATCATAAGGGGGCACGCACGGTCGCGAGTTCCGCCCTCCACCCCGTGCGCGCCAGCCCATCCCATTTATGGCGTCATGCCGGCCCTAGAACCAGCGATCCCGCTCGCGGGTGGCACTGCGGGCCGCCTCGCCCCGCGTGCGCTCCACGTCGGGGTCCAGCAGCACGTAGCGCGCCGTGCGCTCCGCGTAGTCGTAGACGTGGCCCCGCTTGCGCTCCTCGATGCGCGGGCTGCCCTCGCGGATCGCCCGCATCAGCGCGTCTTTGTCGGCCTCCGGGTGCGCCCGCGCCAGGTCGCGCGGCACCATCCAGTCAAGCCGATGCAGGTCTGTCAGCGCGGCATTGGGGTACCGCTCCAACAGCCGTTGCGCCCGATGCGCGTACTCACGTCCCAGGGGCGACACAGGGCCGGCCCCGGCCGGGGGCCGGGTGAAAGCCTCCCGCCGCGCGGCCTGGTTGCGCGGCGGCTCCGTGCCGCCGTGCTCTCCCGCTGCCCCACGGCGGCCCTGTGTGGCCTGCTCCCGCGCCCTGGCGATCCTCGCCCGGGCCTCGGGCACGCGCGCGCCGCCGGCGTCGTGGAGCCTGGCGTAGGGGTGCCGCCCATCCGGCTGCGTGTGCTCCTCCTTCCGATTGGTGAAGCCGGCCAACCGGCCCATGTGCCGCCAATTGGCGCTGCTCATGTCGCCGCCGTACCGCGCGGCCAGGTCGCGCGTCACGGCCGTTCCCTCCTCGGTGGAGAGGGGCGTGTCCGACACACGCACCCACGCCTGGAGATTGCCGGGGCTGGTCTCGACGACGGCCGCCGGCGTGTAGCCCTCGGCGCGCATCCGCTCGACGGTTGCAGCCGGCACGTCGTCGATCAGGTAGAGCCCGCTGCTGCCGGTGGGCCGGATATAGATGTCTCGGCCCTGGGCGTTCATGCCCTTGAACCATCCGACCGAGGCCTCGACCTGGGCGGCCGTCCATTCCCGGCGCAGCAGCATGGCGTCGTTCGCGCGGTCGTACACGCCGATGTCGTACCGCTCCGCGCCCATGCCGGCGAGCTGCGTTCGCACCGCCTCGGTCGTGCGGTCCCCCTTGCGTGCCCACCGTATCACGGCCGGCGCCGGCGTCATCCGCTCCGTCCTGTCTAGCTGCCGCTCCTGCGGCTCCTGTGGCTCTGCCAGCGCGGGGGCCGGCCCGCGTGGGTCGAGCGCGGCCAGTTCGGCGCGCAGGTGGGGCCGGTTGCCCAGCTCCCGACCCACGTCTACCCGCCTGACGCTGTCCAGGTGTTCCACCTGCGCCGCCAGCGTCGCGCCGACGGGTCGCCCCGCGGCGTCCACGAACCCGTAGCGTCGCCCGTCGTCGGGGTGGACCCCCAGCGGGGCGCGTACCGCCGGCTGCGCGGCCTCGTCGCGCGCCGGGCGCGGGTACACCTCGACCTCCTGGCCCCGCGTCGCTAGGCGCAAGAGCGCGTGTACGTCCTCTGACGGCACGGGCTCGCCGGTGAAGACCCACAGGCGTCCGCCCTGCGGCGCGCGCTCCACGGCCGCGTCGATGCCTTGCAGGGCCAGCCGTTGCCGCGCCTCCTGCAAGGCGGCGATGCCGTCCTCGGGCGCGCGATGCGGTCTGCCGTCGTCGTCGTAGACCGTCCTATAGCCCGCGTGCGCGACGAGGCCGACCGTGGCGCGATCCTGGCCGTCCCTGAGATAGAGCCCGAGGGAGACCTCCCCGCGCAGGTGCGCCCGCGCGGCGTCCCCGGTGAGGGGCGTCGCGATCTCCTCGCTCGCGCCGCCCGTGTCCGGGCCGGCGAGCCGGGCGTGGCGCTCCCCGCCGCAGCCGAACATCGCGGCGTAGGCGTCGGCCGTCGTCCGGCCGCTCGCCGGCTGGGCTGTCGTTCGTTCCGCTGTGACCATTGTCCCGTCCTCCCGCTACGCCCACCGGACCACGTCGCGCCAGTCGTCCCCGTCGTCGTCGCCCGGCGTCGGCTCCGGGGGCGCCATCGTCGTCGTCGCAGTTGCCGTCCCTGCCCGTGTCGCTGTCGCCGTGCCCGCGTTGCCGTCCTGCCGCTTGCGCTTGATCCCCTGAAGCTGGGTGCCCAGCGGCGGCGCGGAGCGCGCCGGGTCCGTGGCCCGCGATCGCGTCGTCCCCGCCCGTGTCGTCGGGGTCGTCGCCTCCGTCGCGGCCGGCGGCGCGGTCAGGGCGAAGGCCACGGCCGGGACCGGCAGCGGCGTCGGGCGCGGCGGCCCGGCTGGCGGCACGGACGTACCATCGGGCAGCCGCAACAGCCCCAGCCGGCGCACGCGCGTCGAGAACAGGCCCAGCCGCTTGCTGTACCAGCGCACCTGCGTCACCACCACGGGCGGCCGGTTGCCCGAGAGGAGGAGCATCTTGTTGGTGGGCATTCGCGTCACGTCGCCCGCCGTCATCAAGGGCTGGCTCGTCTCGCTGTACCCCTGGTTGCCGTGGTCCACCAGGACCGCGCCGCGCTTGCGACTCACGCCGGCGTTGGCCGCGAGCACCGTCGTCGTACCGGTCTGCTCACTGAACCACTTGGCGTCTTTGTCCGTGGTCTTGGCGAGCGCGATCTTGACGTTGCACGCGCCCATGATGATCTCCTTGCCCTCCGCGCCGTACAGCTCCTCCAATTGGGCGAGCGCCTGCACCGCCAAAATGAAGCCCATGCCCGCCGAGCGGACGGTGGTCATCCACGTCGGGAAGTTGTAGATCGTGCCCAGGTTGCCGAACTCGTCGCAGTAGCCGAGGATCTGACGCGGCAGCATCCCGCCGGGCGAGCGGTCCGCCACCTCGATCACCTCGTTGAACATCTGGCTGAAGAAGCAGGCCGTGAGCGGCCGCAGCTCCTTGCTCATGCGCCGGTCGAGCACCAGGAAGAGCGCGATCGGGCGCGCCTCCCGGTCGGCCATCTCCGCGAAGGGCACCTCGTCGCAGCCCGTCGTCGCCTGCACGCGCGGGTCGGCCATGACCTGGAAGCGCAGGGGTAGCTCGATGAAGATGCTCCCCTGTAGCTTCTCGTTGCGCTCCAGGTCGCGCTTAAACCCCTCCATGGCCTCGCGCACGTCCCCGGCGGGGCTGTCGCCGAGCGTGCCCATGATCGTCGCGCTGCCCAGCATCAGGAACTTGCGGACGTGCGCGAGCGTCGCCTTGCCCCCCTGCGTGGCGTTCAAGTGCAACACGATGGCCGTTATCAAGTATTTGGCCGCAGAATCCCAGAAGGGCTCGCTGCTGCTCTCGCCCGTGTTGGCGATCCACGTCTGCGCGAACACCATCGCGTCGAGCGCGCTTGTGATGTGCGCGAGCGGGTTGTAGCCCGCGCTCGTCGCCGGCGAGACAAAATTGACCACGATCACGCGATGGGTGCGCGCCAGGGCGGCGTAGGTGCGCTCGGTCAGCTCGCCCTTGAGGTCGGTGGCGACGATGCTGCGCACGCCGCGCAGCCGCTGGCGCATCAGCCGGCGTTCGACCCGGTGCAGCGCCCCGGCCATCAGGCGACGGTCGAGGCGCAGCCGCGCGCCCGCGTCGGCGCCCTCGGCCTCTCCCACGCACGCGGGGCGACTCGTCAGGTTCTTTTGTAGCCGCTGCAGGAGCCTCGTCAGCGCCGCGCCCCGTCCGATACCACGTTCGAGTAAGAGGTTGGTGATGAACAGGCCCACGCTCTTACCGGCGCGCGGCGGCCCCACGACGAGAGCGCTCTGATACTGCTCCAACCCGCGCAGGGCCAGCAGCTTGCCGTTGAGCTTGCCCACGATAATTTGCGCGTCGCGCGTCGTGGCCCGCAACTCGCGCAGGTCGCGCCACGTCCCCAGGACCGCTCCGCCCAGCGCCTTGGACGGCTTGAGCGTCGCCATGCCCGTGGTCACGTACCACAAGGGCCGCGACAACAACAGGACCAGCAGCAACCCCACGCCGCCCAGTTCGCCCATAACGGCCAGGCGCAGCAGGGCCATATCCTTGCCCGCTCGATGGATGCGCGCGTATTGCCGCTCCGGGTCGCGCGTCCAGTCGCCCCAGCTCACCAGGCGCGGCGACACCTGGGCCTGCCCCCCCTTGGGCATGCTGTAGAAGCCGCCCCCGCCCCCGCTACGATTGTGGGCCTTGAGGTAGGCCCCCAGGTAGATGCCCGCGTCCTCGGCCGGCCATGCCGCCGCGACGTACGCCTGGTGGTAGCGCGCCGTCGCCTCCCGCACGCCCCGGTGATACCAGCCGCCCGGTCCCAGCGCCACGGCGGCCGCCGCCGTCAACGCCAGCGCGATCACAAGTAGTAGCTTCCGCATCGTCTTTCTCCTCTCCTACGCGCGCCCGGCGCCGGCGCCGGCCGTCTCTGCCGCGGCGCCGGCCGCACGGGCTTGCTGATACCTCCACTTGGCGTAGCGCGTGTTCCTCTCTCGGATGTGATCCCTGACGCGATCCAGCGCCCCCATATCGCGCACAAAGGCGTCGTCGTCCATCAACGCGATGACAACCTCATCGCGCCGCTGGCGACGGCCCAGCCGATAGCTGCCCATGAGGGCGAGCGTTAGCAGAGGCAGCGTCCCCAGCACCAGCGCCATGATCCATAAAATCCCCATCTCCATCTGCCTTCTCCCTTGCCTCTGCGTCTCTGTGCGTGTGTTCCCTCGTGGTCATTCCGCGCGGACTAACGGTGTGCCGGCTAGCGGTCGCCGCGCCCGTCGCGCGCGTCGTCCGCGCGCCTGGTCTCCGGTCGGCGGCGCCGGCGTTGCCACGGGTCCGCCGTCCCGGCCGCCTCGTCGTCGCGCCCCAGTTCGGCCGTGAACGCCTCGACGAGGTGGCCGCCCCCGTTCACAGCCCGGTCGCCGCCCTGCTCTTGTTGGTGGGCCGCGGCTTCCCGCTGCGCGGCGACGCGCTCCTCGACCTCGGCCAGCGCCCGCGTCGCCGCCGGCGTTACCCGTCCCGATGCGTCGCCCGTGCCTTGCATCGTCACCAGTGTTAGGGAAACGCGCGTGTCCGGGGCTGCGGCCTCGGCCCCCTTTTCCCCGCGCGCCCCGCGCGCGCCTGTGTGGTCCCCCTGCTCCCCACGCGCGCCGTGCGCGACGAAGCCGGCGAGCGGCCCGACGTGCGCCAGCGCGTGGTCCTCGCCAGAGCCATACCGCCGCTGTAGGTCGTGCGCGGCCTGCGCCGCCACCTCGGGGTCCAGCGCGTCGGTCGAGAGCCGGAGCCACGCCTGATAGCGGCCGTCCGTGGTCCCCGTCGCCCCGGTCGCCCCGGTCGCCCCGGTCACGACAGCCGGCGTGTGGCCCTCGTCGCGCAGCCGGCGCAGGCCCGCCCCGTCGAGGTCGTCGAGCACGACCAGACCGCTCGCCAGCCCCGACGCGGGGCGCACCGTGATCGCGTAGCCCTGGCCGTTGAGCGCGACCAGGCGGCTGATCTGTAGCATCGCCTCGTCGGCGGTCAGCACCGCCCGGCGCACCCGCCCTGTGTCGCCATCGCGCACCGCGATCTCGTAGCCCTCGCAGCCCAACGCCGCCAGATGCGCCCGCGCCTCCTCGGCCGCTAGAGCGGCCGATGGAGCCCATGGAACGCCAGCGCCGCGACCAGGGCCACCGCCAGCAGGCTCACCAACGCGACCAGGACGACGGCCCCCAGCGCCGCTATCCGCACATGGCGCAGCGTCCGCTCGATCTCGCGCCCCTGCATCGTGATCGTCGCCCGCGTCTCCTCGTCCGCCGTCCGGCGCACCGCGGCCAGGTCCGCCGCCAGGCATTCCAGCTCGCCCCGGATCGCCGGCAACCCCTCGGCGATCTTGTACCATTCCGTCGCCATCGTGTTGTGCGCTCGCTGCACCTCCCGCAGATAGTCCTCCTGCCGCCGCGCCACGCTCGCCGCCCCCTGCACCTCCGCTTTCACCGCCCGCAACTCGCCCTGCACCCCCTGGTGCAGCCGCTCCACCGCGCGGATCACCGGCGTCGGCTCCACGACCCGGAGCACCGGCGGCTCCGGCTCCCGTGGCTCCGGTGACTCCGTTGGCACCGGTGTCTCCATCTCGGTCTCCCGCGCGGCCCGGGTCGCCGCCTCCAACACCTCGTCGAGCGTCGCCGTCGCCTGCGCGGGTGGCGGCTCCTCTGTCGCCGGTGTGTCGTGTCCCCACGCCTCGGGGGGCGGCGTCGCCGGCGGGATCGCGGCGGTCGCCTGCGTCAGCAGCGCGTTCATCTTGCCCATGTGTCCTCTCCTCCAAGCGGCCCTGTAGCCGCATCCAGCTATAGTCCTTGCCGATCTGCGAGCCCTTTAAGATCGGCTGCATCGCGCCCTGATAGTCGGCCAGCTCGAAGCTTGCCCCGCTCACCCGGCCCGTCGAGGCGACATTCCAGTGGGCCACGACGCCGACGCCGGCCAGCGCCTGATCGAAGCCCGCGCGCGTCCCGTCGCTCCGCGTGATCGCCTCGTCGATCCGCGCGGCGAGCAGCAGCTTGGGCGGGATCTCACCCGTGCGCTCGGCCGCCCCGATCTCGTCCCGACTCACCCGCGGCCGACCGACGCCCTGGCCGCGCATCCGCGCGGGGTCGATGGCATGCGACAGGCCGTACTCCCGTTCCAACGCGTGGATGATGCCCGTGCTGCGCCACTTCTCGTTGCTGTCGCTGACCGTCTTGCCGGCGAAGTCGATGCGCGACGCCACGATATGCACATGGTTCTCGGCGTGCGCCACGACCACGTAGGGCGCGTTGCCGAAGCCCATGCGGTCCAGGTAGTCCCGCGCGAACGCGGCCCACGCCGCATCGCTCAGGCGCTCGCCGGGGGGCAGGCTGAGGGGGCAGTGGTGGACAACCCGCGTCAGGTCGCGGTTGAGCCGGCGCACATCACCGAACGCATGGGCCAACTCGCGCGGCGTCGTGCCGTCCATGTTGCCGCCGACGATGCGCGCCCCGTCGTGCTTCAACTCCGCGCTCTCCTTGAACACGTAGTCGAGCACGCCCCGGAAACCCCGCCCGGTGATGATCTTCTGGATCACGCCTCGCCGTCCTCGTCCTCGTGGTTATCGTCGTCCGTGGGCTCTGTCAGGGTCAGCCGCAGCGCCCGCACCTCCGCGCGCAGCGCGTCGAGGGCCTGCGCCAGGCGCGCCGTCCCCCGCTCGTCGAAGCGGCCGCCGCCATTGAGATGGGCCGCGATCTGGTTCAGGTTGGCTGTCGCCCGCGCCAGCTCGCGCCACGCGTCCCGGTTGACCGTCGGCGCGACCGCCCGCGGCGGGCGTTGTGCCAGGATCGCCCGCCGCACGTAGGCCCCGACCTCCGCGATCCCCGCGACGGCCGCCCGCCGCTCTAACTCGTCGCGCTCCAAACGCGTGACGTACACGGCGATGTGCTCGGTGCGCCGCTCGCCGGCGGTCTTGCGCGGCCGTCCGCCCCGGCGTCGCCACGCCTCGTCGTGCGCGTGCTCCTCGTGCTCGATCATGTCCTCATCCCCTTTTCTCGCCGCGCGGGCTGGACCCGTGTGTGGCGTGTGGCGCCGGATCGGGGGCATCGCCTGTGTGGGAAGAGCGTCGCTCCAGGGTCCCTCCAAGCGCAGCGCCGGAGGGGTTTTGCATTATGCAAAACACACCTTGCTCCCCGCCCCAATGCCGCGCGCGCGCCCGTCGTGGCGCGGTGTCGTCGGACCACACAGGGCGGCGCTGGCGCGCCGGGAAAAGCGGCCCTTGCCCGCGGGACCCACGTCGCCGGCGCGGTCGCCCGCGCCGCCCTCGGTAGACCCTATCGCCACTGCCCTCATTGGCCCGCTCCCGTCGCGGCGATCACCAGCGCGCGCACGACGACGGTGACGATGCTGCCCGCCAGCACCATCCCCGCGGCCCACCACAGGAGCCGTACCAGGCGGCGATAGTCGTCCAAGCCCATGCTCGGCTCGGCCCCGTGCGCCAGCGCCCGCCGGTCGGACCACACCAGGAGGAGTACCGCCGCGAGCGCCGCGACGCCCCCGGCGAAGCCCCACCAGACGCGCGCTTGCAGCCCCGCGCCGGTCGCGCCGCAGGCCAGATAGAGGGGAGCCTCGATCCGGTCGATCAGCCGTGTCAGGTCGTGCCTCTCCATCAGTCCTCCTCCTCGGCGTCGGCCAGCAGCCGGTCGTAGTCGGCGTCGGGAATCAGGCCCCGGAGCGCGGGCAACGCCTCCGGGGGCAGCGCGAAGTAGTGCCGCCCGTTGTCAGCCTCGACCGCGACGACGCGCCCGCCGTCCGCCGGCCCCCCCGCGATCTCGCTCTGGTAGGGCAACGTTACCACGTCCATCCCCCACTCGCGCAAGATCGCCAGCCAGTGCCGCAGCGGGATCGGGTCGTGCTGCGGCAGCACCGTCAGTTCGTCCTCCCACGCGGTCGGCACGATCCACAGTACGGTCGGCTCGTCGGGTGTCCCTATGGTCGGCACGTCCATCCTCAGCCCCTCCTCTCGCGTCGTTAGACACACATCTAGCAGTCTCATCGCCGCCCCCTCTCCAGGAACTGGCGCGCGAACTCCCGCGTGTCGGGGAGCGCGGCGCGCCGCAGATCATCATTAGTCACGATCAAGACCTCCCAGCCGGCCCCCTCGATCCGCCCCTTCTTCTCGGCGTCCTTGCGCGCGCGGATGCCGTCCTTGTTGAAGAGGGGGCCGAAATGGACGCCACCGTGGACCTCGATGGCGCGCCGCAGGGCGAGCCACCCGAAATCGACGTGCGTGCGTGGGGCGACCCGCACCTCGCGGTCGAAGTCGATCTTGTACCGCTCCCCCAGCTCCTGGGTCAGCAGCGTGAACAGCGTGCGCTCGTCGCGCGACATGCGGCCGAGGTCGGCGCGGCGCGTGTCAGCGGCGCGGTCGAACGCGAAATCCTCGCCATATTTAGTGGCGGTCGCGGCCCAGCCCAACTTGCCCGCCTCGGATAGGCTCGCGTGCGTGCGGAAGGACTGGACGTAGCGTTGGTAGGCGGGGTCCGCGAAGCGCGCCGGCCCCAGCGCCTTGAACCGCTCGCGTTCCTCGGTGGTGATCCACACGGGGCGCTGCTGGGTGGCGCGATCGGGTGGCGTGCGCTCCGGGCGGTCGTCCCCGCGCCCGCCCCCGCGACTCATGGGGCGCTCCTCTCGCCCACGGATGGAACAACACTGTTGTGGGACGCCACGTCACGTCCCCCGTCGCACGTCCACGATGGGGGGCGGCGTGTAAGGGATGGTAGGTTCATCGTCGATCATCTCCTGTACGCGTGTACGCGCTGTGCATGTGGCTGTCCTGGCGTGAGGGGGCGCCGCTTACCGGCCGCGGTCCCCCTCACTCGTCTTCTGTGGGCGGTCCTGGCCGCCTGGTTGCTCCTGGCCCTGGCCCTGTGGGGACTGTGCGGAGGCCAGCACCTTCGCGGCCGTGCGCGCGATGTAAGCCTCCCGCTCGGGCGGCGTGCGGCCCTGGCCTTGCCCCGACGCCCCGCCCTTGTCGAGGGCCTCCGCAAGCTCGTCCTGGGTGAGCTGGGGGTACGTGTCCACGAGTTGGTGCGCCGCGCCCCACTCGGCCTGTCGTTCGTCGAGCCGGCCCTGGCCGCCATCGAGGAGCGCCCGGCGCAAGCTGCCGAACCGCGCGGCGTAGGTAGGTTCCGCCGGCGGCGCGGACGGCGACGGGAGTACACTGGCGTCGCGCGCGGCCGCCCGGTCCGACCTGTCGTCCGGCCTGTCGGCGACCGCAGGTCGTTCCGCTTCCTGGCGCGCGTGTTCAATGGTCACGGTGCGCCACCGCTGCTCCTCGACGATCTCCTGGGGGAGGGACACCCGCTCCAACACCCAATCGGCCAGGTCGAGCGCGGCGGGGGCCACGCGGCTCTCCCGATCGGCGTGCACGAGGGGGATGCGCCGGTCCGGGTCGTCGCGGGTGGTGAAGCCCGCGAGCGGCGCGGCCTGCTCCGCGCCGGCGGTGCGCGTGTCGCCGCCGTAGCGCGCGGCGATGACCTGGGCCATGCTGTCGTGCAACCCGCGCTGGATGCCCATGGTGTCGAGGCGCACCCAGGCGTCGAACCGCTCCGGCCGGGGCTCGGTCAGCAGCACCGGCGGGAAGCCGTCCCGCCTCAAGTCCCCGATGCGTGCGGCGGGCACGTCGCGCAGCAGCGCCAGGCCGGTCCGCTCGGCCGGTCGGAGCGCAATGTCCGTCCCGGCCATGTTGACCGCGCGCAGGTCGCGCACGCGGTCGAGGATGTCGGCGGGCGTGACGTGGGCGTAGGACACCTGATCGTCGCGCGTGCGCAGGGTCAGCTCGTAGCGCCGCTCGCCCAGCGCCTTGAGTTGCATCGCCAGCAGGTCCTTGAGGTCGGCCACGTCGCGGCGATCCTGCCGCTTATCCTGGTCGAAGATCCACATGGCCTCACCCCCTACCCAATGACCGGTGTATCCGCGTCGAGCAGGTCGTCGAGGACCACCTGCGCCGGGGGCGGGAGGAGGAAGTAGGAGCGGCCGCGGGCGCTGTCGAGAGCCACGACGCGGCCCCGATCATGCGCCGCGCCGGGTGCGTCGATAGCCGGCGAGATGCTCACTACGCGGGCATCATCGGCGCGCAGCGCGCGCAGCCAGGCGCGCACCGTGATCGGCGCGTGCGCCAGGACCACAACCCGCCCGGCGTCCCAGCACACGGGATCAAGCCACAGCACCGTGGCGACGGTCCACTCGATGGTTCTCTCTTCTAGCGTGTGCATGGGTAGGAGCCCTCCCGCTCATAGGCGACGTTCAGGGTCAGTGTGTCGAGGGTATCGAGGGTATCGAGCGTGGCGCCGTCCGCGTCGTCCCACAGGCGCGGGATGCGGCGGGCCACGGCGACGAGTTGGACCAACCGTTCCGTTTCCGCGCGGGCGATCCGCTCGCCCAGGTCGGTGAGCCGGAAGAGGCGCCGAAGCTCGGGCGCGTCGTCGATCGTGCCCCGCGTCTCGCCGATTAGGCCAGCCATCAGCAGCACGTCGAGGGAGCGATACAACGATCCGTTGCCCACGCGCATACGCCCCTCGGTGGACGTGACGATCGCGCGCCGGAGGCCGTAGCCGTGCCGCTCGCCAGCGGCCAACACCAGCAGGATGTGGTAGATCGGGTGCGTCAGCGGCAGCGGCACGGTAAGGTCGTGTGTGCCCTGGTTCATCGCATGCCCCCCTCTCCCACGGATGGGGCGACGAGGTGTGCGTCGAGATGGTCTTTCGCACGCTCGCGAGTCGGCACCGTATGGGTCAGGTGCGCGGCCACACAGGGCGCCGCTACGCGGCGGGGAAAAGTTCGCGTCTGGACGACGGGGTAGCGCGCGGGATGTGGAGGGTAGGCGTGGCATGCAAGGGAAGGGGCACGCCACGCCTGGCGGTATACCAATCGCTCATCGAGACAAGAGCCTATTGAGCGCGCGTCACGCGCTGACGCAGTGTAGTGTGAGGTTACCGGCGGCGGGGCCGTTTGAAAGTATACAGAACCGCTTTGACAACCGCGTTGGCGGGCATGGCGTTGACCAACTCCCAGCCTTCCGCACCTAACTGATTGAGCGGCTCCATGGTCTTGGGATCTTCCATCTTCTTGCCGTCTAAAATGAGGGACTTGTATTCCCAGGTGACGAGATCGACGCCATAGGGAGTCGGCACCGACATGGTACTGGGTAGCTGACTGTTCATCCTTAACCATCCTTCCTACGTACTCCCATCACTATACACCCGGCCCGGAGCGCGATATGTTGCCACAGCGGCGCGCTCCGGCGAAGCCGCTTAATGGAGAGGAATGCGCGGAGTTGGCGCACATCGCCGCGCACACCCTTGCCCCGCCCACTAAGCAAGACAATGAGGGACGCAAAAGCGAGCACCAGCAGGACGTGGATGGGACCTGCCAGCAGGTGATGTCGCGCCATCAACATCGTGACGAGCCAGAGGATGACACCGGCGACTAGGAACAGACCGACGAGCTTGGTGCGCGGGACGAGGGCAGTTGCATCATCCTGCCAGCGGCGGTCGCCGCGAAAGAGTAAAAGTAGTTGCCTCATTTGACTAGGCCCTTCGCAAGCCCTGCCGCAGCACCCGCAGCATTGCCCGTTGCGGCCGCCGTTGCCAAGCCAGTGATCGCCCCTGCAGGAGCATGCGCTCCGGCCGCGTTCGCCATAGCGCCACCCGGATTGAGCGACGCGATGATCTTGGGCACGCGGTAGAGCACCATCAGTCCGGCCAGGCCCAGCAGCGGTTGCAGGAAACCATCCATGTGCAGGCCGAACTCCATCACCACGATCATCTTGAGCACCACGGCGTAGCCCACGCCCCACAGCGAGACGTTGATGAAGGATGACGCCCAACCCCGCGCGAAGCCCGACGCCTCGGGCAGCACCCAGCAGGCAATCATCAGTGGCGAGATGCCGTAGAGCGTCGCCAGCAGGAACAGCCCGACGAGCTTGGTCAGCGCCGTGAGCAAGAGGATGATGACGCCGACGACGGTGAAGATGATCCCGAAGATGGTCATGAGCAGCGTCGCCCACACCGCGCCGACCGCGGACCCGAAGATCGTGCCCGCCGTCTTGGTGTCGAGGCTGATCCGCGCGAGCGCGCCGGCGTCGGTCCCACCCGTGTACGCGAGCACCGCCGTCGTCAGGTCTTGCAGGCCGACGAACCAGAGGTGCAGCACGTCCGGCAGGATGATGACGGCGACGAGGCCCAGCACGCTGCGCCAGAGCACGTCCACCGCCTCGACGACGTTGGCCCGTCCGATGGTCGCCAGGCCGACCTTGCACAGCCCGATCAGCGAGAGCACGCCGTAGAGCCCGAAGGCGAGATCCTGCATGTCGCCGAAGAAGGTGTTGAGTTCGGTCCAGTCCCCGCTCCGCGTGTCGGAGAAATCGGGCGTCTGCGTCAGCACCGTGATGAAGGGCGCGGCGATGCCGGCCGTCACCTTGTCCATCCCCCACTTGATCCCGCCCCCGATCCCCTGGACCGCGCCGACAAATAGGCCCGTGAGCATGCCGATGGTGTCGATGCAGATCGGCGAGCCGAAGGGCACGGGGATGTGAAAGGCGAGCGGCCCGTCGCACCCGCCCGCGCCAGCGACGCCGCCCGTCGTCGGGTCGATGCCGGGGATGCTCCCGCCGATCACGATGGGGCCGGTCACGTTGTAGGGCGCGCCGGCGCTGGTGTGGTGCGCGCCCACGGCCCGCACCTCGTGCGGACCCACCGGGGCGTCAGGGATCGTCACGTCGAAGCGGGTATAGCCCGACTCGTCCACGTCTTTACGTCCCAGGATGTGCGGCGTCTCGTCCCAGTAGAGCGTCACCGTCGTCTGCGGCGGGAAGTCGTCGACGATGGCGACGATGTGCGTGGTGCTGATCCCCTGCGACGAGGACAGCGCGATGGCCGGGTGGTGCGCCGGCGTCGCCGACGGGTACGGGGTGTACGTCGGCGCCGGCGTGCCCGTCGCGTACGGCGTGTTCGTCGCGTAGGGCGTCTGCGTCGGGACCGCCGTATCGGTCGGCGTGGGTGCGCTCGCCGCGTAGACCGTCTGCGTGTGCATCGCCAGTGGCATGGTCAGCGCCGTCAGAACGACGACGAGGCCCGCGATGGCAGTTATCGTGCGGCGCATACCTGCGCTCCTCCCTGCGCCCTCTCGGGCGTCACTATCGCCATGGTCATCTGCTCGGGCGTCTTGCCCGCGGCGAGCGCGTCCACCGCCGCCCACACCTCCTCAGCGGTGGGGTTAGTCCGGTCACGCGCCACGGCGGCGATCATGCGGTCGCGCTTGATACGCTCCGACTTGTACGAGGCGGTCATCCAGTAGTGGTGCCGCGTGGTGGGGAAGCGCACCGCCCCGTGCGCCGCCTGCCCCGCCTTGGTCTCGCGGATCAGGAACAGGTCGCTGAACGCGCCCCGCTCGCTCTTGAGGTTCTTGAGCTTGGCGACCTCGTGCCCGGTCAGGTCGAGCGTGCCGGCGAGCCAGTCGAGCGCCTGCTGCGCCCCGCCCTTCTTGCCCCGGTCCTTCTGTCGGAACAGGATCTGGATGCTGGCCTGGTTGAACAGCGCCGCCGCGGCCGGGTCCTCGGTCAGGTCCGAGACCTGCTGCGTGATGAACGCCAGGACGAGCCCCCAGTGCCGCCCCTTGCGCGCCAGCGTCTCGATCCACTCGCCGGCGCCCTGGTACTTCACGACGTGCCAGCCCTCGTCGATGATGAGCAGCTCGCTCATGCGCTCGGCGTCGTCCTCGGCCTCAGCGTCGCGGCCCTGCGCCTCCACCTCGCGCAGCGCGCGGCGCTTGACCGTCTCGGCGACCGCGAACATGGCGAAGGCGTGCGCCGGCGTGCGCGGGCGCAGGTCGCGCAGGTCGAATTGGAGGAACGGGGCCTCCAGGTCCAACTCCTTGCTCGTCGGCCGGTCCACCAAGCCACCGTAGCGGTTGTTGTGCGTGTAGGGCCGGAGGTGGTAGGCCATGTCGGAGAGCGCGACGCGCTGGTGCTCCTTCCACCGCGCGGTGTCCTCGGCCTGCCGCGCCAGCCACTCCACCAGCTCGCGCTCCAGGGGGCTCGACCCGTCGGGGTGGGCGGCGTAGACCGCGCGCACGCCCTCGTCGATGGCCGCGCTGGGGAAGCCCTCGTAGCCGCCGGGGATCGCGGCCAACAGGACCTCGTGCGCGTCGCAGACGAAGGCGATCTTCTCCTCCAGCAGGTCCTCGTCGTCGGGGTCGAGCCCGGCGCGATCCCAGATGTTGAGCGCGACGGGCGAGCGCGGCCCCAGGCGCGCCCGGACGCCGCCGACGACGCGGCGCGTGGTGTCGTAGTGGTCGGTGCTGTCGATCACCGTGACGCGGCCGCCGGTCTGGAGCATGTGCGTCGCCAGGAATTGGGCGAGGACCGTCTTGCCCGAACCCGAGCCGCCGGTGATGCACATGAGCGCGTTGCGCAGCGAGGGGTCGGCCCAGTCGAGCAGTACGGTTTCGCGGCCCTCCGGCGTGTAACCCACGAGCATCCCGCGCGCCGTGCCGGGGCTGCGCAAGTGGTAGGGCATGCCGTTGCCCACGGTCTCGGCGTACATGCGGTAGACGCTGTGCGCCTTGTCCCAGCCGATCGGCCGCGTCGCCAGGTACAGGGGCTCCTGATGCCCCTGCGCCTGGGCTACGCTCGACGATACCGCGAGGATGGACGCGACGGTCTCGGCGCGCTCGTCGAGCGTGGCCACGTCGCCGGGGGGGGCCGTGACCGTGACGTAGACGCCGACGTGGGCCAGCGTGTGCCGGCGCTCACGCAGCATTCGCGCCTCGTCGCGCGCCTCGCGCCGCGCCTCCTCCACGTCGGTCGTGACGTGCCGGCTGACCGCGACCTGATCCCCCAGGTAGCGGTCGCGCCGGGCCGCGCCCTTGCGCTCGCGCTCCTGGTCGAGCCCACGCAGCGTCACGGCCAGCGTGTAGGGGACTTCGGCACCGACGAGCGCCTGGGTCCAGCCGGGGTCAGTCTCCGGTGGCGGGGCCAGTAGGTAGATCGTGCGCGCCAGCGTGCCGTCGGGCAACACGACGTGCGCGCGCTCCTCGTCGCCCGTCAGGTCGGGGACCTCGAAGGTGACGATGCTGCCGGGGCCGGGGCTCGGTGCGGCGGGGAGGGCGGCGGCCACCAGGTGGGCCACGGCCGGCCCGTCGAGCCGGGCGGTGTCCACGCCCATGTTCGTCAGGTGGCGCGCGACGCCGCGCACGGCCGCGTCGAGGGCGGCGCGCTCGCCCGCACTGCCCGGCGCGTGCCGGCCCGGCAACGGCGACACCACGGCATAGAAGTCGCGCCGGGCCTGGTGGCGGTCGCGCAACTCCTCGGCCCACCAGGCCCGGTTGCCGGCGCGGTAGGAGTGCAGCGCGGACGGGCAGGCCGCGGTCTCGGCGGCGACCTGGGCGAGGAGTTGGTCCCGGTCGAGCGGGTTGCTGCGCACCACCAGCTGCACCTCCTGCTTCGGCAGCAGGCTGGCGACGAGGGCGGCGGTGGCGGCGGCCGTCTGGTCGCGCTCGTCGTCGGATTGGGTGTCGTGGTAGACACCGCCCACCGCGAGCACGGCCCGCTGGCGGCCGTCGACCCCGACCTGGATGCCGTCGGGGTGAACGTCGATGCGCCGCCGCCGGCGCGTCAGTCGGTTGGCGACGCTCATCGGTCCTCCCCGGCGCGATCACGCGGGCCGCACGCATAAGGCACGGCAACGGCACGCGCGCGTTCCCGATCGAGCCCGCGTGGGGTGACGGCAAGGGCGGTGGCCACCACCGGTATCACGGCGCCGATGAGATCCTGGACCTGGCCAGGGACCGTCACGGGCGGTGGGGTCAGCAGATAACGGGACAGAAGATAGGTGGGGGGGATCATGAGGCCTCCTCCACGGTCGGGCGCGGCCGGCGCAGGCGCGCGATGAGGCGGCCCGTCAGGTCGGTCGCCTCGGCAGGCCGCGCGGCTGTTCGCTCGGTTAGGGCCGGGCGGGCGACGCCGGGTGCCGCGCTGCGGACGCGCGCGCGTACCCGGTCAGGGGCGCGCCGCACCAGCGCCATAGTGCGCCGGCGCAGGTAGCCAACAACCTGGCGCGGGTACGGCTCGGCCCCGTCCATGAAGAACACGAAGCCGACGATAATGGGCAGCGCCACCGCGGCGAAGATCAGCAGCAGGTGCATCTTGCCGGCCTGCCCCCCGTAGGTCATCCCCGTCGTGAACTGGAACATGGCGTAGCCCAGGACGGCGGCGCCGGCGATTCCGGCCGCCTCAGGGATGGTGCGCCCCAAGAAGTAGCGCGGGCGCATATTGCTGTACTGGGAACTGCGGCATCTATGGGCCATGGCGTCGGGCCTCCTCTCTCTCCACTGACGCGCGATAGGACACGCCCCCGGCCTCCCGCTGACGGAGGCCAGGGGCGCGTCGCGTCGGACGGTGGCGGGCGCGCGGCCCGCCTACTTGAGGCCCTGGATCGCCGTGGCCAGTGGCGAGGCCCCGAACAGGATCACGGAGCCCACGATGGTCCCCACGAGCATGTCACGCGCGGCGCGGTGGTGCAGGACCATGAAGATGCCGGAGATGGCCAGGCCGATGATCGTCACCGGCAGGGCCAGCTGGCTCATCCAATCGGCGATCTGCGTGAACACGTTGCTGAAGGGGTTGGCGGCGCCGGCGGCGATAAGAGGGGCGATAGCGGCGAAGGTGACGACCTTGTCGGCGACGAGGCTCTGCGCCGTGGCGAAGCTCAGGGTGTGGGCGTGCGCGATGTGCGCGAGGGACAGGCTCTGGTGCATGGTGTGTGTCTCTTCTCTTTCTCCCGCCCTGGGGGCGGCCCTGTGTGCAGCGGCGCGGAACCGCGCCGGGTCACGCGTACGAACAGGTCTGCGGTGTCCGTGTGGCCCGCCTCATGCTCACCTCCTGTCAGCGGGCCGCGTCGTGGGCCGGGCGCTTGTCAGAGCGCCGGGCTAGGTCCGATCCTGACTGTAGTTTCAGGCCCACGGCCAGCCTGCACCAGAGACAACGCCTAGACAATGCCTAGACAAACACGGACAAGTAGCACTTCTACTTTTGCGTCGCGCCCCTCGCGCACACAGGACCGGCCGCCGGCCGGGAGAAACGCGTAGGCCCTGTCATGTGCGATGACACAAGAAGCGGTGGGCATCACGTTGACGCCCACCGCTTCTTGTGTGGGTCGGGTCGGGGAGAGTAGCCCTGCTAGAGGGTGGGCTGATGATGCAGGCCGGCGTCTATACCGGAATCACCGGTGACATCCGCGGCCACGAAGGCGTCGATGAGGGTGGCCTGGCGCGCGTGCAACTCGGTGAGGCACCGGAGGAGCGCCCCAATGTGGGGCGACGCGGCGGCCGCAGACCCCCGCGCCCGTGTGTGAGGATGCGCGGCGTCCTCCAGGGCTTGCCACTCCTGGGCTGTCAGGTGGAGCGCGCGGGCCAGAATCCGCACGGTCTCGCCGCGCGGGGCCTGTCGCTTGCCGCCCTCAAGTTTGATGATCGCGTCGACACTCAGGCCGGCGCACTCCGCCAGCCGCGCTTGCGTCAGGTAGCTGCGGCCACGAAAGTGTTTGAGTAACGCGCCAAAGGCCGTTGGTTGGGTCGCCATGTCGTCCTCCCCCGGACAGGCTGGATAGGTCACGCCCGCGTGCGTGGCTTGCGGACCCTGGCCCTAACCTGCTACGGTTAGGGACAGCGGATAGACCTGCGCTCACGCGGTACCAAGTGTACAATATAGATCATTTAATATATATTGTACACCTTAACCCAGTGTATACCCTGTTGTGGAGGGTGTCAAGCGCATGCCATCGATCAGCCGTACACCCCTGTTTCTGGTGACAGCACCTATGCCGAAGACGCCGCGCGAGCCGCGCGAGAACGATCAACTCTTCGCCCTCCGCCTCGATCAGTTGTTCGCGACACACCTGGACCCGACAGGGAAGCCGTACTCCGTGCGCCAGGTGGCCGCGCGGACCGGCATGTCCGCCTCGTATCTCAGCGGCCTGCGGCGCGGCAAGGTCACGGGGCCGGGGGCGGACAAGGTCGCGGCGCTGGCGCGCTTCTTCGGCGTCGAGATGGCCTATTTCATGGGCAGCGAGCGGGTGGAACTGCCCGCGACGACGGCGGGCGACGAGCGCCTGCGCAAGGCGTTGGAGAACCCGCTGGTGCGCGAGATCGCGATCACCACCGGCGACTTCAACCGCGAGCAGTGGGACCACATGCTCGCGATCCTGGAGCACCAGGTCGAGATCCAGCGCATCGCCGACGAGCGGGCGCGCCAGAAGTACGAGCGTCAGGCGGCCGCGGAGCGCCCACCTCGTGACATAGCGAGCGGGCGCCCGCGCCAGGGACCGGAGCAGGCGCGGGTGGGTGACACCGCATCGGGCAACGGCGACGAGCGGGGATGAGCGCGACGGGCAGCCCGTCGCGCTCATCCCCTGGACGATGGGCCTTTGTAGCCCTCAGGGAGTCCTGATCCGCATAAGCGGAAGGCCGTCAGCAGACGCCGACAATATCCTGCCCATACCCCGAGTAACCAGGGCGGATGTGTCACCGCGCTCACTAGCAGCGGTGTCAGGCCCGCTCTTTTGTCGTGAGCGTGGTCCTGCGCGCTCAGGGCTGCGCACGTTCGCCCATCCGCATCTTGTACCGTTGATAGAGATAGCTCACCCGCGACGACGACAGACCGACCTGTGTGGCAATGGTTCGTATCGTCAGGCCGTCCTCGTCATGCAGACGCGCGATCTCTACATCGCGCGCGTCCGGCTCCCACGTCGCCCGCCGCGCCTGGGCCAGCGCGCGACGGGTAGGATTGGTCGGCAAGTGCTTCAGCACGTCGGGTCGGCTCATCTGTCCCGTCTTCTCTCGCTTGGCCGTGGTCCATCGTCCTTCCACAGCATACCCTCGGCCCGTACCCTCACCTCGTCCCGTTGTGCACAGGGGAAGCGGCCGTGCGGCCTCTGCTGAGGCGTCAGGTCATGCACGTCATGGCGGCGCCGCGTCCGCTGGCGCCCCGTCGTATGGGGATGCGCGCCCCACCTCTACACGACGCGCGTGATACGCTAGGGCCAGGAGGGGCACATGACCACACCACCCCAGGACAGGGCCACGCTAGACGCGAGCGCCGGGGAGATCGCCGCGCAGCTCGGTGAGACCGAGGAGGAGCCGATCCGGCAGATCAGGCGAGCGGTCCGCCTCCTCGGCGAGCACCGGGTGCGCACCGTGGTCGCGCGGGCGCGCGACGTTGAGGCCGCCGGCGGGATGATGCGCGCTGACGGCAGCCAGAAACGCGCGTTAGGAGGCGTATTCTTCATCCTCATGCGCGACGACGTGGGGCGGAAGGACTTCTACCGGATCTTTAAGGGTGGCCACCAACAGCGGACCGGCGGGACAGGCGCGGCCCCACACACGACGCCGACGCCGTTTGACGGGACGACCTTTGGTACGGCTGCCATAGAGGCGATGAATGAGCCAGGGGAGGCAACGACGGTGAAGCTAACAGTCATTGGACGGCCCGGCAAGATCGTGGAGCGCGGCGATGTCATGCGCGTGGGCATGCGCAGCGAGAAGGCGCCGTCGCTCCCAAAAGGCGTACCAGCGCCCCCCTCACCCCAGACCGACGACCTGGTGCTCGTGGGGATGAAGCAATGGCGGAAGGTGGCCGAGGCCCTCGCTGCGGACCCGGCCGATAAGGTGCTGATCGAGGGCTATCCGACCGTCCAACCGGAGTTCGCAGGGATCACCGTGTACGCGACATCAGCGACCACGACGGGCATCCAGGCGAGCAAGCGCGCGGCACAGACGACGCCGACGAGCTAGCGCCAGGATGTATGAGGAGGGATGCTGTGGTGTACGTTGCTGGTATCGTCCTCGCAACCCTTCTCCTGACGCCCGTACTCGTTGCTATTATCCGACGTGCGAAGGGCTAACCAGGATAAACGAGGGGAGGGTCTCATGTCTCTCGCACAGGCCATCACACAGACAATGCAGGCACACGGACTAAAGGCCGCCCAGGTCGCCGAGCGACTCGGTGCCACCCAGGACCGCGCCACCTTCTACCGCCTGGTCACCGGCGCAACGACCGCGCCGCGCCTCAGCACGTTCGTCCAGTTGTGCATCGCCTTGGAAACCAGCCCCTCGGAGTTGCTCGAACTGGCCGAGGTGTGGTCCCCGGATACGCCGGGACGTGTCGGACTCGATGATTTGCGGTTGCGGCAAGCATTCGGACAGCTACGCGCGTTGCCAGTGGAGGGGAAGCAGTGGGCGGCGCCCCTCGTTGCCGCACTGGCGACGGCGCTGGCGGCCCGTGGTGAGCGAAGCGTGGCTATGGACCCCTAACCTCAATGGTGTGGGGGGCCTACCCCCTTGGTTCGACGACGGCAACGTTCAGATCTCGCACGCGAGATAGTGGACAGCGATGGGGCGTTGGGTATAGCATAAAAGCAACATCAAGGGGCGTATTATGTCACAGACGCCCCGTAGACGAAAGGCACGCAGTCCCATGTCCGACTATCCCAACTATCCCAACCCGACACACACAACTGGAGGATCGAGCGCCGACAATACGACGGTGGATGAGATTCTCGCCGTCATCGCGGTGGAGGAACCGCGCGGCGCCACCGCCGCTCAGGTCGCCCGCGCCATTGGTCTTAGTCTCAACGGTGAGGTGGTGCAGCGTTTGTTGGAGGAGTTGGTGGAGCAGGGATTACTCGACCGCCTCGGGATCGGTCACGGCGCGGTCTACACACTCCGTGCGGGGGTCTGACGTCGTGACCTGTCCCTGCCCTATGTCCCGCGGCGCTGGCTGTCCAGGTACTCATGCAGCCACGCCTGCGTCGTCAGGCGCACGATGCGCGGCCCTGCCATCGCCGTCACCGTTTTGAGGCGGCCGCTCCGCACCGCCCGATACAGGGAGCCTGAGTTCTTCAGTCCCGCCCGTTTGCTGGCCTCAGCAAGGGTGATATAGTCCCTGTCTCCCGTCACGTCCGCGTAGCCTCCGTCATTACAGCCGCCTGTCTATCAGGGCGCCGCTCCCCGCTCGACCGTCAGCCTCTATCCGGGACGGCATCGCGGCGTGCCCGAGACCACACGGACCGCACATCCCAAATGAGGAGCCCGGTGATACCCCCGACACTGAGTATCGTCGGATAGAGTGTGTCGGGGTCGCTCCAGCCACCGGCGGTGGTGAGGTCGGCGACCACAGGGATGAGCACGAGCACGGCCGCTGACAGCCAGAGGAGCGCATCGTAGGGCCGGGACTCTCCCCTGGTGCGCGTCACGACCCGATAGATGACCCGCCATCCACACACGCACAACATGATGACATAGACGGCGCTGATAGCCACACTCATATTGACGTTGTAGCATCATCGCTGCGAAACGTATACCGCTGTTGCACACAGCGTCGGGTGACAGTCTTGACTTGGCGTTGCGCTTGACTGTCAAGTGCAACGCTATTATGCACTAACGTTGCAGGATTACGTTGCACCTCGATTGGATAGCGTGACACCCATGGCGCCCACACATGCCGACGGCGCACGCGAAGAGATCAACGGCTGTTCACCTCGTATGATGATGCATCGGTCTGCATAAAGATGCGCTGCCTGACGTGTCTCGTGGCAGCGTCTGCCGGCCACGGGTACATCGTGACGACGCGCACGCGCGGCGTGCATAGCTCACGTACACCGTGTATGCGTCGCGCCCGATGTTTACACGGGACGGGAGAGAGCAGGGTCGGGGAGATGCGCTCTCCCCGACCCTGCTCTTTCCCGTCGTGTGACGTTTGGCGCGCTACTGCTGCGGCGCGCGCCGCGTCCGGCGGCGGCGGTAGCGCAGCACGGCCCCTGGCGAGGAGTTCACCGGAGCCGCGTTCGGACGTGGCCGTACCCGGCGAGGGTGGCGGGGGCCGCCTCCTCAACGCGTGGCGCCGCGCTGGCCCCACGGTGAGGACGCCAGCCAGCGGTCCAGGGACGGCAGGGGTAAGGGACGGCTCATATAATAGCCTTGCGCCACATCGCCACCCAGCGCCCGGACGTGCGCCCAGGTCTCCCGATCCTCGATGCCTTCGGCCACGACCATTAAGCCCAGGTTGTGCCCCAACTCGATGATGGAGCGTACGATCGCCGTGTCTTTCGTCGTCTCTGTCGCGCCCATGCTCTGCACGAAGGATTTGTCGATCTTGACGGCGTCGACGGGCAACTGCTTGAGATAGGCCAGGCTGGAATAGCCGGTCCCGAAGTCGTCGATGGCCACGCGCACGCCCAGCGCGGACAAGCGCGTCAGCACTGCGTGGGCCTGCGCCGGGTCGGCCATCAGCACGCTCTCCGTGATCTCCAGCGTCACCTGCTCCGGCGCGATCGCGGACCGGCGTAACAGCCACGCCAACGTCTCGGGCAGGCGCTCGTCGTGCAAGGTGCGCACGGACAGGTTAACCGCCACCGCGAGGGGGCGACCCGCCCGCGCCCAGGCGGCCTGTTGCGCCACCACTTGCTCCAGCACCCACCGCGTCAGCGGCACGATCAGGCCGGTTTGCTCAGCCAGGGGGATGAACGCGTCGGGCGCGAGTAACCCGTGCGTCGGATGCGTCCAGCGCACCAGCGCTTCGACCCCCGTGGTCTGCCCCGTGCGCAGGTCCACCAGCGGCTGATAGTGGAGCACCAGTTCGTGCGTGGCGAGGGCCTGGCGCAGTTCCGCCTCACGCATCAAGCGCCCCGTGCTGTAGCCGTCGTGCCGCGGATCATAGACGGCGTAGCCGCTGCCCCCGCGCTTGGCGATGTACATGGCCACGTCGGCGTGGCGCAGCAGCACCGCGGCCTCATGCCCGTGCGCGGGCGTCACCGCGATCCCAATGCTCACGCCGACGTGGACCGTCTGGCCCTCCACCGTCACGGGAGACACGAGCGCGGCCAGGAGCGTCTGCGCGGCGTGGACCGCGCCGTCCCGCTCGGCCCCCGGCAGGAGCACCGCGAACTCATCGCCGCCCAGACGCGCCACGGTATCGGAGGCGCGCACCGCGTCCCGCATACGCGCCGCGACCTGCCGCAGGAGCGCATCGCCGGCCTGATGCCCGAGCGTGTCGTTGACCTCCTTGAAGCGGTCCAGGTCCAGCAGCAGCAGCGCCAGCGACGACGCGTCGCGCTCCATCAGGCGCAGCGTGTGCGCTAGGCGGTCGTGCAGCAAGGTGCGGTTGGGCAGCCCGGTCAGGGCGTCGTGCAGGACCTGATGCTGCAGGGCGTCGGCCGCCTGCACCGCCTGCGCCCGCGCCGCCTCGGCCTCCTGGTGCGCCTGCTCGGCCCGCTCCTGCGCTGTCAGGGCGCGCTCAAGCGCATAGTACACCAAAGCGATCGGTCCCATCAGGAGGAGCGGCGCCCAGAGAGCTTGCGCCGCGGCCAACGCGCCCACCACCCCCAGCAGATACTGCGCGCCCTCGTCCAGCCACGCCGCCCGCGCCACGGTCATGATGACGCCGCGCGGCGACGCGCCGGTGATGGGCGTCAGCACGAGCGGCGCGGTCACGATGTCCCCCGCCTCCAGGACCACGGCGGCGGCGACCAGGGCCACGAGGTGGGGCAGGATGGCGGCGGGCGCCTGGGCGACCGCAGCTCCAGCGAGGAGCACCAGGATGCGCCGGCCGAACTCGCTCGCGGTATCACCAGGTCTGGTCCGCCGCGCGCGGCGCACCGAGAGGTCGCCCAGGAGCGTGGCCAGCGCGCCGACGGTGACGGCGAGCGGCGGCGCGACGAGGACGACAAGCAGATAGAGGGGCGCGCTCGCCAGATAGATCTTGGTCTTGGGGCGGACATGGAGGGGGAACTGATACGACGCGCTGGTCACGCCGGCCAGGCACACCGCGACCAGTAGGTCCCGCGCGGAGAGGATAGCCGTCCCGGCTGCGAGCGCGCCGCGCCACGCCGCCAGCAGGGCGAACAACCCGAGCGCGGCCGTCAGCCCCCCGATAAGGGGTTGAGGCCACCAGCGGCGGAGCGCTGTCAGGCCGGTAGGCGCGCTCATCGGTCACGTTCCCGTCCAGGGGCGTGGCGCCACGGCGCCCCCGTCTTACGGCGCGAGGGAGATGCGCAGATTCTCATTGGTGGAACCCGTCGCCGCTCCGGTCGCGGGCGCGCCGAGGAGGGGGATCACCGTGGTCGTGGTCGTGACCGCGCCACCGGGTGTGGACGCGTCAACGCGCGTCACGGTGCTATAGGTGTGCGGCGTGTTGTCGGCGAGAAAGGACAGCGTCTCGCGCACGCCGAGCGCGATGACGCTGACCACCTGTGTGCCCACCGGCGCATGCAGGGTGTAGGCGATCTGGCGTACCGTGGAGGCGTCGGTGGTGGCCGTCGTGCTCAGGTCGAGGGCCGTCCCGTTGGAGAGGACGACGATGGGGTCGCCCCCACAGCCCCCGATGATGGCATGGGCGCGCGGCGCCAGGAGCGGACTGGCGAGGAGACTGGCGGACAGGAGGGCGGCGCCGCCTAAGGGGCGGCCCAGGCGTTGTGCGGAACACAGCATGCTGAAACCCTTTTGCTCATGGATGAGCCGTCACGCAACGGCTACGGATCTCATGGGTCTGCGTCGATCGCGGGGCCAGGGGCGTCCACGACCGGCGGCCTGTCAGACACTAAGGCATCTTCCATGCCATCATTATTGCGCGGATGCTACAAGAACACGCGACGCACGTGGGGTGCGGCGGCGGCCGACCGGGCGATGCGGCGGTCGCCCCAGGCGCGCAGGGCTAGCGCTGTCATGTGATCGAGACGGTCGGGCTAGCCCGATGCGGGGAGCCCGATGCGGGGATACGAGGCCCCGACGCCGTCACCGATAGTAGGCCCTGGACGGACCTCTCGCCGCACTGGCCGCCGCCGCGTGGCGACCGGCGATCTGGGGCGGCGACGCGCCCGTCGCGCGCCCAGACTACGTGTCGCGGCGGGCGCTGCTCACGGGGCGGCCTCACAAAAGTCATCGTGTCAGGAGAAGGACATGCCCTCACGACCCCAGGCCAATCGCTGTCGTCCCGTCCCGTGCGCGGTTGTGCAGGGCGGCGGCCTCCTCGCCGCCGCCCTGCTGCCGGGCACGGCCCACGCCGCTGGCGTCGGGAGCCACCGTCAAATCATCAGCCAGATCATTGGCGGAAGCCGTGATGAGCGTGGCTTCACCAATGGCGCCGGGAGCCACCGTCAAATCATCGGCGGAAGCCGTGATGATCGCGGCTTCACCGTGTCGCTCACGCGTGCGGCTGCGGCAGCGCCCAGGGGGCACAACGCTGCCTGAGCGGGACCGCGTTGGTCCGGCGGCCGGCGACGGGCGCATGCACGCGACGTGAGGGTGGGAGAGGCGACAGAGGTCGCAGAGCGATGGACGCGATCAGCGCATCGCTGGCCCAGCGATGGATCGCCACCGGTCATGCCGTCTGCCCGATGGCGCCTCACCCAGCAGGTGGACGCACGACCGTGCAGGTACCAACAGGTGTCTCTCAGGTGTCTCTTGTCTCCGCCGGCTAACACGGCGGGTACATCGACACGTTCTTCATCGCGCGGCGCTAATGTTATCCTTGCGCCCAATGTTTACATGGAGACTTGGGCGCGAGGATCACGACTGATCGTGCGATCCGGCCCCACATCGTTGCTTGCGGTGTGCGGCGCCATTCGCGTTATGATGGTATGGGGACGTCGTTAGGAAAGTGTTCCATGCCTTCGATGATGACCTGTCTCCGGCTCGGGCGCCCCGACGTCGTACAGCGGATGCGCGCTGACTACCTGCGCACCCTTGTCGCGCCCATGGACGGCATGTGGGAGAAAGCGGTTATCGCCCACGCTATGTTCTGGGACATACGGGATCGGGGGCGGCACGCGGGCTATGCGTGTGTCGGCCCCGACAACGCCTTGCTGCGCGTCCACCTCGCGGGCGGCGATGGGGCGCGGGCACGGGAGACCTTCCGGTGGTTCGTCGCGGCCCACGGCATCCGGCGGGCCATCGCGGGGACCATCGAGCCCCCGTACCTCTCCCTCTGCCTCGCTCGCCAGCGGGGCATCGCGCTCCATAGCTATCTCTTCCGCGATCACACGCGCGTCGCGACGCCATCCGGCCTCGGCGACGCCACCTTTAGGACGGCAGAGGAGGGCGAGTTCGACGCTATCGCGCGCTTCTACCACACGAATACGGAGGGGCCGGGGGAATGGATCGGGGCGTTCCTGCGCGAACGCCTCGCTCGCGGGGAATTGTGCGGCCTCTATGATCGGCAGGGCGTCCTCGCGACGGGGGAGTGTATCCCCAATCGGGCACAACCGCCCTACGCCGATCTGGGTATGGTCGTGGCCCGGGCGTTTCGCGGGCGCGGCCTGGGTAGCGCCATGCTTGCCCGTTTGAAGGAGCACTGCTACGACGCGGGCTGGCAGCCTATCTGCTCCTGCGCCGCCGCCAATAGCGCGTCGAAGAAGGCTATCGAGAAGGCGGGCTTCATCAGCGCGCATCGCATGCTGGAGATCGTGCTCCAGGAAGAGGACCTCACACATCCCCTCCTGAGTGGCGTCAGCCGACATGACGACAGGCCGCCCGATGAGTCACGCGGAACGCTGTAGGATACGGTTCCGCAGCTCATCGGCATGCGCGCCGTCGGGGCGGTGTTCACGCTGGGCGCACGGATTACATCGGCGAACTGCTTTGAGTGATTGGGGCTGTCAATGACGCCTGCTGCACAGGCTTCTCGTCGCTCGCATGGGGATTGTATCGTTATGCAGGTTGACGGTTATGCAGGTTGACGGTTATGCAGGTTGACGGTACACATGCCGCCCTGTGAGGGCAGCGACAAGGACGGCAAACAGAACGTGTGGGCCGACTGTCAGGGCGCGTGATGGGCGCGCATATCGTTCATCGCGCTGCCTGTCCGTCGCGGTACAGGTCGTCCGGATCGGCTTTTCGGCCGCCACAGGCGCGGCGACTGGAGGCCCGGCGATCGTGGCGTGGGCAGAGACCCGCTCAGGTGGGAGCCGCAGCAAGCGGCAGCCGCACCGCGACCGTCGTCCCTTCCCCCACCGTGCTCGCGATCGCGAGCGTCCCGCCGTGCTGCTCCATGATCGCCCGCGCCGTGGCCAGGCCGATGCCCGTCCCGCCGGCGTGCGTCGGCGCATTGCTCGCTCGGTAGTACCGCTCGAAGACCCGCGACAGGTCGGCGGGCGGGATGCCGACGCCCTGATCACGCACCACGACCGTCGCCGCCCCGTCGTCCACGGTCACGCGTACGTCGACCGGCCCCGTGCTGTACTTGAGCGCGTTGTCGAGCACGTTCTGGACGACGCGGTCGAGGCGGGCGCGCTCCACCGTGACGGACAGCGGCGCGGCGGGCGGCGTGAGGTGGATGCGGCGCCCGCCCGCCATCGGGGGTAGAGCGGCGACGACCTCGGCTACCAGCGCGCCGAGGTCGACCGGCTCCGTGTGCAGCGCCAGGGGGCGGCCGGCCTGGGTCGCCATAGCGTCGGAGATATCCTCCACCACGCGCCCCATACGCCGGATGTTGTGCGCGAGCGGGGCGAGTTGCCCCGCGACCCACGCGAGGTCGGCCGTCTCGCGCGCGAGGCGCTGGCCGATCAGCGTCGCGTAGCCGAGGGCGGCCGTCAGCGGCGTGCGCAGGTCGTGGTTGGCCGCGACCAGGAAGTCGTCGCGCATCCGCAGCGCCGCCTCGGCCTCGGTCCGGCGCGCCTCGGCCTCGGCCCGCGCCTCCCGCTCGGCCTGGGCGAGGCGGGCGTGGTCGAGGGCCAGGGCCAGGCGGTCGCCCACCAGTTGCAACAGCCGCAGGTCGTCCGGGCCGAAGCGGCGCGGGGTGACCGAGTCCACGTGCAGCACGCCGATCAGGCGGTCCCCCACCAGCAGCGGGACGCCCGCGAGCGCGCGCACCTGCTCGCGCAGGTACGGGTTCACCGGGTCGAGCGCGCGGAGCGTGCCCGCGTCGGCCACGACGAGCGGCGCGCGCGTCGCGGCGATGCGCCCGGCGACGCCCTGTCCCATCGGGACGCGCATCGTCCCCACCAGGGCCTCTTCCGGGCCGTGTGCCAGCGCCACGACCAACTCGCGCCCGCCCGCGTCGAGCAGCAGGATGGCCGTATTGTCCACCCCCAACGCCGCGGTGATGCGCCCGAGCGCGTGGTCGACCAACGCGGCGGGGTCGCGATAGGCCAGGGCCGTTTCGGTGACGGCCAGGACGGCGCGCAACTCGCGCCGCTCGGCGCGCCACGCGGCGGCCACGGCGACGAGCGCCGCCGAGACGCCGACGTAGGCGACCCACTCCAGCCAGAAGCCCGCGAAATGGGGCAGCAGCGCCGCCGCGAGGGCGGCCACGAGCGCGACGGCCGCCGCGACGACGAGCCCGTCGCGGCGGCGCGCGGCGAGGAACGCCGCGACGGCGCTGTAGGCGAACAGGACGGCGAACGGGTGGGTGCGTAGGAAGGGGACGGAGAGGTCGAACGCGAGGGCCAGGCCGCCCAGGATGACCATGAGCGCCAGCCGCGCGACCACCACGACGGCCGCCCTCACGCCGCGCTCGCCCGCGCCGCTTCCCACCGCGCTTCCCACGGTGTGCGGGTGCCGGGGGTGCCGGGGGTGCCGGGGCGGCGACCGGCCCGCATGGCGTTGAACTGGGCGTGCATCCAGACCACCTTTCATGCGCTGAGTGTCGTGGGCGTGGGCACGCCACTGCCGCCCGGCCGTTCTCGCGCCACCTTCGCCACCTTATTGTAGCGCCTAGACCCCTCATCCGCGCCGGTCGGGCAGCGCCAAAGCCCGCGATCCCGGCGTGATCATCACCTTCCAGCGCCCCGATGTCCTGGGAAAGGTCGCATAACGGGCGCGCGCGCGCGCTGACCACAAGCACTTTGTGGCGTTATCCTTCGGGACAAAGAGCAAACATTCGGGGCAATGTTTACCCCGACGCCTCGTGAGATAGCGGTGCCCATCACGCGTGGGAGGAACAAGAGGACGGGATAGATGAGGTGGGATGCGGAGCGACACGCGCACGAGGTGCCGGTGGACGGCTGCATGGGCATGCCATCTGACGCGACAGAGAATAGGCGGCGATTGTGCGCACGAAGACGGGACGTCGTGACGTGGTTGGCTCCACCGGCACAGACACAGGACGGTACGACGGGACGCCTACTGCTCCCTGATCGTACCCCATCATTACTGGACGAAATCAGCTCTTTTGTCCAACATGGGACCCGCGGCACAGGGCTGAGGCCGCCTTGTACCCCTTGATGACGGCCCGAGCGGGCTGCTATGCTGGACAATAATTTCATCGGTCCAGTTTTTCGCGGTTGGCAGCACACGGCCCTCAGCCGGGTCCAGACCATCGTCTCCTACCTCACGCCCGAGCAATCGGCGTATCCTGATCGGCAAGAGTGCAGAACAGCGCTGCACGATCAGTGCAGTTTATCGTTGCACTTGACACTTGACACGCCGCATCTGCACCGACGCGCTCGACACAAAAGAACTACCTAGTTTCACTCTCATCTTGACTCCAACACCACTGTTGTGCTATCAAACTAACGAGGCTCCGCCTCAGACCGACGAGGCATGGACGGATGGGGGCATGTGGGGCGGGGGAAAGCCTCTGGTTGCAGGCACATGCGGAGTACGGTATACCGTCTCCAGAGAGGACCGTCAAGC
>JAABUL010001393.1_pt1 | contig 46405 bp, 34 predicted proteins | sample 5559151 | NCBI WGS metagenome assembly JAABUL01 (sample SAMN10711876, study PRJNA513368) | rock metagenome | isolation source: Antarctica rocks | place: Antarctica: Victoria Land, Pudding Butte sud
ATATTACGAGTATATACTATAAACTTATAGTACACTTAATATAAAGAGATACAATCTTATATTAACTAAGTTATTAGAGATATTAATATCCCGCGACTTAGTTTAGACCTTTAATATTAAGCGTTATATAAAGTATGAATAGTAAAAAGAGCTCTATCTTAAACTATTATACATATCCGTCGTCGAGATAATATAATATTAAATTTCAAAGTATCGTGCACGCGGTGAGGCCGTGCACGCGGTGTTTGAGTCTTCTACTCACAACAGGGATCTTCTCTCACCTGCTCGTGCTTCCTTCCGTTGTCGAGGTATTTCATGAAGAGGTAGCACGGGGTGAGAGTTGGGTGGTTGACCTGTGCTCCAATTGATCGGAGCGGCGAAATGATTCTCCGGAATGCTTGTCATGTCATGGGGGAGGCCATCAGAATTGCCCCAACATTACACGCTCTGGTGAAGTTATTCCTACGATGTGCGGAGGTGTCCGTCGGTTGAGTCGATATAAATGCTTGATACTACCTCCAGGTCTTCCGCCGGCTAGAGATCTAGTCGTCGTACCCAAGCACAATGTGGACCTCACACTTCCCAAACCGTCCTCTGCCTGCTACTGAATCTCGAGCGCTTCCTGAGCGGGCAGACTCGCACTGCGACTCTCATCACACTGACCCTCGACTCTTGCGCTATGAGAGATGCTGATAGTACCCGTACTTCATGCCGAATCGACCCCCTACGCAGCACACCTACTAGATCGGCTTGTTGATGTGGGCGGCTGGGGCCCTGTTGTACTAGCATCCGAAGGGACTGTTAGGCGCCGTGCTGAGTCGCTCACTCTCGCTGGCTGGGGTGTATAGTCAGTTGAAGGCGCTGCGGCCGTGGTAGTTACCGGCATTCAATGCTGTGTTGGCTGATGTGATATCCCGGCGAGCACATGACTGTGTGTACGGGTGAAGGGTCACCGCGATCCTCACACATCAACTCCTACCTAAGATGTATCTTGGGTATAAGATAAATAGCTCCGACGGAAGGGCACCTCTTGCGATCAACATTGGGTAACAATTCTCCAGCTTTTCATCTGAGTTTGGGTTGTTCAAGACTACTAGCTGTCATCCCTGGGGCTGATCATCAGAGGGGTACTTCCATCCTTTTCAAGCAAGGCTGGGACACTAAGTCTCGTCGTTATGAAAGGCCTTCGCTTGGATGATGGCTCAGCGTCAAGCCGCCAGAAACAGTGCTCCAGCGGGCCAATGTTTCGGCCGTGGAGAAAGGGCGCTCGTTCTCAAGCTGCTCCACCCGCCTGGCCAACTGCTGCACGTCTACATCAGACTGGTCTTCTTTTGGTGGCTGATTTACCCCCTTCACGGTAACCGGCGAGACTGTAGTAGTGTCTTGCCACCACAAAAGCAGAGTCCCGGCGGCGGATATGGTGACTGGAAGTATGCATGGAAACCCAAAGATGGTGGCAATGATGGCCCATGGACGGCATTCGTATGACACTTTCCTAACGTTGTACTTAACGGTCTGAACGATCCACTAATCATTATTATTGACGCTTCGAGCTTCGTTCCGTCTGATTGACCTACCGTACCAGCGGCAATGCTGTGACAAAACCGATGCGAAATCGACGGCGAGCAAGAGATACCACGCAAACGCATCGGGATTTGCAAGCCCGGAAGTGGTGAGCCCGCCGAAGGTGAGGACGTCGAAGGAGCAGAAGACCGTGGCCATCATCAGATATCCATTGCCGTGATCGTAACCTGGCGAGGCCAATGTAGCGGTCGTTACGAAGAAGGCTACCGCCGCAAAGCTGATCTGCAGTCAAATTAGCATTATCAGCGGAATTCGCATTCGAAAGCAGTCGGAAGGGAACGTACTTGAGCCAGGCGGCAGCCGAGGACTACGTTATGAACCCAGCCCATCTCAGAATGCTTTCCTAACGGGTCCAAATTCGTGTTTGATCAAACTGTAGCTCCACCCAATACTTCGTGCTGATGTTGTGAACTTATATGAAGTGCATAATGTTGGTCTCTGCGTACAGAGCAAAAGCATGGATCTATATTAGGCACCAGCATACGGATGTTCTTAATTGGCCAGCGAAGCTTTGGTGACAGTGTTGTTGGTCGAAGGAGCCACAACACTGAACGGACACTGCAATAAGACGATCTAAGCAAGCTATGGACAGTATTCGTATGCAATCTTCGCGATGTCTATGATACAATCAGTCTTTCGAAGGGTGCCAACCCACATTGACAAGCCGATTAACCTTGTTTCCTCTCATCATTGCAAATCGCCGGGAGTACACATAGCAAGACGTCCCCGTCTGGTCCAGGTTCTCCCCGTTCTTACACAATCGTTTCCCGTACCCAATCAGTCGATCTATGCGAACATCCATCGGCAGGGCTAAGTGTGGAAATTGACGGCCCATCGACATGCCAAATCTGGGGTCAAGCTGGGCCGCGTATTTCCACATCCACCCTCGCGGCCTTGCCGCGGACGCTTGCTACACGCCCTTGCCCTGCCGTCTTGCTCTGACCGCCGCCCCAGCATCCGGCTTCTCCTTCGCTTCCTTCTCAAGCTGAGCTCTGGTCTTCCGCCCCTTCTCCTCGCTCCTGGCTGCCGGCTCGGTCCACGCATCCGCCAGGTTTGCAAACTCCCGCTTGCCGAGAAGACGTCCGCCGACAGGCTTCTTCTTCTCTGCAACATCACGAGGCTGTTCTTGACTTGTGTCGATGGACTTTCTCCGTCTCGTTCGTGCGGACTCGCCCCATGGCTTCGTGAGGTTGGCCAACTCGCGCTTGCCGAGCGGTGCCACGCCGAGTGGACGCATGCGGCGGTCGCGGGCTTGGGTAGACTCTTGCAGCTTAGCAGACTGGTGAGCGATTGCTGGTCCTGGGCTGCTCTCGATCGTCTCAGTCTTCTGCTTTTCCTCGCCCTTCTTCACTTCAGCAACCGCGAGATCGGTCTCTTCAGCACCATCCACGTGGTCCTCAAGCTGTGGCTGCCCCGTACCTCGTCTGCCTCTCTTGCGTCCACCTTCTTCCCCCAGGCTGTTCCACTCATCCTGCAACCCAGCGAGCTCTTTGATCACACGAGGCTTTGAGTTCTTCGGTCGCTGTGAAGCCTTTACCTGCTCGACGGCAGTCTTATTAGCGTCAGTCTTATTGGTGGTGGCGTTGTCGTCTGTGGCCGGGGCTTCCTGGTTACTGACTTGGCTCTCAATACCGGTCATATCATCACCATTTGGCTCGGATAGAGCGAGTTGGTCGGGTGAGCTTGGGAGATCGCCAACATCTTGAGCTTCAGGCTGGCTGTCAGACTTCTGCCTCGCCTTCCTCGTAGACGTACCCATGGTCTTTCTTCGCTTGCCTCCAGCGCCCGCGGCTGGCCCAGCTGCACCCTTCGAAGCCGCCCGCTTGCGACTTGTTGCAACATCTTCCTCCGTGTTAGCGATCTCATCAGGACCTGCAGCAGATGCGCTCTCCACGTCCTCCGGCCGTTGTTCTTGTGTTGCTGCTGCTTTGCGAGGATTCCTCTGATTCTGAGGCGCGGCTTTGGCCTTCTTCGTCGTCATCGCCTTCTCCAGATCCTCAGCGGCATGCTTTCTGTTCGTTTTCTCGGGAGGTCTACCCATCTTCTTCTTCTGCGGTAGCGGTGCCTCGACGTTCACATCAATCTTGTCACCACCTGCCTCAGCATCCGCATCAACCGCCACATCACTGACATCTGACGCAACTGAAGGAGGCGCACTAAGCCTCCTCGCCATCACCTTGGCCTTCTCTTCGGCCAATGCGATGTTCTCGAGCAGTTCGGGGTCTGATGATGATCTTCTCGACTTTGCCACTCCAACAGTTGGGATGTCGACGAACTCTGCCTCGGTAGGAGCACCAGTGCGAGCAAAAACAGGCCCATCAGACTCATCAGTCAGCGCGAGCGCAGGCACAGAACCTTTCCTCGCGTGACCACGGTTCAGCTGATCTTCACTATGCATTTCCTTCATGAGGCTGCTTTTGCCTGCGCTCGAAGCTACTGCCATCTCTGACGTGGTGGCGCCCTTGGGCGTTGTCAATGTTGCCTGGGTGGCTTTGGGAAGCTCTACCTCGATGGCTTCTTGCGCTTCGGGGATGGTGGCTGTGGCAGGTGGACTAGCTGGAGGTCCTTCGTCTGAAGGTGGTTGATCTTCAGCGACAGGTGGCGAGGATTGAGCCAGAAGGTTTTCGTGAGCGGCAGGGCGTGGAGGAGTGTCTTCTTGTGGCTGCGTGATGGGTTCTGGGTGGTCCACTTCGGCGTCGTGCAGAGTGAGATCTTGCTGAGGCGGCAATCCTGATGCGATTTGCTTGCTCGAAGGTGACAGCGCTTCGATAGTCTCCGCTAAGACTCCAGCCTGCACAATGCTATCGTGCCGAGCACTACGGTCGTGTATGGGCTGTCCGGAGAGCTCGTCGTTCTGTTTGGTGGTAGCAGACGCAGGCGAAGGCTCAGGAAAGGTGTCCCAGTCGATGGGTTCAAACCCATCAGAGTCCAGTTCGGTAACTGGTTGATTGGATGCAGACGGCTCGACGGTAGTGTGGTGTGGCTGACCTAACAGCAAGATCGGTACATCACGCGCGGATGCTTGGTTGATATCAGGTAGGTGATTCACGTCATCATTGTGGATCTGATCTGACACTTCAAGTGGTGAAGTCGTTGCGCGTTCAGTATCCTGCGTTACATCTGCGATGATTGAGTGTGGAGCAGTCCGATCTGATGTTGTAGGCGCAGCGAGTGAGCTGAAGTGAGGTTGCTCTAACGCGCTGTTCTCCACAACGTCATCGCCGAGTTCCGCTGTCACATGCTCGACACCCTCCATGATATCCGGTGAATGCGCTTCGTGTGGAGTCGATGGGTTTGGCACATGATCTGCGGTGTCTAGCTTGCTAATCGCAGTGCTCAGGTCTTCGTCTTGCTGCAGCACCAAGTCCAACCATGGTTCCTGGGTCACAGGCTGATCCGGAGCACTTCCTGATGGCGCTGCGACAATACCGTGCTGTATATTTGGCCCGTAGAATGCGTCAAGCTCCTTGTCGAGGTCTTCCATCGACATCATGTTGCCATGGAACGCATCCCACTCATCATCCAGGATGGGAGCCCAGTCCATGCTGACAAGTTCTGATTTAGATGAATGCGGGTCGTGTCGTGGAGATAGCGTTGGTGGTCAACGTGGCGTGTCTCATATTCCCGAGACAATATTTGCGACTTCTGATGCGGCGTTTTCGTAGACTGAGATGTTTCGCTGTGCTGAAGTTATGCTTCGTGTGTCAAGTCTGTGTAACCCTCGCGACAACAATGACATCAGCTTCACCTGAATTTGTGAAGGCCTGAGATTGAAGTGCTTATTGTTCTGCAAAGTGCAAACAGAGGTCAAATTGGCACATGCAAGTACCCGAACGAGCCACACTAAAGTGAAGATCAAACAGCGCGAAATCTCGAAGCTGGTCCAACAGCAAAGCACTGCTCAACTTACTCGGACTTACATCAGGCACATATAGTCCGGCGAAACCTGGAATGGACAGAGTTTGCATGGAACTTACGCCGTAGTAACACTCACCTGCACATCAGGTGCCGCCGCATGCACTCCCCCTGGTGTCCTTTCGTGCGTCTGCCCTCCTTGAATCTATGTGTACCATGCTAACCATCATTACGACCAGTGTTCCCAGGTCATTCTTTCGTAATCCTCCGAGACCTCTTCATACCCGCGGTGTTTTGCCTGCCATCAAAATGGTATCGCTCGATTGATCGCATTCGATGTGTCTACTGGTGCACCCAATGTCCTGTCAAATGGGTCAGCATATATTCACGGGAAGGAGAGGGCGACTTACTTCTTCCCAGCCTCGGTGGCACAGCACCCGCAGAAGATTGCCGCTGGCCAGCACACGACGGCCATAAGAACACCCACCACGAAGCCGAGCGTTGGTCCGACGACCTTGAGATGGCAAGGGTTTTGATCTGAAGGAATGAATTAGAGGGAGGAAGGGAAGAAGAAAAGGAGGAGAGGAGAAGGAGGACCAGTTCCGCATTGAATACACAAAGGGATTCCGATAAAGCCACAGTCCGCCATATCTGGTGTAATCGTTTGCCGGATATGGGCGATCGAATTGGGGGTAGTTTGTTCGTGGCAGCTTCGTGTTCAGTGATATGGGTGTCAAATGGGTATGATGCTTTGGCAGAGGAGGATCGGAGTGGTGGATATGAGAAGGTGAAGGAACTGGATGGTCAAACTGCTACTTCCCCGTGTAGTGAATACAGACAACCGAGCAACAGCTCCTTCTAATGCCGGAGGGCAGACGGGTCTCTTGCGACGGCAGGCGTAACACGAACGCACTGCAAGAGTCTGGGACCCACTGCTGGTCAAGCAGGCTCGAAAGACATCCCGCGAGCAACAGAATGTGAAGTCGTCATGGCGTAAGGTAGGAGGCCTGCTTGTCAGCCAGTCTGAGGAATGCGACTCCAGTATGAGTAGTGCGCGAGGGCTTGCCCTAACACTTCACCATCCTCGCAAGACTGGACTACAACAGAAGGTCCGATAGCGCGCAAGACTCCCACCTACATTTTGGTAAGGGAAGGCAGTTGACATCCGGTGGCGGCGGGTCATATTTACACCACCATGCCCCCTTTGACACTCCATGCGAGCACACCTCCAACTCCGAAAGCTAAACACGCGTGGATTATCTATGGCAGCCACGGGCGAGTTCCTGTGCTGCGACAACGGAGTCGGGGCTGACGACTTTGGTTGAGCCACGAGGGGATATATATATTCCAAGGACGGCTCCAAGTGCCGTACGGTAGGTCCTGTACGAACCATATTATCTTGCAACACCCTCCCCATCTTTAAGACCGAAGCACACAATGTCGAACACTGATACAGCTCCAAGCAATCCAGACGGGATCACTGGCAAGCTCACTCAGTGGATCGCGGACACGTTATATTCCTCCATCCCTACGGACGTTGTCGAACGGGCCAAATATCTTATCCTAGATGGCATCGCATGCGGACTTGTCGCCGCCCACCTACCATGGTCCGAGACAGCAGCAAAAGCAGTCTTCAAGATGGAGCCCGAAGGCCAATGCAGTATCATCGGATGGCAGGACAAGAAACTGTCTCCTCTCGCTGCAACGATTCTGAACAGCACCTTCGTCCAGGGCTTTGAGCTGGATGACTACCATTCACGCGCACCACTGCACTCCAACTCTCTACTCCTGCCAGCTTTGCTCGCGGCAGTGGAGTCACCTGGCGAGGTACACAAGTTTTCTGGTGAAGACTTCCTCCGGGCGTATGTCGTTGGCTGCGAAGTCGGACCACGAGTTGGACTTGCACTCCACGGCGCGGATCTGCTCTCCCGTGGTTGGCACTCTGGAGCACTACAAGGTCCTTCAGCATCGTGCGCTGCTGTGTCATCACTACTACGTCTGCCACCAGCTCAGGTGGAGTCAGCCTTGGGCATCGCATGTACTCAAGCTGGTGGGCTGATGTCCGCTCAATTTGGTTCAATGGCGAAGCGTATGCAACATGGCTTCGCCGCCAGAAATGGGCTGTTCGCCGCCCTAATCGCGAAGGAAGGATACACCGGAATCAAGGAAGTCTACGAGACGCCGTATGGAGGGTTCTTGAGCTGTTTTAGCCAGGGGTCAGTATTTCCAAGTTCTTCTGTTCAACAGTCCTTCATGCTAACGTAGACAGTACAAACTTCGAGCCAAAGAATCTACCCGACGAGCTGATCAGCGGTCTCGGAGAACGATGGGAGCTACACCGCATCAGAGTGAAGCTGCACGCAGCCATGGCAGCACTGCACGGGACCATCGACTGCGTGGCGAAGCTCCAAGAGGCTCATCCTGATGTTTTCAAGAACGATAAGCTGGACAACATCGACAAAATCGTGACACAACACTCCAAGGCCGCCTACGAGCACGGCGGCTGGATCGCTCCTGCCGACAACCCATTAAGCAGCACAGCGGCCCAGATGTCCATCCAGTATGCCGCAGCCGTTCAGCTCCTGGACCGCGAAGTGCTGATGGCGCAGTACGGAGCTAAGAAGCTCAACCGGCCTGAGATCCGGACCTTGATGGCTAAAGTGCAGCCAGAGCACAATGCTTCCTCGGACTCGAAGAGCGACCTGGGATTCAAGACCATCGTTACCGTTCACTTCCGAGATTCGGAGAAGACCTTGGAGCAGAGCGTGGCCGGTCCGAAAGGTGTCACCCCGCCGGCGTCGAATGAAGACATCGTGGAGAAGTGGCGGAGTCTTGTTCGAGGGGTCATTGAGGATGACAGGCGTGACGAGATCGAGGCGAAAGTCCTTACACTTGACAAGGGTAAGGACGTGACTGAGCTGATTCAGCTTCTACAGGCGGATGTGAAGTGCCCGATTGATATATAGCGACAGCGCTCGCTACGACGGACGAATCATGACGTGCATGCCAGCCCGGGTGTTAAGCAGCATTCCCATGTGTCCAGACAAATGAGATCTGTATTGAGAGCGGACTTCTGCTTGAGACCCAAGCGCTGATACCTTACGGTATATCTACCTCACAGCCAACGGGATCTACCCCCAATCCATTTCACAGTTTAATCAGTCTAGATAACAGTGACATGCCCCAGATGCCGCGACACCGGCCTCTCAGCATCAGTTCCAGCATCAGTTTCAGAAAGCGTAAAATGCCGACACCGAAGACAAGGGCACGGAAGAAGCCAACAAACAACTAGCCTGCGGCGAAGCGATCGGCGACTCCAGCGGCATTGCCGTCATCGTGGCCGCAATGTCGGTCGCCCCAGCCGGATAGAACCCAACGCTCCCGGCACCATCTCTGCAAGACTATAACCTCGTCAGCGTCTGCCATATCACTACCACAGCCAACGCTGGCGCAGTGAACGGTATCATACTGAGACACATACCCAGTAGTCCGACACACAAGCACTCGGCGTCCCAGTACTGACGCAGGCCATAGTCGGCAATGGCCCGGCACCGGTGCTCAGAACCTGCACCGTGCTGCCCGGGCATACCACGTCAGAGCAAGGGAGACCTGCGACTGCGCCGCTGATGTCGACCACGCCAGAGTTGGGCTGCAAACCCGTGGCCGGTGGCCCACACGTTGTCCGGCCGATGACGTAGATGGTCACCGCACCAGTTTCCGGGTCTTGAATCTCATATTGACTGGTAGGGTCAGCGACACAATCTAGACCCGTGCCGTCGCAGTCGTTGCCGGCGATCTGCACGCCAGCGATCCATTGGCTATAGGCGTCGGCGTAGCCTTCGTGAGTAACGGTGTAGCTGCCTAGAGTAGACGAGCCTGTTTCCTACCACGTACAGCCTGCGCCAGAAAAGCCGAAGAAGGGAAGATAGGCCTTCAGAGCGTCGTTTACGCTATCTTAGTTATATTATTAACCTTATAGTATAGTCCTTCCTCTTTATAAAGAATAACGAGGCTATAAGATTAGTAATTAACTACGTCTCGGAGCTTCGTAGTATCGAGAGCTACCTTATTAAATAGTTTAAGGCCGACTACGAAGGTAGATAGATTAAATAACTAGCGTTATAGAAGGTACTTAAGTTTATAGTTACTTTATAGCGTAGTATAAGGCTATTTAACGCCTTTAAAAGGATAGTATTACGATCCTATAAGATAGTATTATAAGAGTACTTCTTTAAAGAGTAGTTAGTAATAGGTATTATAGGTAAGATAACTTAATATATATAAATAGCTATAGATCTTTTAGTAGGATTATAATATAAGTTAAATATAAGTATATTAAAGATATCCTTAGTTCCTATATAATAATTATAGTCGATATTCGTAATATAGCCGCTATAGGCGCTAGTTATTATTATCGTAATACGCGCTTATAGTATATATAGCGGAAGTACTATAGTTTCGTAGGGTCTATAAAGTTAAGGCGTCGTACTTTTACTATTATAGTTACGTATTTATAATAAATAGTTAGTAAGTTACTTTAATAACTTAACGAGATAAGGTAGAATAGCTACCTTAATACCTTTAAAGACGTAGTAGAATTAAGGCCTATATATACCTTCTTTATTATTAACTAGTAATTACTCTATAAATACGAGCTTACTATAGCTAACTAGACGCTCGTTAAGACTATAATCGCCTTCCTTTAGCTATTTAAAGAGGCTACTAAGTATTATAAAGGAGACTACGTAATCTTAAATAAGATTTAAGAGTATATAAACGCGTTACGAGAGTACTTTAAGGATAACGATAAGGTTATACGTAGCTAAACTATACTCTACTAAGTAGTAGTAACTAGCTAGTACGCCTTTAATAAATACTAAAGTATTATTAATTATACTAAAGCCTATTTAGTAGCTCTATTACTTTATTTAATCGATAATACTTAGCTATATAACTAGCGAAAAGCTAGTATTAACTATACTTAAAGGCTTTAAATAAACTATTATAAGAAGGACGAGCCTCTTAAGGCTATTAATAATACTAAGCTATCTTACTTTAAGTAATATAGAGCTAAGATTCCTACTAAGTAACATAGTAGTAGTAATAGTAAGAATAGCGATAAATTTAAGCGCTTTATTTACTCGCTAGTAGACGTACTACCTATAGATACGTTACTACTATAGTAGTAGCTTAGTTTACTTTAGTAACGAAGCTATTTATAGCTATTAGAAATAGCGACTAACGTCCTCTCTTATTAAGTAATAAGTATAGAGGATAAGCGTATATTTAGTAGTACGAGACGTACTATTCTCTAAATACAAGTAAGCCTATCCTCTTATATAATTAAGTAGTTAGAGTATATAAAGTACTAGTAAAGAAGTAGTATTATTACGAGCTAATTTAAAGACGATAGATAGTTACTTAAGAGAGATAAGGACGGCAATAGTAACGTTAGTCTAAATATAGATATATAGCCTAGATACTAGATATTTACTTAGTTCTTTAAATAGAATATAGATAATCTTATAACTCTAAATAGAACGAACCTAGCTAGTACTAGTAGTTTAATAATACTTATCTCCTATAAGGAGTAGACTAAGCTCTACTAATAGCTATTAAGCGCTTACTATAGTTATACCGGATCTTCCTTATTAAGGATAACTATTTACTTACTAAGCTTATTTAAAGAGAGAATCTATTAGCGTTATATAAATCGACTATATAAGAATTTCTTAAGTAGCTCTATATTCTCGTTTATATTAGCGACGGTTAACCCTTATAGGAGCTCGAGTTTCTCTCTATAACGTAGTAAAATACGTAGCGGCCTATTTAATTACTATTTATTACGAGAAAATTATAATCTACGTTAAGTATATAGTAAACGGAGAAATATAAAGAGAATGTCCGGTTCCTTACGTAGCCTGTTAGTAACCTATTATTTAACTATAGTCTACGTTTAACGGCTACGATAGATCTTTCTACGGTAGTCGTTACTAAAAGCCTTACTTACTTCGTTCCTTTAAGAGAAGAAAGGAAAAGTCTAGCTACCTAGCTACTTTAGTTAATACTTAGAGTATATAAGTATCCGTACTTAGATACCTCGACTATACCTCTCAAATTAGCGTTAAATAAATTTGACAGCAACTTCCCGACTTAGGATAAATTAAAGCAACGCGCTAAGTACGCGAGATCGTATGGGGCCGCGACGATCACATGCAACATTCACGCCAATGCCTACGTACATCTATAGGAGCTTGAGGCAGCAGTGGTATCGTTAAAGATCATAAAATACATAACAGGGGAATATCTCGGGAGTATCGTTATCATCACACTCCATCCAAAAAACGCCGTCTGTTAGTCAAGATGAGACACTCCTTCTCCAAAACCACATTCGACCTCAGCAATTTCAAAACATACCACGCTCAATGCTATTGCGGTGTAGTCCGATTCGAAGCCGATGTATCGCCGCCTTCTGAATCGGACCATGAGGTCGTAACCTGTAATTGTAAAGATGCCCAATGCTTGCACACTTCGCCGCCTGTACTGACAGTCCAAGGCTCCTTATGTTTTCGCACCGGCACCTACAATGTATATCTGCCTGCCGAAAGGGTCCGCTTCACCGTGGGAGAAGAGAAGCTCAACGTAAGTCGGATGACTTCGGAACGCCAGTACGCCACGTTAATTCAGGGCTCCAGTCCTACCGGTATCTGTCGATGTTGCGAAAGTTCTGTCCAAAGTGCGGCATCCAGATGACCATAACGTTTGCAGATCAGGATCATGCGCTTACTGGAAATGTGTCGGTGAATGTTCGCACTTTCCTAGACGCCGAGTACGAAAAGATCAAGGTGCTATATGTCGATATGAAAGATGAAGAGCCGTTGTATGATCCAGATAAAGCGCTGTAGATGAAGGAGACTCTTGTTTGCTGGAATCGCTCGAAGCTGTTGTCTGTGTGCACTGCCGTTTAGCACTGGTGGCCTGTAGCTCATTGTGTCGATGCTTGCATAGAACTCGAACGTTCTGTGTTGTCCGATGAAGACGGTACTGTAGATGCGCGGCGTCTCCTGCTGCGACTGGGAGTATTGGGATCGGCCGGGCACCTCGACCGATGGCGATCCAGGTTACACTGCCTGGAAAATTGCCGGCCACACTGTTCGCACTGAAAGAGCTTCACTTTGAGATGAACGTCACTGAAGTGCCGTCGCCGATGACCATCCCATCCGAAACGTAACCCACAAAGCTCGCGCACATCAGGTCGCTCCTTATATAACGTGTGCTTGTTATACAGGTGCTTGTCTCTGGCAGACGGGGTTTTGAAGGCCATGCTGCACACGACCTCGCCAACATACGTGCAAGGATAGGCTCCAGGGCCATTATAGGACTGGCTAGGTCCAGGTGAGGCGTCGACTGGCGAACGTTCGTCCTGCATCATAGCAACATGGCTGCTCGACACTGCTGATGGTGTTAATGGTGTCGCCGGGGAAGACGCATACGGTTCTGGAGCCGAGTCTTCGGTATACACGTCACTGTATTGTGTTGCCGTCTCTTCATGTATGTCTGGAAGCTCTGCGTCAAAGCATACATCCATGTCAACGAGGTTCTCATCCGAAGGGCTGTCTGTGACCATTTCTAGGTCTCTGAGGTCCTGCTCCACGCCCTTGGGAACGTCTTCACATGTGTCTCTGTCGTCTTGTAGAGGGCTCTTGCTGACATGCGTCTCATCTTTGTGCTGCATCGCGGCAGACTGGTTGTCTGCATGTCTAGCAGCAAGGTCCCGGAGCTGCCGCGCGATGACTTTAGTTTCAGGCTGTGGATGGATGAGGTAACCCGGTATGCGGTCCTACTGATCGATCGACATCCTGCGAAAAAGTCGAGAGTCATGCTCGGGATCAGCGTCGCTTTCCGTCGAGGTCGGGGCAAGGTCCATAGCATCGATCGAATCTAGAACTTCCCGTACGCTTGCATCTAGGTCAAGGTTGTGGTCGATGGCCATCGAGTCACTTGGCTGTTACGCCGTCAGTACAAGATGATTTGTGTTTGTCAACCGTCTCTACCCACCCTGTCGTTCTCATCTTCATCGTCCAGCATTCCGAAATCTTGCTCGAGTGACAGCCTCCACTGCTCTCGATCAAAGCTTCCCGGGGCGTCATTCCAGACACTGGAAGGTAGATCGTTGTCCGCCATGTCTTTTTGTCGTTCCTGTGGAAGGTCCAGATGCTCGAGTAATCTGTATGCGGACCGTTCAGCAGTAATGGAGAGTGTTCCTGCCGGCAACCACAGAGCCGCGAAAGGTTGCGGCGCCAGCGAGGTGAACCCAGACTTCAGTAGGAGATACAACAGATATGTTACACCGGTAGTCAGAAATATTGGGAGTATTGGAATTGTGTTGCGTAACTTGCCATGACACTCAGAGACGGGCGTTGTTCGATTGCTAGTTTCCGGCCTCTCAAAGTACAGTCCGACACCGCAGAGTCGAGAGAGCGACGTCCAATGCCCACAACGAATACTCCACAACCTTTCGGCGGTGCTCGACAATTTTTGAGCCATTGGCGGTGCAAGAGAATAGCTGCGCGGGCGCCAGTCTTTACAATATACGGCTGTTGACACGAAGGCATGCAATCCTCGCCGCCATGACGCACGGTAAACAAGCCATCTATCGCCGGCAGCGGAGCTGAGCGAATCAGCGCGACCAGATCACTCTCCAAATGCGGATCGGTTTCATCTGCAGCGGTGCGGGCTGCAGCTACGCGAACCTTGAGCTCGAGAGCGGTCAGCTTCCTGTTCGGGTCCTAGACAAGCAAGTTGGGGCTACTGTAGGCAAGGAATGGCATTCGACCTTGGCACCGTGGGCACCGCCAGATCGTTGGATTCGACCCCATCTCGAAGGGGCGTGGTTGGGTGCCATGCGCGGGCACCGACTCCTTTGGCCTTGAGAACGTTGGTTGCGGTAGGCCAGCGACAAGAAGATCTGCACGTTCGCACCGCCAGATCGTCCGCGTTCAGGAGCTGCCTCTGGGCCTATCCAGAACGCTACTCGCCCACGACAGCGAGCCTGGATTTGAAAGCCGATGATGTCGAACGGATGATGTTGAAGTCGATCTCGATGCAGTGTGCGCCACTAAAGACAGGTCCGGGGGCGATACTCTTTTTCCTTTTCTTCTTTCCAGTCCAACGTGATCGAGCGTGGTGTTAGGAGCTGCGCAGAGTGATCCAACTTTCGGGTTGTTCCTTTTGGGAGCTGATGTACTTCGCACCAGTACACGTCTCAAGACGTGCCTTCACCCCGCGAGTTGCTCACATCACATCATACAAGATGGCTGACCATTTTTGCAGGGTCTAACACTGATTAGTATGAGGATTTTAAGCCGCCCTCTAGACGTTGGGCTGGCAGGCAACAGGGGCCAATAGACATCGTGGACATTGTCATCAGAATTGCTAGTGGTCCAGCGAGATACTCTGTACTACATAAAGAGGAAACGTGAGTCATCCATACGAGAGTAGAGGGAAGTCGTGCCATTATTCTAATCGTTTTGTCAATGCTGTCTATGTGGAAGAGCTGTCATGCATCGCTTGTACGGGTGCCTCCCATGGATGCTTCCCATGAATGCATGACTTTGTCATGAACGAGCTCACCCATCTGCTGCATGGCAGTTCTTCGACCGATGTGCTTCGAATTTGCATCATATGCAATCGTTGAATCGTCTTCTTGCCCATCTATAGTCGCTGTATACACCATCGACGTCGGATGCGTGCTCTGCTCGTATTCTTGCCAGACCTCTAAGCCGTTAACGAATCGTATCAAGTCTTTACCAAAACGCTCTCCGCATTGCCTCTGCCCGGTGTTCAGCTGTTCTCGATGGTTCTGCAACGCCAATGCGACGTCCAGAACGTGGGAAGCCTCTCCTTTCCACGGACCGGGCCAGGGATTAGGACAGTTGAAGTGGTACAGGAACGACCTGGTGCCCTCCACGGTGGATCCAGACCAAAGCTTTGCTAGCGTTATTGCAGGTATGGCGTAAAGAATGTCGTTTCCCAGGTTCAATACTGGTCTCGTGCTCTCCTCGGTGTTTGAGCTTGCCTCTACATCCAGGCCGTACTCTGAAACGAGGAATGGCACAAAATTCTGATCGAGAGGGTCAAGCTGTTTGTGGAGGGAATCGACCAGCGCCTTGGGAAGTATGCTGACAACTCCTGCAAGCCGGGAACTAAACGCCATACCCTACGCACGAGATCAGGGCACTGTCCAATATCGAAATGCGAAAGCTATCAAGCTTACATCGAATCCAGAGTCGCCGATGAGCAACATTCTACAGTAGCGGAGGCCAGGTAACGAATGCAGAGCCTGTGCTGGCTCGACCAGACTTCGAAAGTCAAGGGCCTCGGGCACGATCTTGCCATCCACCGTTGGGCCGAGATTGTATTTGCGCGACAAGCCTCTCAGCTTACCCTGCTCATTGTCTTCCAAGATGCGGTCCATTTGCTCTTGTGGGTTGAAATCGGCGAACCCGAGATCCCTAACCAGAGTATCGTACGCCGTCTGTACTGCGGCCGCCGAGCGAGGGCGCAAGAAGCATGTGCCACTCATGGAGACATATTGTTGGAAGAGAGGCTCCTTCGACTGAAGATGGATGCTCCCAGCGACTTCCCAGGTTAGCCTGTGGTCCTGGCGAGACCAATCCAGATTGTGGGCGCACTTTACCTCCACCAGCACTTTGACCCATGAACGTTACTCTCTCGGAATCGCCCCCAAAGCCAGCAATATGCTTTTTGATCCACCGTAACGCGAGACGCTGGTCGTCAAGAGCATTGTTCGCCTCATAACCCAGACTTCTCATCTCTTCCGAGTTAAGAAAACCAGGGATGCCGACCCGATAGCTTCACGCAAGTTGTCAGCATGTCTAAGAAGTATGCAGCAGTTTGATGTGGTTTTGGGACCAATGGTGTTTCGTACTTCACTCCAACAGCGATTACTGCCATGTCCATATCCACGCTTAGCTGTGTGAACCGTGTAAGATCGTACGTAGGATGGTAAGCACTGCCATTTGCAAATCCCCCTCCATGGACAAAGACAATAACCGGCAATTTCTCAACAGAAATGATCACATTGGGGACGTTGATGCTTAACGTGAGTCCTTCTGTGGCAGACTGCTTGAGGGGGAGGAATGGAAGATACGCCTGAATCATTCTTTGCTCTCTCTCACAAGCGTCCAGAGGCTGCAGGACAACCGGACTTCGTCGGTTTGGATCAGCCTCCGGTTCCGTTGTTTTCGCAGAGGCCTGTAACGTACCCTGGATTTGTAGCATCGAGAACATCTTGAGAAGAGACTGAGTCAACGAGCGTACCGCGCGCAAAACCATCACTCAGTGTCGCATATGGGACGCCTAGATATTTCACCACTTGTGGCGAGGACTTTCGCCCTTTGATGGAACCGATTGTAGGATGGTCAAAGGTATGGAACTCATTCTGGTTCGGCTCGCAGACCATGGCGTTCGGCCAAACTCGCAAGACAAGGCAGGGCCGGATAGATAGAATTGATGCAACGTGGATGTGAAGCAAGTGCAACCGGTCTCAAAGCAAGTCCGTGGTTCTGCGGCATCATTATCACACAACAGTCTCGATGAACGAGATGACTGCGCGACAGTGTTGCATCTACGTCGCTCACCTATGGCGCTCACGGAAGATGATCTTCCGGCTTGAAGGTCTTTCAAGGCGGGGATTCCGCCACCTCCGCACTCCGCACCCCACACTCCGCATTGACTGGGGACACGAGTCTATTTCATCATCGCGGATGTGCCGCTGATTTGTAACGACCTTGCCGCACTTCACTTCGAGATTGACGTGACAGGCCCGACCCCTTGGACAACTCACATCCACATCGAGTAGCCTCCAGCTCTTCGATACGCGCGTGATGTTGCTTCTAGTGCGTATGGCCTGCTTGCGCTCGCGTTAGTATGCCGAGCTCCTCACGCGGCAGCGTTCCGGAAAGCTGACGGTGAGCTATCCGCTGCGTGGTTATTGAAGTCCGATCGCCTTCGTGATATCAATCGGCGCAAGGTGTTTCTACCGTTTCTTATCTTTGTGCGAAGTTTATACCCTGGTCTCTGCGGAAATATGACAGTCGCTTCGATCGCTATTGTTGGCGGAGGGCCTGCTGGGCTATCTATCGCTGCAGTGTTGGAGAGCAAAGGCATCAAAGACTACATAGTGTACGAGAGGAGCGCCCCGGAGACTGTACCGCGCGGTTCCTGTCTTGATCTGCACGCGGGTAGTGGCCAAAAGGTCTTCAAGGACATCGGCGCTTCTGATGAGTTGGAAGAAGTGGCACGACGTGGAGAGGCTACGGTCCATTATATCGTCAACCACCACATGGAACGCCTCCTCCAATTTGGGGAAGGACGAGATGCACCGGAAGTGGACCGCTGGGATATCCGTCGCATCCTCCTGAATCATATCCCTAGCGAGAAGGTTCGCTTCAAAACAGGAGTGGATCGAACATACCGAGATGACACTGGCAAGATTGTACTTGAGCTACAGAATGGCGAGACTGTCTCAGGGTTCACGCTCGTCGTCGGAGCTGATGGTGGTTTTAGCAAAGTTCGACATCTGGTAGGTCCCATCGATAGCGTTAAGAGAAAGGCAGAGCTAACGATGCGCAGGTGAACTCAGCAAAGATACACTATACAGGGTATACGAGCGTTTCGACCAAAATCATGGCCAGTAACCCATATTACGATCAAGCGATCTCCGATTTCACCAAGTCAAATTACGCCGTTTGCGGCCTGGGCAACCTGATCTGGTGCGCACCGCAGAACAACGGAGACTTGCAGATGGAACTCGTCATCCAGACGCCGGAGACTTTTCCCGCCGGCTATGAGATCGACCTGAACGATTTCGAGGCCAACAAGAAGTTCATGCTGAAGGATGAACATTTCGGCCAGTACGCACCGGAGGTCCACAAGGCTATCCAAGCAAGCGATGGCCCTTGGAGGCCATGGCGACTCTACCACATGCCAGTTGATTGCTTCAATTGGCCATGTCAGGGCGATGTCACTTTGATCGGGGACGCATCGCATGCAACAACCCCTTGGGCTGGGGATGGCGTCAACTGCTCCATGCGAGATGCTTTGATACTGGCAAGAACGATAACCGAGCTAGGTATCACAAAGGAAGCAGTAGCGCAGTACGAGAAGGAAATGTTCACATGGGCGACCGATTTGATTACCCGCTGCATTCAGTCTGGAGATTTGTTCTTGGAGAAGGATAATCCAAAGCGGTTGGTGGAAGTGTTCAGCGCCCAGATGGACCACATCATTGGTGGCACAGATGACGTTTAGGGTATCAGAACGGTACTTACTGTATATGAGTAGTGGCAGGAAGGGTTCTGCACGCTGTTTCTAATAGCTTACATCGATGGGCAAGCCACTTGCCTTCGCACTCGGTACGCATGCCCATGCAGAGGTTAGGTAAGAACTCTCAATCAGGACGGAGGTGCAAGCCAAAGACTCTGTGAAATCGGTAATGCTCGACATATTGATTGTATTGTTTGCCGCATGCTGTGGTTGTAGGAGGTAGGGAGGTCGAGGCTCCCCCGGTTTCAGCTTGTACCCGAGGCCGAGGCGATGTCGGAACCCTGTCGTGTTGCAAGTCTATGTATTTCAAATGAGTACCGTTCATATTCACCACTAGGAGGCACCGCAAGTTTGAGTTCATTCCCCTTTGTTCGTACAACTTTGTTCCTGCTCACTGATCTTCGCTTCGAGCTGTGCTCTGACCTCAAGTCTTGAGAAGCCTCTCCAATGGACGACGAGAGGCCTCACCGACCGCTCAAGCGACCTCTGTCCAATGTGGAAGGCGGAGAGGAAAGACGATCTAAACCGCGCCCCGTGCGACGGCGTGCTGCTATGGCTTGTGAGCAGTGTCGCGCCCGAAAGCGTCGTTGTGATGAAGTTTTGCCAGCCTGCGGTGCCTGTACGAAGCAGAAGACCCAATGTGAATATTACCAAGGCATGCAGACCCTCAGATGGCGGGATAAGTAAGAATCCTCTGCAGTGGTGTTCATTGTCTTTCTTCGAGATGCTAACAGTGCCATCTGCCCATTCAGCATCATTCAATCTTTGAAGCAGCAGCTCGAGCAATTGGAGAGACCGGTCAACGAAGACAGATCCGACAACGCCTTGGGCTCCGCTCCACGAGACGGTCAATCTTCCGAGGGTCCTGGAGTCTTGATGTCTGAATTGCAGCAGCGTCGGAACGATGGCCAGGGCATCCAGGATGTGCGGCAGTTGCTCGATAGCTGGTCTGCGAACACGCCCCCTGCGCCGCAGTACTCGCCAGCGGCCGCCAATTCTACCTTAATCCCGGACAACTCACAGTCTGATCGAGTCGAATGCAGTGTCAAATCCGCCCGCTTGGTTCCAGAGGGCGCTTGTACCCAAGTCATGTCACCAGCTGCGTCGGACACCTCACGTCAACTGGAGATGATGATGGAGCCAATCATGACGCGTTTCGGTCACGACGAAGTGCTGCAGCCACAGTCTCAAGGCAAGCAGCTTGACGGCTGCAGGTGCGATGTTGCGCTTGACCCAGGGGTGGGTTGTTGCCTCCCTCTACGTCGAAGCGCCGATTCTATGGTTAATCTCTTCTTCTCGCGCCACAACATCGTATTCCCCGTACTCCATGAGAGAAGCTTCCGAAAGCACTACGAGAGCGTCTGGAGTGCAGAGCAGACTGCTTGCTGCGGGCTGTGCAGGCAGCCAAACCGAGGGAAGCTTTTCCTGCCTACGATACACGCAGTATTTGCGACCGTGTCACTCCTGGGGGATGGTCATCCTGAAAATAATGCGGCCAAAGCGGAATCCTTCATGGTTATGGCGCAAAACTTCGATCTGTTCACGGTGCTCGAGGCTGGAGTAGGTCTGGAACTGGTTCAACTACTGCTACTCATCTGTAGATACCTCGCGAGCACAGAGAAGATTGCGAAGTACAAAAGCATGAGTGGGATTGTCATTCGGCTCGCACAACAGATTGGCCTTCACCTAGATATGAACTCTGCTAAAGCAGCCCGATTGCTTTCCAGTGCCGTGACACAGCTGGACTCCGAGTTGCGAGCACGAGTCTGGTGCGCATGTGTCTCACTTGAGAGGTCGGTCTTTGATTCCAGCTAATACTCCTCCAACAGTCGATATCCTTGACTAACCGTGCTCTAGGGATATTCCACTTTACCTTTCTTCTGGACGTCCCCTTGTCGTGGCTCCGAGCGATCGATTGACTCTTCCAGAACTCATCGACGATTCTCTCTTGAGCGAGAAAGTCGGTGAGACGAACCGGCAACCTGAAAATACGACGAGTAACCTAGCGTCCTTTATCGAAACCGTGAAGCTCTACGAAGTACTTGTCGAGGTCTTGAGCCCTGGCTACCGCGGCGTGAACAGTTCGCAAGATATAGCGACTGCCCTGTCTACTGTGCTTCGACTGCACAGCCGCCTGTCAGCCTGGCGCAACGCCTTGCCTCAACAGCTCACCTTCGACTCATCGGCTAGCGATATCTCAACTACTGATAATACCAGTGCCCCCGGCCTTGACTACAGATACTCCGCGCTTCCTATGCATGCCAAAAAACTAATGTTGAGGTACGTCACTCGGCAAGCCTTTGGAATTTCTGACTGATAGTTGCCAGGTATTTGAACGCAGAACAGCTCATACTTCGACCCGCTTTGGAACTGTGCTTTCGTAACTCGCACCAGCGGACAGCACGCAAGGAAGAAGAGATCGAAACTGTCATTCTGACCAAGTATGCCGTGAAATGTGTCGCGGCTGCTACGCAGACAATTGAACTACTCAGTAATCTGGGTGCTCTGCGAACGTTCCCGGCCTGGTGGTTCAACATTGCCTGTAAGTGTCAAGGATAAAGGGCCGATCTTGCGATCTGATGTCATTCAGTTTTACACACCTCCGGCAGCACCATTCTTATGGCATTGGCAGCCTCACCACTGGACGGCGCTAGCAACAAGACAGATCTGCTGAAAAGCTGGAACGACTGCATAACGACGCTCGGAGACTACGCCAACTTTAGCCCTATCGCTAAGAGATCGGCCTTGCTACTACAATACAGCGCAAGTCGTCTCCAATACCAGGGGCCGGTAGCTGCGAACCGGGCGTATTCGGCATTGGACCGTGGCACCGACGGAGAGCGGCAGCCTGGAGTTGCGGTGCGAGAAGTGGGACTCGAGCAGCCAACTACGGGACAGCTACCTGTGGTCAATGCTAGAGCTGTTGTGGGTGAGAGCCCTCGAGCACTGGTGCCACCTTCATCAGTAACTGCGCAGCGCTCGGATGCGTCAAGATGGCCAATGGTCGACTGGGAAAATAGCTTTCCTCCTGATCTTGACGACACACTCTGGGACAATGACGATCAGCTATTCGACTGGTCTCTGTTGTCGAATGACGACCAAATGGTGTCCTTCCCGTTGGGCACCGAGGCCTTACTCTAGGTTCTGCTTCAAGAGGCGATGGATCAGCTGGAAGGCGGCAACGCTTGACGGCTTTTCGGAAGATTGGTATCACTATCGATACCTGTCGATACCAGGGCACTCGGCAAGCATGATCACTGCAGGCATAAAACAAGCATGTCGGTAAATTCAGGTGTTCTGGCTGTTGAATGTAAGTGATATATGAAGATCCACTTCCCCATCACTAACGTTAACATTACTGTTGTGTCTAACATGATTGTGCACAGGCAGTTGCGAGATCGTTGTCTACAATCCACTTGTGTAACACGGCCGCTATCTCCAAATTGTTCAGTTCCAACATTTGCATATGTCCATTGCCGTGGATGCCCTCCTTCTCCAACTCAATGAAATCACATCTGACGCCGGCCTGTCGGAGAAACGCCACGGTAGCGTGGTCGAAACCGGCATGATAACTCGCTTCTCCAACTTCCACGAGCACTCGGATGTCTTTCAATTTCGTTAGCTGGCGCACTGGCGCCTCGCTATCTCTCTCATCTTGCAGCACTACTGGACTCTTCGCTTCTCTGCCGGTATCACTAGTCACGAGCCGGAACATCGAGGGCATTGCAACCGGAGGCGAGAAAGTCATGGGCACATCTGTGAGACCCCAAAGTCGAGCGGGCGTGTTGTTGTGAGGATGGACACCAGCGAAAGGTGGACCGTTGGGTTCGACGGCGATGATTGCTTTGACAAGATCAGGACATGTATCAGCAGCAAGCCAGCCCGCAGGAGCACCTTGCGAATGGACGAGAACAATGCTAGCACCACCGATATGCTTCAGCAAAGCCGCCAGTCCATCGCCTTGCGCCTGCTGGTACGCTACAAGATCGACCGAGCTTGGCAATATTGATGCATAGTATTCGTCAAAGACCGGATCCCCTTTGCGGCCTGTCTGTTGCGGTTCGCTGTCTCAGCTGATGTCTGTGGATGGGAAAGAGAATGGTCGATGAGGCTTTGTTGGGTACTCACCCCCGGCCATTGTGTATGCAAGCTCGCCTGTGGCCACTGTGCAAAAGCTTTTGTCGCCGTCCAGAATTGTTCGACCATACCTGTTGGATAATGGATATATTCTTGTGCCGAGTCTGGCGCAGATCTTCCTCTGGCTGCAGTATCCACGACATAAACCTCATACCCCTGGTCGAGGAAGTACGAAGCCCATCCTTTCCGCCCATCAGGCGTTCGGAGCCAGTTCTGCGTTGTCGAATGTTCAGTAGATCGACACCGGGAAGTCTTTGCGATTCCTTACCATGCCACTTTGACCACCACCATGGACCAAGATGAGCGCCGGCGACAATCTTGCGCCTCCCACAGGCGTGAGGCGCTCGACGTATGTCTGCCCTCTCATCATGTACCCTCCAAACAGAGACGTTTTGTCCTCTACATAGATTCCTCCAACGAAGAAATGATGGCGATGACAAGGCGTCTCCACCAAAGAGGTTGATGTAGGCATTGTTGATGGATGCGTCAATCAACCACAGCCAACTCTAAGAGATATATACACCAAAACATCAAAAGCAGTCTGAAAGATGGATAACCACAAGATGGGTCCTCAGCCAAACGTTGCTCTAGATTGCAGTCGAGAATGACCGCACTCTTGACCGGAAATGCCGCAGATTTGCGCTGCTACGGATGTTAGCCTGAGTTGAAGAGAATCCGCCCCTGCTATGTGGGTCGATACAGAGAGAAGATGGCCACGGAAAAATAGGCTTTGCAAATGAAACCATAGAAATAATATGCTATTCGATATGCAACCGTATGAGCTTACTACGGCCCATGTGACAAGGACAATTCTAGCGCAACAAGGAGCCTCGATGAATTCTCAGCAAAGTAGCTCATCATGCATCCGGATTTCTCAAACTCCAATCGCCTTCATGTAAGCGGGTCTTCCATCAGTAAAGATCTCCTTGTCCGGCTTGAAGTGAGCAAGCCTGCGTACAACAGATATCAGCCAGTCAGTGCTGTCACTTGGACTTCTCTACGACACACCCGTTGTGGATCAGCGACGAACGGACCATCCACTTCGTGCCCTGGTGGTGCATTGGTAACGTCCATAATGTGCAGCCACACTCCGAGCAAAAGTGTTTCTCCTTCGGGTATCCACTCTGTGTCGTTTCGATGGTATAGATCGACACGAGGTCCGCACCGCTTTCGATGTGTACCGCCGTTGACTCGCAGTCGAGGACCTACGAACGAACAATCTGTCAGAAATGCTTCGGAGACTAGACGCTCTTCGAGAGATGGAATTCCGGTTCGGTCATATTAACTGAGGCCAGGATGGAGAGACAAACGATCTGGCAAGGTCCGCCGCTGCCCTTCTGGCAGTCTGAACAATAGCATTGAAGGACCCTACTTGGCTCCTTGGACAGCGAGAAGGTTACTTTCTTGCACAGGCACGAACCGTTGTAGGGTAAGGATAGAGACATGGCGGAGGTAGAAAGTGTGAGGCACTAGCAAGCCTCTATGGCTTTGATTGTGTAAGAAAGACGCAGATCGAACAGTTTGAGGTTGGCTTATTGAGCTGCTGCGGTTGCCGCTCTGCTCCAAAGTAGGTTACGTGATAGTCAACATTGCCGCATGGACTTGCAAACGATCGGATGCCCCGCAGGACGAGAGATACCTGTGGTCTTGCCAAACGATCGATACTACGCAGCTCAAGGAGACGACCTTTGCCGTGCGGCCGCATAGATGGTACACATAGGCTGTAATCTTCGTGACATTGTTCGATCTGATAGCTGCAATATACAGGTTGGTAAGGCCCACCATCAATCTACGCACTCTGCGCGGCCTCATCGTTTCTCCCAGACCATGCCGGTCGTCTCAAAGACCATCTTGTTAACGATGCTACCCAGCTGCTCTATCTGTACTTTAACGACGTCTCCATCCTTTAGCCACTTCGGCGGATCCATCCCCATCGCAACTCCGGAAGGTGTGCCCGTCATAACTACAGTGCCTTCTTCCAGAGTCTGACCTTGGCTGAGAAAGCTGACGATGTCGGCGACCCCGAACAACAGATCTGACGTGTTCGTGTCCTGGCGCAGCTCATCGTTCACAAACGTCTGCAGCTGCAAGTTGTCCGCCCAACCTGCGAGCGTTGGCGATACGAGCATTGGTCCAACGGGTGCGAATTTATCGAACCCTTTGGAAAAGCACCATTGCGGCACCCCTCCAGCAAATCTAGGATCCCGCTGCCAGGTTCGAGCGCTGATGTCGTTTCCGACAGTATAGCCAGCTATATGATCCAATACCCGTTCTCGGGGGATATCCTTTCCAGACTTGCCGATGACGATACACTGGTGGCCGAAACACACGTCAGCCTTTCGCTCCAGGGCCGGTAAAATTGGGCTCAGAAGAGACAAGTTCTGACCAGTTCACCCTCGTAGTCCAATTGGTCTTGTTGAGCAATCTTGTGGATGGGGATGTCCTCATCCCATGCCGCAATGCTGGTAGAGCCTTTTATGAAGATAGATGGATACGGCGGCGGAACACGTCCAGCTTCGCGGACTTGTAGCTTCTGGTCAGCGGCTTTGTATACTCGTAGCTCTGGAGGATTGTCAAGCGGTTACTGACTATGCTTTGTGTAGTTCAGACCAACGCATTTGATGATGGGCACGTCTTCACCTGTCAACGGGCCCAACAACTTTGCAACTGCTGTCGTTGTGCCAGACAACTCCAACCTGGCAATCTTGCTTCCTTCGAGCACCTCTGCTTCCAGGGTTCCATTGCTGAGTTTCTCGATCAACTCCCCGGCGGTAGTGATGTTGGGTTGACCCCAGCAGATCTTGCCCTTTCCGTCCACAAACCTGATGAGACACTCCCACGCCATTGCTAAGACTAAATGCTTGTTTGTGCGTGGTATAGGGTCGAATTGAGAGACTCACGCCCGCGTGTCATCGATGAATGAAGAACGTTGCCTTACTCAGCGAGACTGCCGGCTTCGGCCTGCCCTCAGCAATCTAGTGGAGCATAGACTTGGACCCGCTCGCCTTCCCGCCTTGCTGACGGATATTCCGCAGGTTGCCTTGAAGTACGTACAATCGACCCGCCGGAAGTGTCCGGGCTCTGGAAAAAACTCTTGGATGGACGTCGGATCTGGTCCTTTCCTTGTGGGAGACGGAGACATGCTGCATCTTGGAAGCGTGAGGATTGCGGACCGCCATATTTCCAGAGCGTCACAGGCCAGATTCTCCTAGTCATGTCGAGCTGTGATGCTGCATCTTTGTGCAACGTTGAAGGTGACATTCGAAGACCACGTCGGGCTACTGAAACTGTGATCCAGTGCCCACCGCATCATCCCGACTTGAGCTTTTCCTAGACACTGCCTACTACGACCATCATGGCAAGCTCTGCCCTAACAGAGACTTTGTCGGAGTCTCAGCATTCCAAGCAAGAACAACTTCTATCGGACTTACCGGCGCGCCACTTGGGAGCCTTATGGGAAGTGATGCGTGCTCTGGTGCCCAAAGTCCCAAATCCCAAGGCATCTCCGGCGGTATGGCATTACAAGGAGGTGCGGCCTAGCCTCATAGAAGCAGGGAAGACAGTATCTGCCGAGCAAGCAGAGCGGCGAGTCCTCATGTTGGTGAACCCATCAATGAGTATGAAACTATTTCTCACGCCGAGACCCGCTCCAGCTGACGCGCAGGTGTCCTCGCAGAAGCACCGTACACCACGGACACACTATATTCTGGCCTGCAGCTCGTCAACCCAGGCGAGACAGCACCCGCTCACAAGCACGTGGCTTTTGCGTTGCGCTACATCATCGAAGGCGAGGGTGGATTCACGGCGGTTGACGGGAAGAAAATGTACATGACCAAAGGGGATGTGATCTTGACCCCTTCGATGACATGGCACGACCACGGACACGAAGGCACTGGGCCACTCATTTGGCTTGATGGAATCGATCTACCGTTGTATCAATCGTTGCCCACGAACTTTGCGCAGAACTATCATGAGCCACGATATCCGAGCACGTGAGTGTTGGAGTAACGGCGTTGTGGTAACAAAGCTGAAACTTGCTAGTGTCTCCACAGATCAACCAGACTGGCAATTCCCCTGGGCACCGATAAAGGCACAGCTGGATGCCGATCCATCGCCCCATGCTTCATACGAGTATAAGAAAAAAGACGGGAACTATATCTCTCGTACGCTCGGGGCACAAGCAGAACGCATCAAAGCCGGCGTTGAAACGTTGCCGAGTCGGTCGACTTGTTCCTTCATCTACCACTGTCCCGAGGGCAAGGGAGTTACACGAGTTGTGGAGCCTAATGGTAACACCACAAGTCTGGATTGGGGTCAAGACGACACCTTTGCAATACCGGCTTGGTCACAGATCACGCACAAGGTCGGCAGTGATGCGGATGCCTACTTGTTCGCCATCACAGACAAACCAATGTTGGAAGCTTTGGGAATGTATCGCCTGGAGTAGTTTCATGTAAGGACCTTCAAACACGCCATGGAAATGTTCGATATCGTTGTAGCCTTAACCATATTGAATGCTTCGGTAATACAGAAACGAAGCCACAGTATCGTCGTCGGACTTCATTCAAATCGCTATCAATGTTTAAGCCAGATTCTCATAAATTTCACTCCTCTCAACCTCGCGAAGCCAAAGCGCCCAAGGACGGTGACTAGCTTCTGCAATAGACCATGTCGTGTCATGAATCTCTTTCTCGCTTAGATAGCAGATCGGTGGGCTCCCAGAGGGGCTAGTAGCTCGTTGCAGCAGCGCGGTTGTTTGAATGGTAGCATTCTTCTCAGTATATATGGCCTTCATCACGCAATCTTGGATGCTTGTCGAAAGAATCGTAAATCCATGGCCGCGCATCAGAGCAACATTCGAACCTGGATGACCCTCCTTTCCGCCGTGTGAGCCGAACGCCGCCGCCAAGGAGGCTCCAAGTCGCTTGTTTCGCACCAGCAGATCGCTGATGTCGTCCGGTTTTTGTGCATTGATGATATCCCACACGGGCACCTTGTTGCCGAGGAACCCTGCCATGTGAAAGCATGCCCGCAAAGGAACGCCACTTATCGTGTACGGGACCACTGCCTCTGAATGGCTGTGGACCACACTTCGCACCGCGGAGTGCTTCTTGTAGCATTCGCTGTGGATATATCGCTCAAGAAAACCCCGTGGTGCGGCGGGATCGAGAGGTTCTGCGTTCTTGATCGAATACTCGACAAGGTCGGTCGGAGAAGTTACCGTGCCGGGAGCCATATTGCGTGACATCACGAAGACGTCGTCTTTGAGAGGATGGCGGAAGGAAATGTGGCCAAAGGCGTCAAGGATGTGATGGTGGTGGAGGATGTGACAAGCTGATATCAGGTCGTGTTGCATCTGGTGCAGTTTCGTATCATCCGATTGATTAGACGCCGCCATTGTGACCAGGCGAGGTATGATAACAGAGCAAGGAACGGTTGCTACGATTCGTCTTATCTGGGAAGGAGAGTCAAGTCAGCTTTGACTTGATATAATTCTACGGTGAAGCGGAAACAATCCGATGTAAGTGGAAGTGACCCGACAAGCGACCCGACAAGCATTGGAGGTTGTATTCAACGACGCTGAGAGTAGGAGTAGTACAGCATTCGATCGTCTATAACACTTTTCTGCCATGTTTGCCCATGCTATACGTCAAACGACGAGCTCTGACAGGCCTCATAAGTCGTCGAGCCACTGCCGGAACCAATGTACTGCCGCATTCTTAGCTCTCTCCATTCCCTTCCTCTCCGCATCGTTCTCGGGATCGCCTCGTGTTGCGAACCCATGCGTCAAGCCTGGAAATACTTGGTAATCGAACGGGACATTGAGAGTCGGAATGGTCTGTAAACTAAACGTCTTCAGCTCCGCGGTGAATTGTGGATCGTGCTCCGGAGCCATGATCTGGACAGGTACGCCGATACTGGAGATCTCTTCTTCTGTGAGATGCGTGGGATGTGCTGTAGCAACGCAATCGAAAAGGCCTACGTCTCGGGCTCCTAGCCTGAACGCGCCCCAGCCACCGAAGCAGAATCCAATGCAGCCCGTTCGTGAGTGCCTTGATCGGATGAGCTTTGCGCATTCTAGCATTTCTGGATACCGGATTTCTTTCGTGTTTTTCTGAAGAAATGCGGGAAGGTCGAGCTCGCCCCATCGAGAAGGGGTGTTGATGATCTCAACGGACTTGCGCTCTCCCCCGAAGCTGAGTTTCGTGTCGTCAGTATCTGTTACGCACGCTTGGATGACATCCAGTTGCCACATCTCTTTCACCTACAAATCAGGCACGTACACTGTAGCGTGCACCTCCTCTGCGTAGTGGTCTGCCAGTATTCGTATATTGGGAAATGACCAACCATAGAGGTCATGGATGATCATAATCGCCTTCTCCTGGGTGCCGCCGGAAACATAGCATGGACGGCCTCCCAGTGTCGTTTCACTGCCTTTGGGCTCGACATCCCATTGTATCCCTCGGAGGCAGCACGAATACGCCATCGCGCTCTTGTGGCAAGATGAATCTACACCTCAAATAAACGAACGTCAGATAAGGTCAAGAGTACACGCTGGCTGAGGTGGATCATCGGAACTTCCGCACGGCTTCGTTTGATGCCGGTCCCGCGGTTGCAACAACAGAACGAGGGAAGCTTGTTGGCGACGGACCGTACACTGGACTCGACCATGGCACCAGCACTCGCCGGCTCCGTCGAGGAGTTCGTGGATCTAGCCCGAAGCTCAAAGTGCGCATATGAAGCCGCGTACGCAATTGCAGAGTTTTCTCGACACCCAGAACGCAATGTCAGAATCCACTGCATCAATCATATCGGTCCCGGCGACACAGCATGCTGTCCTTGCAGTGCAGGCTGGTGGCCCGGAAGTCTTGCAGTATCGACCCGATCACGTAGTTGCGTTACCCGGGGAACAGGAAGTCCTGATCAGAAACGAGTTCTGCGGCATGAACTATGTCGACACTTACTTTCGCAATGGTCTTTACCCCTCGCCGAAGCCCGAAGTACTGGGGAGGGAGGGCGCTGGTATCATTGTTACCCTAGGGAGCGGCGTGACGATCTGTTCGGATCTGGCGGTCGGAGATCGAGTGGCCTGGCTTGGAACAGGCGGCTATGCGCAGTACACGGCCGTGCCAGTTGCGAAGTTGATCAAACTTCCAGCCCGGGTTTCTTTCCAAGATGCGGCGGCCAGTCTACTCGGTGGTTTGACGGTTCTTACATTGACAGAGGAAGCCTACCACGTTCGTCCAGGGGACTGGGCGCTGGTCCACGCGGCAGCAGGTAGCGTGGGCGGTATGCTCGTGCAAGTCTTGAAGAGCCTGGGTGCTCAAGTCGTTGCTACCGCAGGCGGCCCGGAGAAGGTTGCCATCGTGAATAACCTCGGAGCAGACCACGTCATTGACTATCGGGATGACAAGGGACCGCGTTGGCCCAAGCAAGTGCGCGCTATCACCGCTGGGGCCGGAGTAGATGTCGTGTACGATTCGGTTGGCCTAGACACCTGGGAAGGCAGCTTGGATGTCGTCAAACGCAAAGGCACAATCGTATGGTTTGGCAATGCAAGCGGACCGGTGCCGCCCCTGTCTTTGCAGTGAGTGCCATCCGTGGTCATCGTCTCAAAATCGACAATCGCTGACTTCGTTGTCTACAGGCGCCTCTCTGCAGAGTGTGTCAAAGTGGCCCGTCCACTTTTGGGCGGGTATATTGCTACACGCCAGGAGTTCGAATACTACTGCACCAAGCTCTTCGGGCTGCTCACTCAAGGGAAGCTGGAACTCAGGGTTCACAAGGTATATGATCTCGAGGGAGTTCAGCAGGCGCACAAGGTACGCGATCCATTTGCCCTTGCCAGCGACGCCATTGTGCTAACGAACTTGATCAGGATATCGAGAGGCGGGATACCGCAGGAAAATTGCTGATCAAGATAGATCATTCGAATTGAAGCATTGAGCACAACAAGTCGAGTGCTTCCAAACGGTACAGCATGAACTTGATGGGCACTCTACCATGGATCGTCGAGATGAGTACCTTACAAGCCGACAGTTTAGGTCGTCGAACAAACCATTGCTTCAAAGAAGTGATTCGGTACACTCTATGATCTATGACTTGACAATCTGTTCTAGACCAAGGACCCGCCGACAATCATCTATACTTCGCCGTTGCATCGAGCGGTACAAGTCAAACTCGTCCAGGATCCGGCATCCCAGAACTTCTTCCAAGCTAGACTTTGCCCCTGGACCAGTCTCGTGTGTCCTCGTTGAGCTTCCGTTCGACTCTGTCTTTACATTGGACATGAAGATTCCCACGGCCGAAAAGGGAAGAAAATCTTCGTAAGTGATCGGCTCGTAGCTGAGCACTCCCTGAGAAACGAGATCCGCCATGGACATAGCTTTGCGACCAGCCATAACGGCCTCACTGCCAGGAACGAGAGTATACTTGAAGTACACTAGATCTTGAGCCCGGAGCTCGCTCCAGGTATCTGGAAACCCTGCGAATGCTTCGGCGAAGGCAGTCTCAGATTCTGGTGAACCTTCAGGGGCGTCTCCAATCCTCTGTCTTGCTAGGGCCAGCAGATCGTCGTAGAGTCTCCTTCCTTTCCGTGTGAGTGCTGCACCACGCTGCTCGATTTCACCAAAGCGGGCTGTGTGTGTATATGGAATGAAGGCTCCATCCGGACCTCGAAACTCGACGTCCTCTTGAAGGGCCTGGAAACTCGTCTGCCGTAGAAGTATCGGACAATTCCGTCGAGGTGGACCTTCGATCCTCGCCTTCGCCGGCAGACCGTGTTTGATCATCTCGGCCTGTACCATGTCGATGTCCAGCGTGCGTGGAGTCAGATGGTTGATGTGTGCGCTCGGAAAACACACAATGTCGGCGATTATGGGGTGTGCACTGTGCATTGACTTGTATTGCACCAGGCTCGTTGGTGAGCGCGAGTGCCATCGAAACACCTCTAAAGCGTCTGCGATAAGATCTATTGCATCTTGATCCAGCAGTCGCTCGCCTGCCTCCAACCGAGTCAACGTTTGCAGGAGTCGCGGCGGGAATATGTCCCTTTGGTATAACACCGTCTCGACAAGGTCTCTGATCTCGAAGGGAAGCTCATCCACTCTCAGTAAGGTGGCGAAGACTCGGAATGGATTACTTTCAAGGCAGCTTTCGTCAATGGGTCTGAAAGCCGTGGCGTGGAGCGGCAGTCCCATGACGGACAGATCGTAGTAACCGACAGGGTGCATACCAAGCACAGCAAAGAGCCTTCTGATACAATTCATCTCTCGACCAGTCCCAAGCCTGATGGCTCCATGTCGCTCAAGCTCATGCCTCCGAGGCAGTTGTCCTGATCCTATCTTGGCTTGATCGACCTGTCGCACAATATCCACGAGCGTACTATACAGCGGGACTTCCTCTTGGTACATATCAGATAATGCAACCACGAAGTTGTTGCGGAGGGCGTTCGAATCCCAACTAAGTCTGTCTTTAGTAGAATGTTCATGGGCTCTTCGATATTTACAACTCACCACTCTCGTTCCGTTTTGGATTCCATGTTCGACGAGTCCAGGATTTCACTGTTCTCTAAGGCGACCAAGATTCGATGAATATCCTCAGTTGGACCGATCCTCGAGAAGGAGAAGCTCAGGCTGCCTGGGAGTTGGCAGGGACAGCGCTTTACCACCGATGTCGCGGCGACAAGGGGTCATGACTGCTCTCATCAACGGGACCTGCTAGAGCCGGTGATTGCATACCAAACCTGGTAGTCAGGACTCGAGCGTGGTGCATAGTTGCCGCATACTAGCTGTATGACAGAGACCCTCAGAGGTGCGGCATTTCCGCACCGGTTCCACGGATGATTTCGGCCTGCGACATCCGATTGTGAGATTGACTAACATGAAGAACAAATGTGGCAGACTATACTGCCGCTGTCTCCGCGCGGTGAAGAGACCGCATCACGTTATGAAAAGCTGGAAAGGCATGCCGTCCTAGGCGGCTTTTCCGGCCGGTTTCGCAACCATCGTGGTGGCGCAACGGCAGCACTGTAATCCTACACTTGATCAGTATAAGTCCTGTTACTGATCTTTTGGCGAAACGCACACTCAATCGCGCATTCAGGATCTTCCTTCCATCAAGCGCGGCGCGGAGACCCAAACGCCAACATGTCCACCGAAAGCGCTGCCAACACCACCGAACTTGTCAGTCCAAGTGAGATCGGCCATTGGGGTGTGCGGACCACACCAGACCGCTACGACGCCCTGGTACAATGGCATCTCGATTTCTTCGGCGGCCGCAAAGTCTATTCCGGTCCGCGAGCGACGATGATCTCGTACGACAACGAGCACCACCGTGAGGTCATTGTCCAGGACCCGGCCTTCGAGCCGCCTAAAGACCGGCGGAAAGTGGGCGGAATCTACCACATCGCGTTCACTTTGACCACCCTGAGCGAGCTCGCGACTTCGTACGAACAGAAAAAGGCCAAGGGCATCTTACCCTCGTGGCCGGTCAACCACGGGATGACGACCAGCATGTACTATTTCGACCCCGACGGCAACGAGTTCGAATTGCAGGTCAACAATTTCGATAGCACCTCCGAAGTCGTGGAGTTCATGCAGAGTGCTGAATATGAACAGAACCCAATCGGTGTGGATCTCGTAGTGGAGGACTGGATCAAGGAGCTTCGGAGTGGCATCGATGAGAAGGAATTAAAGAAGAGACCGATCATTGGCAAGCGGCAGACTCGGTTCGAGAACTCGATTTACTTCAAACTAAATCACACGGATGACTATACTAAAACCGGCCTAGAAGCAGTTCCTAGTTAGGCTATATTTCGTGTTATATAGATAGGGTCGTAGCTTTCCGATTTTCGTTTTTTTTAAGCTTTATACTAGTTATTATAAGAGTCTCTATATAGTATAGCGGCTTCCTACTTAGAACGAGTTATATAATAGAATAGTAGGAAGAGTAGTATACTTATAGAACCTAGTCTTACTATATAATAGTATTAGTTTATATTACTTATAGTAATATATTATTCTTTCTTTCCTATAAAATATATCCTTAGCTAAAGACTAATTATATAGTTAACTAAAACCTCTCTCTACTACCGTTAACTAAAGTAGTCTAGCTTTTAAACCTACCTTATACTCTATAACCTCGAACTTAATCGATAGCGACGGTAGCTATAAGCTTAATATAAGGCTTTATACGCGTAAGGTAATACTAATAGAAGGTAATAACGCTAAACTCTTACTTAGTATACGCGGCCTATATATATTACGCTAATATCTATATAGATTATCCTTTTAGCTAATTCGCGAACCGTATTCCTAATATATCTCGAATTAGCTATTATAGACTCTTTCCTTATACTAGTAGATATTCTTAAAATAATTAGCCTACTTTAAGTATAGGTTATAACTAAACGGCCGCTACTATTTCGGTAGGTAACTCTTTTAATACTTAGTAAGCTTACTTTATAGGTAGAAAGCTTTTCTATAGTCCGTCTTATTATAGTAGAGTCTACTAGTTAAGTAAGTTAGTCCTAAGGGCGTTATAGATATAAAGTAAGTTAATTCTAAATCCGTTAAGGTAATTAGTAACCTACTAAATACGGTAAAGTTAATCCCTAGGTTATACGGAACGTATAAGTAGTAGCGATTACCGATATAGTACGTATCTATTATCTAATATTATAGAACTATTATAGGAAGAGGATTAAAGTAGCTCCTATAACTAGCTAAAGATTAGGTTTCCGTCGAAGTATATAGTTAGGGAAAATTAGCGTTATAATCTAGCTAAAGTACTAAAGTACTAACTACTCTTAACTTAGTATTAAGCTATCTTTTACGTTTAACGACTCTTTAATTAAAGTAGTAGTCTTAGACTAAAGAGATAATAAACCTTAATTTATAGGACGACCTTAAAGGAGCTCTCGATATATAACGTAAATAAAGTATAGTAGTTAAGGTAAGTATTAGTCGTAAGTTATATAGAATAAATACCTCTACTTAAACGTTAACGTCGATTCTACTAAGTACGGTAATAAGGATATAATTACTTATAATTCGCGCCTATACTTACTAAAGAGTAATCGCTTAAGGCCTCGTCTATCTCTAGCTCTTCCCTTAGTAGCTATACTTTAACCGGCTCTTAAAGCTTAATAGAGGTAGTAACCTCCTCGTTTACTTTAATACTATATAGGTATTAATTAAACTTACTACTAAGCGCGAAAAGAAGTCGAGGATCTATTAATAGAATAGTACTATTCTACCCTATTAGTACGAATATAATTAGCGTATTTAAATAGATACTTACTATCTACTTATATAAGGGAGCTAGTAAAAAGACTAATTAAAAATAGATAACTACTAATAAATACTAAACGATAAATACGGTAAATACTACTAAAAAAGTTATTAAACTAACGCCGCTAATTAAAAGTAGACTATAGAGTAACTCGAGCTCTTAGCTTATTATATATAGGACGTAACTTTAGCGGCTACCTATTAACGTAGGTCTAAGTTAGATAGCCTTAAGGCTATACTATTTATACTACCTTATTTAACGAGTAATACTTATAGAGCTTAAGGAGAGCTTTATATCCTATTAAATAGATACGTAGTAGATTAGTTATATATAGGAACGATAAGTATATTTATAGGCTTAGTATTAATCTCTAGATACCGTATTCTATAACTAATAGGAATAGATATAGAACTCTTTAAAAAAGAGATATAATACGCTAAGAGTTACGCGTCTAGTATAGAACCTTATATAACGCGTAGGCTATAGTATATATCTTATTCTTTATAGTTATTATAGCTTATTATCGTTACCGTATTAGGTTATATCGTTAATATTAAATTAGTAAAGGTATTATTACTATAATATAACTCTAAAGCGTACCTATATACTCTCTATAAAGCTTACTACCTCTTAGTAGCTATTATTACTACCTTCTACTTAGCCTTATTTACTACCTTATAAACTAAGAGTAGTTAGCTTATAACCCTATCGCCGCTATACTAGTCTTAACGACCTTATTAAGGCTACTATAGCCGCTAAAGAGAAGAAGGAGCCTAGTAAGAAAGCTATAGAGCCGGAGCTTAAAAAGCCTATTAATAAGGACGTAGTTAGTAAGGTAGATAATAAAGAAAAAGGCCTTTTAGATATATCGTAGCTTATTACTATATAGCTAGTCTACCGTAGTTAGGGTACCTTTATATTCTATAGGTAGTAGATACTATATAGATAAAGTATAAAGGAGCCTTTTTCTACTAAGGGCTTTAACCTTAATAGTCTTAGTAATAGCCTATAGTCTTACCTATAAATACTCGTTAATACTTAGTTTAGCTACTACGAGTAAAAGAAAGTAATCCTTACTATAAGGTATTAAAACCTATCGTAATAAGACTAGTATATTAGTAAAGTCTATAGTTATATTAAGATAGAAGAGGTTATTTAAGATACTTACTAATAGTTTAAAAGTAAGAAGAATAGTATTCGTATCGATATTAATATACTACTTAGGAAGATAATTAACCTTACTATACTTAAGGAAGAAGAAGTTATTAAGGTAAAGAAGGTAGTAAAGAAGGTAAAGTTAGTATTAAAAGAGTATAATACTACGACTATATAATATAAGAAGGCTATTATAGCTATAAAGGAGGCTACTAGTAGTAAACCTACTACTAATCTATTACTAAAGTAGCTCTATAAGTAGTATAACTATAGGAACTATAATAGCTCTAATAGAGATAGTTACTATTACTAGATCTAGCCTAATATAGCCTCTAACTACTTTCTACTTACTACGACTATAATTAAAGAGTAGGTAGTAACTATTAAGTATAACGAGGCCGAGCTAAATACGCCTCTAAACGGTATATAACTATATCTAATAGATAGACGAGATTAACTATATAAAAAGATCTATAAGAGGGACTATAAGCTATAGGTTATTAGCGCTAGCGGTAATAGATAGCCTATTATCTATATCTTTAATAGTTAGATACTAAACTAGTAGTAACCTCTTTCTTCTCCTTTTATAGCTATATACGCTATAATACCTAAACTACTAAGCTCTTAACTAATAGAGACCTTACTATATACTAAGTTTAATATCTTTTTTTTAAGTAGTTACTAATATAGTACTAGTAAAAGAACTATATAAGCGACGTCGATAATATTAAGATAGTACTAAAGTAAAATAGCTATAATATTAATAATATAAAGAAGATAAAGGAGTTATACTAAATATAGTATAATCTACTATTTAGCTAATATAAGAAGTTCGTTAAGTATATTAATAGATAGCTATCTAAGCGTAAAAGAGATAGCTAAGTACTAAAGTATATAACTACTTAGAAATACTTAAAATACTACTATACTAATTAATAGTATAGCTACTAAGAATCCTTAGTATTCTTTAATACCTATTTACGAGCCGTCTTATATATATTAAGCCGCTTCCTTAAGTTATATATTAAAAAGTAATAATATTAGCTAGCTTAAAGAGGCCTTAACTTTATATAGATAGTATATAATAACTATACTATATATAGATATTCTAAGAAGTAGAGGAGTAAGGTAATAGTCTATAGATAAAGACTTATTAATATAATATTATTCTACGAGCTCGTCGTTATATTATATTACTACTATAATAGTATTCTTCTTAAGTATAACCGCTAAGACTTTTCGCTATATATACCTTTAAACCTTAATTAAAACCTCTACTATAATACTAACTATTATATACTATTATAGTAATAGTACTAAAAGAATATATATATATCTAAATCTACCGCCTTATAAATAGTAAGCTTTAGGAAGCTATAAAATAAAGGAAAGAGCTACTATTTCTAGAAGTTCCTTTAAATCTACGCCTTTACTATATTAAATATATTTTTAACTAGATTAAAGTCTAGTAAATATAGTAGTAAGAGCCTAATCGTAATACTCGCTATTACTAGTATCTTATTAACCTTCTAACTAAGACCGGAATAGATACATATATTATCTATAATAATAATAATAAAGCTAGGCTCTAATTAAAGTATTATATAGTAGATAAGCTACTACTTAAAGTTAATCTTACTAATATCTCTTTAGAGGATAAAGGAGTTATATAGATAGCTCTTTATTATTAAAGCTAGTAATATTAACTACCTCTTACTTAAAGCGAGTATATAGAGCTTAAAATAATCTATATTCTTTAGTAACTACTCTATCTAACGATAACCTATCTACTTATTACTAGTATACTCGTCTATAAAGTATAGCTTCTTAGTATTCTAACTACTATAGTCTACTCGCTTGTTAGCCCTTACTTCGTTACTACGCTATATAGTAAAGGCTCTAACTATCTTCCGTAACTACTAATAATAATAGAGAATATTCTATATTAACTATAGTATAATATTAATACTATACTAGTTCTATATAAAGAAGTAAACCCTTATTATAATAAGCTATCGGGTTATCTTATAGGAAGAGCTTAATCTACTCTTTTTAGATCTTTAATAGAGCTCGTAGTCGATTTATCTTTATTATTAAAGGTAGATATAGAATATTAAATACCTCGTAATTTATCCTTATTATCTATATAGTCTCCCTATAGATATTAAGCTCTTTTATAATTACTATTATAGGCTAATTAAGCTCTAATATAGTTTTAATTTAGTTATAAGTAAATATAGGAAGCTAGTTACTATATAGAGCTATAGTTAGAGATTATAAACTAGCTAATAATACCTTAATAGAACTACTATCGACGATATATAATCTAATATAATAACGATAATAAGCTATAGTAACTAAAAAGAAGCTATATACTCTAATACGGGTATTCCTTATACTAAGCTTATAGGTAGACTCCTAGCTTAGTATATTATATTTTTTTTAAAGGGTTCTACCTAGATTATCGTATAACCGTTATTAGTTATAAAGAATCTAGCTATAGTATAATAATATTCTCGAAATATCCTTACTACGTAATAATAGCTATTACTCGTACCTAAAAAACTACTACCTCTTTAAAATAGCGAGTATAGTTTAAAGTCGCGGCTTATAATCGCTACGTTAAGTCTAATTTATATAGGACGTTACTCTTATTATAGATACGTTTAATATTATTTTATATTATAACTATCTAAGACTTATATAATCTTAGTCTATAGAAGCGAAAGTCTTAATATAAGCTACGAATTCTAAAGCTATATTCTATATATATAAATATAATACTTATATTCCTAAAGTAGCTTAATACGATACTAACTATTATATCTCTAAGCCTAAACTAGTATAGTTATAAATAGTTAAGATATACTTCTTATAATTATCTTTTCTACTAAAACTAACTATATACTACTTATAATCCTCTATCGGGTATAGAAACGCTCGAGTAGGCTAGTAAATAGCGATAATATAGCGTTATACGTTATTTAAGTAGAGAAACCTTACTATATAATAGTTATAGGTATACTTTTATAGACTATATATATTATCTTTATACTTCCTTAAATCTTCTAGAATATCGAATCCTACTCTATACTTATATTAATAACTACTATTACCGCTATATATCTTAAGATTTATCTAACGTACTTTACTACTTAAGGACTACGATATAGTAAGCGGAGGTATTATAAGCTACTACGTCGTTAGTAAGAAAGCGATATTATTAACTTCGAAACCTATATAGTCCTTAACTACCCTTAAGTCTTATACCTATTCTATTATAAAGTAGCTAGCGTCTTAACTCCTAGTAAGATAAGACTTAATAGTATTAAAAGTTAGGGCGCGGCTTAATAGCTTAGGTAGTAGTTTCTTATTAGGTCTAATTATATAATAACCTAGTAGTTATATAGGATCTTATAGTAGTACTAAAAGAATAAGCCTTAAAGTAGACTTAAGCTTACTATTATTATACGCTCTAATAAAATTAGACCTAAGTAGAGCTAATTAGAACGGTAGAGATATAGTATAGGTAATAGAAGATAGAGGTAGCTAGTAAAAGACGTTTAGTCCTTTAGACGTTAATAATAGCTAAGTCTCCTACTAGTATAAGTTAAAGTAGATATCTTATAACGGGTCGACCTAAGCTAGCTAGGGCTATTCGTTATCGATTTAAGCTAGATTAGACGGTAGTAGAGGTATATACTAGACCTAATTATTAGTCGAGCCTCTATATACTAGGCTAGCTAGAAATATATAGTATAGATAAGCTAGAATATCTATAATTATAGGCGACGGATACTACTAGCCTACTAAACGTAGTAAGATATTATAGTATACCTAGCCTTTAGTGCTAAAAGGCCCGTCGTCTACCTCGTCTCTAACTATCGTATATTATCTACTTTAAAGTAGTACGCTCGATAATATAGCTAGGGCTTAGGGTAAAATAACTAGTTACGATAGTTTCTAAAGAGTTCCCCGTTAAGTAAAGTCTCTTTAGTAGTATAGCTTAATTCCTTTTACTAGCTATATTAAAGTAGAAGTAGAAAAGCGAGTAGGTATAGTAGACGTCTTACTTTACTCTTACTAGTAGTAAGGAGATATATATATTATTCTACTTAGAGCTCTTAAGTAGGTCTACTTAAGGGCGGCCTCTTAGATCTTAGCTAGCTTCGCTACGTAATATACTATTTTCTAAGGGATCGTAGTATTACGTCGGAAGGATATAGTATAGTTTTATAGATATTAAAAGTAAATAGAGAGACGCGTAAGCGTTAATAGCGCCTAAGACTAAGGTTACTTAATAGATAAGAAAAGTAAGAAGGAGATATAAGCTCCTCTAAGCCTTATTTCTTACTATCTCGTTACTTATAACCTTTTCTAAGACCCTAGCCTCTTTATAGAAGAGTAGAATAAAGAAGAAGTAATTTATTAATAATAATACTCTCGTTTAAAATAGCGAGCTATTATCGGTAGTATCGCTCTAAGTTATAATACCTAGCTAAGGTAGGTTTACTAGATTTCTAAGAGAACTATTCTAATAGATATATACCTAATTCGCTCCTTCTTTCTAAACGAGTTTTAGTCTCGCGTAGTCTTCGATACGTAGTATAGATCTCGAATATTAGAGGAAGTTACCGTCTCTAGGAATTATAGCTTAGATAGTTAGCTAGTTATAACTCTACCTTCTTAATAAAGTCTAATAATCTACGCTTCCGCTTCTAGCCTAAAGTTAAAAAGATACTAATCGTTCGAATATTACCTTCGTCTACTAATAGAACTCTAACGCTTAGTAGTTATCTATAAGCCTACTTACTATTCTTAACTAGTCTTCTTAGTATATATAGTAAATACTAGCTAGTCGTCTTAGCGTTATCTATATTTTAGTATAGTAGATAGTATAGTCTATATTAATTTAGTCGTAGTACGCAAGTAGATAATATTACCTCTTATTAGTAATATATCGACGTCCGTATTTACTCTACCTTCCTAAGCTATAAATAGGAAGTTATAATATATATAGAAGCCGTAACGTATCCTAGTAGGTAGAGAGTAGCGAAGTAGTACTATAGATATACTTCGTAGCTACGAATAATCTACTTAGTTTAGTCTACTCTTCTTTAGTCTCCTTTAATAGAAGTACTTCGTTATTAGCGAGTATTCGATAGAATTATTAATAGCTAATATTAGCTAAGAAGGTAATATTCTAGTTCTACGTATTAGATAATCTATATAGAGAACTCCTTTATTAGCCTTAAGTACGCTAGTCTATAAGATAGTAGACGTTATACGGCTAACGTATTTAAGAGGTATACGGTAATACTTATTTAGGCGCGGGACGTATAAGATTTGTTCTAAAAGTTATTAATACCCTATATTATACGGACTAACGTTAAAATAAGGTATAATACGTCCTAAGGAAGACGCGGCTAGATATTAAGCTTACTTAGATCTAACGGGAGATATAGTACTATATCTCTTCGCGCGTATAACCTTAGACTCTAATAGTAGGCTCTATTAAGCTTATATAACTAGGCCTATTAAGGTCTAAGGTACTTATATTTAACTTATATATACTATAGATCTATAGCTTTAGGAATTAATAGGACTTATTTATACTCCTTATACGAGATAAAAAGGTAAGAATAATATAATAGTAAAGGAACGTCCCTCTATATAATAGACTTAATATACGTACTCTAATTAGCCTATCTATTAACTAATACGCTTCCTCTCGCTCTACTTCGATACTATAAGCTACTTTATTAACTTAATAATCCTCTTTTACTTCTTATTTATCTTCTTCTTCTTACTTAACCTTTCCTCTTCCTCTTATATACTCCTTCTTTTCTAGCGCTATTAAGCTAAAGTCCTATTCTAGTTCTCTTAAAGAGGTACTCTCCTATAAGAGGATTAATCGCGCTACCGTAATTTAGTAGAAATATAGTTTTAAATCTCGTTAATATTAATAATAATACTCTTCTAAGTATAGACTTTCCTTAAGTTTAAGTAATTACTTTAGTTCTATTATAGTAAGTCGTACTCTTTTTAAGATTATAACTCTTATCTAGCTTTCTAAAAATATATAGGTAATCTAAAGATTATTAGCTCTAGCTCTTTTAAGGTAACCTTAATAGGCTTTAGGTCCTAACCTTTATATCTTAGTACTTTAAGTCGGAGAAGCGTATCTCTTAGCTAGTAGTAGATACTATAGGTATAAGCCGGACTTCTATTACTAATAAGCCTTACCTTCTATAATAATTCCTATATCTTTTACTCTAAGCTATATACCTAGTAACGGAAGTACGAGTTCTTAGTTAATAACGATTTAATAGGTTTATAAGGCGAATACTATTAGTAGTATTATTCTAGAACTAGGTTCTAAGTAACTTAGAACTAGGTTTAGTAGTTAGCTATAGATATAATATTACCTATATAAACCCGTTTTAAATATACTATAGGTATATATCGTAAGTAGACTAGCTTCTTTAAGAATTCTATTACTTAAGGTATAGTTACTTACGATAGTAAGAGCTCGATCTCTACTAATCCGTATATACGAGATATTAGCTTAAGTACTAGCTACTATTTATTAGATAACGGAATACTCTAATTTAAATAGCTTCTAGCTAATAACGATATCTACTTAATCCTATTTAGTAACGTCTATAGTAGCTTTAAAAGCGCGTTAACGAGATCTATTCTATTATCGAAATATAGTATATCTTATTAAAGAATACTAAACCGGCTTCTTTATTTAGACCTTTATAAGTATAGAGTAGCTTAAGCTCTAGCTAGCTATAACCTAGTATATTATTATAAGGGAGTAGTAAATAGGTAGTATCGATACGAGTAAGTAGTAGGTTTAAGTAGCTACGAATATCTAAGGAAGAGGAATTAGTCTAGGAGCGAAGCGCTTAAGTAGCGGTAAGTAGCCGTAGCGGGACCGAAGCGGTACTAGAAGGCTAGCGGAGCGTCCCCTAATAATTATAAACTACTATACTAGTTAAAGTAATATAGTTATACTCTATCTTATAGTAATAACTATAAGTATTTCGGACCTAGGTTTCTTTACTCTATATATTCTTTTCTATATAAGTAGAAATAGGATACTTATAAGAGTTTATTATTAGTCGAAAAGAATAGCTAGACTTATATTACTAGTACTAAAGGGTAGGCTTAACGAGTATATATTTAAATATCTAGATATTACCTTAGAACTATACTTTCTTTAAAGTACCTTAGTAAAGAGAAGCCGATACTAAGTTAGAATTAGCTCTAACTTTCTCTAATTATATTTAGAACCTTTAATAGAACCTTTAAAAAGGTTAAAATATATATTTAAAGAGTCTATTAGTACTTAGGGTTAGAACTATACTTAAAATATCTTTAAATTAGAAATAAGAGGGTAATTAAATCGTAGAAATTAAGGGCTTAGTTTTATTATACTATTAAAGGCTAGGAGGATAGTATAGACGATTATATTAGTAATTATCTATAGTAGAGGCCTTTTCCTCTCTAAACTTAATTATAAGTAGAGACGATTATATTAGTAATCGTTAATTATAAGATAATATACTACTCGCCTACTATTATACTATCTACCCGCTTTAGTCTACTATCTCTTTATCTTACTTAGTAGATAAAAGCTACCTTCTATCCTTCTAGATATTCTAAGTATTTAGAAGATACTTAAGAAGCTCTAAGTCCTTTCCCTAAAGAGTAACGCGCTTTATATAGATAGTAAGAAGGTTCGTACCTATATTTCTATTAGTATTTATACTAAATCCTAGTAGTATAATACGTACTTTTAAAGTAGCTAACTATAAAAGCCTTCGTCGCTTCCTATAGAGCGTAGTTAGTAGATACTTAGAAGTAGAGGTCGACTTTATAGTATTAGGCGATCTTATAGACTAAGCGCTAGAAAGGGAGCTTGTAGATAAGGAGATTAGTTAACTTTTAGTAGCCCTTAATATCGTAGAGTACAATAGCTATAGATTAGTTAGTAGATAATTATAACGACGATTATAAAGCTAATACTTACTACCTAGCTTATACCTCTTTAGCTTTACCTACTACCTAGTAGCTATACGCCTTAAGGATAGTTTCGGTAGCTCCTTAAAAGTATAGTAGCTACCTTAAAGACGAGCCTTCTTACGTTTAGTAGGTACCGATTTAGTAGTCTTATTCTAAGAGGCGAGCTTCCTTAGTACCGAACTAGTATTAAGAGTATCCTTTCGAGTCTTACTATCTATTAGAGGTCGGGTATTCGTAGTTTTCTTACTACTAGTAATAGTAGTAGCTATATTCTTTTCCTTATAGGCTTTCGCTTACTATATATTATTTAGTCTTCTAGGTCTAGGCTTCTTCTTAAGACTCGCCGCCTTCTTAATATTCTCTACCGATTAATTCTTTAATAGCCTTATCCTCTTAGCTACTAGAGTCTCTACTACTTTAAACTTAGTCTCTCTAGTAGTATTAATCTTACTATTATTTTATATAGTAGAATCGATTCTATTAACCTTACGCTTATTCTTTAGATCGCTAGGAGTATGTTAAGGTAGCTATATATCGTTCGTATCCTAGCTAGTAGTAGGACTATCGACTAAAGGCGGGAAAGGCGGCTATATAGTAGTAGTAGCTCTAAAGGCTATAGTATTAGCCTAATTAGCGGCTTCGATATCTTCGTTTAACTACCTAGTATCTTTAACTTACTAAGCTATACGGGTTAGTATAATCGTCGGTATAATTATTAGTATAATTATCTTCTTAAGAATCTTTTCTTTAGAGTCCGTTTTCCGGCTATCTAGTAATAGTAAATATATCTCTCTATTACTATCGAAAATCGGGATTACGTAAGGATAAAACCTCTATAGAGCCGTAATCGCCTTCTTAGCGTCTTCCGTTTTAGTATTCTTAGTAGTGCCTTTAGTAGCGCTCTAAAGCCTATTATTCTTAACGATAGTACGCTAACTCTTATTTCCTTCTACTTTAATACTAGGTTTAGTAGCTCCTATACTAACGCGATCTTACTTATCTTCTTTAATTAACTAAATAACTTCTATCTTCGAACTACTATTAATAGCTTCTTCTATAGTACTATCTTTTAATTAATCTTTAAGACCCTAAATAACCTAGTTCGCTTAAACGCCTAAAGTTACTAAAGCTACTATTAAGGCTATTTTAGCTATAGTTATATAATTATCTTAGTAATCGTCTATAATATAGTAATTAGAGGTATAATCGTTAGTATATTTATCTAAAGGTAGAAGGTCGGAGTCGTTAAGTATTAGGTAATCTAAATACGTAATAGATAGAGGTTAAGGTTATATTATAGGCTATAGGCTAGAGTTTACCTCCTCCTTTAGATTCTTTAGTCGGGTAGATATAGAGTAACTACTAGTTATATTAAATTTCTCTTAACGTTAAGACTAGTAGTATAATAACTAGTAGTAGTCTTTTAGTAAAGGGATAGATAGCTTATTAATAGCTTCTAAGTTTAGTAACTATAGTAATAGAGGTAGTAAAATCGTATTTTATCTCTAAACGTTCTTAAGATTATAGATATTATATTTAGGAGGACTATAATCGTTAGTTATAGTCGTTAAAGTAGATTTATAAGGTAAACTTACTTATTTACTACTATAGTATATTTCTTCCTAAATATTTAGTAAGGATTACTATAGTTATTAGTCTAATCTTTTTCGTTATAGCTAGGCTCTATAGAGATAATAAAAGGAGGTCTCCTTAGCTTATAGTTTATAAGAGGTAGATCGGGCTTAAAAGATTTATTTAGTTTAGCCGGTTTACTTATATTCGCTAGTAATAATATTAGAGTCGCTCTTTAAGGTTCCGGAGGAGGCGGTAATAGTATAAGATCTAAGCTATTAGACTCTATTAATAATATATAGATTACCGAGGTTATAAGGAAGCTAGGCTACTATTAAAACTAAAGTCGTAGCTTAAAGTATAAGTTCTAAGGTAAATTTTCTATTAGAATTTAGTAAATATATATAAAAGCCTAAAGTAGTAG
>JAABUL010001394.1_pt1 | contig 46404 bp, 32 predicted proteins | sample 5559151 | NCBI WGS metagenome assembly JAABUL01 (sample SAMN10711876, study PRJNA513368) | rock metagenome | isolation source: Antarctica rocks | place: Antarctica: Victoria Land, Pudding Butte sud
TACCTTCGATGGTGGGAAGGGTCCGAAGCCGCCCTTAATACCTTTATGATTGGCAGGAAAAGAGTACGAAGTCTTCTTCTCACGATCTTGCGAAGGGTGAGGCCTACGCCTGTCCTCGATAACGTGGGTTCCATAGCTTACCACCACCCTGTAAAGCAAGCCAACGCCCGACTGACTGTGATCTGCTCAACGTTCAATAACTTAGTCATTGCCGGTATCGTCCTCGCGATTGGGTACCTGGCCAACATCAAGGCAGATAGCCAACACGGTGTGGAGCCATATCTGTGCGTGCAAAGTCTCATGTTTTGGAGGGAGAGACTTCCTGCCACGTTCGAACGACGTCACTGGGCAGCTGGGCTCAGTGGAAAGCGTATCAACCTAATGGATCTACGCAAAATGTAGTTGAGCGTTAGCAGGTCTCATAGCTGTGCAAGTTTAATTCAGGGAGACGCATTGAATACCAGCCAGCATCCGAGTCCCGAGGGTTGTGCCATGATCTGCAGCTAATGCAAGGCCCTGTACGATATAACGCTAATGCCGAAGCTCATGCAATCATATCTCTCAGTGGTTCACCTATGCCGAAGATTGACCACGTTAGCATATCCTATCAACCTGTTTAGCCTGGGATTTCACATCAACACGCTTAGGCACTAAGTTCTAGAGGGTCACAATGCCGGCCTCTCATTTGTTGTTGATCGCACTCGCCTACGCAGCAACTGTCTCTCATGTGAGTTGAAGGAACCCAGCGAAGAGGTACGAACACGCAGGGGACGGACCGCGCATATAGTAAAATTTAACGTCGTTCGATCCTCGAAAACACGAAGAAATATCAAGACTTCAACGACGGTACTTAATTTCACCGCAATGAGGCTAAACATTGCCGAACATGCTGCATATCGATTGGCTGCAGCTTTCCGTGACATCGTAGGTGAGGGTAGCTTTCAACAAAAGCTGACAGGGGTGAAAACCGTACTAGTCAGGTCACGTTACCACGCATACACGCACGGAGACAAAGCCTTGATGGTCCATACCATGTCGGCGAATAGAGAGGAGGTCCAGTGCGAACCCTATGACTGCATCGTCGATCCGAACCTAGGCATCCGGGAGCTGGGGGTTGCCTCGAACAATGGCACTTGGTAATGACAGAGTGTTGAAAGTCATTGGCTAACAGCCACGTATCTCCTATCCATGTCGGTCCTCCAGGTGCTTCGACAATCGAGGCCCTGAAATTCCGGAGAACTACGCTGGAAAACGGCCAATTACAGGATTAGGAGGAGTGGCATCAATGGGTATGCAGAGCACATAGGTTGTATCAACTAATCAGGGCTGGACAAGATCAACAAAGTGAAGAGGTGTGGCCCTTAGCTTACCCAACGCCTTGCCTTCCGTCCAATGAATGATTGAAGCTGAGCACCCGGAAGGTAAAACTCGATGTAATGCCGTGACAAAGGAGACAAGATCCACGGTGTGAGTGGGGTAAACAGGGTGAGCGTCTTCCATGGAGATGCATTGACGAGTCACAATGTAAGCCGGCCGCCCATCCTTTTACTAATGGAAGGGGTCGGAGGAAGCCATCCAGGCTGTGCAAAAGCTCAAAAGGCGGCCGGGGAAAGGGAAAGCCTAGCTTTGGGATTTGACTGGGCGACGAGTACATAGTGTGTTTTCCTCTGGGTTGATCGGCAGAAAGTACACTCATGGCTTCGGTGGTTGGATGGCATAACATGCATGCGAATGTGGAGGACCGGGTAACAGCAATACCGATGGAATCGAAAGGCGGCGGTCTCGATCACTTGATCACATCCTTTCCGTTGACATGGCTGACCATGCATCCGGCCATTCAATGATCTTCCAATGAGATGAGAAAATCCAGGTAGCTGTACAACAACCCGGCACTTACTGGCAGCCTCTTCACCTCATGTGACGCGTCAGAGACGAGATATCTGTATGCATCAAGGAATATGTGATGGAGGTGCATCACTAGACCACCCAGCCTGTTGCAAGCGGTCAAAGAGTCGATAAGTGTACGGCAGCTGAGTGGATCTGGACCAAGCCTTTGGCGGAACCTCTCCTTTCCGAGGTTAGGGAACTGAGGATGTCATGAAATCGTTGGCTGTAGACGGTCGATGTTGTTCTCGTCCAGCTAGATCCAACAACGCCTCAATAAGCGTGTAAGCAACCTGCATAGAATCGATTGCAGGTGGGTATGGATCAGCATGTCAGATCACAACGATTGGTACGCGGCCTCGGGTTGAGCGTTCCAGACAGGATGTTGACTTCGTTGAAGGCACGCAGATCCATGTCCTGCTGACTTAAAGCGAAATAGAGACCACAGAGCCAGATCACGTACGCTGCTCCTGAAACATAAATACCACAAGAATCTCCCTAGAATTCTCCTGGATTGCAAGTGCAGCTCAAGTGTTAAGCTTTTCGGCCACTCAATACCTACCATACACTGAATCTCTTCAGTATACACAACGTGTCGTGTTGCACATCCTTGAGTGACGAATCAGGTCAGCACGAAGACCTAGATCCCGAGCCAAAATTCCTCTAACAACATTGTAGTCAATATCCCGAGTCAAAACGGTTTCGACAGCGAGAACTATCAGCCAGTCATAATATCAAATCGAAAATACATCGATCAAGGTGAGTCGACAAGGGTTTCTTATCTTGGAACAGTGCTAACGACAAATGCAGTGACACAATGTGCTTTTACGACCAACGAAAATTTCAGTGTGGTGATTTCAAATGGGACCACTTCAGGCAACACTGCAACAGAGAATACCGCACGGGTGAAACATGCGGGACTAAGCTTGTCATGACAACGATCCCTGTGAGAGGCAATTGCAAGCATTGCGAGAAATTCGAAACAAAGAAGAGGCGTCGAGCGCAGGAATTGGACCGCATTAACCGCTGGAGGAAGGAGGGAAATAGGTTTGCGGCCTCCATTGAACGGTCCGAAGAGATCGTTCAGGGTTTGGAGCATGAGATTAGGGGCATGATGAATGAGCGGGCAATGAGGCTCCAGAGCACGCGTTAAGGCATTGGCAGGTCGTATGTTGACAGCCTTGCTCTGCCGGCTGTGGCAGAGCCCGTGTTGGATGATTTTCTTTTATCATGACGAGAGTATTACAATTCTCTAACAGAAAGGTTTTAATGAAACGAAGACTATTCCCGGAGATTTTGAAGCCTCTTTATTTGTCGAAATGTGATCATCATCGGAGCTGAGACGGAATGTAGCCGCCCGACGACTTGCCTTCCTCGCGAAGGCGAGCTGAATGTGGCAGTTGTTCGATCGTCGATCTGATGCCTCGTAGCCTAGCTGAGAAGTAATTCTTCTGGAAGTAGTGATAAGGATACAGACTATCCTAGATCAATGAGGTGTGTGATCAATTGAGGCAGGCTGATCCCGTTGATGTCTCGATGCGTCGTTGAAGGAGGGGGCGAGGAAGGAAGCGCGACTGATAGTAAATCCTTCAGCCCTATGACAGTTTTGCCGCCAACGCAGCTAGCGTGCCTTCGTGGACAGTCGTAACCCGCAACTCATGGAATACTTCGCCCATATCATGTAAATCTGGTAAAGCAGTTCTGATCTTGGGATTTCAGCCTTAGCTTTACTTGAAGTAATTCCGATCGACCATGCAGATGTGATGGCCGGATGCCTTAGCATGTGCCTTGACTAGCATACATGGTCTTGGAACAATCTCATATCACAAATGACCATTAGAATTAAGTGGGCTATCCGGTGTCAGCTTCTTCTTGCTTCGCCAGCCCATGTTCATGCAAGAGTGTGGTTATCTCGTCTGCTCCCCAGAGGTGGTGGTAGACTTTGCCGTCCTTGGTCTTTCCTACAGTAGCAAATTCGACTTTCTCTAATATCAGCTTGTATCCCGGAAAGGTCTGGCCATGCACTTACTCTTCTCGCTGCTCAGCTTGGTCGAGTCCATTGTCTTACTCAACACCTTCACCGCCAATCCACACGCCTCCTTGAGATCACATTCCTCTTTGTAATCTTGCTTCAATAGACTCTGCGCGCTTGCATTGTTCGCCCCAACACTTGTTGCTTTCCATCCACCGTAATTGCCACTAGGATTGCTCTGATACAACTGAAATTGTCGTTGAGGATCGTAGCCAGCATATATGAAGGAGACACCGAACGGACGAAGACCACCATGCTGCGTATAACCCTGCTTGAGATCGCATAACCTTCGGACTAGCTGTTCGCAGGGAATGTCTTCGTTGTATGTCAAGAGATATCGTTGGGCTGCTTGACGGGCGTAGTTGATGAGGATGTTGGCATCCGCGGTCATGCCAGCAACAGCACATATCATATTGCTAAAGGCGGACTTATCAACAAAATGATCTGGTCTACATCAATGAGGACGATCATACTCATTCAGGATGTAGAGCTTCTCTGCTGATGTATCTTGTTCCAGGAGCTTGCTTGTGACCTTCCTCTCTGCCGCCAAGACGATTCCATCTGTTGACAGTATTCCAATAGCTGTGCCGGCATGTGAAATGGCTTCGAGTGCGTATTCAACCTGATATAAACGTCCCTCTGGCGAGAAAATCGTCGTCTAAGAGATTCGAATCAATCAAAGCCTATGTGACAGTTGGGATAAGGGAATCTACCCTCGAATCGTATCTTCTTGACATGTTGAATGGCGACCTTAAGACCAATATAGTTGATAGGACTGTTTCACGGAGGTGCAACCAATGAGTAGTGGTGGTGCACAACTGTAAGCTTCAGGTTTACGCGTTGCGCAAGGACCCTTCCCGAATCGGATAAACTTAATGCCGAGTGCAGCAAGCTCTCGAGGTCCGTTCTGCGTCTCAAGATTTGCTTAGATCCGAATCTTCGCTATGGACGGATTTGCTCAGACCAGAGGTGCCGATGACCTATTCGACGACGACTTCACACCAGTTTCCGAGCCTGTCATTCAAAGCTTTGACCCTCTACCCCAAATAACTCGACCCCAGCTTCCTCTACGCGGAGGACGCATTGGGCCTGCCTCTCAAGGGACGGGAAACCGTGCTCAAGACAGCCTCTCACGGCAACAGAGGTCACAGCCTACGCCTCCAGATCCTGAAAGTCAACCTTCGACCACATCGGACATACCAAAAGAGCTAGACTCAAATACTTCAGTCGAGACAGATCCCAGTACTCTCCCACAACCGGGACCTCCACCTCCACAACTCAAACAATCCACCGCTGTACGTGGTGACCGGACTGCCACTGGTGGTACACCGAAACCTAAACTCACGGAAGAGGAGCTCACGGCCCGCCTCGCAGCCGTCAAGCTCAACAATGTAATACGAGCAGAGGCGCACCGGCTAGCAGAAGCAGATGAAGCGAGTTTTCAACAACGAGAAGAAAATGCTAGTCAGAAGCGAAAGGAAGAAGGCCACGCGAAGAGAATCATGAACATGGAACGGGAGAAGAACAGGTTAAGGAAGCTGGGAGCTCAGGCAGGGAGAGAATGGGACGAAGGGAAGGAGGAGGTTGATAGGAGGGAGGAGAGAGGGTCACAGTACAGGAGAGGAGCACATGGTGGGGTTGCCTATGAGGGTGGGAGAGGAGGTAGAGGAGGAACGTTTAAGGAAGACGGAGCTGATTTTCGGAACGGAGACCACAATCAGGAATATCAAGAGAGAAGAGGAGGATATAGGGGCCAAGGTCGAGGTCGAGGCGATCGAGGCCGTGGGAGAGGTCGAGGGGGCTTCAATCCGAACACTGGTGCCCAAAAAGCACCTCCCGACCTCGTGGCCGATTTTCCTGCCCTGCCTGCCACATCGAAGGGCGCTCACCCAGGAAAGGCTCAACCATTTGATACGCCTTTAAGCCCAGCAGCAGAAGGATCGAGCTGGGCGGATGAGGTTCAGGCGGACAAAGCAACAGATTGAGGATGTTGAGAAAGGCTTGAAAAGGAGGCACTGTTGGATTGAAATGCATTGCGTTCGGAGTTCTGATCGCTGGTACCGTTAGCTGTTGGACATTCCCCATTTGTATTGCTTGAGCTTATCCATGAGGTAGATGAAATTTGAATGCAAACAAAGCAGAGGTGTCAATTTTTAAATCAAGGGACCGATGTCATGCAATGTAGAACGTATTCTCATCATGGGAGGGATATACTTCACGTTGCTTTTGACGGAAATGTTCCTCTCAAGGATTGATCGACTCCTTACTAGCTTGGCTAGAAAACGGGCGCAACAATTTGTTAACCACAGAATGACCGACGTATAGTTGCATTGTGGGTGATGGTTTCTTTTCCTCCTTTGCCTATGTTCCAGTCTTTCCTGAGTGGAAGTCTGAAGTACAGATTCCAGTTTGCAATTCCAAATGCCAGAGGGTATTCGCCCTAGGAACGCCACGCTAATATATCAATAAGGTGTACCTTCGCTGTTCACCAGCGGCCTCTCCCCCGAAATCCACCTCCCCTGAAACCCCCTCCGCCCCTGAAGCCTCCCCTTCCGCCATATCCACCCCTATCGCCGTAGTTGTCCTCTCTCGGCGGCCCCCTATCTTCCTCTCTCTGTGGCGGCGCCCGGCCTTTCAACTCTTTCTGCAATCCTTCCCACGTCTTTCTCATTTGCGCATACCCTAAGTGCATCTTCCCGTAGAAATGATCCGCCAACCTCCTGTCATTATCTAATCGGGAAAGATATGCCCCACACACATCGCAGACTTGCAGTTTCTGGTGTCCTGATGGCCCGGAGGTATCGGAAAGAGCCTTGAGCTCTCGCTCCTTTTCCTCCTTGGCGGCTTTGGCGGTGCGGATTTTGTGGTGCTCAACAACGGCGAGCGCGATGGAGGAAGATTCGCCCAAGATGGCTATCTCGAGAAGGCCGGTGTTGATGGAGTTGGTCAACTCTGATATTTGTTTGAGCTGCAGGATATATGTTAGTGTGTATACTGGGGTAAGCAAGAGGTTGGGAAGTGGTACCAAGTCATTCGTTTGTCTGATCTCGTCCGGTGTCTTTTCTAGCCTTCGTTGGGCTGCATCTATCCTCCTATTGCACTCATCGATGTACTTTTGCATATCGCGCATGTAGTCGTACTCAAATCCATATTTACTCTTTTCTGTAGATGCTTCATACTCGGATTTCAAGGGCTCGCTGTGGACTTTCGGGCATGGACCGAGGTCTTGCTTGGTATTTGTGAAAAGATCGTGCGGGCAGGTACCAACAATGTAAGAGCGGCAGACTTTAGGGTCAGTAATGGATAGCTGTGCGTGTCGTGAGGACGCTCCAGCGCCCATGAGCTGCTCTGTAATTAGGTATGTTAGAATGGACTCGATGATATGTAATTGGCCAGTATGCAGGGACTTTCGTCACTCACCGAGCAGTTTCCTCTGTTCCGCTGCCATGATCAGCGAGTATATGACTGAAGCAGGAAGTATTCACCTAGTCTGGTGTTGGGTAAAAGAGCAAATTTTGGCTCAGCCCTGTCAGATTGCTCCGCCAATGTCTCCAACCCAACCCGTTGTGCCGTTCTATTCAATTGCATGTACGGCCAGCGATGCCGGCATGAAATACTCTCTCCTTCGTCTCCCACTGTCTCTACTAATTTGGCCGTTCGTTCATGCGGACTCCGATTACAACGAGCGGCTCAATCTCCAACCACTCACCCCAGCATCTCTCCTCGCATCCTTCAACTTCTGGAGCAACGCTTCCTTACAGTCGTACGAGCAGCAGCACTTTAAATACATTCCGCGATCCCTGGGGCAAATACTACAGCATGCGAATACAAGGGAACTTCATCTGAGGTTCAGCACCGGAAGATGGGACGACGAGAGCTGGGGTTCGCGGCCATGGGGTGGGATGAAAGAAGGGGGTACTGGGGTGGAGCTGTGGGCTTGGGTGGAGGCTGACTCGGAGGCCAGGTAGGGAGGGCCAATATAATGGTATATCTGAAGCTGACTGCGAACAGATCATTTGCCAAATGGGTAACCCTAAACAATGCTCTCTCAGGCTTGTTCTGCGCCTCGCTCAACTTCATCGACTCTACACGAACTACAAGGCCTAAAATGACGTTTGAGCCTGCTAGCGAGCGTTTGAAAATCCCACCAGAGAATACGTACTTGCTGCACGGCTCTCTTCCGCGAGAAGTCGTCTGTACGGAGAACCTGACCCCGTTCCTGAAGCTACTTCCTTGCAAGGGGAAAGCAGGCATAGCAAGCTTGCTAGATGGGCATAAACTTTTCGACGCTTCATGGCAAAGCATGGCTATTGACGTTCGTTCGGTGTGTCCAGAGGATGGGTCAGAGTGCAGTATTGAGGTGGAGCAGACCGTGGATATGGTGTTAGATGTTGAGCGGTCGAAACGGCCTCGAGGTGAGACTAAAATCAATGGTCCTAGATCACAATGCTTAACGTTCTAGATAACCCAATTCCTCGGCCTATCCCCAGCGAGGGCCTTCAATGCGATAAGTCCAAGCCTTATGCCTCGGATGATATCTGCTACCCCACAGACATCTCATCCCGCCAGTCATGGACGCTAGCCGAAATCTTCGGTCGCCCAATTCAAGGCTCCTGCCTTGCGAAGGACTTACAAGGCAACCCTCAAGACTCGGTGATATTCAATATTCCCAATTATCGCGAGGTGTACATCAATTCGGGCATCGAAACCAAGCATGAATCCGGCACGAGCAGAAGCTTTAAACTACCGGAATCTGGTCCTTTTGAAATGGTACTTTCTCATTTAGGACCACAGTCTTTCAACAGCATTTCTCAACCACCCCTTTATGCATCTCGCTCGTTTACTGGCCACGGTCAAGAACGGGGTGGTGTGCAGAGCCTGCTCACCAACCCTTCAACAACCGCATCGATTGATTTCGTCTATTTCGAAACGCTGCCATGGTTCATGAAGCCCTACCTCCACACCCTCACCGCTCGTATGGCTACATCTGCGGTACCCGATGGAAGCATTATCAAAGAAACGTTCTATCGCCCAGCCCTCGATCGCCGGCGTGGCACCCAGCTAGAACTTCTGATGTCCGTACCTGCGAACTCGACTGTCATACTTACATACGACTTTGATAAGGCTATCCTGCGCTACACTGAATATCCTCCAGATGCCAACAGGGGCTTTGATGTTGCACCTGCAGTCATAAGACTCCTGGTGAAGGCCTTAGATTCATCGTCGTCGTTCTCGCAGGAACCCGTATACATACGCACAAGCAGTCTCCTGCTTCCTTTGCCAACGCCTGATTTCAGTATGCCATACAACGTCATTATTCTAACCAGCACGGTGATGGCATTGGCTTTTGGGATGATATTCAACTTGCTTGTAAGAAGATTCGTCGGCGCTGATGAGGTCGAAGGATATGATTTCAGTGCTGTCAAAGCAAGGATCAGGAGAAGAGCGATAGTGTTGAAGGGAAGGTTCATAGGGAACGGGAGGGAGAAAAAGTTGCAATAATGAGATAGATATGATAAATAGGAGGACCTATTATGATACTCCTAGAATCGATGTGGAAGTGCATTTTGATACTAAATTCAAGATACCGAAAGGAACTTGACTAATGGAACTATTTACATTGGGAAGTAAGCTTCGCTCCAACCGCCTGACATCAAAGCTTTGATCACAGCTCCTGCCAAAAGAATAAGCCTGCGGAAACGTACGTTCTTCAAGCTTGTTGTGCCCAGCAGGGGAAAGTTGTTACAACCTCCATGCAAGTAAAACTTTGCGTACCTCTGTAAGAAGATACGCGGAATGAACATTTGGCGCTTTCCTCCAGCTTCGCTAGCGTGCCTGAACTTCCGCAGAAGCCAGCTACTGAGTGCTCCCCCAACATCGAAATCTTGATACTATCAAGACCATCCGAAAGCAACATTCATTCCCCTGATCCACCGCATCCGCATCGCAGCACCGCCTATGAACACCAGATGCCAATCGACCCAAAATTCTGGATCACGCATTACGTGTGACAAGCGCACTCGCTACCTTTTCGCACCCCTTCCGTTCCGATTATGCCGTATCTTTCAATCTTATGAGAGATCAGGACGGATACTGCACTCCATTCTGGCCCTCGGCTGATTGCTGACGCTTGACGCTTAGCATCCCTTTCAGCAGGGTATAGTTCTGCTGGCTTGCGGGCACGTTGTTGAACCAATCGGCAATGGATACGAATTCCTGGACAGTAGTATTGGGACTCTCCGCTAGAAGTTCGCTGATTACAGGAGCGTTGATGAGATCCCCTAGAACCTGGCGTGCTGCGTCCATGCCTGTGGTTCCTTGGTTGGCAGATTGGTGTTGTTGATTTGGGTGAGGTGGCATGTAAGCATGCTGGGTTTGACTGGGGCTGTTGGCGTAGGGTGGAAGGTGCTGGTTGGGCGGTGGGAATGGTATGGCTGGAGTGGGCGTGTTCTGAAAGCCACCATGTTGGCCTACGGGATGTGGACCATGGTTGCCTCCGATCGGGCTAGCCACAGAGGCAGCGTCGAGATGGCGCGGAGTCTGCGCCGTAGAAGGCGAGTTGTTGGCTTTGACGACGAAAGTGAGTAAGAGCATGCGCTCAGGGGTCGGATCTTCGATGGTACAGTACTCGAGTAACTCGATGAAGTCGGGTTTCTTGCTAATGCCTGCCTCGAGAGGCACAACGTATGTGTCTTTGACTGCTGCAACAGTGCTCTTTCCAATCACCCCATACCGCTTGCGCTCCGTGAAGTAGTGGAAGAGTTTGTCGAATTGTGCAATGTTTTCGGTTTCCTCGGTGGGAGTCACGGATACCACCACAACGTCGGTGGTATTGCTCCAGCGAAGACCACACAGGTACTCACTGGCGCGGTCGATGTCGATGCGGCCCTCAATAGTTAAGGAGGACGGAATGAGAGTATGCCATGGCAGATGAGAGCTGAGGTCGGCGCCCGCGACGTATTTTGCGCTCCCGCTGAAGTTGGCAATTCCAGCCATGGCCATTTTTCCATGCCATACAGCAGAGCCTGGTTCGGCGGTGAAGTCGACCGGCGAGTACGGTTCATCATCTTCAGCTTCCTCATCTTTCAAAAGCTGGTCAATCTCGGCATCGGCCTGCACACCTGACCCTGGCGTTTGTTGGATGGGTGTAACCACCGACTCGGAAGGCCTTGATGTTTGGCGTGCGCCCGGTTCCGGACCCTTGACGCCTTGCCAGACCTCCTGTATGTTGAAGTTGTTGTTCGACGGCTTTTTGTCTAGGGCAGGAGAGGGTTGAGGGGGAGCACTCGTGTCCACTTTCAAAGGCATGTCATTAGTGGGAGATCCTGGGCCATAGGTCTCGGGTAGCTCCACAGCAGCAGGGCTTTGCGGAGTCGGAGCCTCAGGACTTCCTTGGTTGACTGACGTGTCGATCTGGGACGCTCTCTTCCTGATTGCCGGCGCCGTAAAGGCAGAGTCAGCCACATCACCCATGTAAGTATCATTCTCGATAAGCTCTTCTCCTTTGTGCGTCCTCCTCATTCTTGGCCCCTCCTCTTGGATGAGCGTGTGTTGCTTCTCCGCCTCTTTTATCATCTCCGCCTTCTTCTCTTGTAACTCTTTGCTGGCCATGTCATCCCGAGACATCTTGGAGAGGTCGTTGGGGGACAGGGAACCATTCAGCAGGCGGTCTCGAAGCTCAGCATTTGCCTTGACGTTGTGCGAAATGGCTCGAAACTTGTCGCTATACTGATCACTAGGCTTTCCAGAATGGCCCCAGAAATTCAGGTACATAGCGTACTCTACAGCAAGCCCTAGTCTAAGACCAAATGCATCGGCCTTCTGGCCAGGCGGCAGGCTGAAAGCATGCTGCTTCTCGGCTTGCTTCGTTTGGTCCACAAACATTTTGACCAAAGCTGTAGCGACCTTTTTACGATCGTCGCTCTGCAGATCCGAGATATTTTCCACGAGCTCTGTCTGAAGTACCATCCCTGTTGATCCACGCTTGTTTGACGCTGGGGCGCCGGACTTGCGACGTGAAGGCGGAGGCAGCGAAGGCTTCTCAGCGGTCGGAGTCGATATCTTGCGTAATTTGGGGGCAGGTTCCTAGCGGCAGATTAGCACAACGAAACCGTATAGAATTAAATCTGTCCATACCGCTTGACTCGGGCTCTTTGGCCTTGGTTCGATCTCCTCCGGTAACTTCCTCTTGTTGCTTTCTGGTTCTGGGGGTGGTGACTGTACAATCTGGGACGGCTCCTCAACTTGCGTTGTATCTGGTTCAGTGTCCATGACTCCATTCTCTTGGACGTCTTCCTTCCGAACTTCACTCTGCCGGGACTTTCTGCCTCCCTTTCTGCCTTTCTTCTTTCGGCCCTTCTTCTCCTGCTCTTCCTGCTCTCGCTGCTTTGCTCGCTCCTCCCATGGCTTCTCCCCATTTTCAATCTTCCGAAGAAGCTCTACGTGGTCCTGTGGACGGCACTGCTCACAGTAGTACTTGTCAGGCAGCTCATCGTCATCCTCCGACATCTCCATACACTCGTTGTGTTGCCAGGCTTCGCATTCCTCGCAGCAAATCATCTTTCGCTCATCATCTTCGTCTTCTACAACATAGCCACAGACGCAGCGAATGATAGCATTTTCTTCTTCTTCCGGCTCTGGCTCATTCTTTTTTGCCTTGTTTCCTTTGCCGCCACGTTTTGGAGGCAGGGTGGCTACACTTTCGCCTTCTTCAATAGCTCTACTATGTTGGCCCTTCGTAGCTCTCCCAGACCGACGTGTAGAATCTGTACGACGCAAATGTTAACCAAGAACGCCTCGAAAACGGGAAGAACGGGGTCATCGACAGCTCGTGCCCACTATCATTGCATGCTTACCTGCCATTTTGTTTGTACACTGGACGATCTACTGCAGCTTTGAGGAGGAATGGCTTATGTGGTCCACACACAGGCGCGGATCTCACTGCTAGTTTCTAGAGTGATTCAAGATTCGCGATACAGATATGAAATACAACGCAAGATGCGCCGGACGAAGTTTCCACCTAGTTCTGCACAATTCAGCAATCGCGCTTTCGGTGCCTCCTCCTACCCCGCCTGCGCTTGGGCGATTGACCGATTCCGAGCTGTTGAGTGTGATCGTTAGGTGACTCCTCAAGTAGAGCTAGGGCGGGACACTGTATGGCGCATTAAGCCAGGGACGACATGTGGTGTGCCTATTCTGGCCTATATGCGAAAGATGTCTTTTTATGGCGTTGTTATGTTGGGTTCAAGAGGGTAGTTGGTGGTATCTCGTGTGTGGAGAGAACTCAAAGTGGAGGTTGGAAGATCATCGTCCTTGACTAAGCCCTACTGTTCTAGCCGTTGAAGTCTTGGCTGTCCTATCCGTAACAGACGACAGATGACCGAGGTACCCGCCTGACGTGCTTCCTTGTTCCCTACCTGATTCAACGAACTGATTGCCTTCAGTAGCTTCCATTTTGCAGAACTTCTCAGTAGAAGTGCAGACACAGTCAAGCGATCTAGCTTCACGTAGGCGTCACACCCCATTGCGAGAAGTACACACGGAGTGAACGAGGGGCAGGAAGAGCGCGGAAGCCCAAGGTCCTATTGCACAATCCCGTGGAGACCCTCACAGACTGTTGGAACTCCCGACTACCATCATTTTCTGCTGAGTGCTGGTAGAAGCATTGTAATTTGCTCTCAGGGCTGGGAGAACAGTCTACACCATGAGTAGCCCAAAGAGGAGGATCGAGACGGATGTGAGTTGGACATTGTGACAAGGCGTGTTCGGAGGGTCTTGCTTAGCCTGACTGACTGCTTCCCTGTCCGGTCTAGGTTATGAAGTGAGTCAGTGACCTCTTTTATGCTCGAGATTCATGCTAACATTTATTCTAGGATGTATGCGTTCCCATTCTCCACACATATTAGCCCGAGAGTCCGTCACGATCCTAATCGGACGGCCATGCATACAATGGCGGGAGCTCATTGCGTACAACAGGATGATGAGCGACTATGAGGTGACACTGGTCAACGACAACAGTAAGCAACTAAGCCAGCCCATCTCGATTAATTTAGAGTCCCCCATATTGATAACGATTCAGTGTATGTTAAAACCAACCCGGATTCTATCTAATTGAAGTCTATCGAGATCTCGCTTACGATATATATCTCAAAGGCAGGAATTTTACGTTCGGTTCAAGGGGCCTGATGAGAGTATGCCAGGCAACGTTGGGGTCCTCATACAATTGTTGGCTCATATTGTCTTTAGCAGCATTCAAAGGCGGTCTTTGGAAGGTCCATGTGGAATTGCCGGATAATTATCCCTACAAGAGTCCCAGCATTGGCTTTGTCAATCGCATCTTCCACCCAAATATCGACGAGATGTATGATGAGCCTTTGTCCTGGGATCAACATCATCGCTAATTGTTACAGTTCGGGGTCAGTCTGTCTTGATGTCATCAATCAAACATGGTCGCCAATGTTCGACATGATCAACATCTTCGAAGTCTTCCTACCTCAGCTCTTACGTTATCCGAACCCTACAGATCCCCTGAACGGAGAAGCGGCGGCCCTTTTGTTGCGAGATCCAAAGAATTACGAGGTGAAAGTCAAGGGTATGTTGCTTTGCTACACTGAAAGCAGTGGACAGACTTATGATGCGAGACAGAGTACGTTTCTAGATATGCCACTAGAGATGCCGCGGATGAAGCTGGTGCGGACGAGGATTCAGAAAGCGAGATGAGCTCTGTAGGCGGCTACGATTCTGGGGATGAAGAGCCTGCCGGACAGATGGAGGTGTGAGCTACTAGCTGGCTCGATCATATATATGGGTTTCCAATTTGTTGGTTGGCATTGAATATCAAGGTTAGGATTTGTGGGTCGTGGCTCGGAGTTCAGGATTCAATGACACGAAAGCACGGCACTTGACATTCGAAGGAAGCATCCGTGTAAGCAATGATGCACCAAATCAATAGCATGAACAGCGGCTCAGTAACTTCTCTGGGAAAACCGTTGCCTGCAATAAAAGGCCGGCTTCGCCGAACTTCGTCTCGACCGCCTTGCGTAGGTTTTCGAAACAATAACGTATTTTTGTTCTATCCATCCTCCATCTGTTCCAGCGGATCACCACACAAATACTGTTCTTTCTGTGGCGTTTCTGAGAGGTTCTTCGTTGCCAGCTGATAATTGTCTACACGACTACTAAGACGAGATCGTGCCCAGATTTGCATACCAATTATAACTCGGGCCACACTTTGGCACATCATATCGTCAAGTGGAATAAAGAATAACGGACAGGAACCGGTCGATAGCCTCTTGGCCCCCTGACCGACCTGCCCAGATAGTGGTTCCCATGCACGATTCTGATTCAGGTTGGTGGGTCCGATGTCATGTAAGAATTATCTTCGCAAGGCATTGCAAAAGGATGCACGCCGTAGTAACATGTTGCTAGGCATTTCTAAAAGCAACAGCGTAGACCGTTGGTAAAGTTTCGATAAAGCATCAGCGGAGTAGGTATTGATGGTAAACTATTAGTATAATACCGATGGTGTGCTCATAGATCATGCATTCGGAACTCAACCCATTTTCTACCAATTTCCATCAAGAGATATCATTAAAATACTATTCTGGAATTACCTAAAACCTGTTCAGGAGTTACTCAACAGGTACTAGATACTACTCCGTCGGTTCGTCAGAAGTGGACGTATAGCACCTGGCACTTTTCGACAGCAGACGTTCGTTCGAACGGTAGATGAACACTCAACGGATATTCGTTTTCAAGAAGGATGCTCAGTCTTGATGCGTCGAGGGTTGCTCGGCTTCTCGCATTCTTCCTTGGATTGATCATAACACCACAGCCCTTCTTCGCTCATCGTCTCCCAGTCATTTGGGTCCAAATCCTCTTCGGCTACTTTCTCGTGGACCTATCCCATTAGTCCCTCAGTCTCTTTCCCGGGCGGTATTCTGAGTACCTCGATAGCATTCGATAGACTAACTGCTCTCTGTGGAGTGATCGGTCATGACCTTGACCGTTGCAAAAAGGTAAAGGCAATCAGTGGAGAACTCGCATCTTTTCGAAAAAAATGTCGGATACTTGGAATCTACGTCTGACGCTCTGCCCTGGCGTGAATGCAGAGTATAACCAGTCTGGGTCGTTCGGTTTCGTTGGATTGAGCCTGAGAGAGGCCAGTATCGGCCATGTCGGCCAGGCACGGTACATTCTGATAGACACAGTATCTGAAGCGTGCGTGTGTCGCTTAAAGCGTACTTTATTATTGCCGTAGTCCTTGCTTACTTGCACTATGGCGCGACCTGGTCATCAGCATCAACTCGTGAGGCCAGCTACCAACGTCTCAACCGTTGACAATCCTTGCACTCAACCCTCATACTTTAAATCTTCTCGTGTAAGCAAGGATTGGTAGACAACCAGACAACGACCACCGGAGGTGCTCGTTGCAGTCACTATTATTTACAATATGAATTGAGATTCGCATGGGGACCAGTGAAGACTGGTGAGTGAGTCTACTGAACTTACTCCGTACACAGAGAGTTGAAATTCACGTGACGGCTCGCGTGCTTTCCTGCTAGCGTGTCATCTGCTAGTACTAAGCGACCGTTGCTCCGGAGCACGGGCCAATGTTTAGTTCAACTGCCTATCGATATACAACCACCCTAACGAAAGTAAAAGCTCAAGATAGATTCACTGTGAGTACTCTCCCATATGCCGCTGGTTGCTGACTGACCTGGACGCCCAGACATCAACAGCCGCAGCGGCAGCGCCTGCCTGTGAGAAGGGGCCCTAATCTCAAACCAGCAAGAAATACTTTGGGCTCAACGCAGCTCCCACTTTTCGCTTTTGACCCTTTAATACCCAAACGGAAACCCCATTCTGGAGTCCATCGTGTACCAAGGCCGACGGAAAGCGAAGGAGAAGTCTGCACTGCCGTTCATCTGCCAACACATGTTGATGTTGGACATATATCTGAAATAGATCTCGGAAACTCTAGCTCGCTCTTCTCCGACACAAGTCCTACAGTTCCGCCTCCACAGCGGGTTACTAAGCAAACTTCGCAATCTGGACAAATTAGAGCTACCATCAAGGAACCTTTCCCATTTGACTCGCCCCCGCCTTTGGAGATGGTTGTCGAACAAGAGCCACCAAGGGCTACCCCTCAAAGGCCACCTCAGCCGGGCTTTCAAGGCGCCAGACAGCCAAAATTTGGCGAGCCAAGTCCTCTCCACAACAGGCTGCAGCCCAACAATGTGTTCAACGTCCCAAAGCCCAACCAGCCACGACCAGAACACCATAGACCAGCATTCAGTGCCGAGGAGTCGCACCCCCAAAGGCCCACGGCTATCGGACACAAAGTTGTAGATCCATTCCAACCTCACCAGCCGATACAACCGCGCCATGACCACGACGTCGTGGAGATTCCGCGGCCCGCTAATGCCCCTGCTTGGGATATATATTCTCGCCCTGCGCCGACATTCTCGACAGGCGGGTTTGCTTCAGTCAATGCTTATCAAAAGCCTTTCATCGATCTCACGAAGCCTCATCCCCAAGACTCCCACGATTCAGATGCCGCTCTCTTTGGTGACCGCTTTGGCGCTGTAGACCCGTACATGTACGTCGATGCTGGACAGGCTACCGAGAATATCAAAGCACTCTTAGAAGGCGCTTTCGAAGACGAGGAGGATAAGCCACGTACGAGAGGCCGAAAGAAGAAGGTTGAGGCGGCTGTGGTAGGCTTGACTGATAAGCTGCAAGGTCTTGGTGTCAAGTCAGATGAGAGTAAAGAGAATCACAACCACCACGAAGAGTTGGGGGAGGAAGACGAGGTGGAAGATGACGGTACAGTGGAAGGCTTGAAGGTAAAGCTGTTACCACATCAAGTGGACGGCGTCGCCTGGATGAGGAATAAAGAAGTCACAACTAAGAAGAAGAATGGCATATTGCCGAAAGGAGGGATCTTGGCCGATGACATGGGCCTTGGAAAGACCATCCAATCCATCGCACTTCTCCTGACCAACCCGCGGCCCCCAAACTCAGCCACTACATCTGTGACCGACAAGAAGGCAATACCGGCGACTGTCGGAAAGAACACGCTTGTAGTTGCGCCCCTGGCCCTTATCAAGCAATGGGAAGCAGAGATCAAGAATCGAGTGTCAGATAGCCACAAATTGCGGGTTTGCGTACACCATGGACCTCAGCGAACCAAACGCTTTGAAGACTTGAAAAAGTACGATGTTGTCATTACCACATATCAGATCCTTGTGTCAGAGCATGGCAGCTCCTCAGAGCGAGAGGATGGACCTCAAGCAGGCTGTTTTGGGATCCATTGGTACCGTACCATTCTTGACGAAGCACATACCATCAAGAATCGCAATGCCAAGGCTACGAAAGCATGCTACGCTCTTCGAGCTGAGTATAGATGGTGCTTGACAGGCACACCCATGCAAAACAATCTGGATGAGCTACAGAGTCTTATCAAATTTCTGAGGATTAAGCCCTACAATGACCTTACGATATGGAAAGATCAGATCACAAGGCCGCTGAGCCAAGGAAAAGGAGGCGTAGCAATCAAGAGGTTACAATTCTACCTCAAAGCATTCATGAAGCGACGTACGAAAGATGTACTTAAGCAGAAAGGAGCACTCAACCCTGGAGGAAAGCCTAGTAAGGATGGCCAAAGCAATGGCTTCAAAATCACTGCACGAAATATCGAGAGTGTCGAAGTTGATTTCAGCCCTGAGGAGAGGAGATTCTATGATCGTTTGGAGCAGCGCACTGATAGGAGTTTAGAGCAGATGATGGGCGGCGAGAAGATGAATTACGCCAGCGCTCTGGTGCTTCTGCTTCGTCTTAGGCAAGCCTGCAATCATCCACAGCTCGTCGGAGGTAGCATGGCTAAGGATCGAGATGCGCTCACCACTGGCCGCGCTGTGGGCACTCAAAGTCCCCGCAAATCGAAGCCTGCGGATAACGACATGGACGAAATGGCAGATCTTCTTGGTAACATGAGTATGCAGACGAAGCAATGTGACGTCTGCCAGATTGAGCTGAACAAAGCTGAGGTCTCAGCTGGCTCCATAAGATGTGCTGAATGCGACGAAGATCTAGCAGCCCAAAAGCTTGGTAAAGAAAAGAGCAGACGCAAGAAGCACACAAAGCATCATTCATCGGCCAAGATAAAGTCAGAGAAGTCGCAGACTCGAGCGCCAAAGAAGCGGAACGTCATCCTCGACGATTCGGATGAGGACGAGGACGCCGGTTGGATCGTTCCTGAGCATCAGCGCCTTAGTCTAGGCCTGGGCAAGGCCGGCGGTACTGACGATGAGAACGTTGAAGGAGGTGGCGAATCTCTTGCATCTGACGATACGAACAGCGAAGACGAGTCCGAGATCCAAGTGTTGGGATCGCGACAACCGAAGGTGATCAGCCTAGATACAGAGGATGAAGAAGATAACAAGTGTTATGGTTCAGAAGGTACAGAAGACAGAGATGGAGAAGACGATGAGGTCTCATCTACCGACTCCGAATCGTCTTTAGCATCAATTACAACTTCAGCCAAAATCCAACATCTCCTAAAGATCCTTAACCGCGAATCGTCGAACCACAAATTCATTGTCTTCTCGCAGTTCACCTCCATGCTTGACTTGATCGAGCCATTCCTGGAACGAGATGGGCTGGTCTTTACTCGCTACGACGGCAGCATGCGCAATGATCTACGTGAAGCTAATCTGGAGCGTCTACGCAACAACAGCAAGACGCGTATACTGTTGTGCAGTCTTAAGTGTGGATCACTAGGACTCAACCTCACAGCTGCATCCAGGGTGGTCATCCTGGAGCCATTCTGGAATCCATTCGTAGAAGAGCAAGCCATCGACCGTGTGCATCGCCTCAATCAGACTTTGGATGTGACGGTTTACAAGCTTACCGTCGCCGGTACAGTCGAGGCTCGAATCCTGGAGTTGCAGGAAAAGAAGCGCGCGTTGGCCAATGCAGCAATTGAGGGTAAAGCTGTCGGCAAGCTGAGCATGAAAGACATTTTGAATCTGTTCAAACGGGACGCAGAGCACGACGGACGGCATGACGTCGATCCCACTCTAGGTGCAAAGACGAAGGTGCTGACTACTGATGGTATGAGATCTGGGAGTGGCAACATTGGGTCGAATGAAGGAGAGCAGAGCAGGAGAGTCTCGCCGCCGGTTTTCGGAAAGCCCAGGCAGGAGGACAGTGTTTATGGGAGGAGGTGGTAATTTCAGACACATTGAGGTTTTTCCTACCAGGCCCACCAGATCTACCATCTAGACCGAATCAGTTCAACAGGATTGAATTTGACCAAAACTCCATATGAAGTCTTTGTAACAGGCTCATGGTCTATCATAACTATGCATGTTCTAAAACCTGATCGCTGTGCGTTAGTCGCCCAGGCAACGAGCCTCGGCTCAATATTGATATTGCAAAGCGTCCACTGCCAAGACAATGCATTGCACACATGCCTGTCACTAGAACAATGCCATTCCATTCACAATAGCGTACGGGAAGTGCATTTATTCATTAACGGGCTCAAAGCCATCTAATGGCTCCCGATGACCGCCGCAAACACCGCCCTTCCCCCACCCATCCTCCGAGAGCCCGCACCCGCCATACCGCCGAAAGAGAGGAGCGCAAAGAACACGGCACACCTGAAAAGTCCAGAACCCGTAAGCCTAGAGACCAAAGCCCCGAGCGACCACACAGGCGGCGGAACCAAAGCCCTGAGCGAGCGCCAAAACAGGAACGGACGCCGCAGAAGAGGAGGAATCCAGAGCACAGGGAAAGGAAGGCCAGCCCAGAACGGAAAGAGAGGGAGAAGATAGTCGTCGAGTATGAAGACTCTGATCATCAAAGTGTTGAGCCATCACCACCAAAACCGCCACCCTCGCAAAAGCGGGCCTCGCAGCAGCGGACCAGAAGTCCACAGAGAAGAAGCAAAACAGTGGTCGAAGAGAAGCATGAGAGTTATGACTCTCACTCTACGGTCGGCAGTACCGCGCCGCTTTCTCTAGATGCATTGGCGAGATTGGATGCGCTGAACGAGAAGAGTGGAGGCAGGGTTAAAGAGAGGGAGAAGAAGGAGAAGCAATATAGTGTGAAACGGAGCGCGAAAGAGAAGGTGGTGACGGGGCGTGTGGCGAAAGAGAAGGTCAAGCATAGGCGGAAGTCCGACGGGAAGTACAGAGATGAAAGGAGGAGGGTTAGTGGGCCGCTGCTTGAAGAAGGGTGCGGTGGGAAGGGCAGGAGAGGGGGTTATCTAGATGTGGATGAGAAGAGTGGAAAGAGAAGGTATGGTGGGTTTGGCGGAAAGAAGACCTGGATTGCACTTGGACTGCTGGCACTGGTCATCGTTATCGTGGTTGTCGCCATTGTGGTGAGCAAAAAGAAGTCCAACAACAGCGGGGGCAGTGGTGGTGCGAAGTCGAGTGGAGGCGATCCGAGTAATAAAGAATTAAACGGCATCAGTGAAACTGATATTCCCACTCCGGCAAAAAACACGATTCTGGATCCTTTTACGTGGTATGATACAACAGATTTCAATGTTACGTATACGAACACCACATTTGGGGGCCTACCAATCATGGGATTGAATTCGACATGGAACGATACAGTGCAAGCGAACAAATTCGTCCCTGCGCTGGACCAAGCATGGGCGTACGGGCAGATGCCTATTCGAGGCGTCAATGTTGGCGGATGGCTTTCAATCGAGCCATTCATTACGCCGAGCCTTTTCAACACGTACAAGTCGAACCAGGGGATCGTGGACGAGTGGACCCTTTCGAAGCAGTTGGGTCCGAGTCAAGCAGCGCAAGTAATCGAAAAGCACTATTCGCAGTTCATTGCGGAGTCTGATTTTGCGGCCATACAAGCCGCCGGCTTCGACCATGTGAGAATACCGTACTCGTACTGGGCCATAACAACATACCCTGGAGACCCTTATGTGCCGAAGATTAGTTGGCGTTATCTCCTCAGGGGGATCGAGTATGCAAGAAAGTACGGACTCAGAGTTGATCTGGATTTGCATGCCCTGCCGGGTAGCCAGAATGGTTGGAATCATAGTGGGAAGCAGGGACCGATTGGATGGTTGAATGGGACTGATGGAGCATTGAATGCGCAGCGTTCTCTTGACTTGCACACTCAACTTTCGACCTTTTTCGCACAGCCAAGGTATAAGAACGTAATCACCATTTATGGCCTTGTCAACGAGCCGAAAATGACGGAGCTGACGATATCTGCTGTTGTGGACTGGACGACAAGCGCAACGGAGATTGTTAGAAAGAGCGGCATGAACCAGACGGTGGCTCTTGGAGACGGCTTCCTCGGCCTGACGAAATGGCAAGGGCAGCTGCAGGGTGTTGAGGGGTTGGTGTTGGATGCGCATGAGTATGTGATTTTTGACGCAGCATTGATCGCTTTCAATCACACTGCAAAGGTCAACTATGCTTGCACAGGGTGGACTGGCCAGATGAAACAGAGTCTGGACAAGACAACTGGGTAAGTCCAAACTCTTCTCTGAGATCTTGCTCAGTCATCAATGTCAACAACTTACGTTTCCAAAGCTTCGGTCCCACCCTCTGCGGCGAATGGTCACAAGCAGACACAGACTGCACCACCTATCTCAACGACGTCGGCGCCGGCACTCGATGGGAAGGCACACTCCACAGCACCGACCGCTCTCCCTCAGTCCTCACACCTTCCTGCCCCGCCAAATCCTCAGCCTGCTCCTGCAGCGACGCTAACGCTGACCCGTCCTCCTACAGCGACGCTTACAAAACGTGGCTCATGACGAATGCCGAGGCCCAAATGAGTTCCTACGAGACTGCGTGGGGATGGTTCTACTGGACGTGGAAGACGGAGAGCGCGACGCAGTGGGATTGGAAGGCTGGTATGGCGGCGGGGATTCTGCCGAAGAAGGTGTGGGATCGAAGCTTCAACTGTACGGGCAATGTGCCGAGCTTTAATGGCTTGAGTGAGAATTATTGAGGATATGGCGAGGCGTCGGTGGCAGTCTATCTGCATTGTAAGGCGCTTGGTGAGATATACAGTCGCACATACCCCTTTTTGCATTATGCTTGGATAAAAATGCGGCTTGATGTGCATTTGTTGGCGTCGTTTCATGTCAATTCGTACTTCTTGGGTCTCGAAGCCAAGATCTTTGGAATATAAGGTAGCCAGGGATTGAAGGCGTGTCTGATGCTCTCGTCACAGTGATCGTGACAGAGAATTAAAATGTCCTCCAGATCCAAGAGAAAGACCTCAGGTGAACTACCGTGGCGGGCTTTCCATGCCAGTATAATCAATATACTAGCCAGTCCCAAGCACATGAACGGATCAATTGCCGCATCGATCTAGACATGATTACAGACGACATGCGTATCACCTCCTACTACTTTACATCTCTATACGGTGGTTCAAAAGTCCTTAAAAACCTATCCTCAAAGGGTATAATTGAGTTCATGTGAAGAATGCTGATTGTTGTAGAAGATAGATTCAAACATCTTGAGCTCAAGGTTGGAATCGTCTGTGCCCAGTCACGAGGTCGGTCATCCACTCTCGTGAAGGGAGTACTGTGGCTCTGGCAATGATTTGCTGTTCGCCTCTTTCTCCAACGGTGTCAGCTATGAGATTTCCTTCTCCGCGATCGTATGTACGACCAGAAATATCCACTTCAGCGGCCTGAACAAGATAGGCAGAACGAAGATGAAGTTCGATGTTGGGGAGGGGAGGGTGAAGTGCGGGTTTGGGAAGGCTTGACTTACTTACTCTGCGATGGTGATCAATGGTGCTATCTAGTGCATTTCTACAGGAATAGAAAAGAAATTTTTGTGATATTTCATGATTTTTGAATGTAATAGGCTAAGATTTTCGAACGAGAAAATTTCCATGATATTGCTAGACCAAATAGAAATCCCCAGCAGATCAAAGCATGGCTTGCCTCGGCTGTCCCCTATGCCACTCGATGGCTGCTAGTGCCGGCGTAACCATCGCTTGCGGAGCTTACGCGGCCAGCTCTCTCTTATCGCCTGGCAGAAGTGGAAATTGGCCGGGCAATGTACAGCTCGCCCACATGGGCTCCATATCCAAAATTTGACTCGGCGGCACAATGTGCGGCATGTACGGCCTTGTTGGGTTCGTCTCCTGGTTGTTGAAAGAGCTGTCTGCTGAAGCAATAGGGGGAGGTGGGCAAGGTCAGTGGGCGAAGTTGAAGACTTTAGAGGGGCGTGCTGTGCTGGCGATGGTGGAGAGTTCGGTGGGCATTATGGAGCAGATGGCGGACCGGTAGATGGGGCTGATGCGTGTGTGCGAATCTCCTGCTGTGAGCGAGCTGATTACGACGTAGACGCTAGAAGACACAGGGTGGGCAATTTCGGTTGGGGCTGGTGGAGCGCCGGTGCCGGGAAATGGTCGTTTGGGTCGCGGTGGAAAATAGTCAATGTATGCGCTATCTCCGGTTGTGCTCTGAGTAGAAGCCATGAGGAAGTATGAGCATAATAGCAATGCAACAAGTCTCCTGAGTGGCTGCCCCAGTACAGCAAATGAATATCTTTTATGCACATATTTCCAAAAGCCCCGATAAAGGTAGAAAAGCTTGTACGAAGCTCTAAAAGAATGTAGGTTGACGCTATCTGGTGAGAAAGAACAATAGAACGCAGCAGTCCAGAAGGGAAGCAGGGTCGTGATTTCGTCAAAAGCCAGGCAAACAAGGATAACAGAGAAAGCGCTTGATGTGTAGTTTGCATAGCACCTTACGACAGACTGTTCAAGCTGCCGTAACGACAGGTGGTATCATGTCGTCAGGGTATCATGTCGTCAGGAAGCTCCATAACAAGGATTTGGTTGCATCTGCCAAATAATCGCTTGGTGTTTGTGACCCAACCAAGTTTGCTGAGGTTGATCGTTGCAAGCAAGCGAGAGTCGTAGAAGGGTTCACCTAGAACGGGCGCAAACCTAAAACGGGCGCATTTTTTTTATACTTATATTTGACTCTCTATTTAACTAATTAAGTAGCCTACGACTATAATAGATATCATTACTATAAAATAGAACGTCGGAAGCGTGAGATAATAATATTCTACTTATTATAATATAGAAGTTATTTGGCTCTAGTACTAGCGCCCTATAGGGCTGCGCCCGTTCTAGGTTTGCGCTCGTTCTAGGTTTGCGCCCGTTCTAGGTGAACCCTTCTAATAGAGATTGACGCGACTGCCAAATTTCGGAGCGGTGTGCAGATCGGCTTCGTGGTCTGCAAAGTGGTCAGCTCATCGGGTGTCAAATAACAACTTGATGTGAATATATACCTTTGAGTCTTTTGGCCTTTTAAGTGGTAATGGTCTGGTTGCGAAGGTCGAACACGATCACGTGACCGCTGTTCTTCCTTTGTAACTGTTCGTTTTCCGACATCGATAGATGATCTTCAGCAGATGAACGTCACCGCTCTGTATACTTGAAGTGGGGATTCGCTCGCAAGATTGGACTGCAGCTGAATTTTCTGAGGGTCTGAGAGTAGAAGACAATGACCGGCGGACTCCTAAGCTATATAGTGCTTGAATCTGCACCACCTGAGCGTATCAGGAGGCGCCCGAGGGTGCGGCTGCGATTGGTCCTCAGGGACATCTGGGTCCAATTGGTGGAGGCTGAGCAAGGCAACTCCAGCATCCTGACTCGTGTGAAACCGAGTACATACATCACGCGGTAACTTCCTGACCAATCAATAAGCACCGAGTTATAATTACCACTGTACCACGTCTTTGACAGGAAACTCCGGACACTAGGCCAGATAAAGAACCGTACCTAGATTTATATGCATTTCTCTGTCCAAATCTTGTAAGTTGACATTGACCGACACCTCTTATTAATAAATTGCTGTGATATATGCTGTTCCTACCTCTCTACTCGCAGGTTATACGTGGTCTCATCGTCCCAATGTGGTAGGAGAAATGCATATGAAATTTGGTGGGGTTCTCTATCTGGCCTAGTGTTCGGATTTCACTGTCAACGACGTGGTACAGTAATAATCATTTCGCTGCGAAATGGGCCACTGATTCTCAGAGGACGCATGAAAAAAAGGCCACAGCTAGGGATGATCTTGAGGACATGGATAGATTTCACTACTATCGATTGAATGTGGAAGAGGGCCTGGGTCAGATGAAGCTGGACGAATGGTGTGCTCGACACCCTATGAGAAAGAACATTGCAGTCTACATCGGCAAGCTGAGCTCTCGAAAAGCAAGGAACGGTTTCAGCAACGTGACCCCTTCTGCAGCTCCCTTCGAGAAGATTGATAAACATACCAGCAATTAGCCACAGGCTCGGAATGGGAATGCCATTTCTAGAGAGCGAGCCCCAAAGAATGACGCTGATCCGCATGAGCAAGCCCAATATGGACCAGAGGATAAGTTCCATTTCGCTCTAAGGCTTCTTCAGTAAATGGAGATAACGAAAGGGGGTTGAACAGCCACAAAGACGACGGGGCTAAATCCGTCTCGGGAGTCATACCAGAGTGTTTTCAGTCTCGCAACAAGACCATAGAGAAAATTAGGGAGCATACCGGGGTTTATTTGGAACAAGAGCACTTAAAGAAATGGGTCGAGGAATGTGCTAAGATTCTTGTGGATGGTCGAAGAGATAGGGTGAACAGCGATCCGCAACGATGGGAGAGAACCTGCTTTGGCTCTCAGTACCAGTGCAAGATGAGAGGTTGCCCACGAGGAGAGAAGAAGTACCCCCAGCGGAAGGACATGCGAAAGCATTTGGACGATAACGACGAACTCGGGAATATGCTGGATACTTGCAAGACGGTAGTGCGTTGAGTAGTACATTGCCGCCGACACTGCGACATCACACAGCGACATAACCACCCTGTTGCACCTATTAAGGCCGTTGTATATGTGTATTCACAATTATAGAGGGTTGGATGCGCTATTCATTGGTAAGTCATCCCTTGTCAAAAAAGATCCCAAGTGAAAACCTCTGAGGGCGAAAGCGTTGTATTAAGACAGCCATTCTGACAGATCTGCAGAAGTGGTCGCCATCATGTTCACGATCTCGTCGACTTGTGTTTTCAACCGTATACCCATCTGTCTTCAGAGTCGCTACCAACAGCAGCACAAAGACTGAAAGCTGGCTAGTTGAAACAAAGTATGGAGCTTTATTCTGGTACTTGCTATATGAGTCGAGAGCGAGTGATGCGGAGTACACCTTCATAGCAAGAGCAGTAATAATCAAATGATTAGTACCATACACGTAGTCATCTACCCTGCAACGGTGTGCAGACTGTAGGCTGGAGCTCGGCAGGTAACAGATACGGGGTGTGAAAGGTCAGAAAGTGCAGTCTAGCTTGCTTCGGGATGAAGTGGATGCAACCACGGGACATGTCGAAGTTGCCGTACAGAGTACCCAGCTTCTGGCTGACTATCTATACAAGCATCAGTAGACAATAACGCTATAGCCGGAAGCGAGTATTTCAGGGCCAATACCAGCAACCGCAATTTAAATTTCTTCCTGCTCCGTCATGAAGTTGCGAGTCAGCCCTTTAAGATATTGTTCTAGGATAGTAGCAAAGCGAGTCTAATATATAGTTATCTGCTAAAAACTCACAGTAGTAATATATACGAGAGTATTAAGAAGTTTCTATTATAATGTTATTAGAGTCTAGAGTATCCTATAGGTACGTGGGAAGTTATATCCTTAGGAGCTAACTAGCCTTTACAGGCTTAATTGAATGATATATACGTTAAACCTTAAAAGATTAGCTCCTAAGGATATAACTTCCCGCCTATTTATAGGATATATAGCGTCGGGGGTTTAATAGGTAAGGGGGATCTATAAACAATATTTTTTACTACGCTATAGCGTATTGTAGGTAAGATTAGTAGTAGTAGTAGTAGTATTTATACGCGGATCCAGCCTTATAAGAGCTATACTAGAGAGTTTATACGAGCCCCTTAAAGTACCCTCACGCTTAGGCTTATCTATCCTACTTTCCGCCCTCTAAGTAAATAGCTACTAGCCGCTAAGATACCTTAGAATAGGGCCCCTCTTAGCCTCTAGCCCTTATAGTATCCTATTCTTTATTTACTCCGCCCCTAACCCTCTACTTATAGGAACCTATAAACCGTAGTATCCTATTACTAATAGCTATAAAGCTAGTATTATTAACTAATACATCCGTATTTTATATTACTAGCGTTATATCCTACTCTTAAATAGTATCCTATATTATAATAGATAGTCCTCTATTAATAGCTTTCCCTTATTAATAGCTTTTACTAGAGCGCCTTATAACTTATCTTACCTAAGGGCTTTAGGATATAAATAAATAATATAGGAATTATAAAGAGATTAGTATACTTATCTATTCTAAGGTAATACGTATTAAAAAGACCTTTATAAAAAGTTCGATTACTTTAAATACTACTAGTCTCCCCCTAGCGTCCTATATATAATATTAAATATATATATTAGCTAGGTTCTAATAATATAGCCTAATAGGGTATAGGCTTAAGATAGATATATTAGGATATATATAGCTAGTACATAGATATTATTATATTTATAAAGTAGCTTATTAGACCTTTATTTATTTATAGACGCGTTTATAGACTAGATTAACTAGAGTTATTAATTACGTGTACCTAAATAGAGTATACAGGTAATTAGAATTATAATAGACTACTTAGTAGACTACTATAGATATATTTTAGACGCCTGAAGGCTATTTATAATATAAAATGTAGGGGTAGCTGTCTTCCTCAAGTTATTGTTTTTCTTCTTACAGGTAAGATTAATGAGTACCCTCGCACCTCGCTATAATTCCCCCCACAATCATGCCAAGACGTGAGCTAGATCGGCCCGGCCCGCAAAGTATAAGCAGTCGCCGTCAAAACAAAAATATCCTAAGTAGGCTACCTGACTCCCTGAGGTTACCTACTTGTTGAAATCAGATTACGAATAGACCCCAACCAAAGTGCATTATTTGAGTTGTTGCTTCATAGACCGCTACATCGATTGTGTATTGCAATAGTGATACATTTGGGTTCGCTTTATCACCATCCATCAATCGTAGAAAGCCATATACAACCCAATCTTCACGAATCGACGATCAGTCATGGGTATGATTGGTGAGATACAATCGTGGTGATAGTGATACTAAGTCTGGTCGGCAACGAAAGGATAAGAAAGCGTTACAGTAGGGTCATATATTGAAAGAGACAGTCAACTCGGTGGAAAATCATGAAAAATGGGCGGTGAGGATGACAATCCAGAAGCTAATTCGTCTGAAAAGAATAATGAAGGCGAAATCAAAATCCTGGGCCGTACAATATCAGAATGGACTGAATCACCGGCTCCAGACCGAGCGATGATCGCTGACCATATCTACTGGACTTGGTATGGAAAGACGTACCCAAAGCCCGCGCCTCAAAAGCAGGACCTGCCAGGAAATAAACCAGTTCAAGACAAGGCTGAGAACCCATCCAAGCGCTGGTGGATTGAGAGCCCGCAGGAATTGCAGGCAGATGAGCCGGGCTATCTTTGCGAAACTTGCCGGCACATCGATTTCAAATACCTCATCAACAATCCTGTCGCACAGGCGCTTGAGGAAATCCAGTTGAATTCTTTGGCACATGTTCTTGAAAATGAAAAGTGCGCATTTTGTCGCCTGGTGGCATCCATCAGAAGAGACGTGGTCGGAGGACGTGAGATCGATACCACAGTTGCTGAAAAACCTATTATGTGTAGCATGAGAACGTTTCCTATAGAAACAGATACTCGTGGTCCTCGTCAGATGTCACTGTTCACGTTGCCTACTCCTGACGGAATAATTGGTGTAAGCTCAATATATAGCTTGACCCCAAAGGACGACGAAACCTCAGTGAGCGAGGTGAACGGTCACAAGTCTGTCACAATTCCTCACATTAATTATGACTGGGTAAAAAAGTGGTACAATGATTGCAACGATGGTAATTGCGGGTTAAACCCCAGCAAATCCTGTGGAAGAGAGATGCCTAAAAGCTTTCGACTAATTGATGTCGATTCTGATTGTATCATTCACTCTGTCAAGAAGCCACGATATGTCGCTCTAAGCTATGTCTGGGGCGCAGCTAGAGCGTTACGAAATACGAAAGGTTTAAGAAAAGACCTAGAAGTAAAGGGCTCCCTCCTTGAAAGGGCGAATGAGCTTCCAAATACCATCAAAGACGCAATATCTCTGACAAGAAAACTTGGAGAACGATATCTATGGGTAGATAGTCTCTGTATAATCCAAGATGACCCAGACGACAAAGCACAGCAAATCGCTGCTATGGATCTGATCTATAGCTCTGCCACACTGACGGTTGCGGCTGCATCGGGAGACACGGCTGACGCGTATCTGGCTGGTATGACATCAAATCCACGCGAATTTTGTCAGCATATCGAAAAGATACAGGGCATCCATCTCGCTAATCGTCCCGCCACATTTGCGCAGGCAATTGACGAGTCCGTATGGAATTCAAGAGCTTGGACGCTTCAGGAAAGATTGCTATCCCCAAGAGTCCTCTTTATTGGCAAACAGAGATGCTTTTTCTCATGTCAACACGGTCAAGATGTCTTCATCGAAAGCGATGATGTGGTTGAAAGTGGGCTGGGCAGGAAGTACATGCCACAGGTGGCCAAAGTTTACGTAACAATGATGGCCTCTTTGGGCTGCATTATTATATCTTCGTACCATAGGGTAGTGAAAGTATACACCTCGCGGCAACTGAGCTTCGCGTCCGATATACTTAATGCTTTTGAGGGCATAGTAACTGGGTTTCGTCCGCTATTCAAGAGCGACTTCGTCTTCGGACTGCCCTGATCTGAACTAGACTCTCAACTTCTCTGGCAGCCCTCCGGCCATTCAACAAGACGACGTGATCCCGTATCTGGACAGCCGCATTTCCCAAGCTGGACTTGGGCGGGCTGGATGGGACCGGTGAAATGCAATATCGATGAAAATCTTTCGCGGATCTAGTGGATCGAGAGTGATGGCCAGCCATTCTCAGGCAAAGACTTTCGCTATCCGAAAGGCGCAAATTAAAATGTTACCAGGCGTGAGCAATACCGTGTATAACGGAAAATGGCTTTAGAAGATGGTATACCCTATTACTGGGAACGGGACAATCCACGCCTTTGGTTCTTTCACCCCACAGCACCGGAAGAACAGAGAAAATTGGGACCGAATCTCAAAAGTACCACTAATCAGCTAGTATTTGAGGCGGAGACCACAGAATTCAACCCAAGCACAATGGACGGTGACCACTACTGGCCAATGTGTATATACAATCACAAATGTACCGAAGACAAGCATATTATGTGCCCATAAGGTCTTGCAACCTCGCCTGGTAAGATAGGAGGATACGTCATGGTTCCCGCAGAGATCTCGACGACAATGAAGAAAGATTTGAAAGATTCTCCGTATGCACTCGTCATGATATCGAGATGCAAACTTTCCGATCAGAAGTCTAGAGGAGAAGGCAATCCGGATCTCCTGATATATTCGGAAGCGACGACGATGGAGGAACAATGTTTTCCAGACAGGCCTCACATAGATACAGGCGGTGGTCACTTCGACCAGCAGCGATATGACGGGGAGAAATCGTGGTGTAAGTACAACATCATGCTGGTGGAATGGATCGACGACGTTGCTTATCGATTGGGTGTGGGCAAGATGCACAGTGATGCTTGGGCTCAAGCTGAGGTGACGCGGAAAATCATCACCTTGGGGTGAGAACGCGAGGAAATCCATTTCAGGCTCCCACATGCTGCGCCCCTGCACTGCTCCATACTGCTCCCCTCGCTCCCTCGGTGCTCTCTCTAAAGCGGCCCCGCTCCCTCTCCCAATTCGAAATGGGAATCTCAAATCCTAAGTTCGGGTTAATCAAAACCATTCCTGACAATAGCATTCCACATACATCAGCTCCATTGACTCTCGGGCTGGCATACTAATAGTACATATCCTTCTCGTGGCTGTCACAAAAATCACAACGGGACGATGAAGATGGAACCCCAAGCGCTTACTTGATATTGGAGTCAAGGGCGAATACGGAATGGAAGCTTATTGACACTTTAAACTGTAGTCCAGCATCACCCATTCACACTGTTGCTACGTTATCCGTAGCGCTTTTACCCCTCTCCAGAGCTTCATGTTTTGCGCTGGAAGCAAGATATTGATTTTTCGAGCACCACTCTACAGTAAAAAGTGTCCTCTTTTTCTACGTCCAATACACTTCACGATCCAGGCGCCAATTTATCCATACCATAATTTCGATGAGCGGCTCGGCTTATGTTACTTCGCAGAGTCTGCTTGCTTATGGCTTCAATAGAAAATAGTATGAGGACAGAATGAGCGTCTAATTGTGCCGGCTACCCCTTAGGACCCAATTCGCGTCCTCTCTATCCCCAACTCGGCTGTTTCCACAATCCACCGAATCCTTTCTTTGTTTTGCTTGTGCAATGAGGTATCTCATGGCCTCCTACTCTTATATAGATCATTGCTTGTCCTGTTGTTTTTATCCTTATAGAGGATTAGAGTATGCAAGAAGTCTGTACAGAGATATCAAAAGGTCTCTTCACAGCTCCCAAGGCTGTTCTTGTTAAGATGAAAGACCACCTGTATAATGAGGAAAAGGCAAGCCATTATGGGCAGACAAGGTTCGTCATCCTCGGATAGGGAGGAGAAGGGAAGAGCGAGATCTGTCTCAAGATTGCTGATGAGATTAGCACTGCACTCTAAGTAGTCGATACCTTCACGTTGCGAATGATGTTAAGGCAGAGAAGTCTTGGTGTGCGTGCAGACTTCTGATCGTCAAAGTATGAATTTTCTTGTACTATGTTGTATGTATCTCACGAACCGGCACCTGAGGTCCTTTTTTTATTCGCGATCTGACCCGGATTAGCATATTGCCAAATGTTGAAAACCTTGTTTGGTCATAGAAAACAAACAAAATGGTAACAGGGCGCTTAACGTGCAATACTATTTATTCTCCCTCCCATGCCATAATACAGGCCGGGCCTGACCATGGCTCCAATTGCAAAATTACACCCACCTGCTTGGTCTCCGCAAGCAGCTTTGTACACTGGGTCTTATAGGCATCGTCCGCTTCTGAAGGACAGGCGAGATGAATTTTCTTGAGTGCAGGCAACTGAGAAGCCTTCTCAGCGGCGAATTCACGAAACATGATAGCGAGAGCTTGCCCGTGATGATCCGTTCCCTTCGAATTTATTGCCAGCCGAGAGATTGAAGCAGGTATAAGGTCAACGATGGATAATGCGTCGTACGTCAACACATTGGTCGCAGATTGATCTGGCGTAGTTAATTGAGATACAGCCGCCGTAATATTACATATTACGATTTCAAGAGGGAATTCCAGCTGCCGTAGACGATGAAAGCCACGCATTGATGCCTTGCCAGGATTTATCGAGCCGCGTAGTTCGCGAATGGAAATAGAGAGCTCCACGAGATGACTCCCTACCTCGCGCTCGATGGCAGTCACGAATTTGCAGAGATCCCAGTCCTGGGGCCCGCCATCATTCTTAGTCGAGTGAGAATACCTGAAAGTCCTAAGGCGTGGAGTATGTCTCAGGAAGTCAGTGATAGCGACCTCGTCGAAACTACAGCACACGAAATGAACTGCTTCTAGAGCCTCTCCAATGCCATGATCTGGAGCCTTGGATAGTATGCTCTTGAGACTGTCACCCGAAGCTACGCAGCTATACACCATTTCGGAGCGTTAGCGGGAGTCTTTGTTATCAGTTATGAACCGATTGAAAGCGGAATTGGATCCTTTTGGCGGTGGTATGGCATGTTTGAGGCGAGCAAACGAGCCAGAAACGCTGTAGAGTGCTCTTTACGTACGAGCACTAATCGAGCGAACTGACGTACCTTGGTCCGACAAAAGACCGCATGTGCGGTAGAGCCAGGAAAGGGCTCGCCCAACTCAAATCAAATGTTTGCTCGGGTCCTAATGGGACAGAAGGACCGGATTTTGTAGTCTGGGCAAGGCTAGGCCTATTGCAAGGGAGATGCGACTGCTTGGTCTGTACGTCGATTTGGAGCGTTAGCGGATTGTGAAGCGACGTATTAAAAAGAGTAGAGCAAAGATTAGGCATCTTTGAACGCCTGAATAGCGGATCTGAGGCGGGTAGACAACCCAGAAACGCGGTCTTACGCCTTCGATAAAACGAATAGACTTGATACGTCAGTTTAGAGCTTTAGGAGACCTATTGATAGGCGGATAGAGCACCAAAATAGCAATAACGTGGTGTTTTCGAACGTTTGAAAGCAGATACAAGACAAGCGAATGGCTTAAAAAGGGTTTCTAACGCTGTCAAGTTTCTTTGATAGAGCGAAAAGACGTACCTTGCTGTTGCCTCGAGTGGCTTCCAACACTTTGGTAGCGTGAGCGTCTCGACATTGGGTAAGAGCGTTAAGAGAAAAGCAGCAGCATATTGTGAATAGCGAGTGGCTTCTAGGTCCTCTTCAATCTTGGCATAGTATTCCTCCCAGTCGAGACCTGCTTTCGCTAGATCGGGAGAATTGGCAAGCAGTCTGACCACAGCTCCACTACATTCGACGTCTGCGAGCATCAAACGTGGTTCGGCATGAGCGAACCTGTTAAGCTAGAGTAGTCTTCCCAGTTAGCAATGCTCTTTGGGAATATAGCTTGATCTTTGTAAACGTTTGTAGCTGTCGACTATGCGGAATCCCAGGTGGGTAACGCAATATGAGACCTGTTTCGGGAGCCACGAACGATAGAAAGAGGTACAGTACTTCTAAAAATTACTAACTTTGAAGTCGGCGTGTCGGACGTAGCGTGCCACAACAGGTTCGACGGCGATACGTGTGATGAGATCGCACGCAGTCTTAACGGTATATGAAGGGTCAACCAGATTATTAAGGTACTTAAAGTCTTGGAAATACGAGCGGAGCTTATTATGGTGCTGAATAAATGGGTAACATAGTGTAAAAGTTGTCTTGCAGGTCAATGCCAAACTCTCAAACCCCTCGGGAAAGACGTATATAATAATATTATCAAGGAGCTCGGTAGCCAAACGAGTGAGCGCCATGATAGTGCTTGAAATCGTTGTAGGTGACGCTTAAGGAATACAGATGTGGGTGTCAAGGGATGGCGATATGTAAGTATGGTTTAGTCGCTTGAGCCAATATAGCCTTAGCGTCATCCTACTAAGCCTGTTAGAGATAGAAGAGTTTACTACCTTCTAGTCTAAACTTACTTCTAGTTCGCGCCCTCGCTTTCTATAACGACTGACTTTAATAACTTATTTTCGCTATAAAAATAATAGAATACGTTAGACCTAACATTTCTTATACTAAAATATTTTACATTATCAGGCTGGCTAAGGATCTATAGACACGATAGTTTTAGGCTTAAGAGTACCTTAAAGCTTAGTACTAGAACATAGATTTTTAAAACTCCAGGCCGCTAACCTCTTAGGACTAGACTAGAAGTAAGTTTAGACTAGAAGATAGTAAACTCTTCTAGAAGGGGTTACCTAGAACGAGTATAAACTTAGAACAGGCGTATATTTTTTTTATAATTATATTTAACTCTTTATTTAACTAATTAAGTAGCTTATAACTATAATATATATTATTACTACGAAATAGAACTTTAGAAGTATAAAATATTAATATTCTACTTATAATAATATAGAAGTCTTTTTACTAGTACTAGCGTCTATTCTAGATAATCTCTTCTAGGCTTTTAGCCTTATCTATACTAGTATCTTAATACTATAACTATGTATCTTCTTATACTTAGTATATAACTATATTTATATTATTTAATAGGCTAACTACTACTACTACCTAATAAAAGATATAAAGTATAAGTAGTCTTATTAGTTAGATATAATAGTTTATTAGCTATTATAGATATATATATAATAGAAAATATTATATCTATATACTAAGATCCTACTTAATTATCTATTAAGGCTAACTTAGTCTAAATTTCTAATACTCCCTCTTAAATTAATATTGATAAGGTATATCTTATATCCTTTATTATAATATTTATATATCCTTATACTTCACTTAGAGCTAATCCTAATAATTATCTAATAAGGGGGAAGTTAATAGGACTAATAAGTTTTATTAGTAGGTTAATATATTATCCTTTAATATTAACCTATTAGAGATGAATTTTATTAATTTTAGAGATTAGTTACCTTATAAAATAATATCTTATATAGATATATTTAATAATAATATAATTAAATAGGTTAGTTACTAGCTTTATAGTAGCCTAATTATTAATATTTAAGAGTATTAGGGCTACTTCCTTATTATAAGCTAGCTCCTTTAATATAGAGCTAAGATATAAAGCCTCCTTATATACCTTTATAATAATAATATATTTAAACTTATATAAGGATATTACTACTAGCTTTTATAATTTAGATTACTAGGTAATAAATCTATTAAATAACTTATAAATATATACTCTAATAAAATAAGAGGTATTATAATTATTATAATAGGATATATTAGTAAAACCCTCTAAGCTCTTATTCTTACCTAGTTTATAAAATAGGCTATTATTAACTATTTTAGTAAGATAATATAATACTTATTTTACTACTTTTATATATTCTAGAATAGGATTATTAAGTAAATAACTTAAATTATTAATAGTATAAGTAATATCTAGCTAGGTTATAATATTAAGCTAATTAAGTACTCTTATTAATAATTAAAATACTTCCTTATTATTTATAATAGCTATATAACCTTCTAGGATAATAGTAATATATATCTATTCTATTAATAACTTTATTAGTAAATAATACTTTATATTAAGCTAATTAACTAGTTATTTAATATATTTATTCTAGTTAACTTAGATTAATTAGTTATTATAATTTTAGATAATTTATATACTTAAATAGTCTTTTAAGTTATTTATATACTTAAAGTTAAATTTCTTATCTAGCTCCTTTTTAATCTAAGTAATTAACTTATAATTATAAGCTATAAATAATAGGTTATTTATATAAATTATAATAATAACCTTTATTATATAATTTATAAATATATAATAATTATACTTAAGATATTTAAAACCTAATAACTTAAGTATTATATAAAGGGTTTTATACTATTTATAAGATATTTACTTAAGGTATATAAAGCTTTATTTAATTTATAAGTATATCCTAACTATCTATTAATAAAGTAATAGGATTATTCTACTTATATCTCTTCTTATATAAGTGATTCTAGAAAGGTTATAATAATATCTAAATACTTAATAGCTAGCCTATACTTAGCTACTAAGATAAAAAGGAGTTATTATAATAATACTTTCAAGGTAAATAAGAAAGTCTTATTAAAATTAATATCCTTAATTTAATAAAAGCCTTTAATTACTTATTAGGCTTTATATTTATTAATTTTACCTATTAATCTATATTTATAGGATAAGACCTATCTTCCTAATAATATATATACCTTTAGTGGTAGCTTATATAGTATTTACTTCGTCTACTAAGTAGTATAATTAGTTAATTCCTCTTTAATAGGAGTAGGCTATTTATTACTATCTAGTTTATAAAGTACTTTATCTATTAATATAGGATAGGGATAATCTTTATTACTAGTAATAATATAAGTAAGTATAGTCCTAAATATATTAGGATTATTAGTAGATTTTATACCTCTCTTATTAATTTAACTATAATTAACTTATACCTTATTATAATTAAAATAATATAATAGTTTAAGAATAAGTTTATAAAAAATCTAACTATTTAATAATTCTAATTCTAGTAAGCTATTTCTAAAAGTCTAATTATTTAACTTATTTATATTATTTAAAATATACTTATTTAAGATATTTATATTATACTTATTTAAATTATTTATAAATATAATTATATTATTATTAAGACCTACTTCTAATTAGTTAGATAAAGGTAATATTACTTTATTATTATTAAAACTATTTATAACTCCCCTAATATCCTAATTATTAGGTATAGGTACTCCCTCTAAGTTATTAGTAAATCTTAAACCTACTTAGAGCGAGAGAGGAAGTTATAAGTTATATAAGTTATATTAGACTGACCGTTGAGTCGGATTTTAATTCCAACTTTTGGAATCGACCGAATACTCGGGTTAGGCACCCGGAACTAACCCGAATACTCGATACCTACTATTAGTACCGACTTGAAAGTCTAAAATACTCGGTACCTCTTTTAGGTACTAACTCAAATCGCTAAGGTACCGAAAATTAGTACGGGCTAAAAAAAGGTCCTAAGAATAGTAAAATATTAATTTAGTTTTACAAAAAAATCTTAGGCCTAAATTTTTATTATTAACCTCTACTATCTTATCCTTAAGAATGCATTACCTTTTTGCATTACCTAGAAAAAGTACTAGATATATTAGTAATATTACTTAGGTTAATACTATAAATAGTACTAATTTTAATTATATTAATTATATTTTTAATTATATCCTTATCTCGTCTATTTCTTAAATTTACCTTTTATATTTATAGGAAATAGTACTAAAAATATTAGTATTATTAGGAATATTACTAAAAATAGTATTATTTTTAATAATATTGGTACTATTTTTAGTAATATATTTAGTAATATTACTAATAATACTAATATTTTTAGTATTATTACTTAGTAATGCAAAAAGGTAATATATATTCTTAAGAAATAAGGATAGTACTAAAAATATTAGTAATATTAACAAAAATAGTAGTAATAATAGTACTATTTTTAGAAATATTACTAATATATAAGTCTTAGTAATTCGAGTTAATACTTACTTGATTCCTACTTTAGGTATTAACTCGAAAACCTTAAATACTTAGTACCTAAAAGAGGTACTAATCGAAATACTTAATTCTAATATCTAGTATCAAATCGCCAAGATTTGAGTCGGGTACCCGACTCGAGTTCGAAGTACTGACTCGACGCGGTCAGTCTAAGTTATATTAACTACTACGAGTAGGTATTAATAAATTAAAAATCTGAAAAAAATAAATTATACGGGGATACTAAATTAGTAATTAGTAATTTAAGGTTTCTAAAATTTAGGCTCAGGCCAAGCCGTTTCTTAAGGGAGGAGGTAGAAACCTTTCTAACTCGCTTTTTAATTAATGAATCTAAAGATAGACTATAGATTTAGAATTTATACTAAAAATATACTAATAAAATATATTTATAACCCCTCCTCCTACTAAGGATAGGTAAATTTATTAAAATTTTATTAAAGTCTAAAAACCTCTAAGTTAGTCTAATTAGCTACTAACTCCTAAGTATTTAGACTACTAAAACCTACTTATTTTATACTATAATCCCTTAAGAGTAACGATATAAGATATTTCTATTAAACCTACTGAAACTAACTCCTAAGTACTTATAGTACTTAAAGTAGGTTATAGATTTTTATAGATAGTCTTAACTATTATTATCTAATTAGTCTATCTAAAACTATTAAAGGTAGATTGAAATATTATTATTATTTATATCTTCCTTTATTAGGAGCTTATTATTATTATTTATTAGCTTAATAATAGCCTTCTTATTAAAGATTATATATATTAATTAAATAACTTATTATTTTTTAATATCTTATATTTAATATATACTCTTATTATTATAATTAAGGAATTAGTACTTAATTACCTTATTATCTAATTTCTTCTTCTTAAGTAAGATATTATAAGAGTAGTAGTACTTTATTTTAATAGCTTTAAGTATATTAATTATAACTTATAACTATTTTATTACTTAAGAGGTAACTTTTTATTAGTATTTAATAATAAGTTATTAATACAATTAATATAATATATAATCTTATCTTAGAAATATTAAGGTAGACTAGCGTTAATAAGGATTATTCTAACTTTTAAAAATAATATTTAATTCTTTTATTTAATAATCCTATTCTAATATAAATTATATCGTATTATAAGAATTAAAATTATATTATATTTCTTAAGAATATTAATATATTTATTATTTTAAGTTACCTTATTATTACTTTAAATAAATATTATATTTTAGCTTTGATTTTTTTAGTATTTTAATTAGAATTTAATCTTTTATAATAGCTTCTTCTAATTAGTTATAAAATCTATTTAAGAAAATCTTAATACCTTGTATATAGAAATTATTATATTAATATACCTTCTAAGGATAGTTATATAGCTTATTAATAATAAGTTAATATACTAGTATTAACTATCTATAATAATTCTATCTATTAGGATATATAATAATATATAAGTTAATTTATTAAATATATAACTCTTATATAGCTCTTAAGTCTTATATTTTTATAGGTAATTTACTACTTTATAATTAACGTTAATAATATAAGTAATAGTCTTAATAGCTTTTATATTAATTTATTTATATCTATTATATTATTAGATTTATAATATATTATTCTTAATAAGTATAAAGGATTTAAGGTAAAAAGGTCTTATTTAATAAGTTTATATAATTTCTAGCTAGTATATCTAATTATATAAGAAAGCTTTTAATACCTCCTAGTTATATTTATTATATAATATCTTTTATTTATTACCTCTTATATACTTATAATCTAGGAGGTTTAGTTATATAATTAATAAGAGGTTAAACTTAATATTAAGTATATAATATATATCTATTAATATAAATTTATTAAATTTATTATTAATAATAATTAAGATTAATATAATCCTAATATTTATAATATTAATTAATTTACTACTAGTAAGACTTAACATTATATAATTTTTAACTAGTAAATAGTTTATAAACTTAAAGTAATCTTAAAAGGTATATTCTTAATTATTTAAGTTAATAATAATTTTATAAGACTTATTATTTTATAAGCTATTCTTAAAATAAGTAATATATAATTTATCCTATTTTTATTTATCTAAATTTTATTACTTTATTAATAATTAAGACTTTTATTATATTTATTATTTTATACTTCTAGCTCTTCTTTTATCTTATACTTAAAACCTTCTAATATAATAGTAACTCTTTATATTATAATTACTATTATATAATATATACTTTTTAATATTATTACTTAAGCCTTTATTAATTAAATTTTAGCCTAATTTTAGCTATTTTTTAAATTTACTTATAAATACCTTAGATTCTTTAATCTTAATAAATACCTCTTTATAAATTAATAATATAATAAGGTACTTAAAGTCTATTAACTCTTTTTTAAACTATTAGATTTTAATTAAGATATAAACTACTACTTTTATATACTTTAATAAGCCCCTCTTAAAGACTATTATTTAGAAATCTTTATATAGTAGAATCTTTATTTATTATAATTTATTAATATACTCCTTAAACTTAGCTATATAGATATAAAGGTTATTAAACTTATTAAATTAGAGGTTATATAAGGTAAAGTATATTACTTTCTTAATAATATATAACTCTATTTTATATAATAACTTTAATTTATATTATATTCCTTTAACTATCTTAAGGTATTTAATTATATTATAAGTTATAAGTATATAAGAGATATAAATAGTAATAATTACTTTATCCTCTATTTTAATATATTTATCTTATTTATTTAAGTTTTTCTTATTAATAGCTAATTAGATACTATTAGACTTAATAGGAATAAAGTATTTTAGTACTTTATATTTTAACTTAATAACCTTAAATATATTATTAATAATAAGATAGGATTAAATAGCTACCTCTTATTATTAATAATTATTTATATCCTTAAGCTTTAGAATTTTTTAATAGTCTATTATAATATTACTAGTATTAAATAGTCTTAGGAATAATACTTTTAGGTACTATCTAAAGTCTTATTAAAAAGCTTATTAATTATAGTTTATATAATCCTTAGGTTATATTAAACCTAGGCTTATAACCTAATAAAAGATATAAAGTATAAGTAGTCTTATTATTTAGATATAATAGTTTATTAGCTATTATAGATATATATATAACTATATAAAAGAATACGTATAATAGAAAACACTATATTTACATGCCAAGACCCTGCTTAGTCATCTGCCAAGGCCGACTCGGTCTGAATTTACCATCACCACCCCCAAGGCTACCGAGACTAGAGCCAATGAACTGGTGCGTGCAGTCGATTCGTCGGGCTTGTCTTCCGGGCGCTTACAATCTGATCCGAAAACACCTGACCATATTACTATTGACATCTGGTGATGCCACTATAGCCTCATTAGTGGCAACACAAGGTCAGGTCGTGGCAATGCTAGCGCACCCTTGTTTTCTGTGCCAAATCCATCTGTATTTGCCTCCAACTTCCCGCTCTACGATTTTGAACCTACCCTCCACTGCCTTGCTTCAGCCTTCACCTACCCCTAACCCTCATTTCTATGATGAAACACTGTGCCAGAAGAAAGCCTAGCAAAATGAGCTCATGAACTTATTCTCTGCTCCGTTGCTACTACTCATTCCTTACTCTGGCAGTGAAGTCCTCGGGGGCTATGGCGTCGCATCATACAACGGAGTCGGACGTGCGTTTCAGAAGGCCTAACAAGTGCATAGAGCGTACGGACATCAGATAATAGGCCTCGAGACACGTAATACTTCGGGATACTTTCGATAGGAATAGTAAATGGGATCGTACTTTTTCGCTTTGAGCGTGATTAGTAATAATTACGCTTGATATGTTCCATAGAAGGTTTCCAATATAGGGAGGATATAATTATGTACATCGAAGGCTGTATGCTTGCCTTTCGGAGGTAATGGGTGCTCCTCTTGAATCAGAAAATTTCAATTTCATGGATACGCTGAGGTTATATCGATGTGTCCCATACTTCTCTAGCGGAGAAGAGTTGTATCGACTCGATTGAAGGACCATAAAGTATTCATTACCCATGAACATTTATTATACTTGTTCCCTTGCCCTCTTAGTACATTGCATAGTCTTAAATCTTGGGAGTGAGTTTATATCTTTGCTAGCCAGAAAAAGAAAACCCTAATGCACGTGTAAGACAAGTGATGTACATTCGTAACCATCATTGGCTTCTGAGTATACCCTTGCACTCTCAGGTCTTTACTTCGTGCTATAGTCATTACTTCCAAAGGAGCTCGGTCTGTTGATAAAGCAAGTGGATTCAGAACCTACTCACACCATCTTTCAACATCGCGCCTGAAGTCAGCCCCTCGAAGCTCATTCCCGTGACAGTCGAAGACACCGGTACTGCCATAGCATTGTGGAACTCTACCCTGAGTAGCATCAGGAACGGGTCGTCTCGGCTCATATTCTCCGCTATCATGCAAGTGCCATCTTCGGCCGAGAATTGGTCGAGGATGACAAAAAGGACGCAATTTAGAGCCGTGCCGGGAAGCTGGGATTGCACTATCTTGTTGATACTTTGTGGTGTGTGGCGCAGGAAAGGCAACGCGGGTAGCGATTCATATGGGCCTCTTGTGGGAGAGGCAAGGAGGGAAAGGTCCAGATTGTCCATGATCCGTATATGCGAGTTGACGAGCGCATCATCTGGCCAGTCGGGAGGGTGGTTGGCTGCTCCGACGAACGCATTGAGTGTCTGGTAGATTCACTGTATATCAGCACCTCCTTGTGCTGTGAGACGAGTATAGTCAAATATACCTGTAAGGGGAGTTCCGTAGTGCAGAAGACAGGGATGAGAGCGTTATCCTGGAATCCACAGCGTGATTTGCAACACGCCTCCCAGGTCTTCTCGGTCGTCGGTCTGTTAAGAAAAGCGACAGCGGTTAGCATATCTGCCATGTGCATGGTGGGCACTCGGTCGCTGCGCAGGATGCCCCCACTCATCGCCGCCTCGTTGCGAAGTCGCTGCATGTTGGTCGATTCGTTTAGAATTGCATCTAGGCTTCGCTGCGCGCCTTTGAAGTCCGAGCGTACGGAAAAGTAGTGTGCTTGCTTGCGGCTTACCAGGCGACAAGTACAACCGTCGTCGTGGGTTTGTTCATCGAGTATGATAAATACTTCATCAGTGAGTCCTTTCTGAGAGGTGATAGCTTCTCGCAGTTGCCGTTCCGCAAATCCCACGAAAGGAAATTCGGCGACCTCGACTGGAGGCGTCGAGACCTCAGGTATGGAAGAGGCTTCTGGTATATTGGCGACAACAGAGATTCTCATATGACCGTCCTCAACCCCTGAAAGAGCTCCTGCAAGGAATGAATTGAGCACCTGTGTAGCCATAAGCTGAAATGAGCTGGTAGGTCAAGCAACAATCCTGCTAACCTCAGAATTCAACTTTATGGTGATGAATAGTGGTATCACCGTGTGTGGCCGAGCGACAGTCAGACCCATTTTGGAGACGCGGCCTCTGATCTCTCGAAGGGCTAGGCAAGAGTCAGTCTAGGCGCGGGCGACAAAAGAGCGGAGACCGTCTTAAATGTCTGAATGAAGGCATCTCACAGTCCCGGAGGAATGCACAGCCGCCGGGTGTAGGGCCAGTCAAGCTGGTTGCCGCCTAATTTACTGCACACTGCACAGCCGCCGGGATCCGAGCGTGCCGTATGTATGCCTCGCGATGTAAATAAGAGTGGGAAGTATTACAGCTGGTTGAAAGGACCAACTCTTATGGGAAGTATTACCAGCTACACCCCCTTTGCCTACCTGTACCCCTCATTTGCCTACATGTACACCCCCCCGCATCGGGTTTAGCTTCGTCCGCAATGGAAATAACGCGCGCACTAAGCTCCGGGGCTGACGCGGAGCGGGCTATCGCCCCAAGGCCCCTCATAACAAACAGCGCATGGCCTATGGCCCGGGGGCTCACCCTCAGCAGGCGGCCAATGAACTCAGCTAGGTTAGCTGATTCCACCAGCTAAGATATTGACTTCCTAGGAAGCCCGCCCCTAGAATCTAGGGGCCACAGTACTCCCTTAGCAGGCCTTGGGGCGCATTACGCCAGGGGAAGGCCTGGAGCTTAGTCGGGTACGCGCGTACTATTTCCATCTGCGGATGCAGCTAAACCTAATGCGGGGGGCTGTACATGTAGGCAATAGCCAAAGTTAGCGGCTCTCTACGCCTTAGTATAGACTAGTTCTTAGTTTTAGTACGAGTATACGAATAGTTAATAGCCGCTCTAGTATAATAATTAAGGTTACCTACTTTAAAGATATAAGTAATATAGATAAGAGTAGGAGTCCTAATATCTAGATATTCTATTATAGTAAAGAGATTACTATTTAGAAAGGTATATATAAGAGTTAATAAAATAAAAGTTTTATTAAAAATTAATTAATTAAGATATTTTTAATTATTTTTAAACTTTTTTAATTTATTACTTAATAAAATTATATAAATATATAATTTATAAGACTTTATAACCTTTAAACTAACTGTATTAAGTTAGTACTTTGAACTTAAGTTAGGTATCTAACTTAAGTCTTAGCGAGTTAATACCTGAAGTTAGAATTAAAAAGTTAAGTTAATACTAAAAGTAGATACTAAGTATTTAAGTTAATACTAATAGTAGATACTAACTATTAACTTAAGTAAACTAACTTGAATTGCTAAGACTAATAAGACTGTTAGTTATTATAGTTTATAATTCTAATTCTAATATTTTTAGTACTATTTCCTAGTAATATAAAAAGGTAATATATATTCCTTGAAAGTAAGTAGCCTTATTTTATTAAAATGATTAGTAATATTATAAATAAAAATAAAAATATTATTACTTTTAGTACTATAAATTCTATTTTTAGTACTTAATCCTATTAGTAAAAAAGGTAATATTAAGAAATAGACTAAATAAGGATAGTACTAAAAATAGTACTAATATTATTTAAAATAGTACTATTTCTAGTAATATTAGTACTATTTTTAGTATTATATCTAATAATATTATTAATATTCTTAGTACTTTTTCTAGGTAATATAAAAAGGTAATATATTTCTTTAGGATAAGAGATAACTATTAATAATAAAGATTTAGGCTTAAAAAATTTTCTAAAAATAGACTGAAATTTTACTATTCTTAGGACTTTTTTTAAAGCTCTTACTAATAGTTAGTACCTTAGTAATTCGAGTTAGTTCGACTTGAATCGCTAAGGAATCGAGTAGTTTTTAAGTTAGTACTTAAAGTAGGTACTAAGTATTTAAGTTAATACTATAAGTAGGTACTAAGTATTTAGTTAATTCTAAAAGTTAGAATTAAAACCTAACTTAATAGTTAGTCTAATTACCTCTATTAATTTTAATGAAATTATTTTAAGAAATTATTATAAGTTTTATTAGAAATATCTTCTTAAGTAAGTTAAAAGGTAGTATTTATAATATAATTTTAATAATAATAGATTATTATATTAAAGTAGTTACATACTTACTTATAATTAATATAATTAATATAATTAATATAATTAATATAATTAATATAATTAATATAATTAATATAATTAATATAATTAATATAATTAATATAATTAATATAATTAATATAATTAATATA
>JAABUL010001395.1_pt1 | contig 46384 bp, 41 predicted proteins | sample 5559151 | NCBI WGS metagenome assembly JAABUL01 (sample SAMN10711876, study PRJNA513368) | rock metagenome | isolation source: Antarctica rocks | place: Antarctica: Victoria Land, Pudding Butte sud
CGCCTCCGCCAAATCTCCATAGGGCGGGGCTGCCCCTCGCGCGTTCGCCCTTGGGCGGTTTCCGGACGCCGGCCCTCACCCCAGACGCTCGCCCTGTGCTGGCCGGCATCCGGAAACCTTCACCGACCTCGCCGTAGCAGCCCATCTACGCCGTTCGTTGAACGTCCACTATGCCGACCTTTCGCCCGAAAGCGGACCGTCGCTTTCCACCCCTCCCAGCCATCGAAGTAGCCCGTACCCGGCGCGATGCCGGATGGCCGCATCTCAAGAAGCCCCGCCAGTTCGAAGCAGATTGGACCCCCACGGCATCAAGCCCAAAGAGCCGGATAGCTGCTCAGGCACCCTGTCGAATCCACCGTGCCGAGCTACTAGTGCGGGGCGCGCGCAACACCATATGGGAGCGATCCCGATCCCGGCCCGGCAGCCTGCCGCCGCGCGTCCCAACCTCAGCGCTCGTGACCCTGCCATGCCGTCGTTCCGCACCTCCCGCAACGTGTCCCACCCGGCCACCAAGATGTTCGACCTCGTGGCCGACATCGAGAAGTACCCGGGCTTCCTGCCCCTGTGTCAGGCTTTGGTGGTCCGCCACCGGTCTGAACTGCCGGGCGGCGAGGAGGTGCTGGTGGCCGATATGACGGTCGGCTACAAGGCAATCCGGGAGAGTTTCACCAGTCGCGTCACGCTCGACCGTGCCCATCAGACGATCGTGGCCGAATATATCGACGGCCCATTCCGCTCGCTGGAAAACCGTTGGACGTTTCGCGACCGGCCGGCGGGCGAAGGCTCCACGGTCGAGTTCTTCATCACCTACGAATTCAAGAGCCGCATGCTGAGCCTGCTGATGGGCTCGATGTTCGAGGGTGCGTTCCGCCGATTCGCCGAGGCCTTCGAGCATCGGGCCGATCAAGTCTACGGCTGAGGCATTTTGCGGCGAGCCGATCCGGAGCCCGATCCGCGAGATGCCGTCACGGCCGCGTGATCGCGCGCTCGATCATGTCCAGAGCCTGCATCACCGAGGCCAGCCTGATGCCTCCGCGCCCGAGGTCGCCGAAACGGCACGCGACCGCGACGTCGTCGCGGTCGCGCCGGGCGCAGGCGAAGTGGACGAGCCCGACAGGCTTCGAGGCAGTTCCGCCGCCCGGTCCGGCGATCCCGGTGACCGAGACTGCGATGTCGGCACGCGTGTTGCGCAGCACGCCGGCGGCCATTGCTCGTGCGACGGCTTCCGATACGGCGCCCTCGGCCGCGATCAAGGCTGGAGGCACGCCGAGCATCTCGACTTTCGCGTCGTTGGAATAGGTCACGAAGCCCCTGTCGACCACGGCCGACGAGCCGGGAACCTCGGTGAGCAGTGCCGCCACGAGGCCACCGGTGCAGGACTCCGCCGTGGCTAATAGAAGCCCCTGGCCTCGGCAGACCTCCAGGAGGCGAGCGGCTCGGGCGAGCAGCGAATCCGAGAACATGGGCCCGGGATCAGTCGGGTTCTTGGGGCAGGCGGATCGTGGCCAGGCCCCAGGCCACGATGCCCTCACCGCGGCCCGTGAAGCCCATGCGCTCCGAGGTTGTCGCGGTCACGCCGACCCGGTTTGCTGCAATGCCGGCGATCTCGGCGATCCTGGCCCGCATGGCCTCGCGATGCGGCCCCACCTTGGGCATCTCGCACACGACAGTGGCATTGAGGCTGGCGATCGCGCCCCCGCGCGCTCTGACGAGCTTCACGGCATGGCGCAGGAAGATGTCCGACGATGCGCCTTTCCAGCGAGCCTCGCTGGGCGGGAAATGGGAGCCGATATCGCCATCCCCGATGGCGCCGAGGATCGCATCGGTCAGGGCATGCAGCACGACATCGGCATCGGAATGGCCCGACAGACTGCGGTCGTGCGGGATGCGGATACCGCCGAGCCAGACATGGTCGCCGTCGGTGAACGAGTGGACGTCGAATCCCTGGCCGGTCCGGATGTCGCTGAGCACTGCTGATAGACGGAGTTCCGCCGCCTGGAAATCCGCCGAAGTGGTGACTTTCATGTTCCCGGGTTCTCCGTCGAACACGGTGACGACGTGGCCTGCGAATTCGGCCACCGCGGCGTCGTCCGTGAGGTCCTGCCGGCCCTGTTCCCGGGCGCGCCGATGCGCGTCGCGAATGAGGTTCAAGCGGAAGGCCTGCGGCGTTTGCACGGCCCGAAGACTTCGACGGTCCGGAGTGCCGGTGACCTGCCCGTCGCCATCGATGGTCTTCATCGTGTCGAAGACCGGGCAGCCGGGGACCGCGGCTCCCGAGATCCGCGCGCCTTCGACTGCCCTGGAGACGAGCGCCTCGGACACGAAAGGGCGGGCGCCATCATGGATCAGCACGAGGTCGTCACCGCCGGCCCCACGTTCGACCAGGGCTTCGAGCCCGGCCCGCACGCTGTCCTGCCGGGTCGCTCCGCCCATCGCGGGAGGACCGAGACGCATCCTGACCGCCGGATCGAAGCCTTCGACGGCTTCGGTGAAGAGCGCGCGATCGTCTTCGTGGATCACGGTGACGACCGCGCCGACATCGTCGCGTTCGAGGAAGACCTGGAGCGTGCGGGCGATCAAGGGCCGGCCCGCCAAAGTCCGGAACTGCTTCGGCAAGCCGGTGCCGGCCCGGGACCCGCGTCCTGCGGCCACGACCAGCACATGGTAACGTCCGGACATCGACCTCTGAATCTCCTCGGCTGCCCTCCTTTCCCGTGTTTTCTCCGTCGCGTCAAACAGCGGCTCCCGGCAGGTGAGCGCAGCACCCTTGCCGTTCGATCGGGAACGATTAAGATGAAGGCACAAACTCGAGTGGCTGGAAAAGCGGCAGCGAGGCACGAGGCCGTTGATCGGCCTGCGACGGAACTACCGACGTGTGTCGCGCACGCTCGAATCGGGCCGGCCCTACGGTGCCACCCGCCGGACGCCTCGGGACGAGCAGGGGATTGATGCTGCACAATTCGACTTCGGCCTCGACGGGGCGACCCCCTTTGCCGAACACTCCCCCGATCCGCCTTGGCGGTCGGACGCTGACAGGACGCGCGTTCCTGGCCCCGATGGCGGGCGTGACCGACCTCGGCATGCGGCGCGCGGCACAGCGCTTCGGGGCCTCCCTGACCGTCACGGAGATGGTCGTGGGTGATCAGCTGGCCCGCGGCGAGGCGGAGAGTCTGCTCAGGGCGGCAGGTTCCGGTTTGGCACCGCACGTCGTTCAGATCGCGGGTTGCCGGGCCGAGTCGCTGGCCGAAGGGGCGCGGGCCGCAGAGGCCGGCGGCGCGATCGCCATCGACATCAATATGGGCTGCCCCGCCAAGAAGGTGACGGGCGGGCTGGCGGGGTCGGCCCTGATGCGCGACCTCGACGCGGCCACGCGGCTGATCGCCGCCACGGTCGCGGCCGTGACCGTACCCGTGACGGTGAAGATGCGGCTCGGATGGGATCAGGACTGCTTGAACGCGCCCGATCTGGCCAGGAGGGCCGAGGCCGAGGGGGTGGCCATGGTCACGGTGCACGGCCGCACCCGCAATCAGTTCTATACGGGCCACGCTGACTGGGCCGCCGTGGCGGCAGTGAAACGTGCCGTGTCGATTCCGGTGGTGGTCAATGGCGATTGTTCCTCCCCCTCGGACGCAGCCACCATGCTGAGGCTTTCTGGCGCGGATGGCGTGATGATCGGCCGGGCCGCCGTGGGCCGTCCCTGGCTGGTCGGCCGCATCGCGTCCTTCCTGCGTGACGGCATGCTCCGACCGGCTCCGAGCCTGGCCGAGCGATGCGAGGCGGCGCTGGAGCATTACGACACCTTGCTGTCGCTGTTCGGTCCCGCCAAGGGCAACCGTCACGCTCGAAAACACCTCTGCGCCTATGCTGACCGTCTCGCGGGGCCGGCGAAGTTCGAAGCCGGTGCCGATCATCCCGCCTCGGAATTTCGCGCCTGCGCGGAACTTCGCGCCAGGATGGCGACGAGCGACGACCCTGTCGCAACGCGGCGCATGCTGGCCCAGCTCTTCGACCTTCCGCTCGACCCGGGACTCGCGGCATGAGGCCGACGGAAGACGGCCTCCGTAAGGCGACGATCCGCGACGGCGGGTTCGCCCAGGCGAGCGACGTCATGAACCTTTTGCCCCATGCCGTGCTGACCGTGGAGGACGACGGCTCGATCGTGGAAGCTAACGCCGCAGCGGAGTCGTTCTTCGACATGAGCCGGGCCATGTTGAGGCGCCACCGTCTGGCCGACATCGTGCCTTTTGCGTCTCCGCTTCTGGCGCTAATCGAACAGGCTGTGAGCCGTGGTGCAGCGCTCAACGAGTATCGCGTCGATCTCGGCAATCCCAAGTTGGGACCCGACCGCGTGGTCGATATCCATGTGAGTCCCATGACCGAGCCGAGGGGCCGCATGGTGCTGCTGCTGCAGGAACGGTCGATTGCCGATAAATTCGACAGGCAGCTGACCCATCGCGGGGCAGCACGCTCGGTTTCTGCTCTCGCGGCCATGCTGGCCCATGAGATCAAGAACCCCTTGTCCGGCATCCGCGGCGCCGCCCAATTGCTGGAAACCGCGGTGGGGGACGAGGACCGGGCGCTCACGCAGCTCATCTGCGAGGAGAGCGATCGCATCGTGAAGCTGGTCGACCGGATGGAGGCTTTCTCCGACCTTAGGCCGATCGAGCGCGAAAGCGTCAACATCCATGCCGTGCTCGACCGCGTGAAGCGCGTCGCCCTCGCGGGCTTCGCGCGTCACATTCGTTTCACCGAGACCTATGACCCGTCGCTGCCGCCGGTCTTCGGCAATCGCGATCAGCTGGTCCAGGTCTTCCTCAATCTGGTGAAGAACGCCGCCGAGGCGCTCGGGCCCGATACGATCGACGGCACGATCGAACTGACGACGGCGTTCCGACCCGGGGTACGTCTGCGAACTCCCGGCTCCGCGACCCCGGTCAGCCTGCCGCTGGAGTTCTGCGTGCGGGACAATGGTCCCGGTGTGCCGTCCGACATCGCAGCTCACCTGTTCGATCCGTTCGTCACGACGAAATCGTCGGGAACTGGCCTTGGACTTGCTTTGGTGGCGAAAGTCATCGGCGACCACGGCGGCACCGTGGAATGCGAGTCTCATCCGCGCCGAACGACCTTCCGGGTTCTCCTGCCCATGTTCGCCGCGCGAGACGGACGCGGCGGCACGACGCCTTGAAGGTCGAACCCCCAGAGTGAAGGAAGATACGGCGATGAACGGCCACATCCTCGTTGCCGACGACGACACCGCCATCCGCACGGTCGTCAGCCAGGCTTTGGCGCGGGCCGGCTACGACGTGCGGACGACGGGCACCGCCGCTTCGCTGTGGCGTTGGGTGCAGGCCGGGGATGGGGACCTCGTGATCACCGATGTCGTCATGCCGGACGAGAACGCGTTCGAGCTGCTGCCGCGAATCAAGAAGCTCCGTCCCGACCTGCCCATCATCGTGATGAGCGCCCAGAACACCTTTATGACGGCCATCAAGGCGTCCGAACGCGGCGCCTATGATTACCTGCCGAAGCCTTTCGATCTTAAGGAGCTGGTCGCCATCGTGGGCCGGGCCATGGCGGAGCCCCGCCAGCGCGAGGCCGTCCGCGACGAGGAGCTCGACAGCATGCCGCTGATCGGCCGCTCGCCCGCCATGCAGGAGATCTATCGGACCCTGGCCCGGCTGATGCAGACCGACCTCACCGTCATGATCTCGGGCGAGTCGGGCACCGGCAAGGAGCTGGTGGCGCGCGCGCTGCACGACTACGGCAAGCGAAAATCCGGGCCTTTCGTGGCCATCAACATGGCGGCCATCCCGCGCGACCTCATCGAGAGCGAGCTCTTCGGTCATGAGAAAGGGGCGTTCACGGGCGCCAACACGCGCTCGGCGGGCCGGTTCGAACAGGCCGAAGGGGGAACGTTGTTCCTCGACGAGATCGGCGACATGCCGATGGAAGCCCAGACACGGCTGCTGCGCGTGCTCCAGCAGGCCGAGTACACGACGGTGGGCGGCCGCACGCCGATCAAGACCAACGTTCGGATCGTCGCGGCCACCAACAAGGACCTGAGAGTCACGATCCAGCAGGGCCTGTTTCGGGAGGATCTGTTCTTCCGGCTGAACGTGGTGCCGATCCGGCTGCCGCCGCTGCGCGAGCGGACCGAGGATATCCCACATCTCGCCCGCCACTTCTTCACCGTCGCGGCCGCGGAAGGGCTGCCGCTGAAGCACATGGACACGAGTGCCCACGAACGGTTGAAGCGCTATCGTTGGCCCGGCAACGTCCGCGAACTCGAGAATCTCGTGCGCCGTCTCGCTGCGCTCTATCCGCAGGAGGTCATCACGGCGCCGCTGGTCGAGGTGGAACTCGGGCTGAACCGGCCGAACCCTATGGCCGCACCGACTTTCGACGCCGCGACCGGGACCCTGGGCGAAAAGCCGGACCTCTCCACCCTAGTCGAGGAGGGCGGTCTGATGGGGGCAGTGGAGCGCCACCTCGCCGATCTCTTCGCCAAGCATGGCGAAGATCTGCCGCCACCCGGTCTTTACCACCGGGTCCTGCGCGAGCTCGAAGTGCCGCTCGTGTCGGCCGCCTTGGCGGCGACACGCGGAAACCAGATCAAGGCTGCCGAGATGCTGGGACTAAACCGCAACACCCTGCGCAAGAAGGTGCGCGAGCTTGACATCAAGCTGATGCGCCTGCCGCGCTGAGGGATCGCCTCCAAGATCGGTAGACGGGCTGGCCATCGCCCTGATTTTGTCGCAATGCAGCAACACTGCTGTATAAATACAACGGGCACCGAACCGAGAAGCGGGCCCGCACGGATACGGCATTCGGCATAGCCGGTTGTCGTCTTGGATGGACGCGCTTGACGGATCAGACAGGCAAGGACGCACCGGAGCACCTGCCGATCCGGCGATCCGACCGACGCTTCAGCCTCAAGGTTGCCCCGATCTTGGTCGGGCTCGCGCTGATCTCGGCCCTAGCGAGCTTCGCGGTCTTCACCGGCTACACACCGCTGTTTCCCACGGATCCAGTGGTTATCGACGTGTTCGTCGCGGACGGCATCATCGCCGGCCTTTTGTTCCTGCTCGTTGCCCTCGAAGCCTTCAAGCTGCTTGCCGCCTGGCGGGCCAAGCAGGCCGGCGCTCGTCTTCACGCCTACATCGTGGTCCTGTTCTCGATCACGGCCGCGGTTCCGGCCATCATCATGGCGGTGGTGGGCGCGGTCGCGCTCGATCGCGGCCTCTACCCGGCCTTCGTGGACGACGTGGGGCGCTTCATTGCCGAGACCAAGGACGCGGGCAAACTGATTCGCTCCAAACAATGCGATTCGCTGCAACGTGACGCCGATCTCGCGGCGTCCGATATCGAACGGGCACGGGTCGGATACAGCGATCGGAATTTCTTTCAGAACTATTTCGATTCACGGGTGCACTCGCTGGGTTTCACCACTGCCGTGATCATGGACGCCGCCGGGAAGGTTACGGAGCGCGTCGACACCGGACAGCCAGCACAGGTGATCAAGCCCAGCGCCGCCGACCTCGCCGGCGCACGGACCGGAGAGCAGGTTTGTTTCCGCCTGGATGGCGGCCGGAGCTTCGTGGTGCTCCGCTTCATGCCGAGTTTCAACGACAGTTTTCTCTATGTCGGGCGTCCGCTCGATCCGTTCACCATCGCGTTCCAGCAGCACGCCGAGGAACTCACCCAGCTTTTCAAGCTTTTCGACGCGTACCGGGGAAGGATCCAGGTCGCCTTCATCGTCATGTACAGCCTGCTGGCGCTCATCCTGCTCTTGTCGGCGGTCTGGCTCGGCCTGTCCTTTGCCAACGTCCTGGTGGCACCGATCCGGCGGCTCATCAACGCGACCGACCAGGTCTCGTCCGGTAACCTATATGTCCAGGTTCCCGTCCGCCGCTCCGAGGGCGACCTCGCGCGCCTCGGCGAGACCTTCAACAGGATGATCTCGGACCTGCGCTTGCAGCAGAACCGGCTGATCGCGGCGCGCGAGACGATCGACGAGCGGCGGCTGTTCACCGAGGCGGTGCTGTCGGGCGTACCGGCCGCGGTGATCGGCGTCGACGCCAAGGGTGCCGTCACGGTCCTCAACCCGTCCGCCCAGAAGTTGCTCGATCAGTCGTCGACCGACGGTCCGGCGATCGGGCGTCCGCTCACGGCCGTGCTGCCGGAACTCGGACCGATCCTGACCGAGACCAAAGCGGGACGCCAGCGGTTGCAGCAGGGCCACATCACGCTGAGCCGAGGCAATCGCGAGCGCAATTTCAACGTCCGGGTGACGAGCGAGTTGTCCGCGAAGGCTGAACGCAACAACGTCGTCACGCTCGATGACATCACGGATCTTGTCACGGCCCAACGGACTTCGGCATGGGCGGACGTGGCCCGGCGTATCGCCCACGAGATCAAGAATCCGCTGACCCCGATCCAGCTGTCGGCCGAGCGGCTGAAGCGCCGCTACAGCCGCGTCATCACCGAGGGTCGCGACGTGTTCGACCAGTGCATCGATACGATCATCCGCCAAGTCGACGACATGAAGCGTATGGTCGACGAATTTTCCTCCTTCGCCCGCATGCCCAAGGCCATGCTGGCCGAGGACGATCTCGCGCAATGTGTAAGGCAGGCGGTGTTCCTGATGCGGGTCGGCCACCCCGACATCACGCTCGTCGAGGACCTGCCGACGCAGCCGCTCATGGTCCGCTTCGACCGGCGCCTGCTATCCCAGGCCTTGACCAACATCGTGAAGAACGCAACCGAAGGCGTCGCGGCGAGGGTCGCGGCGCAACCACCGGAGGCACGCGATCCGGGCCGCATCACCGTGACGCTCGCCAGTACGGCCGACGGGCAGGCCATCATCGACGTGATCGACAACGGCAAGGGGTTCCCCTCCGAGAACCGGCAACGCCTCCTCGAACCCTACATGACGACACGGAGCGAAGGGACGGGGTTGGGATTGGCGATCGTGTCCAAGATCCTCGAAGACCATGGTGGTGGCCTCGACTTGCTGGATGCCGAGGGCCACTCCGGTGCACATGTGCGCCTGCATTTTCCGATCGACGTCGCCGCTCCGCCCGAGGCCAATCGGGCGAGCCTCGCGGTCGTCGAGAAAGCTTGAGAACGTCAATGGCAACCGACATCCTGATCGTTGACGACGAAGCTGACATCCGCGAACTCGTATCCGGGATCCTGTCCGATGAGGGGCACGGCACCCGGACCGCCAAGGACGCCGATGACGCACTGGCGCTGGTGGCGGCTCGCCGGCCTCACCTCATGTTCCTCGACATTTGGCTCCAAGGCTCCCGGCTCGATGGCCTGCAGATCCTGGAAATCATCAAGGGGCAGCACCCGACCCTGCCGGTTGTGATGATCTCGGGCCACGGCAATATCGAGACCGCCGTCTCGGCCATCAAGCTCGGCGCCTACGACTTCATCGAGAAGCCGTTCAAAGCGGACCGGCTCGTTCTCGTGGCGGACCGGGCACTCGAGGCATCCCGCTTGAGGCGCGAGAACGTGGAGCTCAAGGTCCGGGCGCTCACGACCGACCGTGTTGTCGGCCGCTCGACCAGCGCCAACCAGCTCCGCCAGGTGATCGACAAGGTGGGCCCTGCCAATTCACGGGTGCTGATCGGCGGCGCACCCGGAACCGGCAAAGAGCTGACGGCCCGCATGATCCACCACGGATCCAGCCGCGCCACGTCACCTTTCGTGGTCATCAATGCTGCGACCATGCTGCCGGAGATGATGGAGGCCGAGCTTTTCGGCATCGAGGCAGCCGACGGTCGAAGCCGGAAGGTCGGCGCTCTCGAAGAGGCACACGGCGGAACGCTGTTCATCGACGAAGTGGCCGACATGCCGCGCGAGACGCAGAGCAGGATCCTGCGCGTGCTCGTCGACCAGAATTTCCAGCGCGTCGGCGGCACGTCGAGGGTCCATGTCGACGTCAGGATCATCTCGTCGACGAGCCGCGACCTGCTCGCCGCTATCGCCGAGGGGTCGTTTCGCGAAGACCTGTTTCATCGCTTGGCCGTGGTGCCGATCCGGGTGCCGGCGTTATCCGAACGGCGCGACGACATCCCCGAGCTGATCGCATTCTTCATGGAGCAGGTGTCGGCCAACACGGGGCTGCCGCGCCGCAAGATCGGCATCGACGCCATGGCGGTGCTCCAGTCGCACGACTGGCCCGGCAACATCCGTCAGTTGCGCAACAACGTCGAGCGATTGATGATCCTCGCTGCGGGCGATCCGGAAGCCGAGATCACGGCCGACATGCTCCCGTCCGAAATCGGCACATTGGTGCCGGCGACTCCCAATGGGGCAGGGGGGGAAAAGCTGATGAGCCTGCCGCTGCGCGAAGCCCGCGAGGTGTTCGAGCGGGAATACCTCGTGGCCCAGATCAGTCGTTTCGGCGGCAACATCTCCCGCACGGCCGAATTCATCGGGATGGAGCGTTCGGCCCTGCACCGCAAGCTGAAGTCGCTCGGCATCGATTGAGGAACGTCACCTGCTTTCCGGCCGAAGGGCGCCAGCTCCGCCGGGGGAGGGACGGTGACATCCGGTCGACGATACGATCCATCTGCTTCCGCATGGCGGGCCGGAGCCAAGTTTGTCTTGCGACTTCCCATTGTCTCTGCCTCTAATGCCGCAGGATGCAGGCGGTCCGGTTCGACGGGACGGCGTGCTTCAGGGCGTCCGGTTCGCCTGGAGTCCCGGAACACGCATGGCGACGATGGGCGTTGGAACGCCTTGGCCTGAGCCGTCGAGGTCAGGCCAAGGCGACCTGCTGCCGGTCGGACCCCAGCATTGAGACCGCGAACAGGCGGCGACGAGCAGTGGACAGGACCATGGCGGCTGAACGAACACAGAATCTTCAAGACACGTTTCTGAACTACGTGCGCAAGAACAAGGTCCCTCTCACGATCTTCCTGGTCAATGGAGTGAAGCTGCAGGGCGTTGTGACGTGGTTCGATAATTTCTGCGTGCTGCTGCGGCGCGATGGCCACTCGCAACTCGTCTACAAGCACGCCATATCGACCGTGATGCCGGGGCAACCCATTCAGATGTTCGAATCGCCCGAGGAAGCAATTCCGGCGACAATCGAGCGACGCTGACGATGCGGTTCGCGGAATTCCGGTAGGCCAGGACACGCGATTGAAGTCGATCGACAAGGACGGAAGCGACGCCGTCGAGAGGACGGACGCCAAGGCAACCCAGACCTTGATCGTCGGGCCCTACCCGACCGGGAGGACGTCGCACAAGCGCGACGGACGCTCGCCCGAGGCTCGCATCACCGAGGCCGTTGCCCTTAGCGATGCGATCGATCTCGACGTCCGCGACAGTGTTGTGGTCAATCTCGGCACCGTCAGACCCGCAACGTTTCTGGGCAAGGGCAAGGTCGAGGAACTGGCGGAACGCTGCGAAGAACTCGGTATCGAGCTCGTGGTGATGGACTGCGCGCTGTCGCCCGTCCAGCAACGCAATCTCGAGAAGGCCTGGGGCGCCAAGGTCATCGACCGGACCGGCCTCATTCTCGAAATCTTCGGGCGGCGCGCCCGCACCAAGGAAGGCACGCTCCAGGTCGAACTCGCGCATCTCGCCTATCAGAAGTCCCGGCTGGTTCGGTCCTGGACCCATCTCGAGCGGCAGCGGGGCGGCTTCGGCTTCCTGGGCGGCCCCGGCGAAACGCAGATCGAAACGGACCGGCGCCTGATCGAGGAACGCATGGCGCGGATCGAGCGCGACCTCGACCATGTCAAACAGACCCGCGCCACGAACCGCAAGACCCGGGTGGACGTGCCGTTCCCGACCGTGGCGTTGGTCGGCTACACCAATGCCGGAAAATCGACGCTGTTCAACCGTCTGACACGCTCGGCCGTCCTCGCCGACGACATGGTCTTCGCGACGCTCGACCCGACCATGCGGCTTCTCAGGCTTCCGCACGGCGGCAAGGTGATCCTGTCCGACACGGTCGGTTTCATCTCGGACCTGCCCACCATGCTAGTTTCAGCCTTTCGGGCGACACTGGAAGAGGTCGTATCGGCCGACGTGATCCTGCATGTGCGCGATGTCGCCCATGAGGACACGCAGGCGCAGGGTGCCGATGTGGTGGCGATCCTGCACGAGCTCGGCGTCGATGCCGAGGACCGAGGGCGGGTGATCGACGTGTGGAACAAGGCGGACCTGCTCGATTCCGACCGGCTGCAGGCGATACTGGATGCAGCGGAAGGTCGGCGGTTGGACGAGCGGCCCGCCGTCGCGTCGGCCCTAACCGGCGATGGCCTCGGGGGCCTGCTGGCCAGCATCGAAGGCCGGCTCGCAGCCCACAGTACCTCATTGGCGCTGCGCCTAGAGCCGAGCGACGGACGGTCTTTGAACTGGCTGTACGAGAGCACCGAGATCCTGTCCCGTGTGGACGACGGGGACGGAACGATCCATCTCACGATCCGGGTTCCGCCGGATCGTCTGCAGCGTGTGCAGAACCGCTTCCCCCACGCCGAACTCATGGCGGTGTAAGGGCAAGGCGGTTTCGGTCGGATTCGGGACGTCAACGCTCCAGTGCCTTGGCTTCGCTCCAGAGCGCCTCCATGGAGTCGAGGTCGGCGACGCCGAGTCTCATGCCGCGCGCCTCCAGTGTCGTCTCGATGTAGCGGAAGCGGCGCTCGAATTTGCGATTGGTCGAGCGGAGCGCTGCCTCCGGATCGACACCGGCGTGACGGGCCAGATTCGTGACCGCGAACAGCAGGTCACCGATCTCGTCGGCCAAGGCGGTCGGATTCCCGAATGCCGCCTCGACCTCCGAGGCTTCCTCCCGGACCTTGGCCAGCACGGCGCGGGGATCGTCCCAATCGAAACCGACAGCGGCCACCTTGGCCTGGAGCTTGACGGCGCGGGGCAGGGGAGGAAGACCCGCGCCCACCTCGGACAAGAGCCCCGAGCTGCCCTGCTCGGCTCGCGCGCTGCCGGTCGTTACGTCATCGGCTTGCCGGGTCTGGTCCCGGGCCGCGCGCTCGGCCTTCTCCTGGAGCTTGATTGCGGCCCAGATCGCCTTCACCTCATCGGGCGAGAGGTCGCGCTTCTCGCTGAAGATATGCGGATGACGACGGACCAGCTTGGTCGTGACGGCCTCGACCACGCCACCGAAATCGAAGCTGCCCTCCTCCTCGGCGATCCGGGCCTGGAAGACGACCTGGAGCAGAAGGTCCCCGAGTTCCTCGCGCAAGTCCTCCCGGTGGCCGCGCTCGACAGCGTCCGCGACCTCGTAGGTTTCCTCGATCGTATAGGGGACGATGGACGCGAAGGTCTGGGCGAGGTCCCACGAACAGCCCGTTTGGGGATGGCGTAGCGCCGCCATGATCTCAAGGAGCCGGGAGATGTCGCAGGACGGCGTCATGAGGTGCCTGGATCCGGAGCGGCGGGGCGACATGGAAATGCCCGCGGGGAGGATCCGCGGGCACAGGCCGAACGACTGCTCCAGTTCGTGCCCAGGTGAGGACCGGGCACGAAGGATGGTGGGCTCAGCTCACTCGACCGAAATCGAAAGAGCCTCGCGTCCCTTCGGCGTGTCGACGACCCGCATGGACACGGGCTGGCCTTCGGCCAGGTGGGACAAGCCGGCCGGACCCAGGATCGAGATATGGACGAAGACGTCCTTGCCGCCGTCGTTGCTCGACACGAAGCCGAAGCCCTTGGTATCGTCGAACCACTTGACCTTGCCGGACACCTGGATGGCCGTGGACGGGTCGGGCGCGCGGCGCGGTGGCCGCGGGCTGTCGAAAGATCGCTGAGGCGCGCGCTCGACGGCGCCCGCGGTATCGACCTCGAGCACACGCGTGACCTGGGCGCCTTTGGCCCCGTTACCCACCATCACCTTGAGCTTGGCGCCGGGAGGTACGGTCTCGTAGCCGGCGGACTGAATGGCGCCGATGTGCAGGAAGGCATCGCCCGCCCCGTTCGACAGCTCGACAAAACCGAAGCCCTTATCGGCCTTGAACCATTTCACGACGGCATCGACGGTGGGGCCGGCCGGAGGGGCAGCCATCATGTCGCCACCGCCGCCGAAACCGCCGGGTGCACCGCCGCCGAACGGGCGCGACGCAGGGCGGGACGGGCGGGACTCGTAGGGTGACGACGGCATGTCGTCGTCGAAGCCCCGCTTCCTCGGTCCCCGGAAATCTTTACCTTTGCTCATGTCGCCAGCTCGTCTTTGCCTTCAACCCAACCGCCGTACCTCGTGACCATGGCGCCGACCCGACGTCGACGCATGTGTGATCACGCATTCCAACCCTGCAACGTCCGTTGCAGGCCTACCGTGCAATCGGGGCCGCGCGTTCGATGACGCGATCCCTGACCAAAGCGAGCCGCCTTGGCATCGCATCTATCCCGTCATCATCACCGGGCTCGATGCGATCCGCGCGCCGTACCCGGTCCGCTCGAGATCCGGCGAACGAGGCACGGACAAAGCCGAACCCACGTCTCCAGAGGACGCTACCGCATTTCGCCAGCCTTCGCCACCGCTATTCCGGCGCGAAATCAGGGCTTTTGGAGCCGAGTTCAGATGATCCGGCGCTCAAGGCTTGGCCGCAACGATGCGAGACCGCCGAGGGTCAGATGATCCGGCGCTCAAGGCTTGGCCGCAACGATGCGAGACCGCCGAGGGGCGGACCGCGGGGTGACGGGCTTGAGCATGGCCCACACAGGGCAGGGTGCAGCTATAAGGTAATTCGCATAATGCATATTATGGAATGCACGTGATCGTCTCGAACCTGCCGGCTTCAGCGCCAGGTTTTTCATGGTGTCACCGGGCCGCGATCGCCGCGCGGTACGGGATCCCAGGCCGCGATCGCGGAATGCCGGATGCCGGGCGCTGGCGTGTGACCATGATGAGCGTGCCCGCAATCGGTGCCGAAACCCTGAACCGGTACCCGTCGGCCGCACTTTCAACATCGGTACCGGGGTAGGGTGGACCCCCTGCCCCGATCCCGCGCCCTGCCCGGCCCGGCTTGCCAGGCACGACACCGCGTGCACGAGGCGATTGTCGACCCGTTCCGACGAGGCCCGCAACCACGATGCAGAACCCGCCCGAACCGACCCGAGCCGTCGGCCCGAACGAGCATCCTGCCTGGGACCATGTGCGCGCCAAAGCCGAGCTGTTCACAGCCCTCAGCGATCGTGTCTGGGCAACACCGGAGCTGAACTACGCGGAATGGGCTTCGGCGGAGGCGCATCGCGCCGCCCTCGACGCGCAGGGTTTCCGCGTTACGACCGGTGTGGCGGGATTGCCGACCGCCATGATGGGTGAGGCCGGGCAGGGTGGCCCGGTGATCGCCATTCTGGGCGAGTTCGATGCCCTGCCGGGCCTCAGCCAGGAAGCCGGCACGACGCGGGAGCAGCCCGTCGAGCGTGGCGGCAATGGGCACGGCTGCGGCCACAACCTGCTCGGCGCCGGGTCGCTCGCGGCCGCCACCGCCGTCAAGGACTGGCTGACCGTGACGGGCCTTCCGGGGCGCGTCCGCTACTGCGGCTGTCCTGCCGAGGAGGGCGGCTCGGCCAAGGGCTTCATGGTGCGGGCCGGCGTCTTCGACGATGTCCACGTCGCGGCGTCATGGCACCCTGCCCCGTTCGCCGGCGTCAACAAGCCGGTGTCGCTGGCCTGCAACGAGATCGACTTTCAGTTCTTTGGCCGGTCGGCTCATGCGGCCGCGGCACCGCACCTTGGCCGCAGCGCACTGGATGCGGTCGAACTCATGAACGTCGGCGTCAACTATCTGTGCGAGCACATGCCGCCGACGGCGCGCATCCATTACGCCCTGATCGACGCCGGAGGCATGGCGCCCAATGTCGTTCAGGCGCGTGCGACCGTGCGCTACCTCATCCGCGAGCGCGACCTGCCCCGGCTCCGCGCGCTGATCCGCCGGGTGCGCCGAATCGCGGTCGGAGCGGCCCTGATGAGCGGCGCCAGGATGCGGGCCACGGTGCTGAGCGGCGACGCCGAGCTCGTGGCCAACCCGCCGCTGGAGCGCCTCATGCAGGCCCACCTCGAGCGGCTGGGTCCGCCGCCCTTCGATGCCGCCGACCATGCTTTCGCGGCGCGCATCCAGGACAGCCTCTCGCCCGAGGACATCGCGGCCGCTTACGAGAGGTTCGGCGCCATGCCGCGCCAGGGCCAGACGCTCTGCGACACGATCCTGCCGCTCGGCAGCGGCGACGGCGCCTCGGTCGGCTCCACCGACGTCGGCACCGTGAGTTGGGTGGTGCCGACCGTACAGATGCGCGGCGCCACCCACGCCATCGGCACGCCGGGCCATTCCTGGCAGGTGGTGGCTCAGGGCAAGACCCCTGCCGCCCACAAGGGCACCATCCACGCCGCCATGATCATGGCATCGACCGCGGCCGATCTCCTGGCCGATCCGGCCCTGATCGCGGAAGCCACAACCGACCACCGCGCTCGGCTGGCCGAGACGCCCTTCGTCAATCCGATTCCCGACGACGTCGAGCCGCCGCTCGTGCAGGCCCGCTGAGGGCAGGACTTCGCCGGGATTCCCTCTCGCCATGAAGGGATCACGCCATAGAACGGGCAGGTAGCACGGTTCATGGTACGGACCGGAAACGCGCTTACGCCGCGGTGTCGATCCAGAGAAGCCCGTGAGGCCGACGTTGCGGCGCCACTCGCCGACGCGAGCCTTCCCGAGTGCCCCCGTGAGCCGCGCCGTCACGGCTCGACGATGGGCCTGTGCGGCTGCACGTGGCGCGGGATGTGGCCGGTCGCTCGGGGATCAATCACGATGACGTCGTGCGTGCGGAACGGCACGAAGCCTTGCCGCCGGTAGAGGGCCAGCGCCGCCGGGTGGTCGAGGTCGCAGGTATGCACCCAGACCCGCCTCGGGCCGGCCGACCAGGCCTTGTGCAGGGCGAACCGCAGCAGCCAGGGCCCCAGCCCATGGCCGATGAAGCTCGGCATGAGCCCGAAATAGCTGAGTTCCACCTCGCCGGCGAAGCGACGGTCGAGTTCGGCGAAACCGGCCGGCTCACCATCCGCGACCAGCAACCAGAGTTCGTTCCGGGGATGCTGAACCGTTTCGGCGATCGACGCGTCGCTCCAGCGTCGCCGCGCCCCCCAGAGCCAAGCCTCGCCCACAGTATCGTAGAGGAACCGGTAGAAGGCCACGCTCGGCTCGACCACGAGGTCGACGCGGGTACCGCGAGGCATCGTGGGCGCCATCATGGCGCCGGGCGGGCAGGCGAACATTTCGAGCGACGTCACGGTTTCGCGCAGGTAACCGGGCGGAACGGCGCCGTGCTCGGCCTGATCCGGCATGGTCATGGGGCGAAAGGCAGGGCCATGCCGTCATAGGCCGGCTCGACGCCGGGCGGCAGCTCTGCCCTGAGCTTTGCGTAGTCGAGATCGGTGTGCAGGTTGGTCAGCACCGCCCGCCTCGGCTTGAACCGGGCGATCGCATCGAGGGCTTCGCGCAAGGAGAAGTGGCTGGGGTGGGGTTTGTGGCGTAGCGCGTCGATGATCCACAGGTCGAGGCCTTCGAGGGAGCCCTCGCTCTCCGGCGGGATGCCGTTAAGGTCCGGCGTGTAGGCGACGCCACCGACCCGCAAGCCCAGCGCGTCGATCTCGCCGTGGTCGAGCCGGAACGGCAGCATGACGATCGACCCGCCTGCCCCCGTGAAGGCTCGCTCTTCGCCGGCCGTCAGCCGACGTTCGTCGAGGAGCGGTGGATAGAGACTGCCCGCGGGCGTGCGGAACACATAGGCGAATTTCTCGGTGACGTCGCGCGACGTTGCCGCATCCATGTGGACCTCGATGCGGCGGTGCATGTTCAGCACCAGAGGCCGAATGTCGTCGATGCCGTGGGTGTGATCGGCGTGGGAATGTGTGAGCACCACTGCGTCGAGACTGTCGAGGCCGGTGGACAACAATTGCTGGCGGAGGTCGGGCGACATGTCGACGAGGACGCGCGTCGCGCCCGACGTGTTGCGGCGTTCGACCAGGATCGAGCAGCGCAGGCGGCCGTTGCGCGGGTTCGCCGGGTCGCAGGCCCCCCACCCCTGCCCGACCCTCGGAACGCCACCCGAGGATCCGCAACCCAGGATCGTGATGGTGCCGCTGTCGCGGGCGCCGCTTTCCAGAATCCCGGTCATGCCGCGACAGCCACACGAGGCGGCAGCTTGCCGAACAGCCGGTCCACGTTGCGGCTCGTCTCTGCCGCGAAGGCGACCGGATCCAGCCCCTTGATCTCGGCCAGCACGCGCGCGGTTTCCCCCACGAAGGCCGGCTCGTTGCGCTTGCCGCGATACGGCACCGGCGCCAGGAAGGGCGCGTCAGTCTCGACCAGCATGCGGTCGAGCGGCACCTCGCGGGCGATGTCGCGCAATCCTTCCGAGTTCTTGAACGTCACCACGCCCGAGAAAGAGATGAAGAGACCGAGGTCCAGCCCCGTGGCGGCCAGGGCCGGCGACGAGGTGAAGCAATGCAGCACCCCTGTGAAACGCCCCTGCCCCATCTCGTCGCGCAGGATGGCCGCGACATCGTCGTCGGCCTCCCGGGCGTGGATGACGAGCGGCAACCCGCTCGCGCGCGCCGCCGCGCTGTGGGTGCGGAACACGCGGGCCGCCACGTCGCGCGGCACCTCGTCGTAATGGTAATCGAGCCCGGCCTCCCCGATGCCCACGCATTTCGGGTGACGAGACAGCGCGACGAGGCGCTCGGCAGGCACGTCGGGCTCCTCGGCGGCCTGATGCGGGTGGGTGCCGACCGTGAAGAACACGTCCTCGAAGCGCTCGGCGATGTGCGCCAATTCGGCGTGGCGCGCGACCCGGGTCGAGATCGTGATGATGCGGCCGACGCCGGCCGCGCGGGCACGCGCCACCACGGCATCGAGTTCGGGCGCGAACTCGGCGAAATCGAGATGGCAGTGGCTGTCGGTGAGCATCAGGGCACCGCCGTGATGGCGGCCGGGCCTGCCTCCGGGTCGACGTAGCGCGGGAAGATCACGCTCGGCGGCGGCAGCACCGTGCCGGGCACGAGGCGGTGCTCGGGGCCGAACTCGCCGAAGCTGCGCGCGCCGCCGTCGATGCCAAGCAGGTCGAGCAGCTTGCTCATGGCGGTCGGCATGACGGGCTGCACGAGCAGTGCCACCTCGCGCAGCACCTCGGCCGTGACGTAGAGAACCGTCGCCATGCGGGCGGGGTCGGTCTTGCGCTTGATCCAGGGCTCCTCGGCGGTGAAGTAACGATTGGCGGCGCCGACCACGCGCCAAGCCTGGCCGAGGTAGTCGTGCGGCGCGAACTGGGTCATGGCGGCGCGCGCGCTTTCGAGCAGCGCGTCGGCCTCGGCCAGCATCTCGCGATCGGCGGCCGTGAACGCGCCGGGCGCCGGCACCGCGCCGCCGCAATTCTTGCCGATCATCGACAGCGATCGCTGGGCGAGGTTGCCCAAGTCGTTGGCCAGGTCCGCGTTGATGCGGCCCACGATGGCCTCATGCGAGTAGTTGCCGTCCTGGCCGAACGGAACCTCGCGCAGGAAGAAGTAGCGCAGGGCGTCGACGCCGTAATGCCCGGCCAGTGTCGCGGGCGAGATGACGTTGCCGACCGACTTCGACATTTTCTCGCCGCGGTTGAACAGGAAGCCGTGGACCACGACATGGCGCGGCAGCGGCAGCCCGGCCGACATCAGGAAGGCGGGCCAGAACACGGCGTGGAAGCGGCTGATGTCCTTGCCGATCACATGGGCATCGGCCGGCCAGTATCGGGCGCGCGGATCGTCCGGGTCCGGGAAGCCGGTTCCCGTCAGGTAGTTGGTCAGCGCGTCGACCCAGACGTACATGACGTGCTTCGGATCCCCCGGCACGGGCACGCCCCAATCGAAGGTCGTACGGCTGATCGACAGGTCCCTGAGGCCGCGGCTCACGAAGCTAGCGACTTCGTTGCGGTACTTCTCCGGCGTGACGAAGTCGGGATGAGCGGCATAATGCGACAACAGCCGGTCGGCATAGGCGGACAGTTTGAAGAACCAGCTTTCCTCCTCGACCCATTCGACCGGCGTGCCGGTCGGGGCCAGGCGCGTGCCATCGGGGTCCTCCACGAGGTCGGCCTCGTCGTGGTAGGCCTCGTCGCGGACCGAGTACCAGCCCTGGTAGCGCGACAGATAGATGTCGCCGCGCTCGGCCATGCGCCGCCAGACCGCCTGGGCCGCATCGCGGTGCCGCACCTGCGTGGTGCGGACGATGTCGTCGGTGTCGACGTCGAGGAGCCGGCTCATGGCGCGGAACTGTCCGGCTGTACGATCGGCCAGCGCCTGCGGGGTCAGGCCTTCCCGTGCCGCCGTCTGCTGCATCTTCTGCCCATGCTCGTCCATCCCCGACAGGCACAGCACGTCGTAGCCGTCGAGCCGCTTGAATCGGGCGATCGCGTCGGTGGCGATCCGCTCGTAGGCGTGGCCGATGTGGGGAGGCCCGTTGGCGTAGGGAATCGCCGAGGTGACGGAGAATGTTGGGCGCGGGGCCATGGATGGTGTTCCGCCGGAGATCAAAGCGCGCGCGTGGCCTGCGCGAGTTCCGCGAATGTCGAGAACAGGAAGGATTTCTTGTCGAGATTGAGGGCCAGCGTGTCGCGCGCCGAGCGGCGGATCTTCTCCCATACCTCGGCCAGGGGTGCAAGACGACGCAGGTTGCGGGCTTCTGTTTCGTCGAGGCCCGCGCCGGCGTCGAGCCTGCCGTGCAGCCACTCCAGCACGGCGCCGACCAGAAGCTCGAAATCGTCGTCGTCGGTGCCGATCCGGTCGGCCAGGCGGTGCAAATCGCGCCAGTCGACGTCGGGCAGGCGCGCGAGAAGGCGGGCCGTGTCGCGGTCGAGCGCGAGCCGGTCGCCGCCGAGGAAGTGGAGCGCTCCCCTGACCGAATGAGCGGCCCGCCGCGCCGCCTGCTCGAGCACGTCGGGCTCGGCCGTCGACCAGGGAGGTCCAAGCCCGGCCAGCGCCGCGGTCGCATGGTCGAGGCCGAGCGGCTCCAGGACCAGCAGGCGACACCGCGAGCGCAGCGTCGCCATGACCTGGGCGGGATGGTGCGCGATGACCAGGAACAGCGACCGGGAGGGCGGTTCCTCGATCAACTTCAGGAGCGCATTGGCGCTGTTGCGGTTGAGGTCCTCGGCACTGTCCAGGATGCAGATCCGGTACCCTCCGGCCCGCGCGGCCTGCCGGAACAAGCCGGACGCGCGGCGCACCTCGTCGACCCTGATCTCGCTGTAGAACTTGCCGGTCTTCTCGTTCCAGGCCCGGCGCAGGACCGCGACGTCGCCGGGGGCGCCGGACGCGATGCTCGACGATGCGGGATGGCGACTCGGGACCGAAAGGTCGGTGGCGTCGAGCACGGCCTGCGAGCCAGGGTCCGGATTGGCGAGGAGAAAGCGGGCGAAACGCCAGGCCAGCGTGGCCTTGCCGGTGCCCTCCGGACCGCCGAGCAGCCAGGCATGGTGCAACCGCCGCGCCCGGAAACTGGCGAGCAACTCCGCCTCGGCCCGGGCCTGGCCGAACAGCTGCTGCGTCTCGCGCGGATGCGGCGCCCCCTCGACCCTGTCGCTCTCGGGCACGGTGTCCCCGGCCTTCATGCCGCACGTGGCCCTTCGCCGGGCCGGGACACGGGGGTGCCGCCGCGCAGAGCAGGAAAGCGCGCCAGGACGATGAGCCAAATGGTCCTGGCCAGTTCGTCGGGCGGGCGCGAGGCGTCGAGAACGAGGCAGCGTTCGGGCTCACGCTCGGCATTGTCGAGGAACCCCCGTCGCAGCCGGTCGTGGAAGTCACCCCCTTCGCGCTCGAAGCGATCGGCCGGCGCGTCGGCGCCGCGCCGCGCGCTGGCCCGGGCGAGCCCGGTCGCGGCGTCGAGGTCGAGCACCAGCGTCAGGTCCGGCCAGACATCGCCGACGACCACCTGCTCGAGCCTGGCCAGCAAGGCCGCGTCGACGTGGCCGAGGGTGCCCTGGTACACCCGGGTCGAGTCGATGAAGCGGTCGCAGACCACGAAGGTGCCGCGCTCCAGCGTCGGGCGGATCGTCACTCCGATATGGTCGAGCCTCGCGGCCGAGAACATCAAGGCCTCGGCCACCGGGCCGAGCGGCCTGACGGCGCCCGAGAGAAGGGCGTCCCGTATCCGTTCCGCACGCGGCGATCCGCCGGGCTCGCGCGTCGCGATGGCCGCGCTACCAGCCGTCCGAAGACGCTCCACGAGCAGCCGAACCTGCGTCGATTTCCCGGTCCCCTCGCCGCCCTCGAAGGTGATGAAGCCACCGAGGTGGGGTCCGCCGCTCCCGAGGCTCACGGATGCCGGAAGTTCTGGCGGATGACCGCGCCGCCGAGTTCGAGGCCGGCGTCGAGGGCGCGTCGGGGAAGCGAGCCCACCGAGACGTCCTCGGCGGCCTGAAGCGGCAGCGAGAGGATCTCGGTCCCGTCGCGGAAGATCTTCAGCGACGCCACCTGGGCGCCTTTGGCGAGTGGCGCCGACAGGGGGCCCGTATAGGTGATCTTGCCCGAAAGCTTCTCGCCCGCGCCGCGCGGCACGAGCAGCCTCACGGGCTTGCCGGCCACCAGCGGCACCTCGGTCGAGGAACCCCCGTAGACCCGGGCGGCGCCCACCACCTCGTCGGCAGCGTAGAGTTCACGGGGTTCGAAGGCGCGGAACCCCCAGGTGATGAGTTTGAACGCCTCGTTCTGTCGATCCCGCGCCGTGCGCAACCCGTTGACCACGACAATGAGTCTCTGCCCGTTCTGCACCGCGGAGCCCACGAGGCCGTAGCCGCTTTCCTCGATGTCGCCTGTCTTCAGCCCGTCCGCCCCGATGTTCATGGTCAGCAGAGGATTGCGATTGAGCTGACGCACCTTGTTCCAGGTGAACTCGCGCTCGCCGAAATACCGGTAGAGATCCGGGTAGGTGCGGATCACGTAATTGGCCAGCAGCGCCATGTCGCGCGGCGTCACCTTCTGGTTCGGGTCACCCCTGCCCCAGGGGTTGGCGAAAATCGACTTCGTCATGCCGATCTCGCGGGCGCGGCGGTTCATCAGCGCGGCGAAACTCCCCTCCGATCCGGAAATCCCCTCGGCCAGCGTGATCGCGGCGTCGTTGCCCGACTGCACCACGAGGCCCTGAATCAGATCCGCGATCGAGACGCGGCTGTTCACGACCAAGAACATGGTGGACCCGCCGGATTTGGCGCCACCGCTCCGCCAGGCATTCTCCGACACCAGGAAGGTATCGTCGAGCTTCAACCGGCCCTCCTTGATCTCCCGGAACGTGATCTCCGCGGTCAGGATCTTGGTGGTCGAGGCCGGCGCCATGAGCCCGTCGGCGTTCTTCTCGAACAGGACGCTGCCCGTGTCGGCGTCCATCAACAGGGCAAAGGGCGCGATGGTCTGGAAGGACTCGGCCGCACGCGCCGGAGCCTTGGCCAAGCACCAGCACAGCACGGTCAGCAGAACCGACCGCAAAATCGTCGTCGACACGGGTCGCTCTCGCCTCCGCCAAGGCCGGCACACCGGCCGTACCGCGCTTCATTCTAGCGGCCCGCCGCCCGAATGCCAGCGGTCGTGAGGTCTCGCTCTCGGCCATACACCGACGCGATCGCTTCGGAACGCATGGTTCCTCGTCGAGACCAGGCCTATGGGGCCGCGCCTGCTTGGAGGCTCAGCGCGTGTCGTCGCCCGCGGCTGCGTGATCCTGCGGCAGGGTGGGCCGGCGCCGCGGCGCGGCGAAGCTGATCGCGTCGGCTTGGGGATCGGATTGCCCCGGTGAAGCGAAGAGCGGACCCGAGGGCGTCATGTTGGCCGTCGGGCGACGGGCAATCCGCGCAGGTTCCGGCCGTGCAGAAACCGCGAGGATGGCGGCGGAACGCGGATCCCGGGGCTTGTCACGAAAGAGCCCCGCGCCGCGCAACGACGTCCACGGGTCCTGCTGCGGGTTGCTCGGCACGGTCCTGCCCCGCATCCGGCCGGTCGGCGGGACGGGCACGATCGCCTGTCGTGGCGAGGGTTGGACGGGCCATGCAGGCACGCTCGGCGGCGGCGTTTCGGCGACCTGATCGGCCAGCACGACACCCGCGAGCTGCGCCGGGCCGCCATCGGTCCTGAGCGAGGCCGTCAGCTTGTCGTCGTCGGAGCCCGCCAGGCTGGCCCGGCCGATATAGTCCACGCGGATCCGCGCCGTGCCCTCGCCCTTGAAGTCGAGCGCCTCGGCGACCCGCTGCGACACATCCATGACGCGGCCGCCATGATAGGGTCCGCGGTCGTTGACCCTCACGATCATCGAGCGATCGTTCTTGAGATTCGTAACGCGCACGTAGCTCGGCAACGGCAGGGTGGGATGGGCGGCCGAGATGGAACGCTTGTCGAATACCTCGCCGTTCGCGGTTCGACGGCCGTGGAAGGCGTCACCGTACCAGGACGCCGTGCCCACCACCGAGTAACCCCGCGGATTGGGGTTGGGAACGAAGCTACGGCCGCCGATCGTATAGGGCCGGCCCACGAGATAGCCACCGCCACCACGTGGTACGGGCTGACCGTCGTCGACCACGCGCGGACTGGCCCAGACGCCGAGGATCGGATCGAAATAGCGGCCTTCGCCGGGGCCTCCGGCCGCCGTGCGGACGGGTTGCACCGCGCAGCCTGCGAGGACCAGGGCGCAGGCCACGACCGTGCATGAAGTGGCAAAGCCCGGCAGGGACACGACACGCAGTATGGGCTTCACTCCAGCGACCGCGGCGACCAACGACTGCATGACCTTCGCGGAACCGGATCATGATGCCGACGACCCGAGCGGGACCTGCGCCGCCAGCCTGCCGCGGCCCGACGGGTCACGGAGACGAATGGCCGGGTCGACCCGTCACTGCCTGGCATATACGACCGCGCTTGCTTTCCGAAGGGTTAACGGCATTGGCGTGTGGGACGACATCCAAGCGGTCCCTTGCCCTCGTTTCGCCCCCTGAATGAGGTCGAATTACGGCACAGCTCACGTTTCGGAAGCGTCGGCCGGGGAAGCCGGTGGACCGAGTTGGCTGCAGCGGTCCTGGCTGCCGGGCGTGACCGCGGGGGTGTCTTCCGACAGCAAGCCGCGCAAATGGGTCCTGAGGATCTTTCCGGCCGGATTGCGCGGGAGCATGGCGGGCGAGAACGCGATCCGCACCGGCACCTTGAAGGCCGCGATGCGCCGCGCCACGAAGGCCCGGATCTCGCCCTCGCTCGCCGCCGCGCCCTCGGCCAAGGTGACGACGGCGCCGGGCTCTTCGCCGAGGGTCGGGTGCGGGATGGGAAGCACGACGGCGTCGACGACGGCCGGGTGCTCGAATAGTGCGTTTTCGACCTCGACGCAGTAGATGTTCTCGCCGCCCCGGATCATCATGTCCTTGATCCGGTCCACGATGGTGATGAATTGTTCCGCATCCATGCGGGCGAGATCGCCGGTCCGCATCCAGCCGGCCGAGAAGGTTTCGGCATCGGCGTCCGAGCGGCGCCAGTAGCCCCGCACCAGATTGGGTCCTTTCACGAGGAGTTCGCCCACCGTGTCGGGCGGCATCGTCGCGCCCGCGGCATCGACGATGCGGACTTCGCAAACGGGCAGCGGCGGCCCGCAGCTCTCGGGTCGGTTCTCGTAGTCCTCGGTCATGTGATGCGTGAAGGTGGCGGAGGTCTCGGTCATGCCCCAGCCCGTCGCGGGGCTGGCGCGAGGAAACGCTGCCTTGATGGCGCGCACGAGATCGCCGGCCGCCGGCGCGCCGCCATAGGTGACGTTCTCGAGGCTCGACAGGTTTCGCCCTCGCTCGCCGGCTCTCGCCGCGAGTTCCCAGGCGATGCTCGGGACGCCCCCCGCGCTCGTGCAGCGCTCGCGCTCGATCAAATCCAGCGCGGCCCCGACGTCCCACCGGTGCATGATCACGAGCTTCTGGCCGCGCCATAGCGCGTTGCCCAGGGTCGCGTGGCAGCCCGTGACGTGGAACATCGGGATCGCCATCAGCGAGGCTCGCTGCGATGCAGCGGGGTCGGGCTGCGGCACGGGCTCGCCGCGGCGCAGGCAGCTCCGGGCCGCCGAATAGCCGTAAGCCATCACGGTCGACGCGGCGGCGCGGTGCGATCCGACCGCGCCCTTGGGCTGCCCGGTCGTGCCGGACGTGTAGAACAGCGTGGCGTCGTCCTCGGGGTCGAGCGCCAGGTCCGGCACGGTGCGATCGGGCAGGTCGCCCCAGCCCGCGACGGTTCCGATGACCTCCTCCAGTGGCCGGATTCGCGGATGGTCGATCCCCGACACGGCGCGGGTCACGAACACGCGCCGCAGAGCCGGGGAGTCCGTCGAATGCGGGCGCAGCCGCTCGAGGCGCTCGCCGTCGACCATCGCCACGACGGCACCGGAATCCGCAATGGCATAGGCGAGTTCGGGGCCGGTCCACCAGGCATTGAGCGGCGTCGCGATCGCTCCGGCGAGCAGCGCCCCGTAGTAGCAGACCGGCCATTCAGGAAGGTTGCGCATGGCGATGGCGACGCGGTCACCCTTGACGACGCCGGCCGCCCCCAAGGCTTCGGTGATCGCCAACGTGGCGCGCGCGAAGCCTTCGAAGCTGACGCGTTCCTCGCCGTAGACCAGGAACGGCCGGTCTGCGAAGGCGCGTGCCGTCAGGAACACATGCCGGAGCGTCGGGGGCGCATGCGTCCAGATGCGGGTCGGCACGCCGCGGATCGCGATGGTCTCCACGGCGTAGGGCGAGCCGGCCCGGGTCAGTTCCGTCTCCGCATCGTGGAACGGGATGGCCGGCCAGTGCGGCGGCGCCACGCGGTCCACCCGTTCGGTCGCGCCCGCGGGACCGAGCCCGCCCGTCTCGACGTTCGCCATGGCTCTACGGCCCCCTCCCGCCACCCGCCTGCCGCCGATGTGGTGTTGACCCCGACGATAGGACGGGAGAAGCGAAAGGCAAGGCGGCCCCCGCGTGAACTGCCGAATCTGCCCGAGCATGGGATGTTGTTGCGCAGTCCCATCGAAGCGAGGTCGCCGCCGTGCCCGATCTAGCTCTCGTCGTCGCCGAGATCGCCCAAGAGATGGCGGGGAGGACCGACCGGGGCGAGGTCGCGCATTACATCCCCGAACTGGCCCGGGTCGACCCGATGAGCTTCGGCATCGCGGTGGTCGACGCCCACGGCAATGTCGCGGCAGGCGGCGACAGCGATATCCCGTTTTCCATCCAGAGCATCTCCAAGGTCTTCACCCTGACGCTGGCGCTCGGCATGATCGGCGACGGGCTCTGGAGGCGGGTGGGCCGCGAGCCTTCGGGCAACGCCTTCAACTCCATCGTGCAGCTCGAGCGCGAACGGGGCGTGCCGCGCAATCCGTTCATCAATGCGGGCGCGATCGCCGTCACGGATGTCATCGTATCGGGACATCAACCCCGGGAGTCGCTGGGCGAGATCCTCAGGTTCATGCAATTCCTCGCTCGGGACCAGTCGATCACGATCGATGGCGCGGTGGCGGCCTCGGAGAAGCGCACCGGGTTCCGCAACACCGCCCTCGCAAACTACATGAAATCCTTCGGCGTGATCGAGAACCCCGTCGACTTCACGCTCGGCGTCTATTTCCACCACTGCGCCATCGCCATGTCGTGCCGGCAACTCGCTCTCGCGGCACGCTACCTCGCCCATGGTGGGCGCAATCCCTCGACCGGACTGTCGGTCGTGCCGCCCGAGCGCGCGCGGCGCATCAACGCGCTGATGCTGACGTGCGGGCATTACGACGGATCCGGAGAATTCGCCTATCGGGTCGGCCTGCCCGGCAAGAGCGGAGTCGGCGGCGGTATCCTGGCGGTCGCGCCCGGCAAGGCGTCCATCGCGGTCTGGTCGCCCGGCCTCGACACCGCGGGCAATTCCCATCTCGGCCGGATCGCGCTGGAACGCCTCGCAGTTCGCATGGGCTGGTCGATCTTTGGACCGTGAGTGCCGCGCCTTTCCTCATCCGGGCCGCGCACCATCGCAACACTGCACGTTCGACGACCGAAATGCCTCGACGGTGCTGCCGCCCGCTCATTTCTGCGGCACGACATCCGATGAGCAAACCGACGCGGTCGGAACACGAGGACAGCCCGGTGGCCGGCGTGCGCGCCCGGCCGGTGGCATAGTAAATGCTTTGCCGGCTCCAGTCGGCAGTGGCGAGATCCCACTCGGGCCCGCTTTCGACCGCGCGCCAGGAAACCGATGAGAGGAATGCGATGACGAAATATAAGCTGGAATATATCTGGCTCGATGGCTACACCCCGGTCCCGAACCTCCGCGGCAAGACCCAGATCAAGGAATTCTCCGGCTTCCCGACGCTGGATCAGCTGCCGCTGTGGGGTTTCGACGGAAGTTCGACCCTGCAGGCGGAAGGTCGAAGCTCGGATTGCGTGCTGAAGCCCGTCGCAGTCTATCCCGACAGCGAGCGCAAGAATGGCGCACTGGTCATGTGCGAAGTCATGATGCCGGATGGCAGGACCCCGCACCCGTCGAACAAGCGCGCCACCATCCTGGACGATCCCGGCGCCTGGTTCGGGTTCGAGCAGGAATATTTCATGTACAAGGACGGCCGCCCGCTCGGCTTCCCGGAGTCCGGCTATCCGGCGCCGCAGGGTCCCTATTACACGGGCGTCGGCTACAGCAACGTAGGACCTGTCGCCCGCAAGATCGTCGACGAACATCTCGATGCCTGCCTCGCAGCCGGCATCAACCACGAAGGCATCAACGCGGAAGTCGCGAAGGGCCAGTGGGAGTTCCAGATTTTCGGGAAAGGCTCGAAGAAGGCCGCCGACGAAGTCTGGATGGCGCGCTACCTGTTGCAACGGCTTACCGAGAAATACGGCATCGACATCGAGTACCACTGCAAGCCGCTGGGCGACACCGACTGGAACGGGTCCGGCATGCACGCCAATTTCTCGACCGCATATATGCGCGAGACAGGTGGCAAGGGCTATTTCGAGAAGCTGATGGCCGCCTTCGAGACGGCGCGCGAAGACCATATCGCGGTCTACGGTCCGGACAACCACATGCGGCTGACCGGGAAACACGAGACCCAGTCGATCCACCAGTTCAGCTACGGCGTCGCCGATCGTGGCGCGTCGATCCGGGTGCCGCACAGCTTCGCCAACAACGGCTACAAGGGCTACCTCGAGGATCGCCGCCCCAACTCCCAGGGGGACCCCTACCAGATCGCGTCGCAGATCCTGAAAACCATCGCATCCGTGCCGGTCGAGGAGACCCGAAAGCAGGCCGCGGAATGATGCCTGGCACGGCATAGCCGCGACCCGCTATGCCGTGCCTCGGGATCTTGCCCGGGACAAGGTGCCACGCCTTGCCGAGACGAGTGCTCCGGCGATGGTGCGGCTTCTCGAGTTCGTCGGCCAAGCATTGGCGACGCCGCCCACCGAGTGGAACCTGAATGGCCTGAAAGGTCCGCACCTTGGCTGTCCGGGTGCTTTCAAGGGGTCGGCGATCGGCCGATGCTGCGGTTGCTCATCACCGCACGAGGCCAAAAATGTCTGACGCAGCCCTTCTGGTCATCGATGTTCAGGAATCCTTCCGGCAGGCCCCCTACTGGAGCGATGAGGATGTCGCGCCCTTCACCGAGTGCGTGCAAGCGCTGATCAACGGTGCCGCCTCGCAGGGGATGCCCGTGTTGCAGGTGTTTCACACGTCGCCGGCCGGGCATTTCTCGGTCGCTTCCGGCCACGTCCGGACACTTGCGCCGATCCACATCCAGCCCGACGCCGTGTTCCACAAGAGCAAGCACAGTGCCCTCGTCGGCAGCGGTCTCGATGTCTGGCTGACGGAGCGCGGCATCCGCCGGCTGATCGTGTCCGGCATCCGCACCGAGCAGTGTTGCGAGACGACCACCCGGCATGCATCAGACCGCGGCTGGGCTGTGGATTTCGTCACCGAGGCGACGTTGAGCTTCGCGATGACCCATCCGGGCGGACGGCGCTACAGCGCGGCCGACATCAAGGCCCGGACGGAACTGGTGCTGGCCGGTCGCTTCGCTCGCATCGTCACGGTCGCGGAGGCGCTGATCGGGCCGGCGCTGCCGATCGCCGCATGATGGAAGCGCGGCGGCGCATTCCCGTGCTGGTGGTGCTGCCGCCGCGCGTCTTGCTGCTCGACTTGGCCGGCCCGCTGGAGGTGTTGCGGGTTGCCGGTGCCGTGCAGGACCGCATAGCCTTCGACGTGTCCTACAAGGCACCGGAGGCGACGACCCGCTGCTCGATCGGGCTGGCGCTGAGCGGTGCGGACCCGCTGCCGGCAACGATCGAGGACGGTGCTGTTGTCCTCGTGCCCGGTTCTTCCGGCCGCATCCTGGGAGCGCCGCAATCCCCGGAATGCGAGGCCCGCGCGGAGGCGGAGATCATCGCTTGGCTGCGCACTGCGGTTCGGCCCGGCCACACGCTGGTAACGGTTTGCGACGGCGCGCTCCTGGCGGCCCGCGCCGGACTGCTGGACGGGTATATCTGCACCACGCACCACGAGAGCTGCGCCAAACTGGCCGATGTAGCACCAGACGCCCGCGTGTTGGAAAATCGGCTATTCGTCGAGGATCGTGACCGCTTCACCAGCGCCGGCGTGACCGCGGGGGTCGACTTGATGCTGTACCTCGTGTCGGTCTGGGCCGGGCCGACGGCGGCTCTCGCTGTAGCCCGCACTCTCGTGATCTACATGCGCCGCAACGCGAACGACCCGCAGCTTTCGCCCTGGCTGGAAGGGCGTAGCCACCTCCATCCGGCGGTTCACCGCGCGCAGGACGCCATTGCTGCCGATCCGACGCGGGATTGGTCCTTGGCCGAGCTGGGCCGTGTCGCGGGCGCCAGCTCGCGCAACTTGTCGCGGCTGTTCATGGTCCATGCCGGTATGACCGTCACCGAAGCCATCAATCGTGGGCGCATCACCCTGGCTCGTGACCTTGTCGGGAAAACCAGTATCGGCTTCGAGCAGGTTGCAGAGCGAGCCGGGTTCAGCTCGGCCAGGCACATGCGGCGGGTGTGGCGACAGTTCCATCCGACGCCGCCCTCCGAGCTTCGCGCCGCATCCCTCCAATAGCTGTCACCGCGATTCCGAGCCCGATTCAGGCCCGTCGCCGCAGCGAGGTGCCGGACGTCCGGGCTGCGGATCTCGATCGTACCTGCCAACGAGGACCGCCAGCCCGAACATTCAACATATAAGGAATATGGGCCGCCACAGAGAAAGCATGCCCCGGGAGCCTCGCTCCCCGGGGCATAGAGCAGATGCACAATACGTAGCACGAGAACGTGCATTGCCCTAAATCGTGACACCGCCGTCGATGACGATCGCTTGCCCGGTCACGAAGCGACCGGCCGCGGAAGCCAGGAAGACGGCTGCTCCCGCAATGTCGTCGGGCTCGCCGATGCGCCGCAGCGGCGTCGCCGCCGTGCGAGCCTGGAGCGCCTCGGGATCGTCCCACAGCGCGCGCGCAAAATCGGTGCGCACCAAGCCGGGACAGATACAGTTCACGCGCAGGTTATGCGGGCCGTATTCCACGGCGTAGTTCCGGGCGAGCTGCATGTCGGCCGCCTTGGAGATGCCATAGGCGCCGATCACGGGCGAGCCACGGAGGCCGCCGATCGACGACACGATGATGATCGAGCCGTCGCGCCGCGCCATCATGCCGGGCGCCACGAGCTGGATCAGCCAATGATTGGACAGCACGTTGTTGTCGAGGATCTTGCGGAACTGTTCGTCCGCGATGGCGTGCAACGGGCCATAGTAGGGATTGCTGGCTGCGTTGCAGACCAGCACGTCGACCGGACCGAGCTCTGCCTCGGTCAGGCCGATCAGGCCGCGCAGGTCGTCTTTCGCGGAGATGTTGGCCGGGAGCGCGATGGCGCTGCCGTCTCCATGTTCGGCCCGGATCTCGGCCACGACTGCATCGCAGGCCTCGCGCTTGCGCGACGACACCACCACACGGGCGCCATGCTGGGCCATGCGGATCGCGATGGCCCGGCCGATTCCGCGCGACGAGCCCGTGATGACCGCGACCTTGCCGGTGAGATCGAACAGCGACATCGCCTGCCCCCCTGCCCCGACCGCGATCGGCGGCCGCATCATGCCTCGGCCGAGTCCTCGGGCGTCACGGCGGGCGGACCGGCGTGGCCGAGATCGATGTAGCGCTGCAGGTGGAAGTCCTCGTCGCCGAGCTGATGGTCGATCATGACGAGGCGCTTGGCGTAATGCGACAGGGGCAAATCCCAGGTCATGCCGATCCCGCCGTGCATCTGGATCGCTTCCTCGGCCACCAGCGTGCCGACGCGCCCGATCGTATATTTCGCGGCCGACGCAGCCCGCTCGCGGGCGTGGCGATCGCCCTCGAGCGCCGCGGCCGCGTTGAACGCAGCCGAGCGCGCCTGCTCGATCTCGATCTCCACGGTCGCCATGCGGTGCTGCAGAACCTGCGAACGGCCGATCGGTGCGCCGAATTGCACGCGGGTGCGCAGGTGTTCCAGCGTGGCGTCGCGCACCACCGCCAAGGCACCAACCGCCTCGTATGACAGTGCCACGATGCCGGCCGCGACCGCCCGCTCGATCAGCTGCAGAGCCTCGCCCTCGCGGCCCACCAGCGCGGTGCCGTCGAGCGCCACGTCCCTGAGTTCGACCTCCCCGCCGCGACCACCGTCGATCATGCTATAGCCTCTGACCGCAACGCCGCGAGCCGTGCGGGGCACGGCGAAGAGCGACAGCCCGTCCGGCCGACCCGGGCTCCCGGAGGTGCGGGCCGATACGATCAGCACGTCGGCCGCCTCGATCTGCGGCACCACGGCCTTGGTGCCCGTCAGCCGCCAGCCGACGCCGTCCGGTTCCGCTCGGGTCACCACGTTCGCGTAATCGTAACGGCCCTGGGCCTCGTAGAGCGCCGCCGTGGCGATCCGCGACCCGGCCATCATGTCGGTCACGAGCCCGTCATGATGGCCTGCCCGCGTGAGCAGCCGGCCCGCCATCAGCGTGCCCAGGAAAGGCTCGACCACGATGGCACGGCCGATGGCCTCGAACACGGTGGCGATGTCGAAGCCGGCACCGCCGTAGCCGCCGGCCTCCTCGCCGAACAGGGCGCCGATCATCCCGAGTTCGGCCATCGCGCCCCAGGCCTCACGGCTGAACCCTTCCGGCGAGCCCGCGATCCTCTGGCGCGTCGCGAAGCCGTAATGGGTCGCGAGATACCGGCCGAGCGTGTCGCCCAGCATGCGGCGTTCATCGCTGGGGGTAAAGTCCATGGGTCAGAGCCCCAGCAGCGCCTTGGCCACGATCCCGCGCTGGACCTCGTTGGATCCTCCGTAGATCGACAACTTGCGAGCGTTGAAGTATTGGGCCGCGACCGGTGCCGCACCCTCAGGGCCGACCGGCTCGCCGTTGTATCCCGCATCGAGCGCGTCGGGCGTGAAAGGCTGCGCATAAGGCCCGAGCGCCCGTCGCGTGAGGCTCGCGATCTCCTGCCGAATCTCGGTGCCACGGATCTTGAGCATGGAGCTTTCGGCCCCGGGTGGGCCGCCGTTGCCGGCGGCCGCGAGCACGCGCAGATTGGTGGTTCTGAAGTTGTCGAGGTCGATCTCGAGCCGGGCGATCCGGGCTGCGAAGAGCGGGTCGCGGCACAGCGGGCGGCCGTTCGACATCTCGCGCGATGCGACGTCCTGCAAACGGCTGAAAGCCGCCATGGAGCCGCCGATGCCGGCGATGTTGGTGCGTTCGCAGCCCAGAAGATATTTGGCGACCGTCCAACCATCGTTCTCGCGCCCGACGAGGTTCGCGACCGGAACTCGGACGTCGGTGAAGAAGACCTCGTTGACCTCGTGCTCGCCGTCGAGCGTCACGATGGGGCGGACCGCGATACCGGGGCTGGCCATGTCGATCAGCAGGAACGAAATGCCCTCCTGCTTCTTCGCCGCGACATCGGTGCGAACCAGGCAGAAGATCATGTTGGCGTGCTGCGCCATCGTGGTCCAGGTCTTCTGGCCGTTGACGACGTAAGCGTCACCGTCCCGCACCGCGGCGGTCCTCAGGCCCGCGAGGTCGGATCCTGCGCCGGGCTCGGAATAGCCCTGGCACCACCAGTCGCTCCCGTCGAGGATGCGGGGCAGGTAGCGGGCCCGCTGCTCCGGCGTTCCGTACTCGATCAGCACCGGGCCCAGCATGTTGACACCGAACGGTACCACCCGTGGCGCCCCCGCGAGTGCGCTCTCGAGCTCGAAGATGAAGCGCTGCATCACGGTCCAGCCCGGGCCGCCGTGCTCGACCGGCCAATGGGTGGCGAGCCAGCTGCGCTGCGCCAGCACCGCGTGCCATTCCTCGTGGTCGGTCTTGGTCAGCCGCTTGCCGCCCTTGACCTTGGCGGCGAGGTGCTGCGGCAGGTCCCGCCTCAGGACATCCCGCACGTCCATGCGAAAGGCCTCTTCGGCCGGCGTGAACCCGATCTCCATTCCCCGACCCTCCCGTTCAAACGCCAAGAGGTGGGCGCGGCCTGTCGGTCATCCGGCCAACTGGGCGCCGACGGGCGCTTCGCCGACGGGCGCTCCGGCCAGGCGCGGCGACGGCAAGCCGGCCGTTCCCAGCCTGTCGCGATAGGCCGCGAGGCCCCGCGCCACCGTGTCGAGGCCGATGCTGTCGGCCCAGAACATGGGGCCGCCGGTCTCGGCCGGCCAGCCGTAGCCGTTGATCCACACCGTGTCGATATCGGACGCCCGCTGGGCGATCCCCTCGTCCAGGATCTTGGCGCCCTCGTTCACCATGGTGAAGAGCAGGCGGTCGCGGATCTCGTCGTCGCCGATCGTGCGCTGCGGGATGCCGGCCCGTCCGGCGAAGGACGTGATCATCTCCTCGACCTCTGGAGATGGGCTGCGCTTCCGGTCCGCATCGTAGTCGTAGAAGCCGCGGCCGGTCTTCTGCCCGCGGCGGCCGCGCTCGCAGAGCAGGTCGCGGATCGTGGCGCCGCGCGAGGCCTCGGCCGTCCACCCGAGGTCGAGACCCGCGAGGTCGGCCATCTGGAAGGGACCCATGGGCATGCCGAACTCCAGCAGCACGCGGTCCACCTCCCAGGGCGTGGCGCCCTCGAGCACCAGCGCGTTGGCCTGCTCCTGGCGCCGCGACAGCATCCTGTTGCCGATGAAGCCGTGGCAGACGCCCGACACCACCGCGACCTTGCCCAGGCGCCGCGCCATCGCCATCGCGGTGGCGAGAACCGCCGGGGCCGTGCCGGCACCGCGCACGACCTCCACGAGCCTCATGACGTTGGCGGGCGAGAAGAAGTGCAGGCCGAGCACCGAGTCCGGGCGGCGGGTCGCGGCCGCGATGGTGTCGACGTCGAGGTAGCTCGTATTGGTGGCCAGGATCGCTCCCGGCTTGGCGACGGCGTCGAGCCGCCGGAACACCTCCTGCTTGACCCGCATCAGCTCGAACACAGCCTCGATGACGAGGTCGCAATCCGCCAGAGCCTCAAGGTCGGTTCCGGACGTGAGGAGCCCCATGGCGGTCTCGACCTCGGCGGCCGAGACGCGTCCGCGCCTGGCGCCGCGCTCGTAGTTGGACCGGATCAGCGCGACGCCGCGGTCGAGCGGCTCCTGCTCCCGCTCCACCAGGGTCACCGGGATGCCGGCCGACAGGAAGTTCATCGCGATGCCGCCGCCCATGGTACCGGCCCCGACGACGCCGACCCGCTCGATCGGCAGCGCGCGCACGTCGGGCGACAAGCCGTCGATCTTGCCGGCCGCGCGTTCGGCGAAGAACACGTGCCGCAAGGCCTTGGACTGGGCGCCCGACAGCAATCGCAGGAACAGCGCGCGCTCGCGGTCGAGCCCCTGCCCCAGCGGCAGCGTCACGGATCCCCGCACGGCCTCGATGCAGGCCATCGGCGCGTCCCGGCGCTTCAGGGCTCCTCCCCTGGCTCGCAGGAAGTCCTCGACCGCCTCGGTGCCGCCCGCGGCCGCGAGGCTGCCCGTCCGCCGCGGCAGCGCGCCCGCGGCCTCGCGCGCCAGGGCGATCGCTGCATCGACCAGCTGCGCCGGATCCGCCAGACGGTCGACGAGGCCGGCCGCCAGGGCTGCCTCAGCCGTGATCGGATCGCCCCCGACGATCATGTCGAGCGCCTTGGCGACACCCACGAGGCGCGGCAGGCGTTGCGTGCCGCCGGCGCCCGGCAGAAGGCCGAGCTTGACCTCGGGCAGGCCGAGCCGCGCGGACGGTGCCGCGACCCGCGCGTGGCAGCCGAGCGCCAGTTCGAGGCCCCCGCCCAACACGGTGCCGTGCAGGGCCGCGACGATCGGCTTCCCGCCGGCTTCGATCGCCTCGACCAGTTGCGCCAGCCCCGGCTCGCCACCCGGATGGCCGAATTCCTTGATGTCGGCGCCACCCGAAAACAGCCGGCCGGCGCCGTGGATCACCACGGCCGCCACGCCGACATCGCGTTGCGCCTCCGCCACGGCCTCGCCGAGCGCATGGCGCACGGCGGACCCGAGCGCGTTGACGGGCGGATTGTCGATCGTCAGGACCAGGACATCGCCACGGCGTTCGGTATCGATCGTCGCCATCCGCTCCTCCCTCAGGTGGTCGCACCGGCGTGCCGGGCCTGCTCCCAGGCAGCGTCGGCCAGCGGCTCCACGCGTGCCGCGGCGGATGCCGCCGCCGCACTCGACGCGTTGCCTTGCAGCATGCGTTTGCGCACGCCCTGGAGAATGCCGACCAGCCGGAACAGGTTGTAGCTGAAATACCAGTGCAGATCGGGCAGATCCCGGCGCCCGGTGCCGGCACAGTAGAGCGCAACCGCCTCGTCGAGCGTCGGGATGCCGGTGGCCGCGAAATCCGTGCCGGCGAGGCCCGCATGCCCGTCGGCCGGCAGCACCCATTGCATCGCGAAATATGTGAAATCCGCTAGTGGGTCGCCGATGGTGGAGAGCTCCCAATCCAGCACGGCGCGAACCTCGCCACCCGGTCCGCCCACGAGATTGTCGAGCCGGAAGTCGCCATGCACGATCGAGGCGCGCGTCTGTTCGGGGATCGTGCCGGGCAGCCACGCGATCAGCCGCTCCATCGCCGGGATCCCCGCCGTCTCTGCGGCCCGGTACTGCCGGATCCAGCGGTCGACCTGCCGGGCGAAGAAGTTGCCAGGTCGGCCGAAGTCGGCGAGCCCCAGCGCCGCGTGATCGAGGCCGTGCAGCCGCGCCAGCGTGCCGATGGCGTTCTCATAGACGGCGCGCCGTTCGCCGGGTTGCAGGTCCGGCAGCGTGCCGTCCCAGGCGATGCGGCCCTCGACCAGTTCCATCACGTAGAAGGCCGAGCCGATCACGCCCGCGTCGCTGCAGAGCGCCAGCGGTCGCGGCACGGGGAAGCCAGCCGGATGCAGCGCCGCGATGAGCCGATATTCGCGATCGACCGCGTGGGCGGACGGCAGCAGCTGGCCGAACGGCTTCCGCCGCAGCACGACAGCACGGCCCGCGGTCGAGACCCGATAGGTGGGGTTCGACTGACCGCCCGGGAACTTCTCGACCTCCAACGGTCCCGAGAGGCCGTCGAGGTTCGCGTCGAGCCAGCGCGCGAGGGCTCCCGCATCGATGTCGATGGCGGCGCTCAAGACGCCGATCCCTCCTTGTAGCGCGCGAATTCCGAGCGAGCGATCGCCCGGGCGTGGACCTCGTCGGGGCCGTCGGCGAGGCGCAACGTGCGCATGTGGGCCCAGGAGGCCGCGAGGTGGAAATCGTCCGAGACGCCGGCCCCGCCATGGGCCTGCACGGCATCGTCGAGGATGCGCAGCGCCATGGTGGGGGCCTGGACCTTGATCATGGCGATCTCGTCGCGCGCCGCTTTGTTGCCCTGGCGGTCCATCACGTCGGCGGCCTTGAGGCAGAGCAGGCGCGACATTTCGATGTCGATGCGGGCGCGGGCGACGCGCTCCTCCCAGACCGACTGGTCGGCGATGCGCTTGCCGAAGGCCGTGCGCGACAGGAGGCGACGCGCCATGGCGGCCAGCGCCTCCTCGGCGACGCCGATCGCCCGCATGCAATGGTGGATGCGGCCCGGCCCGAGCCGCCCCTGGGCGATCTCGAACCCGCGACCTTGGCCGAGCAGCATGTTCGAGGCCGGCACGCGCACGCCCTCGAGCGACACGTCGGCGTGCCCGTGCGGCGCGTGATCGTAGCCGTAGACGCCGAGCAGGCGCTCGATCCTGACGCCCGGCGTCGCCGTATCGACCAGAATCATGCTCTGCTGCTTATGTCGCGCGGCCCCGTGATCGGTCTTGGCCATGACGATGGCGAGTTCGCAGCGCGGGTCGCCCATGCCGGATGACCACCATTTGCGGCCGTCGATGACGTAGCCGTCGTCCTCGCGCCGGGCGAATGCCCGGATGTTGGTGGCGTCCGACGACGCCACATCGGGTTCCGTCATCAGGAAGGCCGAGCGGATCTCGCCGCGCATCAGCGGCACGAGCCAGCGCTCCTTTTGGTCCCGCGTGCCGTAGCGGTGGAGGACCTCCATGTTGCCGGTGTCGGGTGCCGAGCAGTTGAATACCTCGGACGACCAATGGACGCGGCCCATCTCCTCGGCGCAGAGCGCATATTCGAGGTTCGTCAGTTGCTCGCCCTCGAAACGGAAGCCGTCGTCGGGCTGCCCCTGTGCGCCGCCGGGCGGCATGAACAGGTTCCAGAGGCCTTCGGCGCGCGCCCGCTGCTTCAGATCCTCGACGACCGGGAGGACCTTCCAGCGGTCACCCGCATGGATCTGCCGATGGTATTCGGCCTGACGCGGCCGGATCTCGGCCTCCAGGAAAGCACGCACGCGGTCCCTATAAAGGGTCTGGCGCCCGCTGAATGAGAAATCCAAGCCGTGCTCCCCGGATTTTCTTGTGGGGGAGAGCCTATGCGCTACACCGTTCCAGCGTCAAACCCCGACGCGGCAGCGCCGGCTCAGGCTGCGGAACCGGCCCGGAGAGGGATCCGCGCAGTGGGGACGGGAGCACGGCCATGCGCGACGCCTATATCTGCGATTTCACGCGAACACCCATCGGCCGCTACGGCGGCGCCCTCAAGGACGTGCGGGCCGACGACCTCGCGGCCCATCCGATCCGCGTCCTGATGGCGCGCAATGCCGCAGTCGACTGGGAGATGGTCGACGATGTCGTGCTCGGCTGCGCCAATCAGGCCGGCGAGGACAATCGCAATGTCGCCCGCATGGCGGCACTGCTGGCGGGGCTGCCGGTCTCGGTGGCGGGCAGCACGGTGAACCGGCTCTGCGGATCCGGCCTCGACGCCATCGCCTCGGCGGCCCGGGGGGTCGCCTGCGGCGACGCCGACCTTGTGATCGCCGGCGGCGTGGAGAGCATGACCCGCGCGCCTTTCGTGCAGGGCAAGGCCACCGAGGCTTTTGCCCGTCGGGCCGAGCTGTTCGACACCACCATCGGCTGGCGCTTCGTCAACGGTGCCATGCAGTCCGCCTACGGCACGGATTCCATGCCCGAGACGGCCGAGAACGTTGCCGCGGAGTTCGGCGTCTCCCGGGCCGACCAGGACGCTTTCGCGCTGCGGTCGCAGCTGAGCGCCAAGGCGGCCCAGGCCGGCGGCTTCTTCGCGCGCGAGATCGCGCCGATCGCAGTGCCTGGCCAGCGCGGCGTCGGCGTCACGGTCGAGCGGGACGAGCACCCGCGCGCCGAAACCACGCTCGAGGGCCTATCCCGGCTGAAGGCCCCGTTCAGGCAGGACGGCACCGTGACGGCCGGGAATGCCGCCGGTCTCAACGACGGCGCCGCGGCCCTGATCGTGGCGAGCGAAGCGGCGGCGCGCCGGCACGGCCTCAACCCTCTGGCCCGGGTCGTCTCGGTGGCGGTGGCGGGTGTGCCGCCCCGCATCATGGGGATGGGTCCGGTTCCGGCCGTGCGCAAGCTGCTGGCGCGCCAAGGTCTCGCGCTGGGCGACATCGACCTGATCGAACTCAACGAGGCCTTCGCGGCCCAGGCGCTCGCGGTGCTGCGCGAACTCGGGCTCCCGGACGGTGCCGCACACGTCAACCCGCAGGGCGGCGCCATCGCGCTCGGCCATCCCCTCGGCATGTCGGGCGCGAGGCTCGCCCTGACGGCCGTGAATGCGCTCACCCGTTCCGGGGCGCGGCGCGCCGTGGCCACCATGTGCATCGGTGTCGGTCAGGGCATCGCGGCGCTGATCGAAAGAGTGTGAGAGGCAGTGGCTCCTCGGGTCGCCGGAGCGCATCCGGTCGCAAGGGGGTGGTTCGGCGTGACGGGCCGGCGTATAGGGCCCGATGACCTCTATCGCCCACCCTGCCCCTGCCACGCCCTGGCGGGACGAGTTCCGCGCGTGCCTGGCGCTGAGCGCGCCGCTGGTGCTGACCAACGCCATCGAGATGGCGATGAACCTCACCAACACCGCCATGATCGGCCGCATCGCACCCGAGGCGCTCGCGGCCGCCACGCTGGCGCTGGCGCTCTACAGCGTGGCGCTGCTGTTCGGCATCGGCCTGACCGCGGCCGTGTCGCCCTTGATCGCCCGCGAGGTCGGGCGGGGGGACGGCGCATCGGAGGCTGCGCGGCGCGTCGTGCAGGGCGGATTCTGGAACGCCGCGATGGTGGTCGGCCCGATCTGGGCGGTGCTGTGGCGGGCCGAGCCGATCCTTCGCGCGCTGGGTCAGGATCCGGCGCTGTCGCACGAGGCTGCCGGCTACCTCCGCATCATGCAGTGGTCGCTCCTTCCGGCGCTCGTCTACCTCGTGCTGCGCTCCATGCTGGCGGCCCTCGAACGCCCTCGCTGGGCCGTGGCGACCGGAATGGCGGCCGTGGCGCTCAACGCCGCCCTGAACGCGGTGCTGATCGGCGGTGCGGGCCCCTTGCCGGCGCTGGGCCTCGCCGGCTCGGGCCTCGCCATGGTCCTGTCGAACCTGTTCCTGGCCGGGGCGCTCGGCCTCGCGGTGACGCTCGATCCGCGGCTCCGGGGCGTCCGCCCCTTCGCGGGGCTGCTCCGCCCGCCCTGGCAGGCCTGCAAGTCTCTGTGGCGTCTCGGTTTGCCGATCGGCATTGGCATCATGCTGGAGGCCGGGATGTTCGCCGCCGCGGCCGTGCTCGTCGGTCACTTCGACCAGGGATCGCTCGCGGCCCATGCCATCGCACTGCAGGTGGCCTCCTTCGCCTTCATGGTTCCGCTCGGCATAGCCCAGGCCGCGACCGTGCGGGTGGGGCGGGCCGCCGGTGCGGGCGACCATGCCGCGGTCGGGCGAGCGGGCTGGACGGCGCTGGCGCTCGGCGTCGGGATGATGGTCATGTCGTCCGCGGTGCTCGTCGGCCTTCCCCGGCCCATCATCGGCCTGTTCCTCGATCCCGCCTCGCCCGGGGCGGGGGCGGTGGCGCAGACGGCCGTCACGCTCTTGGCGCTGGCGGCGTTGTTCCAGATCGCCGACGGCGCCCAGGTCGTGCTCGCCGGGATCCTCCGTGGCCTGCAGGACACGCGCACGCCCATGCTGATCGCCGGCATCGGCTACTGGGGCATCGGACTCCCGCTTGCCGCGGCCCTCGCGCCACGCGGTGCCGCGCCAGGGATCTGGATCGGGCTCGTGGCAGGATTGTTCGCGGCCGCGGGTCTCCTGCTAACGCGGTGGCTGTCGCGGCGACGGAACGGCCGGCCTGAGAGTGCGGCAAGGAGGCACGCCACCTCGAGCCCGTGAGAGCGCCTCAGCGGGTTTCTGCAAACCTGCCGACATCGCGGATGCCAACCACGATCGGCTGCTTAGAACAGCGCGTACCGGCGGTGGCCGAGGCCGCCCGTCTGAAAGATCTCCACGATCTGGTCGCCCGCGTAATCGGCGCCTTCGGTCGCGATGTGGGCTGACAGGAACTCGCCCTTCTTGAGTTCCTTCATCGCAACTCGGACGGCATCCCTGAGCGCCAGGAAGGGACGTTCGCGGGGTGTTTCCCGGCTGATCCAGCGCAGGGTCGCTGGTGCATTCAGGTCGAACTCGGCCATGGGCTGTCCCTCGTGGTCGGCCGGATCGTAGGGCGTGGCCTTCCGGTCGGCCATGCGACCAAAGGACGGGACGTTGCGGGTCCGCGGGATCGGCCTGGGCAGGCCTGGTCCCAGCGCCCGGGACCGCTGAGCCAGCGCGACGACGCCCTTCGATGCCGCCGCCGACGGAGGGCTTCTGTTCCGACAAGAACCCGGTGGCGATCCCGCCTGCTTACCGCAGTCGTAGTCGCGGTCGAGCCGGCTCTTGGCGGGCTGGGGAGGACCGTTACGACACGCTACGGGATCCAGGCCCTGTCGGTTCCGTCGGGCTTCGCAGGCTCAGCTTGGATGACGCTGACGCCTCTGGCGCTGACGCGGGCTTTCTGCCGGGGGGTCCGGTAGCAACCGAACCGAAAATGCAATTCAGCCGGGCAAAGAAGCTCGGTCAGATGCCTGGCCGCGCACGGCCGCTGCTTCCGACCACCAAAACCGAACTTACGTGCTCAAGCTCCGTAGTTCTCCTTTGAACAGGCCCATTACCGTGCGGCCGAACAGAGCCCCGATCACCAGCGTCGCCATGGCCAACAGGATCAATGCGATCGCATCCGCGACGAGCCCCGGTTGGGCGGCGGCGAAACGTAGGGCGGCGATGCTCGACGCCGCGAGCGGGAAGCTGACCGCCCACCAAGACACGCGAAACGGGCAGCATGCGCGCAGGTGCCGGAGCTGCCCGAGCAGAACGGCGAGGATGAACAGCATCAGCATGTAAAGTGCCTCGGCGAACAGGTCCTGTCCAACTGTGACCGTGTAGGCAGAGTATCCCACCGCAAAAGGGGCCACGAGGATCAGCAGTGACGGCTTCAGCGCATCGGGCAGCGGCGGCTCGAACACCAGGCGCGAGAAGATTAGAGTGAACAGCGGCACCGCGAAGAACAACCCGACGGCCAGTGCGAACACCATCAGCCCATGCACGGGCGGCAGGCCGAGCGATGGCAGCGCGAGCGGTACGTCCAGCAATCCGACCACGGGGATGATCCAGACCGGCGTCGCATGGGCGACCTGCTGCCGGTCGCTCATCCAGCGGCTGACGACGAACCAGGCGAACAGAATCATCCCAGCCGCGCCGGCGACCCATAGCGCCTGCGCCAGGTGCCGCGCGTAGGGTGCCACCACGATCGGCAGCAGCAGCAGGCTGATCAGCACCGTACCGAACAGGTTGCCGGCGATCGGGTGCCGGAATTCGACCCGCACGGCATCGGGCGCCGTCGCCAGCTTGACCCCGTAACCCGTGAGCAACGAAACGAATGCCAGCACGGCCGTGGCGGCGATCACCTGCGGAACCAACCCCGGCGTGCCGAACTGCGCCTGGGCGAGCCGCCAAGCCACCGACAATCCCGTCAGGCCCATCACCGAACCGAACAGCCCGACCGGAAGGTAGTCGAGCATCGGCCGCCCGGGCTGCACCAGCGTCATGGACTCGCTCATAGCGTCACCGCATCGACGAGGAGGCGCTGCGCCGGCTCGAGCCGGGTGGCGAGCGGGTCGGGCACACCCGCGTGCCGGAGCACCGCCCCGATCGCGTGGAAGGCGATGGCCGTGCGCCCGTCTTCCCGCACGCGGACAAGGACGCGCAGCGGCAGGTCCAGGGCCGCGAGGGGTGCCGCGACCATCACCGGCGTGCCGCCCTTCGCATGCCCATAGGTGAGCACCATCGCGGGCGGCATCTCCAGCCCGGCATCCCGCGCCCCCGCCTGGTGATCGATCCGGTTGAACAGGGTCAGGCCTGCCCGCGCGATGGCCGCGGTCAGCCGCTCCAGCGTGACGTCGAACGGCACGGCCGACACGTGCTCGACGATGTCCGGTATTTCTCCTGCGCTCATGGTGTCGCCTCCTGCCCGATGTCGATCGCCAGCTTGCCCTTGGCCGTTCCCTCCGTGATCGCTCGGTAAGCCTCGCCGACAGTCTCCAGGGTGAAACGGCGCGGGTCCAGCGATGGCGCGAGCTGCCCGGCCTCGGCCAGGCGCGTGGCCTCGGTCAGTATCTCACCATGGTGCGGCCGCCCTTCGCCGGTCAGAAGCGGCAGCAGGGTGAAAACGCCCGAGTAGGTCCCTGCGCGGAACGACAGCGGCGCCAGGGCATGCGTGCCCCAGCCGAGCGCGCTGGCCACGTGGCCGAACCGGCGCACCGCGGCGAAGGCGTCGTCCAGCACTGCGCCGCCTACCGTGTCGTATGCCAGGTCGAAGCCGCGTCCGCCGGTCAGGCGGGCGACGAACGACGCGACCGGCTCCGAGCGGTCGATGAAGCAAGCGCCAAGCTGCTCGACTGCCGGGCGGTCGGACGCCGAGCCTGTCGCGAACACCTCGGCGCCATATGCTCGTGCGATTTGGATCGCCATCCGGCCCACGCCGCCGGCGCCGCCCAGCACCAACACGGCCTGGCCTGGCTGGACCGCCATGCGATCGACCATGCCCTCCCAGGCCGTGATGAACACCAGCGGCAGCACGCTCGCCTCCCGCATGCTGAGATGGGCGGGCTTGCGCGCCAGCAACTCGGCATCGACGGCGGCATACTCGGCCAGCGAGCCCTGGTGGCCGCCGATCCCGCCGGTCATGCCGAACACCTCGTCGCCGACCTTGAAGCGCGTGACGCCGGGTCCGAGCACCACGACCGTGCCGGCCAGGTCCATGCCGAGAATGGCCGGCAGTGGATGCCTAGCATGTTCGGCAGCACCGGCCTGAATCTTGGTGTCAAGCGGGTTCACGCCGCTGGCGACGATGCGGACCAGAACTTGGCCGGCCACCGGCGCGGGGCGGGCGACCGTCGCAAGGCGGAACGGCGTACTGTAGGCGTCGAGCACTGCGGCCCGCATGGTTGGATGGCTCGTCATCGCTCCGGCTCCCTGCTGCCGGACGCAGTAGTGGCCCTGCCGTCGCGAATGGCGATCATTGTTGCTGCACGATATCCATTCATTTCTGTATGACCCGACCTTGGCATAACGGGACCATCGGCATGGAGTGGAGCGACCTGCGGGTTTTCCTGGCCATCGCGCGCGAAGGAACGCTCGGCGCGGCGGCCCGCAAGCTCGGCCAGACCCAGCCCACCATGGGGCGGCGGCTGCGGGCACTAGAAGCGGCGGTTGGCCATATCCTTTTCCAGCGCACGGGAGAGGGGTTCGTTCTGACCGATGAGGGGGCGTCGGTGCTCGGCCACGCCGAGCGGATCGAGGAGGAGGTGCTCGCCTTTCAACGGCAACAGGCCGGCAATGAGGCCGAACTGGAGGGGCTGCTACGCCTTTCCTCCTCGGACTGGTTTGGGACCTTTATGCTGGCGCCGGTTCTGGCTGAGTTCAGCCGCCGGCATCCCCGGGTATGCATGGAGCTGCTGACCGACGCACGCCTCTACAGCCTGCCACGACGCGAAGCGGATTTGGTATTCCGCATCAGGCCGTTCCATGAGCCGGAGGTCATCTCCCGCCGCCTGATGCACATCCCCTACGCGCTCTACGCACCGGCGGAAAGCACGATGGCGTCCCATCTCGGCGACGGAGCCGGCTTGCGGGTGATCACGATGGACACCGCTTTCGCCGGGATGCCCGACGCGGTGTGGCTCAAGCGGGTTCTTCCGAATGCCACCGTCACCTGTCGCAGCAACAACCGTGAGGTGCAGGGCCAGCTGTGTGCCGGGGGTGCCGGCTTGGCCGTGTTGCCACGCCCGCTCGGCGATGCAACGCCGGGCATCGTGGCGCTCATGCTGGATGATCCACCGCCGGGGCGGGACACCTTCGTGGGCTATCACCGCGACCTGCGGCGCCTGACCCGCATGCGCGAGCTGCTCGGCCTGGTCGTTGAGAGGCTCGCCACCTGAGTGACGGGCTTCGTGCCGAGGGGTTCGACGTGTGCGATGAGGACGTGGCCCGGCTCTCGCCGCTTGGCTTCGATCACATCGATATGCTGGGCCGCTACGCCTTCATCCTGCCCGACCGGATCGCCCGTGGCGAACTCAGGCCGTTGCGTGACCCTCAAAACACCGACGACGAGAGCTGAAATGCAGTTTCGGTTCCTTTGCTACCGGACCCCCTGCCGCCAGTCTGCTCATCTTCATCCTATGTTGGAACGAATACCTTTTCTGTGTCTATTTGGCATCCGATCACGCCATGACCATGCCGCCCTTCCTGGTCGCGCAAAGGTCGGTTCGCGAGCAGCAGGCGGGCTCCGATGCGGAGGAATTTGCCAGACTGTCCGCGGTGATCATTCTCCTGGTCATGCCCTTGATCCTAGTGGATAAAATCTGACGATTGAGTCCGATGAGGATTCCCTTGGGCTTGATACGGTGCGAGTCTGAGGGATGCGAACAGGCATCTCCTTTGACGTAAGTCCGGCTAGCCGCGTCGGCCTGGACG
>JAABUL010001397.1_pt1 | contig 46366 bp, 8 predicted proteins | sample 5559151 | NCBI WGS metagenome assembly JAABUL01 (sample SAMN10711876, study PRJNA513368) | rock metagenome | isolation source: Antarctica rocks | place: Antarctica: Victoria Land, Pudding Butte sud
AAAATTGCAATTTATCAATATTATCTAGAAATTCTTCTCTTAGCTATTAATTATATTTCTTGTTTTAATTTATATATTTAATTTTATATTATATTTGTTTTTTTTAACTTAGTTTTATCTAAAAAAAAAAAAAAATTATTAAATTTTTGTAAGGTGCGAGTGCGTCTGCTTCTCGCTAGCGCACTAAGATATAAAAGACGTAAGATATAATAAACTTGTATTACTATGTTCTAATTATATAAGATAAATAATAGTAAAACTAATTGTTAAAGAACAACAAAAGACGAACTTCTTTTCTATCTAATACTCGTTATAACGTGCGAGTCTATTTCTCGCTATTTAACTAGAAAAGGATGTTGTGTTATTTGAGACTTTTATAAACATTTGAGATTACGTACTTTGTTATATCTTAAGACGCTAACGCGTCGTTGACGCTACAACATTATAGTTATCTTCTCTTTTAAAGCATTGATCTCTAATAATGTAAAAAGCTATATTAGTTTTATCAAGACAAAAACGTTTGTTAAGCGTCAACGTTGCAAAAGCTTGTTAAAAATTTTCTCAAATTTTTTTAAAAATTAAAAGAAAAAAAGTCTTCTATTTAATAGAAGTAAGTTTATATATTTATTTAATACAATTTGTAAAATAACATAATAATAACAATAATAATTTATAATGCGTTATTGCTTCGTCGTTTATTGTTATTAAAATTTAAAATAAAGTTTAAAGTAAAATTAACGTTGCGCAAACGCTAAATAAATTATAAACATAAATATTGTTATTTTTCTTTTTTTTTTTTTTTCTTTTTATCTTTTTCTTAATTATAGTTGCTTTATCGCTATAAATAAATTGTCGCAAAGACAACAATGCGTAAAGCTTATATATATAGTGCAAATCTTAATTAATATATTTTTCGCTTCTTCTTTTTTTGTTTCTTCAATTATATCTTTTAAGAAATTGAAAAAATAAAAAAATAAACAATCTTAACATTTTATTGTTTGCAATATTGATATATTATAGTTTATAATAATTTTTTGTGCATAACTTGCGTAGACAAACATATATATGTTTGCGAAAAAAGAAATATCTATATTCGATACAAAAATTTTTATCGCAAATCAAATTGTTATATTGTAATAAATTTTGTTCGCGTTTACGATACAATAATTATTAATATTTACTAGTTTGTTAAACGCTTTCAAAATAGTATAAAGAATCCCGTTATCAATTATTGCGAAAAACTCGAAATAAGAAATATAATTATTAGATATATAAAATATGTGCGAAAGAGTATAGTTCGTGCGATAAAGAGTTAACAACGCAATAAAGAGTTTATTTTATTAACAACAAATTAAACTCAATTTCGTATTTATTAACTTAAACAAGATTTAACTCTTACTTAAAAGCGTTAAATTAAATTTGAATAAAAGCTTGCAAAGACAAAAATAATTTAAAATAAAGTTTTCGCTAAAACGCAACAATTGATCGATTTACTTTTTAAAAAAGTGTTAAAAATAAACATTTTCGTTTATTCTTTAACATTTTATTAATATATTTTTAGAATTTGAAGCAAAATAAAAACAAAAACAAGAACGAATTGTTAATAAAAATAAAAAAGATAAAGTTAAAATAAATCGTCTTTAAGTTTGTTGTTAATCTAGATAAAACAAGTTTAAAAAATCTTTTTGTAAAGTTTTATAACTTTGCAACGAAATTTATTATTAACTTTGAGTTGTCGACAAAATCGTTAAATAAAAATATAATAAATTTTATTTTAATTTCTTTTGCGCTTTGTTTGTTTATATTTTTTTAAAAAATAAAGAATATAAAGATGCGTATAAATAGCAAGAGCAAATTTATAACAAAGACGAAAAAAATTATACAAAGCAAATTTCTTGCAATTTATTTTTCTTAAAATAATATAAATATTTCGAACAACTTCGAAAATTTGTCTATAATTAATTTTAAAAAATTTAACAATTTATTTTCGAATAAATTCGAAAGCTTTCTTTAGTTGTTTTGAAACAAATTTAATAAAATGTTAAAAACTTATTAAGTCGTTATAATACGTCGTCAATTAATTAACAATAATAAGATAACTTTGTTTTTAAGCTATATTTTAAGTATTTATGTTAAAAAAAACAATTTTATTATTTTTAACATTTTGTGTAACAAAATAAAGAAGTCTTTTTACGTAACTTAACTATACAACGACGATGCAATAACGATTGCGCAATATTTTATTAAACAAGTTATTGTTAATATAATTGTCGTTGTCGCAATACGCGTTGCGCTATCTTTTTTGCTTCGACTTGTTGTGCGTTTGTTTCTTAAAGTTCTTTTGCAATTTATTAACATTATCTAGAGACTTTTCTTTTAATTATTAATTGTACTTTTTATCTTAATTTATTTATTTAATTTTATATTATATTTGTTTCTTTAACTTAATTTTGTCTAGAATTTTTTTAATCTTTTATTAAATTTTGTTATTAACAAGTTTTAAAGCTTGCAATATTTGTTTTGTCTACTTATTGTTAACGCAATACAAATATAACTTTAGAAATAAAACATAAAAAGTATTATAAATTTAATAAATATTAAGTAAGATAAAACAATAAATTTGTGTTTTAATTTTATTTTTAATTCTAAACGATTTAACATACTTGTGCAATATCTTTTTGTTAAATCTTTTTTGCTTTAGATTTTTAATTAAGAGCATAATTAATTTTTCTACAACAAAGCTCTTTAACTTATATTTTTCATTGTAGTATTTCGTCTATTGCGCGACAACGTTTTTAAAACGTTTCGTTAGAATTTTTCTTAAATTATAAAGCTATTTTATGCGTTTTTGTGTCAATAATATCTTCTTTTTAATAAAGTTGTTCTCAATTTTATAGTAAATTTCTAAATAATAATTGTACATCAAATAGAATAACGAAGCTTTAACTAAGACGTGATAACTATTATTGTAGACGAATTTTATCATTAATAATAGATTTGCTTATCTCGCTTGTTTAGCGTTAACGTAAGTGCGAAGATAGTGTTCGAAAGTTTAATTTTGTCGTTTAATTAAATTATTTGTTTAAGAATAAAAAACAATACTTAATTGTCTTTTGATTTGTGCATAAAAATATATAGCAAATCAAAAGATACTAATAAAGACAAATTTCTTATTACTTATTATGCTAGTTAACGTTTCGAAACGTAAAACAATTTTATCAAAAAACATTTTCGCTAATTCTACGATATCGATTTTAGTAATTATAAATATATATTTAATTATTTTTGTATAGCGATCGATTATTACGAAAATCGAATTATACATAACTTTATAACGCTTGTTTAACAACAAATTTGTTACGAAGTTTATAATAATTTTTTTCTATAACTTCTTTGCAACAAGTAAGAATCAAAACTTATTATATAACTTATAACGAGAAACTTTGATGCGTTAATAAATATTACATGTTTTGATATACGATTTTACTTGTTTAGCGCAAGCGAGTTAGAAATACTTTTGCTAAAATAAATCTAAAGTTTTTTTAACTTCAAAATGTCTCGTCAATAAATTATTATAATTTTTGCGAATTAATTTCTTCTTAATAATTGCATCTTTTAAGACATAAAGTAGTTTATTATATTTAACGAAACTCTTTTAATTTAAAGTTTATGTTTTTTATTTACAATAAAATAACGTTTTGATCTTAATTCGAATCTTTTTAGCTTAAGTGTCTTTAGCTTGAAGATTTTTTATTAAGAATCTTATTAATTTTTAAGATTTTTTATATAATTTCTTTGACATATCTTTAATTACTTTTCTTAAAATAACAACTTAAATATTAATTAATTAAAGTAAAAATGCTAGTTTCTTAAGAACTTTCTTTCTACTTTATAATCGCAAAATTTTTGCGTTACTAATAAGTATTTTTGCTAGTTATAATACGAGAATCAAATTATTTAATATCTTTTGTTCGCTTTGCGCTAGCAACTTTTCGTTAAATAACAACGTTAGCTTATTTTAAAATATAAGAGTTAAATTACTTAATGTTTTTTGTTTGCTTTGCGTCAACGAATCTTTGTTAAATAATAACGTTAATTTGTTTTGCAACGTCAATAACAATCTTATATTTAATAACAAGATCTTTTTATAATTAAGACGTCTTAACAATTTATTCGTCGAATTTTTTTTATTTAAACAATAAAAGATTTTAAAGTTATAGATAACTAATTTAAGCGTCTAGCGAATTTGTCTTAAGTTTAGCTTCTTTTAATTTATAAACTTCTTAAGATTGTTATAATTTAATTATATCTTAATAAAGCAAGTATTGCTCTTTAGATAGTGTCTTTATTGCTTAAAAGCGATTATAATAATTAGCAATTCTTAATTATACGTCTTATAATTTTGTTTTATTAAAATTATCTTTTGCGATTAAAACGTTATTAAGCGTTAATTTTCGTTGTTATTTTGTTAACTTAGAATGCTTGCAATTGCAAAATTAGACGCGTTAATCTTTACTTTAAATTTTTTGCTTAAATTGTAATAATAAAGTAGTAAAGTTAACATAAAGATGTCGCAAAGCTAGCGAAACGCTTGTTTTGCTTTATTTGATCAAACAGAAAAAATCAAATTTCTTGTTATTCTTATTTTTTTTCAATAAATTAGTAAAAGAAACAATTCTTTTCGAATAATAATGTATAAAGCGTCTATAAAAGTTTACGAAGCCTAAAAACACTTAAAGTTTGCAATAAATTTTCGATTTAAATTACTTCTTAATTGTTTTGATTTTTTTTTAATTTATTTGTACATCTTTTAAAAATATAATAAAGTTCAAAAATTCAATTTTTGTAATATTAAATTTACATTTCTTTAGATTGACGTACAACGAATATTTGCGAAGACGTTCTAGCATCTATTTAATATAACGCTAGTGCTTTATTGAATTATTACTATATATAAGTATGTTATTTATATAAATTACGCAAGTTACATCGATTAGCTTTCGCAACGTTTTATTAATATAAATTTAAAAGATTGCGAATGCGTTTGCTAATTCAAATAGCATAATTTAATATTTAAAATGCTTATAGCGCGTACGAAACGTTATCTTTTATTTATCGTCGCATTTAATACAAATGCAATAATAGACGTTCTTCAAATCTAAGACAATAAAGCGCTTTGCTTTATATAGATAATGTAGCGTTTTTGTAATTAAAGACAATTTTTAACAATTTTTAATAGTAATTGCATTTAAGTCTCTATAATTGACGCATAAACATAACTTATTATTCGATTTTAATACAAATAAGATAAAAGCGTTTACAAACAAAATTAAATGCTTAATTTAATCTTTAACTAACGCATTATTAAGATATCGCTAAAGTATTGTTAGCTTATTTTGTAAAAAATTATAAAAAGATATAAACGATAACTCTTTATCGTTTTGCAATCTAATAGCGTAATCTTCTTTTTCTAATTTTAATACAATTTTAGCTAATTTATTATTATAGACATCTTTTAGATCTTTTAATTTCTTAGGAATCTTAGATTTCGCTAAATTTTTGCTTGACGTCTTCGTAACGTTAGCGCAAACAATTGTATAAATTGTGCTATATTTAACGAGATCTAAAACAAATTGCTTGAAATCAATTATTTTTAATTTTTTATTTAAGATCTTGAATCGTTAGCTTTGCGTTTTCGAATTAATCAATATATCTTGCTTAGATAACATTAACATATCTAATATAAAATTAAAGCCTATATATTTTATTAAATAGAACAAGATAATATATTTTTAATATTAATCTTATAAGTCAATTAAATAATAAATCAACTTATAGACGTCGTAATAAAAACGATTATTATTATTAAAAAAACTTAATGTTAATAAAATAGCGAATGTGAATTGCAATTCTTATTGCACTACTTAAGTATAATTAATAAAGTTTATCTTAACTCTTGAATTAATTAAATTTATAATTTGGCGTTCGTTATTAAGAAGTTAAGTTTAATCTTTTATTAAAATTAAATTTATTGTCTTTATTTGTCTTTTTTGCTTTGCTTGCGAAACATTGATAAAGCTTAATCTTTTTTTGTATTTATTATAATAATAACAATAACAATAGACTTGTTTTATTTGTGTTTATTAAAATAGTTCAATTTGTAATATCTCTTCTTATAACATTCAAAGTATTCGACATTTCTTAAATAATTTACATTATTAATTTCGTAAATTCGTTTATGTAACGTCGACAAATTCTTAAAAGTATATAATTTCTTACTTTTAATAAACTTGTCAACATTGTTTAAACAACAATTTTGATAAAATTTGCTTAAAGAGACACTAAAAATTTTTGTAATTTATTAATTTTTAAAGTTGTTTATATTTGCTTTGCGAATACGATTTAACGTTTGTTTTTGCATAATAATTATTGCTAAAAGCTTATTGCAAATGTTTGACATACTATTAATATCTAAAATCTTTATTTTTAAGTTTAACTTTAACTTAGCTAAAAATATATAAATTTTATGCTTCTTTAAAAGCGATGCTAAATAAGTCTCTAATTTATCTAGATATCTTTTAAAGATAATTATCTTTTAATTTGACTTCTATTTAGTAATCTCTTATTTTTCGTAGACGAAAAGACGACAATTAGCAAAATTAGTTATTAAATTTAATAGAAACTTTCTAAATCTTTTAAAGATCTCGCTTTTCAACTTAGCGTTATTGCTTATTTTTAAATATTATTGCGTAATAATATTGTTTTTCAAAAATAATATACAATAAAGGATTTTGTTCTTATTCGTAATAAAGTACGTTAAAAATCGCATTATATTAATGTTAATCTCTCAAAATTAAATAATGTACTTATTTACGCTTTAGCTCTTGTATAATTTTAGCTTTTTAAACTTTAAAAACTTAAATATTATTAATAACAATGCGATAATAAATTGAGAAACTTAAGAGTTCGTTTGTTCGATTATTATAATTTGAGTCTATTAAGCGTTTTGTAGATTTTAAATCTTTGTTATTAAAATTTTTATCTATTAATATAAAGTTGAAGTTTTAATCGTAGTTAAGTTTTCTTCTTTATTATTGTTACGTTAGCGAGAATTGTTTTTGTTAACGTTTCGTAAACGATTGTTGTTTCGAAAAATATTAAAGTCTTCAAACTCTAATTTAATAATTAAATAATTATTATAATTTAAGTTATTATAATTTAACATAATGCTATTACGTCTTAAGTTTTTTTTTTCGAAAAATAAAACAATTAGAATTGTAAAATGCGAATGTGTTTACTTCTTGTTGACGCATTAAGATATAAAAGATGTAAAATATAATAGATTTGTATTACTATGTTTTAATTATATAAAATAAATAGTAGTAAAACTAATCGTTAAAGAACAACAAGAAACAAACTTCCTTTTTATCTAATACTCGCCATAACGTGCGAGCCTATTTCTCGCTATTTAACTAGGAAGGGGTGTCGTGCCATCTAGGACTTTTATAGACATTTGGGGTCACGTACTCTATTATACCTTGAGGCGCTAACGCGTCGCTAGCGCTACGTCATTACAATTTTGTTGTTAATAAATTTTGAAGTTTGCAATATTTATTCTATTTACTAATTGTTAATGCAATACAAGTATAGCTTTAGAAATAAAACATAAAAAGTATTATAAATTTAATAGATATTAAATAAAGTAAAATAATAAATTTGTGTTTTAATCTTATTTTTAATTCTCAATAGTTCGATATATTTATATAATATCTTTTTGCTAAATTTTTTTTGTTTTAGATTTCTAGTTAAAAGTATAATTAATTTTTCTATAGTAAAACTCTTTAATTTATATCTTTTATTATAGTATTTTATTTATTGCGCAATAGCGTTTTTAAAATATTTTGCTAAAACTTTTTTTAAATTATAAAGTTGTTTTATATATTTTTGTGTTAATAATATTTTTTTTTCAATAAAGTTATTCTTAACTTTATACTAAATTTTCGAATAATAATTGTATATTAAATAGAACAATAAAATTTTAACTAAAATATAATAGTTATTATTGTAGACAAATAATGCTATTAATAATAGATTTACTTACTTTGTTTATTTAGTATTAATATAAGTGTTAAAATAATATTTAAAAGTTTAATTTTATTATTCGATTAAATTATTTATCTAAAAATAAAAAATAATACTTAATTGTTTTTTGATTTATATATAAGAATATATAGCAAATTAAAAAATATTAGTAAAAACAATTTTTTTATTGTTTATTATATTAGTTAATGTTTCGAAATATAAAACAATTTTATTGAAAAATATTTTTGCTAGCTTTGCAATATTAATTCTAATAATAACAAATATATATCTAATTATTTTTATATAGCAATTAACTATTATAAAAATTAAATTATATATAATTTTGCAATATTTGTTTAATAGCAAATCTATTATAAAATTTATAATAATTTTCTTTTATAACTTTTTTACTATAGATAAGAATCGAAACTTATTATATAATTTATAACGAAAAACTTTAATATATTAATAAATTTTATAAATTTTAATACATATTTTTATCTATTTAGCGCAAGCAAGCTAAAAATACTTGTGTTAAAATATTTTTAAAATATTTTATTAAAAAGTTGTTATAATTTTTGCAAATTAATTTTTTTTAATAATTATATTCCTTAAAATATAAAGCAATTTGTTATATTTAATAAGATTCTTTTAATTTAAGTCTAAATTTTTTGTTTATAATAAAATAATTTTTTGATTTTAATTTAAATTTTTTCGATTTAAGTATCTTTAATTTAAAAATTCTTTATTAAGAATCTTATTAATTTTTAAATTTTTTTATACAATTTTCTTAATATATTTCTTATTACTTTTCTTAAAATAACAATTTGTATATTAGCTAATTGAAATAGAGATACTAGTTTTTTAAAAACTTTTTTTTATTTTATAATTGCAAAATTTTGCGTTACTAGTAGATACTTTTGCTAATTAAATTACAAGAGTTAAATTATTTAATATTTTTTGTTTGCTTTGTGCTAACAACTTTTTGTTAAGCAACAACGCTAGCTTATTTTTAAATATAAAAATTAAATTACTTAATATTTTTTGTTTGCTTTGTATTAGCACATCTTTGTTAAACAATAATATTAATTTGTTTTGCAATATTAATAATAATTTTGTATTTAATAACAAGATTTTTTTATAATCGAGATATCTTAACAATCTATTTGTTAAATATTTTTTATTTAAACAATAAAAGATTTCAAAATTATAAATAATTAACTTAAGCGCTTAACAAGCTTATTTTAAGTTTAGCTTTTTTTAACTTATAAATTCTCTAAGATTATTATAATTCGATTATATTTCAATAAAATAAGTAATGTTTTTTAGATAGTATTTTTATTGTTTAAAAGCAACTACAATTGTTAGCAATTTCTAATTATATATTTTATAATTTTGTTTTGTCGAAATTATCTTTTGCAATTAAAATGCTATTAGATATTAATTTTTATTATTATTTTGTTAACTTTAAATACTTGCAATTGCAAAGTTAGACAAGTTTATCTTTACTCTAATTTTCTTGTTGAAATTGTAGTAACAAAGTAGTAAAGTTAATATAAAGATATTGCAAAACTAACAAAATATTTGTTTTGCTGTATTTGATTAAACAAAAAAGTTATATTTTTTGCTATTCTTACTTTCTTTTAATAGATTAGTAAAAGAAGCAACTTTTTTCGAATAATAATATATAAAGCGTCTATAAAAGTTTATAAAATTTGAAATTATTTAAAGCTTGCAATAAGTTTTCGATTTAAATTTTTTTTAAATTTATTTGTATATCTTTTAAGAATATAATAAAGCTTAGAAATTTAATCTTTGTAGTATTAAATTTATGTTTTTTTAGATCAATATATAGCAAATATTTGCGAAAACATTCTAGTATCTATTCAATATAACATTAATATTTTGTTAAATTATTGCTGTATATAAATATATTATTTATATAAATTACGCAAATTATATTAATTAACTTTTGCAATATTTTATTAATATAAATCTAAAAAATTGTTAATACATTTGCTAGTCTAAATAGTATAATCTAATACTCGAAATATTTATAGCACGTACAAAATATTATTTTCTACTTATTATTGCGTTTAATACAAATACAATAATAGTTATTCTTTAGATTAAAACAATAAAGCGCTTTGTTTTGTATAAATAATCTAGCGTTTTTGTAATTAGAAGCAATAAATAATAATTTTTAATAATAATTATATTTATATCTTTATAGTTAATATATAGATATAATTTATTGTTTAATTTTAATATATATAGAATAAAGACGCTTGCAAACAAAATTAAATATTTAATTTAATTTTTAACTAATATATTATTAAGATATTGTTAAAGTATTGCTAGCTTATTTTGTAAAAAATTATAAAAAGATATAAACAATAGCTTTTTATTGTTTTAAAGCTTAATAATATAATTTTCTTTTTTTAATTTTAATAGAATTTTAGTTAATTTATTATTACAAATATCTTTTAGATCTTTTAATTTCTTAAAAATCTTAAACTTTGCTAGTTTTTTGTTTAATATCTTTGTAATATTAGTGTAAACAATTGTATAAACTATACTATACTTAACAAGATCTAAAACAAACTATTTAAAATTAATTATTTTTAATTTTTAATTTGCAATCTTAAATTGTTAGTTTTGCGTTTTCGAATTAATTAATATGTTTTGCTTAGATAGCATTAATATATCTAATATGAAATTAAGATTTATATATTTTATTAAGTAAAACAAGATAGTATATTTTTGATACTAATTTTATAAATTAATTAAATAATAGATTAACTTATAGATATTGTAACGAAAACAATTATTGCTATTAAGAAAATTCGATATCGATAAAATAGCAAGTATAGATTGCAATTTCTATTATATTATATAGATATAATTAATAGAATTTATTTTAGCTTTAAAATCGACTAGATTTGTAATTTGATATTTGTTATTAAAAAGTTAAATTTAATCTTTTACTAAAATCGAATTTATTATTTCAATTTATCTTTTTTGCTTTGTTTGCAAGACTAGATTGATTGCGTCGAGTCAAATTATCGAGTTCGAGTCAAGTACTTAACTCGAATCGAGTCGAATTAGTTCCAAAAGTTAAAATCGAATTGTCGATTCGATTTCTAATATTAAAATCGACAATTCGATTCGATTTCTAGAGTTGAAATCAAAATCCAACTCGAAAAAATCGACTCAAATTGTCAAAACTACTATTTTTAGTAAATTTTATTATATTTAGTATTAATTAATTAATAATTTAATAGAAATAATTAATCTATTTAATTTAATTAATAAATATAGTAGATTGTTTTTATATCATATATTACTATTGTGCATTATCTAGAAAATAATTAAAAAAAATCTAATTTTATACTATTATTAGAATTCTTAACAATTCTTAACAATTCGATTCGATTTCTAATATTAAAATCGAGAATTAAGTCGAATTAAATCGATTCGATTTTAAAAAAGTAGAAATCGACTCAAATTTTAATTCGATTTCTAATATTAAAATTGTCGGATTAGATCGATTTCAATAGTTGAAATCGAAATCCAATCCGACAATTAGTCTATGCAAGACGTCGACAAAGATTAATTTTTTTTATCTATTATGGTAATAGCAATAACAATAGACTTGTTCTATTTATATTTATTGAAATATTTTATTTTGTAATATTTCTTTTTATAGTATTTAAAGTATTTAATACAATTTAAATAGTTTGCGTTATTAATTTTGTAAACTTGTTTGCGTAATATTAACAAGTTTTTGAAAATATAGAACTTCTTGCTTTTAATAAACTTGTCGATATTGTTTAAGCAACAATTTTAATAAAAAATTTCTAACAAAATATTAGAAATTTTTGTAATTTATTAATTTTTAAAGTTGTTTATATTTGTTTTGCAAATACAATTTAATATTTGTTCTTATATAATTAATTATAACTAGAAGTTTATTGCAAATATTTAATATATTTTTAATATCTAGAACTTTTACTTTTAAGTTCGATTTAAACTTAGTTAAAAATATATAGATTCTATTTTTCTTTGAAAGCAATAATAGATAAATCTTTAACTTATCTAGATATTTCTTAAAAACAATTATTTTTTAATTTAGTTTTTGTCTAGCAATCTTTTATCTTTTGTAAATAAGAAAACAATAATTAGCAAAATTAGCTACTAGATTTAATAGAAACTTTCTAAATTCTTTAAAGATTTTGTTTTTTAACTTAGCGCTATTGCTTGTTCTTAAATATTACTAGATAGCAATATTGTTTTTCAAAAATAATATACAATAAAGAATTTGGTTCTTATTTGTAATAAAGTACGTCAAGAATTGCATTATATTAATGTTGATCTCTCGAAATTAGACTAATTGCGTCGAGTCGAGTTACCAAGTTCGAATCGAATACTTGACTCAAATCGAATCAAGTTGGTTCCTAAAGTTGAAATCGAAAAGTCGATTCGATTCCTAGAATCGAAACCGACAATTCGAATTGATTTCTAGGGTTGAAACCGAAATTCGATCCCAAAAAACCGACCCAAATTGCCAAGACTTTTATTTAAATAAATGATTAATTAATAAATAGTATCTATAATACTTATAGATACAAACTATGCATTAATATTTAATATTTAAAAATTAAAATAGTATTTATAATACTTATAGATATAAGTAATATATTATAGTAATATATTTGTGTTTTCTATAGTAAACTAATAATTAAACAATATCTATAGAATTTATTTAAAAAATTTTAAATTTAGATTCAAAAATAGAAATTCTTGGCAAAATAATATAATTTTTAGTTTCTTAGCAATTCGATTCGATTTCTAATATTGAAATCGAAACCCGAGTCGAATTGTATCGATTTGTGTTCAAAATATTAGAAATCGACTCGGGTTTCGAATCAATTCTAGACTGATTGCGTCGGATCGAATTATCGAGTTCGAATCAAATATTCGACTCGAATCGAATCGAATTAATTTCAAAAGTTGAAATCGAATTGTCGATTCGATTTCTAATATTAAAATCGACAATTCGATTTAATTTCTAGAGTTGAAATCGAAATTCAATTCGAAAAGATCGACTCAAATTGTTAAGACTACTATTTTTAGTAAATTTTATTATTTTTAGTAATAATTAATTAATAATTTAATAGAAATAATTAATCTATTTAATTTAATTAATAAATATAGTAGATTGTTCTTATATTATATATTACTATTGTAGATTATCTAGAAAATAATAATAAAAATCTATTTTATACTATTATTAGAATTTTTGACAATTTTTGACAATTCGATTTGATTTCTAATATTGAAAACAAGAATTAAGTTAAATCGAATCGATTCAATTTTAAAAAAATAAAAATCGACTCAAATTTTAATTCGATTTCTAATATTAAAATTGTCGAATCGAATTGATTTTAATAGTTGAAATCGAAATCCGATCCAACAATTAGTCTAATCGATTCCTAGAATTGAAACTAACAAATTGAGTCGATTCTAATGTTTGGAACCGAAATCCGACTCAACAATCAATCTACTCGAAATTAAATAGTATATTAATTTATATTTAGGCTCTTATACAATTTTAGCTTCTTAAATTTTATAAACTTAAATATTATTAATAGTAATATAATAGCAAATTAAGAAATTTAAGAGTTTGTTTCTCTAATTGCTATTGTTTAAGTTTGCTAAATATTTTGCAAAGCTCAAATCTCTATTATTAAGATTTCTATTTATCAATATAAAGTCGAAACTCTGATTGTAACTAAGTTATCTTCTTTATTGTTGTTATATTAATAACAATTTATTTTGTCAATATTTTATAAACAATTGTTGTTTCGAAAAGTATTAAATTCTTTAAACTCTAATTTAGTAGTTAAATAATTATTGTAATTAAAACTACTATAGTTCGATATAATACTATTATATTTCGAATCTTTTTCTTCGAAAAATAAAACAATTAGAATTATAAAATACAAATACGTTTGCTCTTTGTTAATATACTAAAATATAAAAGACGTAAGATATAATAGACTTGTATTATTATATCTCAATTATATAAGATAGATAATAGTAGAACTAATTGTTAAAGAACAACAAGTGATAGGTTTTTTCTCTATTTAATACTCGCTATAACGTGCGAGCTTGTTTCTTGCTATCTAGTCTAAAAAAGATATTGTGCTATTTGAAATTTTTATAGATACTCGAGATTACGTGCTCGACTATACTCTAAGACGCTAGCGTGTTGTTAACGCTATAATATTATAGTAAATATTTAAATAGCTTATTTCTTAAACAAAAAATATATTAACAAATTTGATAAATTAGATAGTCTAAAATAATGCTAATTTCGAGATCAATATAATATGCGTTGACTTAATAAGTATCAATTAAGATAACAAAAAAGTTTGCACAATTAGTTTGCTTTTTGTTAACTAATTGTTTATTTTTAGTATAATAGATTGAAGCTTCGATAAACAACTTTTTGTTAATATATTTCGACTAAAATAAATCGAGATCTCTAATTGCTATTTGTTATAAAAGTTAAGAACAAAAGATATTATATAGTATATTAAAGTAATTTAAATCAATAAGAATCTTGCTAATATTTCGATAATAAATATTTCTTTTGCTAATACAAATATTGCTAATAGTTATATAATTAATAGATTAATTGTTGTTTTTAAATTTAATAGATATTGCTAGGCTAACCGTTCGGGTCGGTTTTTCCCCAAAATTTATAACTCGACCCGAAAGTTATATCTAATTAGGCCAAATTTTAACCTAATATAGTTAGTATTTTCATAATTTATGCAATTTGATTCCAACTTTTAGAACCGAACGATTAGTCTAGATATTGCAATTTTAATTTTTTTAATATTAATACATCGATTGTTTGTCTTAAAGAAAAAAGAATTTTTATTTTTGTTATTAATCTAAGTCTTAGTATTAGAGACAATAATTGTTAGATATTTAGATATTAACAATTCTTTTGTCGAATTAAGTTGCAACAATATAAATTGTAAAAATATAAACTACAACAATTGTATTATTAATCGATATTAATTAACAATATTTCTAGAGTTTTGTACTAACAAATAAAATAAATACTTAGCAAAATTCTAATAAGTATTGTAGTACAATATATATAAAAATAGATTATATATATTTGTATTAATACAAAAAATTAACAAGTTACTAATTAATTAAACTTAAGATCTTTGTTATATTTATTAATCTTTAAACTACATTCTATTTGTTATTAAGTAAATATAATTTTATAAAGCTTTTGTTTTGCTTTAAGCTTCTTAATAAAATCTTAAATTATAATAGTTGTTATAGATATAATTATTATTGTTTTAAATTTTAAGTCGAGTTGTTGTTAGATTTAAGTTAATTAATTTTGCAAATTAAATATTTCGACAAATTAAAAGTAGAGAACAATATTTTAAAGACAATTAGTTGTTTTGCAATTGTTTATAACGTTTTTTGCAATAAAAGATATTAATATTAGTTTATTTAAAGTCTTACTAATTTGTATCTTAAATTGCGTTCAAAGATTATTTATAAAATTAATTAATAATATTGTTTAAAAAATTCTTTGTTTAAAAATTTTAATCTTTTTAAGATACTATATTATTGTTAATTTTCGAAAGCAAAAGAAGAGATTTTTGCAAATAGCAACTTTGTTAACAATATAAATATAATTGTTTACTTAATCTACAAAAATAAAAATCTTGCAATAGATTATCTTTTTATAAGCAAAAATAATAAATTTCGTGTTATAACTTTCAAAAGTATTTAAATAGAAGAATTTAATATTTGTAATTTTAAACTTAATTAACAACTATTTGTTGTTAATAATTAAAAACTTCTTTTTACAAAAACAATTAATTTGTTATTTAATACAATTCTAACAAAAAGAATTTTTGTTAAAATTTAAAATACTTTGTCTAATTTTATTATATATAATATCTTAAAGTTAATTAACTATTTAAAAAATAAAAATAGAATTCTTTTGTTAAAATCGATCTTAAGAAGTATATTTTAATTAATTAAAATATTAATTAAAGTTTTAATTTTTGTATTGTTTTTTGTTTGTATAGTTAATTGTTTAATCGAATATAATTTGTTGTCTAGTTTATTGTTTAAAAGTAGTAGTAAAATTAACTATTTATAGTTAGTAATCGAAACTAGTTGTACAAAAATAACAATTAAAATTAATTGTTGTTTAAAAGTAGTAATAGAGATTAATTGCTACTCGAAAGCAATTGTTGCTATTATAGTAGTCGATTGTTTGAAATTACTTATTTGTAGAAATAAGCAAAAATCTAGAGACTTTTTGTTCTTAACAATTGCCAATAAATGCGAATAGTAGAAAGAAAGATATTTGTTCGAAAGTGCTTTAATTATGTTAATTGTTTACTATTTGTTTGTTCTATTAACAAGATTTATCAATAGATAGATTTAATATTGCTTCGATTATTAAATATTATCTACTAAAAACAAAAGAACAATTCTTGCAATTTTTAGACAAAAACAAAGATAATCTTTCTTGATTTAAACTTGTATTTTTATTGATTAAATAGTTGTCAAATCTTAAAATATTTTTACGTTAAGAATTATTATTTAATAAATTCGAAGACTAATTTTTAATGTTTTGAAAAAATTAAAATTAAGTTTAATAATCTATTGTCGATAGATTAAAATATAAAAAGAAATAACTATTTTGTTAAATCAAAATTGCTACTTGAATAAATATTAACAATAAAAGTAACAATATTTATCAAAGAATATTTTTAAGATTTGCTAAATAATTAAATCAAAATATTTTAATTACTTTTGATTTTTTAAAATCTTTTAAATAGTAATTGTTGTATTATATTTTAAAAATTTAAAGATTTCTTGTTTAAAAATATTAAACTAACAAAAAAACAAAATTTAGACTCGAATATCTTAACAATATTTATAAAAGAAAAAACTTTAGACTCGAAAATTTTAGCAATAAAAAAATTGTTCGAGTTTAATATTTAATTATTAATTGCTACTATAAATCTCTTTATAACTTTTCAAAATAAAATTTTATTAATTGCTTATTTTAATAATTAAATAAGTAACTAATTAACTTTTTTATTGCTTTGTTGTTTTTCTAACTTTATAAAGATAGAAAACAAAGCTTATTAAAATAGCTTTTTAACTAGCTCGATAATAGATAAAAACAAAAAAATAATTAAAAAAATAATTAATTTTTGCGAAGACAAAAAATTAATAAACAAGTTAAAAAAAATTTGATATTTGTTAGCTTAGCAATTGTCTAGTTTGCTACAAAAGTATTTAAAAGAATTTTTTTAACAATAAATATTAATTTACAATAGAAGCTCGAAATACAATACTAAGTAACTAAAAAAATACTAAGTAAGTTGTGTCAACAATATTGTTATTAGTATATATCTAAAACTAATACTATAAGTTAGTTAACAATCTTAATAAAATAAGTATCTAATATAAGAATTTAAATACTTAAGATTTGTGTCAATGCGTTCGAGCAAAAGCAAAGAAAATAGTAATTAATAGCGCTTAGTAATTAATGCAATAATTTAGACAATAAGAATTGCTTATCTTCGAAACTAATATTAAAACTACTAATTAATACAAAAAGAAAAACAATTGTTAAGAATACAAAATAAGCAAGACAACTAATTGTATAATATTATTATAATTAATAATTAAACTAGAAACAAATGCTAGCTAGATAAATTCTATTTAATATAAATTCTAACTAGTAACGACTAACTAGACAATGCTTGTATCAAAAATATTTGCTCTACTTTATTCGATTAAATAAAAGAGCTATATTTCTTGTTATTTTTACTTTCTTTTAACAAATCAATAAAAGAAATAGTTTTTTTCAAATAGTAATATATAAAGTATCTATAAAAATTTATAAAGTTTAAAAATATTTAAACTTTGCAATAAGTTTTCGATTTAAATTATTTTTTAATTGTTTTAATTCTTTTTAAATCTATCTATATATCTTCGAAAAATACAATAAAATTTAGAAATTTAATTTCTATAGTATTAAATTTATACTTTTTTAGATTAATATATAGCAAATATTTGCAAAAGTATTTTAGTATTTATCTAATATAATATTAGTACTTTGTCGAATTATTGCTATATATAAGTATATTATTTATATAAATTACGCAAATTATATTAATTAGTTTTTGCAATAATTTATTAATATAGATTTGAAAAATTGCGAATATATTTGCTAGTTTAAATAATATAACTTAATACTCGAAATATCTATAGTATATATAAAATATTGTCTTTTACTTATTATTATATTTAATACAAATACAATAGTAAATATTCTTTAAATCTAAAACAATAAAACGCTTTCCTTTGTATACATAATCTAGCGTTTCTATAATTAGAGACAATAGATAAAAAAAAAAAAAAAAAATTGTATTTAGATTTCTATATTTAATATATAAATATGATCTATTGTTCGATTTTAATATAAATAGAATAAAAGTATTTACAAACAAAACTAAATATTTAATTTAATCTTTAACTAATATATTATCGAGATATTTTCGAAGTATTGTTAACTTATTTTAAGAAAAATTATAAAGAGATATAAACAATAGCTCTTTATTGTTTTAAAACCTAATAATATAATTATCTCTTTTCAATTTTAATAGAATTTTAGCTAATTTATTATTATAGATATTTTTAAATCTTTTAATTTTTTAAGAATCTTAAATTTTGTTAATTTTTTATCTAATATCTTTGTAATATTAGCGCACACAATTGTATAAACTATACTATATTCAATAAGATCTAAAATAAACTACTTAAAATTAACTATTTTTTATTTGCAATCTTAAATTGTTAACTTTGTGTTTTCGAATTAATTAATATATTTTGCTTAGATAATATTAATATATTTAATATAAAATTAGAATTTATATATTCTACTAAGTAGAACAAAATAATATATTCTTAACATTGATTCTATAAATTAATTAAATAATAGATTAATTTATAGATATTGTAATAGAAACAACTATTGCTATTAAGAAACTTCGATATTAATAAGATAGCAAATATAAATTGCAATTTCTATTGTACTATATAGATATAATTAATAAGACTTATTTTAGTTTTCAAATTGACTAGATTTGTAATTAACGCTTATTATTAAAAAATCGAATTTAATCTTTTATTAAAATCGGATTTATTGTTTTTATTTGTTTTTTTTGCTTTGCTTGCAAGATGTTAACAAAACTTAATTTTTTTTGGTATTTGTTATAATAATAGCAACAATAATAGACTTGTTCTATTTGTATCTATTAAGATATTTTGTTTTGTAATACTTTTTTCTATAGTATTTAAAGTATTCGATATAGCTTAAATAGTTTGTATTACTAATTTTGTAAATTTGCTTACGCAATATTAACAAGTTCTTAAAAATATCAAAATTTTTATTTTTAATAGATTTGTCAATATTATTTAAGCAACAATTTTGATAAAATTTGTCTAAAAAGATGTTAAAATTCTTTGTTATTTGCTAATTTTTAAAACTATTTATGTCTACTTTGCAAATACAATTTAGTATTTATTCTTATATAATAGTTATAGTTAGAAACTTATTGCAAGTATTTGATATATTATTAATTTTTAGAATTTTTACTTTTAAGTTCGACTTAAATTTAGGTAAAAATATATAAATCCTATATTTTTTTAAAAACAATACTAGTATAGTTAAGTAATTAGATAATATTAGAATATAGACTTAAAAATATCTGCTATTAGTACTAGCAATTTATCTGCAATATATATACAATCTCTCTTACTTAGATCTTAGAATTTTAACTACTTAATATACTATTAGATTGTATAGTACAATTTATATGTATATTGCAATAAGTCTCTGTTATTATAATTGTCTACTAATTGAAATTCTATTTCTATTTTGTTATATTAAAATCTAATACAAAAATTTAGTTACAACAACAAATATTAGAATAACAAATTGTTAATATATCTCTAAAAACAATCTTAGAAATTCAGAAATTCAAAAACTCAAAAATACAAAAAAACAGTATAAGAAACAAATTAATTTTAACAAACTATTAGAATTAGAAACTTTAGAAATTCAAAATACAAAACTAATAATTTAGAAATTAAGATATTATTAGATTAAAAAGCAAAAAAAAAGAGACAAAATTAAAGTATTAAGAATAGCAATAAAAGTTGTAAATTTAAAGATTAAAATATTTTATTAAAATTGCAACTAATATTTATTGTTAAAACAATAGATTGCTTGCTAATTATAATAATATTATTAAAAGAAGTTTTTTAGCAATATAATTAATTTATTTGTTTAGAAACAAGAATACTATTTAAACTTTCTTTTTAATAAAAACTAAAGCAAATTTTTAATATAAAGATATTTGTTAATAGTAAATTGACAACTAACTAAGAGAAACAATAGATTAAGAATATCTATTTATAAATAATTAAAAAAATAGAGAAACAATAAACAAAAAAACAGCACAAAGTTAAGAAGAAGAAAAAAATTCTTCTTAATATTTTTGCAAAAAAAAAGAAAGAGATTTGCAGATTAAAAGTATTATTCTTTAAATTAGTTATTACTATTAATTTTGTAATTTAGTAATTGTTATTTTGACTATTTGTTGTTAAACTATTTTCTTAGAAATAATATTTTAAGATAATAAAAAGATTGCAAAACTTTTCTTCGATATATCTATATTAACAATAAGTTTATTTAATAATTTACAGAAATTGTAGAGTTCTATTACTATATAATTTCTATATCTTTTTTAAAAATATTAGAAGTATTGTATTTTAATAAACTTAATATTATCAACTTTCTAAATTAATTCTCGAATTTTTGTAATAAATATAAAGTTATTTTTAACATAAGATTATTAAATTGTCTTAATATTGCAACAAACTTATAGAGAACTTTATTAAATTTACTATTGTTTAAACAGATAAAAAGTAGTTTAAAATAGTAAATAAATTAAAAAAGAAAGACAAAGATAGAAATTTAAATTAGAAAATTAACTCTTTGTTACACATCTAGCTAGCAGATTGCTTTACTCGACGAGTTTCACTCGACAAATTGCGCTAGTCTCTAAGAGAACTAGCTTGACGAATAAAGATAGATTCGCGCATAATTAGATAAATAATTAATTCAATTATCTATTACAACTTGTCTAGTGTTTGCTTTGTTTGTTTCTCGCTTTGCTTTTGTAACAAATAATAACTTCAATTAGTATATAAAGTACTTCTCTATCGTTAGCTTATTGCATCAATTGATCGACAAATTGTATTAATTATTTTGTTTTTCGCTAAATTCGATATATTAGCTTATCAATTATTTTAATTATTTGTTAAGCGAATCTTTGTATCGAAGACGATCTACTTTTGTTCGACATTTGTCGAACTACGCAATTAACTCGCAAAGCAATTTGTCGACGTCAATTAATTTGTTTATTCTTCAACTTATTCGTAGATCTTACTCAAATCTCGCACTTATCAAATATACAATATTTATCTCTTATTAGCTTTTGTCTTAAGCTAGCTTTATATACGAAGAAAGAAGTATCTATATTAGCTTATCAATTTCTTGCTTTTCTATTTATTGATTATTAATACTTAGTTTATCTTTTACTTTTTACTTAACAAATTGTTGTTAAAATTGTTAAACAAGCTTTTTACTTTTTTTTACTCTTTGTTTAATTAACTCGCAAGCATAGAACTTATTTAGTAGAAAAGTTTCGCATTTGATTTGCGACGTAAACTATTAACAAATCTTTCTTTAAACAAATTGTTAAAAGATTCGAAACAACTATTTAAAGTCTTAACGAACATATTAATTTTATTGTTTCGTTGATTTTCGAAGACTTGTTAACGATTTCGAAGTTTTTAAATAAGTACAAGAATTCTAAGTTTGTTGCTCTAGATTCTTTTATTAAATCGATCAATTTAATTGCTACTATTCTATTAGATAACTCGTATTTAAGTAATTTATCTCTTTCTATTAAATTGATTGACTTGATTGTTATTAGTTTACTAGATAGTTTGTATTTGTATAATTAGTCTATTATAAGCAATAAGTCTTACAATTAATTTAAAAATTTAAACGACGTTTTTCTTAACAAATCGACAAATTGTTCTAAATTAAACGTTTGTTATTAAGCATTCTTTGTTTTATATAGAAATTGCAACAATTACAATAGAGTAACAAATTTATTTAGTAATCTTTTTAGAACTTGTAAACAAGAAAAACTTGCATTTGTTTGCAAAAACAACTTATTATATATAAGAGCATTAAATTATATTAAAATAATAAAAGAGATTACGTCGACAAAGCAAATTAACGCTTCGAAAATTACAATTATCGAACAATTTTTTTCTTTAAACATATAAAGTTATCTTGCTCTTAATATTTAAAATATATTTATTGCTCAAAATTTACAAAGCTAGTCTATTTTACTTACTTAAAATTTCTTTACTTAGTTTTTTACTTATTAGACATCGAATAAGCAATATAACGTTAATTAGACTCTTTTGAATTATTAAATGTTGAACAAACAATACAACTTTAAGCACATTAATCTCGCTTAATAAGCATCAAACAATTAACATAGTTTTGATTAAAACGCTTTTAATAATTAGATATTGTTTGCGTTTAAACATTCGATTAATTTTGTTACTTATTTATATATTTATAACAATATTATCTATAATTAGTTAAGTCAATTAAGAGATTTTAAAACTTGTTAAGAAGACAAAGCATTTACGTCTTAAATAATAAAGCAATTGCGTAAGTTAATGCGTCGAGAAATTTAATAATTCAATTAAATTAACAAATTTTTTTAAAGACGTTGTTATTTAGATAAAAGCAATAATTAAGACAATTTAATTACTTTAATTAATTGCTTTAAAGTAGCAAATCTAAAAAAAAAAAATTTAGACGTTTTAAAAAGCTATAAATTAAATAATATTATCTTTGCAAATAAAAAGACAATCTATTGAAAGATTTTTATATTCGTCGAACAAATAAAAAATTATATCTACATAGTTAACAAAGTCGCAATAAAGAAAAATTTGTTGTTATATTTTTGTAACGTTGCTATAATTTAATATTTAAAAAAAATTGAAAAGTTTAAGCGCAAGACGTTTAAAAGTCTTTTGTTTATTAATTTTATTAACAAATTAAAAATATAATTTAAAATAAAAATTAATAAAGTTTTTAACAAACTTATTTTGAAGATCTTTATAATTAAGAATGCGCGAAATAATTGCGAAATAAACGATTTTTTTTAGAAAGTTATTTTGTACTTTTAATTAATTAATATCTCTAATTTATAAAATTAATTTATATAAGTCTAGAATTAGCTTAATTTAAAGTTGCGTTTAATAATTATTATATTAATAATTTACACAATTGTTTAAAACTTTATTGAGAAACTAAATGCAAAAAAAAAGTTATAAAAAACAATAATAAACGTTCGTCAATTATTAACTTAAAATTGTAATTGCACTTAAAAGTTTAAAAAACGCGACAACAATCTTAAGAATAACAATTAATAGCAACAAATTCGTCAATTATTTGTATTTTATTAGTTACGCTTTTTTTATATAGACTGATCGCGTCGGGTCGATTAATCAAGTTTGAATCGATTAATCGACTCGAATCTTAACAATTCGAATCAACTCAATTCGAAAGTCTTGACAAGTCGATTCCTAAAATTAGAATCGAAAATCGAGTCGAGTTGAATCGATTTCTAAAGTTAGAATCGAAAATCAACTTCAAAAAATCGATTCGAATTGTCAAGAAATAAAGTTATTTAGTAACAAATTTAGTAAACAAAAATTAGATTTTAAATATTATTATTTTTTTATTTAAATGTTTTATAATAATGTAGTAAAGTAATGCATATAAACTATTTGATATTTATATAATAAATAGATTACAACTATTATAGTCTTTTGATAAACTTCAATCTTATATTTTATCGAAAAGTGTATAATAATGCATTTAGATAATACACTTAAACTTATTAATGCTATTAACTAGTTCAAAATCTTTACAATCTTGTAATTAACTTTATTTTTAGCATTATTATTATCGTCTTTACTCTTGTTATTATTATTATTGTTTTCGTACTTTATATCTTTATATTTGTTATTTGTTATTTTCGCATTATTCTTTGCTTTCTTTTATTTTATTTTTACTTTATTATTATTAATTTTAATTAAGTCTTTAGTATCGTTATTTGTCGATTTTAAAGAATTAGATATTTTGCGATTTGCAATATTTTTATTGTTTGCAAAAGTGTCTTTGAATCTTTCAAATTCGTTAATCGCATTTAAATTGTGCGCTTTTTTTAATTTATTAAACTTTTTATAATATAAAATGTGTTGTTAAATTATTTCGATAATTAATATTATATATTTAATTATATTTTCGCTCAATTTAAACTAATTAAAATTAGATTAACACGTATATTAGTTATTTTATTTATATTAGACTTTATATATATTTAAATATTAAAAGATTATATTGTGTCTATATCCTTATTTTTTAAGATAATTTATATAGCAATTGTATCAACTTTAATTTATTTTGCAATATTTTTGTTTTTAATCTTTTTTATTAGTTTGATTTTAAAGCATTGCGCTACAATATAATTAACTTTTTGAATATATATATATTACTTGAATGCATTATTATGCAATTCTTTTTTTACTTTTTTATTAGTTATTATATTTTTAACGTTTTCTTTTATATTAATTTAAATTTGTTTAGAAACTTTCTTAAAAACAATTGTTGCTTACAACTTGATTAAAGGTTTGTAAAACGTTATATAATTAATATTTTGTTTTTTGTAAAGCAACTTTTTATTTTTAATTTATATTGTAATACAATTTTTATTAGCAATAATTTGCGAAAAAGTTAATAAAGTAAATATTTTGCGCTTTGAATTAATCTTAAAAATAATACATATAAATAATGCAAAGCAAGTCTTTTATTTAATAATATCGCATTAACTATTTAACAATATTCGAATTTTTAAGTAAAAAAAAATCTAATCTTAAAAAGTTTATTTTTTTAATTAGTTTTAATAATAATGCATGCAAATAATACAAAACAAACTTATATATTAACTATATAAATTAAGACAATAAATAGTATTAAATGTGTTAATCAATATATAATGTTTAAACAAAAAAGTTGTCGCAATTATAAGATAAATTTATGCGCTTAACATTAAAATTAGAGTTTAAATATTACTTTTATTCAATATTATTACAACTAAAAATTATTATCTTTATTACGTCAATTATTGCATAGCATACACTCTTTAATTATTAAAATCGAACACAAATATGCGTATTTGTTGCGCATTACTTTATTGCATTATTTATTAAATACTTAATTGCAAAACTTGTCAATTTTCGCATTCTATATCGTTAATTCTTTTATTTAGTATTAAAATTTTTTAATTTAACAATACGTTTTGCTCTAAAACTCTAATAACTCGAATTAAATAAATTAATAATATATTTAAGTAATGCATTTAATGTGTTACGCATCGCTAACATACTTAATTTAGCTCGTAAAATAAAAGACAAAAAATTGCAAAATAATATAACAACGCAAGTTAATTATAACAAAAAAAAATTGATTAAAATAGTTTTTAATATGTAAAAAATAATGCAAAGAAATAATGTATTAAGTTATTACTAATTAAGTGTTTATAATATAGAAGAAACGCAAATACAAATTTAAAATAATAGCTCTACGTAAAATTCGCAAATACTAGAAGACTAATAATTTGTTAATTTCGAAAATGTTCTTCGCAAAATTAATTCGAAAAATTTTGCAAAATAAAGTTCCTAACAAAGAAAACAATAAAAAATACTAAATTTAAACATTAACATTATTAGTTCTTTAAAAGATTATTAAGAGTTTTATAATTAACTTTTTCTCTAATAAGTGTATTATTTATTTGCATTACTATTGTTTCTATATAATATATATTAATGTCTTACTTTATATATTTAAATAATAATCTTCTTGTTATTTATGTTAATTGCAAGATTATTAAGTCTAAGAATTTGCAATTGTTGAAGCAATTAATATAGAATCTAGAATTTTAGTATAATAAGTAGTAATAAAATTGACGTTTAAATATCTTTGTTATATTGGAAATTAAAATAATTAGCAAAAAATTAAGAATTTAAGCTATTTTACTTATTGCATTTTATTATTCGCATTATTTTGTTACATTATTTATTAAACGCATTATATTACTATATGCATTTTTTGTATTTTTTTTTACTAAATATAATAATTAAAAAGTACATTATAATTATGCATTTAAATTATCTAAATAATTAAAGTTAAATTATTGACTTAATTTCTTTAATTAAAGAGTTTAACAATTTTGTTCTATATAATCTTATAAAAGATTGCACAAAAAGAAAATTATTATATTTTAAAAAAGATTCGAATTCTTATTTTTTTAATTTTTTGTACTAATAATATGCGATTTACAATATAATTTTCGATAGCATTATAATGCTATCTTAAACAATATTATAGATTGCGCATTATTATTACAAGAAACTAAATGCGCTATTATTAAGTTATTAAGACTTAATTATTTATTCTTATTATATTTAAACATATATTAAAATTAAAAATAATATAATTCTTAAAAAGTTAAAAATATTAATTTAATACAATTTTTAATATTTAGTTATTTTAAATGCATTATTTATTTGTATTACTACTAATAATATTCGTTTGTTTATAATAATATTATAAATGTAAAATCTTTTATACAATAATTTAGCTATAAATAAATTTTACTTAAAACAATTTTGAACTTTATTCGAAAAAATTTATTATTTTTATTAATCTGTTAATTATTATTTTGTACTTTGCAATATATATTTTATAATTCGACAATAATCTTTTTTGAATTTAAATTTATAATATAATTATAGTATTTAATTATTATAATTTGCTCAATCGTTTACAAACTTATTTAAAATCGATTTTATTAATATACTCTTCGAATAAAACTAAAAGTTTGTTCAATATTTACTAATAACACTAGATAAAAAAAAATCTTTAATTATTCGCGTTAACTTAAGATAGTTCGAAGCATTATTTCTTTAATATTTTTATATTAGATATTTATTCTTTATAATATTAATACAAAGATATCGATTGTCTTCGCTTTAAATTAAACGAAAGCGTTAAAATTATTAAAGTAAGAATTTTACAACATTTGCGCTAAGCTATAAAAAAAATTAATTAAAAATCAAATGCATTACTATATTGTATTATTTTTTTAACAATATTTGCTTTTTGTGCTTTCGCTTTTAAAACAATAATTAAATTATAATAACGTCGAAAATAGACTTTGAATTTTGTTTAATATTTTGTCTCGTAGTTTATAAAACTATTATTATTATTTTCGTCTTATATCTTGTAAAGACTTAATTTTTGCATAGAATTCAAAATATTAATAAGATTATATAATATTTTATTAAGTTTTTTTGTTTTTAAATAATACTTAACAAACTTTGTCGAAGCTTTTTTACAAGCTTTTAGTATAATTTCTTTTAAAGAACAACTATAATTTATTATAGTTTTTTTTATATAATTAAAATAATTAAATATTGCATCGAATACTTAAAATCTTAAATAAATGCTAACATTAGTTGTTCGAAAAACTATAAAAGTGCATTTATAAAAAGAATTTAATATATTGTTAAGCAATTAAATCAATTGTTACTTGTTTTCTTCTAGTTAAATACGTTAAATTTTTTAATCTTTTAAATATTTTTTTATTTAAAGATTAATATAATTATGTAATTAATACGTACGACGAAACATTAAATAAATAGAATTTCAACAAATGCAAATATCTTGTATTAGTTTTTAAGATTTTTTATTTTTTTGCTTTTAAAAGACTCTAAAGCAAATCAAATGTTAAAACAAATTATTAATAGCAACAATAAGAGTGCGAATCTAAATAAAATTTAATAAATGCATTATCTCTTTATATTATTACACAAACAAATATTTTTTTAATTACAACAAACAAACTTGTACTTCTTGCAATATTTTAAATTTATTTATTCTTTAATTAAAAAACAACATTGTTAACAATTGCTTTTAATTTAAGAATTGCAATAAAGTCTTAAATTATTAAATTAATAACATAAATCAAACAAGAAATAAAATTTTGTTATTTATTTTATTAAGATTTTCGTCGATTTAAGACTTTGTTAAGTTTGTCTTTAAAAGTATTATTATTGCTTGCATTATTAATAACAATTTTAAAAAGTTTGTTTTTAATTTTAAAGAATTTTAATATCTTTATAAACTTTAACATTAATTGTCGATTTATATATTTAATATTAAAAGAAGTAAATTTAATAAGATGTTTGCGATATTAAAATATAACATCGATTTAATATATTAATATTTTAAGATAAGCAATTTTTTAAAAACTAAATTATGCATCTAAAGCAATAAAATACGTTAAAACTCTTTTAGATTTGATTTAATTTTGTCACAAATTTAATTAAAATCCATAAAAATTAATTTTGATAATTTGATACATTTTAGAAGTACTAGATTTGATCGAAGCATTTCTAGTAACTTTCGAAAATTCGAATTATTAATAATTCGAAAGAGTAAATTCATATTAATAAATGTTTTGTATAATTGATTTTCTTAATTATCTTAACTAAAGAATAATAAACTAGTATAGTTTTTCTTCTATTAATGCGTTAGTTTTGCATTACTTATTTGCATTATTAACAATAATTTACGCAAATAAAAACTAAATCAATTATTAATTATAATTGAGATCTTTTTCGTTTTAAACAAAAAACAAATTAAAGATGTTTTTTTATATTTAATATGTTTAAATAATTGTATGCAATAAAATAATTTAACATTTTTTAACAACTTTTGCAAACAATTTTTGACAAATTATTAATAGTTGAGACTATTTAAACATATTTGTTTCAAAGCTTAGATTGTACTCTAATAATAATCTTTTTAACTTAATATAAATAAACAAGTTTATTTTAAGTTTTGTGCAAAATACTTTTATTAATTGTAATATATAATTATTATTCTTCAAACTAAATCTTAGTATTTGCATTTTATTTAATATATTCGTTTTCGTCTCTTAGTTTAAGTAATAAAAAATTACTTAAAATCCTATTTAATATTTCTTGAAACTCTTTTTTTTTAGTATTAAATATACAATTAAAATTTCAATTAAATTAATTTGCGAATTAATTAAAATATAAAGTACTAAATAACAAATTGCAAAAAATAGATTTACTAAAATTATTTTCGAATAAAGACAACTATTAATTAGAAGCTTTTAAAGAATCAAACATTTTGCAATCAAAAATAGTATAAACAATATTTTTGAATAGTTTAAAAAAAAAATTAAAGTAAAACAATAATACAAAAGAATAATGCAAATATAAGATAAATTAAGTAGAATTTTATACTAACAAGTAATTATAATGTAATAATATAGCAAATTGTAATCTCGATAACATATTATAATTACACAAATCTTAAAATAGTAATTTTTAACATAATAACGTAATTTTCGATTCTTTAGCAATTCGATTCAATTCCTAATATTGGAATCGAAAATCGATTCGAATCGAATTAAGTTAATTTCAAAAAAGTAGAAATCGATTTGAGTTTCGATTCGATTCCTAATGTTAAAATCGTCGAGTTGGGTCGATTCCAATAGTTGGAATCGAAACTCGACTCGACAATTAGTCTATTTTTATATTTCGCGTTTTATTTACTTTAATTTATATTAGTTGCTTACAAATTACTAAAATCGCTTACTTTTGCAAAACGCGTCTAATTTTAATAATTAATATTGCTCTATCGTGTTGTTGCTTTCTCTTCTTAAGCGTCTCGCTATTATTGTTGTTAACGTCGAAGCACAATTGAATAACGATAACAAAAATTCGTTTCTTCTTAAAGCAAATAATTGTTGTATCAAAAATAAAAATTATCGAACTTAAAAATATTAGTTGTTCTATTAATTGTTAATATATTAGTAGTTATTTTACTAGCGATCTAGATATTAATCTTTTGTCTTGTTAACGTATTAATCAATTGTTGTATCGACTTATTATGTAAATTTTTTGTTATATAATAATCTATATTATTCGACTTAATTTCACAACGTTCTTGCGTACTACTTAGAAATATTGTAGAACGATGTCTATTACGTTGAAGAAAATTATTAAAGAAAGACTTTATTAAGAAAACAAAACAAGAATTTGTCGATAATTGTTGATGTCTTTTACGTCGATTTGAAGGTAGAATTTCTATTATTTAAACAACTTATTTGCACGAAATGTTATTGTGTTTTTCAATTAATTAACAAGCTTTTTTAATATATTAAAAAAAGATATAATTTTAAATATTAAATAAGACAAACGTTTGTTAAAATCTTTTATGTCGACAAAGCGATAATAAAATTAAATAAAATTATTAACAATTTAGAACTAATTAAGTTAGATATTAAAGCAATAATCGATATAAACTTGATTTTTTGTTTATATTATTACATTATTATTTTGTTGAAATTTGATTAACAAGATTCGTCGTACATTATATGCGTAAATACTAAATGTATTATAATTCTTATTGATCGCAAGTTTCTTAAGAATTTTGCATTAAATCTTTTTATTAAGAAAACATAAATATTTATTTTTGTGTGCAATGTTAACATCGCAAAATACTTAATCAATAACTATTTTATATTAAATATATATATTAAAAATTATATATATAATAAAAAGTTTGTCGCGCATATTCGTCGAAAGATATATATTATTAATAATCTTAAAATTAAATTATTATTTAGTATAAATATTATAACGTTTAAAAAAATAATTATTAATTTTAATATTAAACAATTTATTTTAAATAGTTGTTAAGAATTAACAACTAGTCTTAACGTTACAATACGAAATAACATTAGAATTTGTCAAGTTTTAAAATTAAAACGTAGAATAATTGTCGACGCAAACAACATTGTTAAGATGTTTGTTCGAATCAATTAGTCTCTATTAGATTGTGATTTTTTATTTGAGTTATATCTTATTAACGTTTATGCATACGTAATAAATGTTTTATTGTTAACGATTTATGTGCGCAACAAGAGCTCTTTGTTAATTATTATTTATAAATCGACGAATTTTGATTGTTTAATCAAGTTCGAAGAGTAAGATTGCTATTAAATTAGCTTCGACAAACATAATTAAGTTGTTAAAAATAACATAAAAGTAGAAATGTTGTTAAACAAGTATTAAACGATTCTACTTAATAATATATATATTTGTAACTTATTAATCGAGATAACTAAGCTTTGCACTTTTGTTAATAAGTTTGCTATTCTTTGAAAAAACAATAATAGAATTGTCAAATTAACAAAAGACGATTAGATAATTGTTTTACTAAATAACGATTAAAACTTTACAACAATTCTTAGAATAATACAAAAAGTCTATTTGTTAAACGAACGAAACTATAATGTCGTAGCGCCAGCGACGCGTTAGCGCCTCAGGGTATGGCAGGACACGTGACCCCAAGTGCCTATGGAAGCCCCAAATGGCACGACACCCCTTTCTAGTTAGATAGCGAGGAACAGGCTCGCACGTTATGGCGAGTATTAGATAGGGAGGAAGCCCATCTCTCGTTGTTCTTCAACAATTAGTCCTACTACTATCTATCCTATATAGTTGGAACATAGTAATACAAGCCTATTATACCTCACGTCTTTTATACCTTAGTGCGCCAACAAGAAGTAGACGCACTCGCACCTTACAGAAACAAAAAGATAGTTAATAAGAAATTTGACAAACTTTATTAGCAAAAGAAGATAAAATAATTTACGCAATCAACTTTTTTTAATTTTTTAATCTTTGTTATTTGATGTACGATTAACGACTCTAATAATTAATTTGTTAAAAAGCATTAAATAATTACAAATATTAAAAGTTTAAACAAATTAACAATTATTAATAATTACTTAATATTTATATAGAGCGATATTATAACGCAATTAAAGAATTGCGATTATATAAACTTAATAAATAATCTTGTCTTCTTTTTTTAATTTGTAATAGTTAAACAAGATTGTTACAAATTCTTGTTTATTATTTATTAAAACAAAAAATAATTTAACGTTGTCGCTATAAAATTTAAAAATTTCTTAATTTATATATAGCGAATAATAAATAAATAATTGCGACTTTTACGCAAGTTCTATAAAATATATACCGATAATATTGTTATTTTATTTTTATTTTTTATAAATTATTTTAATTATTTACGAAATCTCTTTATTAAGTTTGTTAAACTTTAGATTACATTAAATTTTACAAAGATCTATTTTAATTATTTTAGCATTATTTTGTTTAAGCAAAAAATTGACGTCTTTAACTTGTTTATTATTAAAAAACAAATTGTCGCAATTAAGATTATTTAATTTTTTAAAAATCTTAAAATGTTAAAAACGTATCTAGATTTTGTTAATTATTAATGCGACAAAATTGTTTAATATATATAACGCATCAACTCGTTGCAAAAAAAAAAAACACAATTGCTTAAAAATTTGTTTGCGCAAAACAATTAAAAGTATAAGACGTATTTTCGAAATATTTCTATCGAATTATTATTAAATTTCTTAAGCTTTTTCTATTAGCTTTAACGTATTTTTATAACATCAAATTTTTTTATTTATTTCGACGTTAATTGTTGTCTATTTGTGAAATTCGACACAACAAAGAAACAAAAATACGAGATTAAAATCTATTATATTAAAGACAATTTTATTGACAATAACTTTTAAAAATCTAACATTTAATATATATTATTTTTGTTCAAAATATTAAGTATTATTGAATCTTATTATTGATCGACAAAATTAAAGATTTCTTGCTTAATTTAAACAATTAGAAAGACAAAACATTTAATTAAGACTTTTAAATAATTAATTATTGTCTATATAAATTATTCGACTACGCTTAATATTGTTAAATAGACAATTTTGTTGTTATTTGTTACGAACAAGTTTAATCTTAGACTTATACGCGTATTGCAATATCTCTCGCAATTTAGCTTTAATATTTGACACAAAACAAATTGTTTAAATATAGTATTTAACGCTTTATCTTAATTGTCGACATTAATTAACAAAAAAAAAGCAAATAATATTGAAGAATTCGACAAAGTTGACGCTTTTATATTCAAAATTAAAGTTTTAAAAGTAAGCAAATTTATCGAACAAATTTTTAAAAAAAAAGAAAATCTAATTGCACAAACAATCTTTAATAAAACGATGTTTATTTATGTTTATTTAATAAAAATAAGCGCTAATTTTAAAAAATAATTGCTCGACGTTTATATTAAATTTGTTAAATAAATAAAAATTATAAACATTGTTTAAAAGTTTGTTTAAAAGTTTGTTATATTGTCAAATATACAATTTTTTGTAAAAGATAACTTACTATACTATATAAATTACGTTAATCGAAAAAGACTTTATCTATCAAAAAAATTCGAAAAAAAAAATTTTACTCAAATATATAACAAAAATTATTACGTTAACTTTATTTGTTTATATAAGATAATTTTTATTAATTTTTATTTTTGCAAGTTAAGCAATTGTTTATAGCGTTACGTAGTTTATTGTTAAGAATGCAATCTTTATTAAATAAAGCGTTATTAATTGTATAACGTTTTAAATTTTATTACTAATTCTTTAATACTTTTTTATACAATAAGCTTCGATTTTATATTAATTTTATCAAATAAGCAAAACATAAACGTTGCACTTATTGCGACATATAAATTTTTCAAAAAAGTTATAATTATAATTAGTAAAAATACGCACATTGCTAAGAATTAAATTAATATAATAATAAACAAACTCGCAAATTAAAAAATACTAAAGACTTTTATATATAATTGTAATAAAAAGTTCTTGTTTAAGTTTTAACGCGTTGTATTTAAGAAACTTGACGTTAACTTTTTAGTTTTTGCTATGTATTATTCTTAAATCGATAATTAAAGCGAAAAAACTAATTAAATAATAAAGTTTATCTTTTGTTATATAATAACAAACAATTCTAAACTCGATTAAATGTTTTTTCTTTTAATTTTTCGAATACAATTAAACAATTTATTTAGTTTCTTTATTAATCTTTTGTTAAATAAGATAATTATAAGATTTAAAATTCGAAACTTTTTAATTCTTTTTAAACTTAACAATTAAAAAAAGAATTAATTTGAAAAAAAATTAATAAATGTAATAAAAATTAAGATTGCAATTGTTTAAATCAATATAATAACAAAGAATCTTTACAATAAATATTATTAATTTTTAATTTTTTAAATAAGTAATTAAGCTTTTCTTTGTTTGCACAAGAATTACAATTTGTTTTTTATAAAATTAACAAAATTAATTATTTAACAAATTAATTTCTTTATAGTTTTCGAACAAAAAAATAATCTAATTTATAAACTTAACTTGTTTGTTAATTAAAAAAATTATTTAATTATTTTTATTGTTAATTTAGAGTTAATCTTTAGAGAAGACGATCTTTATAATTGTTTGCAATTTAATTATTCTAAATTAATTATAAAATTTAATAACAAATAACATGTTTACAAAGTTAAATTTTTTGTTAATTATTAACTTTGTTGTTACGATTGCAAAAAATCTATTTCGAAATATTTAATTTGTTAAAAAGATTATAAGCTTAAGTTCGATTGTTAATACAACAAAAATTTGCTAAATAAAATTAAAGATTTTGTTTAAAAATACAAGATAAAATATAACGTTTTTATTAATAATGTTATGCGACGTTTTAATTAATTTATAGAGTTTGTTGTAGTAAAAACTTAATCGAAGAAGTTATATTTATAGTATTGCAATACTTCTTAATTAACGAAGTTAAAAAGATTTTATAACAAGATTGTAATTATTTTCGAAAATTATAAAATAAATGCTTTTGTTAAGTTAAGATGTTAAACAAATAAACTATTATTAATTAAACAATTTCTAACTTTATTAACATAATCTAGATTAATATTTATAACAAATTATTATATTACGACTTTTAATTTTTTAAGCAATACTAAACAAACAATTTTTGCAACATTATACTAGTAATAACACAAAATATAAATATTAATTAACGTTTTTATTAATATATTAATAAGATCAAATAACGAAATCTTATTTATTAGACGCGTAATTTTAAATATTATTAACACTTACTTAATAATTTTTTTTTTAAAATTAACAACTTATTTAACTTTACAACTTAATAAGTTGCGAAAATTTATTATTTACTTGCGTATTGTCTATTATCTTTATTAATTACTTAATTTGTTAAATGTTATATTATTATTATAAAAAATTTCGAATTTGTCGATGTATTTATAATTGTTACTTAGAAAATTGTAACAATTTGTTAAATTAAAAAGCACAAACAACAATTTATTATTTAAAAGAATATAACAATCTAAAAAGCTAATAAATGAATTATTTTTATTAACTTTAAACAAAAAGACGTTAAATACAAAATTATTGAAGACAAAAATAACGAAAATCAAAATAATAATAATAACAAGAGTTTATTTAACTATAGTTGTCTAAACATTTAAGCTTTTTTAATATTTATTAAAAACAAAATTAAAACTTGTAACAATTTTCTTATTATTAAAATATACGTTTGTTACTCTTTTTTAAAAGAATTAAAATTTTTTGTTTTTAAAAATAAAATTTTTAAAGCAACGATTAAAGACAATTATTTAGCTTTAAATTAATTTAAGTTTATCGTTAAACTTGTTAACTTAATTAACGACAACAATAAGACAACTTAATCTTAGACTTTTATTGCGTTGATCAATTTTAATATTGTTTGCATAATTTTTGTTAAAATTAAAATTAACAAAAGAGATCGATTATAATTAGCGATCTTCGACATCAATAATAATCTACAAATATTTTACAAATTATTCGATATTTTTGCGATTATAAAGTACAAAGAATTGCTTTATACATTGATTTATAAACAAAAATATTAATTATACGTCTATTGTATCGAATGCTAGTTATCGCACAATAAAAATCAATAATGTAGTTATAAATTTAGTAAAAAGCGAAATTTATATAGCGACGAAATTCGTATTAATCTTATTTATAATTAAGAAGTTTCTACAAATTTATGCGCAAAATATTGTAAATCAAATAAGTTTAATAAGTTATAACAATTTTTATATCAATTTTGTTTGTATTAAATTTATCGAATTTAAACTTAAAGCTATTAAGAGTAAATCTTAACTTACAAAGATTATTGATTTAATTAAACAAAAGCTACAAAAAGCATTCGACGCATTTATATTAATTAAAACATATGCGAAAAAAGAGACAATACGTATTTTGAATTTCAATTACAAATTGATTAAGTATTACGAACTCGTCAATCTATTTAATAATAAAATCAAAATTAATTATTTTAGTAGATTAACGCGCATGCGTTCGCAAAATAATGCGAAGAATAATAAGTTTTCTTCAAAACAAAAAGTTAATATTTTTTTAATAAACAACAAAGAGAGATTGCGAAAATAGATTTTTGTTTTGCTATTTTTTTCGCACAATATATTAACGAGAGATGCAAAAATTACGATTTTTATTTGCTTTAATTTTATAGAGATTAAAGCTATAAAAATCTTTAGAATTATTAACACTTTAATTGACAAATTATACAACAAATTTTAAAAGATTGACGCAAGATTCGAAGCTATTGCAATAAGTGCTTTAACAATATAGAACAATAATATTACAAAAATATATAAAGACGTCGTTTTAAATAAAATTGCTAAATTTGTTCAAAAGTTGTTAAATTTATTAGCTTCGATTCTTAGAAGCAAACAAATTATATAAAGTAACGTGCATTTTATTAGTTAATATATACACAACGCGTATATTACAATCTTCGAAAAAACTTATTAAGAACGATTTTTTAACTTTTACGATTTGTTAATTATTATAAAGAATTAATTTGTCGCATTTATTAAACATAATAAGAAAAAAATCAAAAAAAATAAAAATGCGAATAATAATAACAACGCGATAAGTTGTTTGTTGTTCAAAAAACTACAATATATAATTCGATAAATATTTGTCGATAAATAAGATCTTGCTTTAATTGTTGTTTAATTAACATATTATTATAAATCGATAAATAATAAATAAGTCAATTAGTTTGTAAATAAATTAAAAGTCAAAAATTTAAAAATTAATTGTTTTTTTTTTCTCTTTTATTTTCGCGACTTGCTTTAGTTGTTTTATAGACGTATTATTACAAATTTATTCGACGAACGTTTTTATTAATTATTATTGACGAGAGCGTTGTCTTCTTTTTTCGAAGAGAGCATTTGTTACATATTTAGCTAGCAAGTTGCTTTATTTAACGAGTTTTACTCGACGAATTACGCTAGTTCCTAAGAGAACTAGCTTAGCGAGTAAAGATAAATTCGCGCATAACTAGATAGATAATTAATTCAACTATTTATTACAACTTGTCTAGTGTTTGCTTTGTCTATTTCTCGCTTTGTTTTCGTAACACTCTTGTACTTTTCTAGAATTTTTAAAAAATATATTAAGAGTAGAATTAAATAATATTCGTAAACACAATTAACAATTTAGAGTTATTTTCTCGAAGCTTATTAGATTTAATTAAATCGATAAATATATTAGATTTTTATAATATTTAAAGAATCTTTTTTGCAATATTTGTACTAAGATAATATAGAAATATAAAATTAATTTAAATAATACAACTATTATAATATTTAAACTATTATATAAGACAATTATAAAACTAATCGAAAATAAAACAATTATACAAGAAATAAATTTTAATAGCAATTAGATTGCTTAGTAAATTGCAAATATTAATATAAATAAATGAATAAATATAATAAGTAAGAAGCAAAATCTTATAAAAAAGAAAGTTATATTAAAAATAGTTTTTATTTTTTTTTAATATTATTAGTAGTTGCAATTGAAAACATAGAAATTAACAAAATACTAAATATTTTAATACAAGTTTTTAAAAAATTTAAAATTAATAGTACTTGCAAAATAACAAAAAATAAGATTTATTAAATAATTTAACAAGCAATAACAATACAATTATAAGAAATTTTATATATTGTATTTTCTTAAATTTAGATAATAGTTTAGAGTCTATTTTAAGAAACAATTTATATCTATTAAAAATTTGTACTTGTTTTTAAGTACAATTAATCTTAATTAGAATTAAATAAGTATTTGTTTTATTACAATTTATATAGATAATAGATTTGTTTAGAATTAACAATCTTAATAGTAAATAAGAAAATTTATATAAATAAAAGTAACAAAATTTGTTATAAATTTAATAATTCTAAAAATAAAGAAATAAAGTTGTCTCTTAATAGTACAAAGATTAAAAAAAGACTATAAAAATTTGTCTTTAATAAAGAGTACAAAATTGTGCTTAAAATTTTGTAATTATAATAATAGCAATAAGATTAAATACTATTTCTTTGTTAAAAAATAAGAAAAATAGTAAATCAAATTAAATAATAGTAGGGATTTAAGAAACTTAATTAAAACAAATTTTTTTTGAACAACAAATATTTTAAAAGTTTCTAATAGAGCAATTAATTAAAAAAATTAAAGAAAGAATTAAAAAGAAAAAGAAATTCTTAGAAATTAAAAATATTAAATTTAAGAATTATTTAAAGATAACAAAAGTCTTAAACAAAAGAATATATATAGAAATAAAAGTAATAGAAATAAAAGTAAAGAATATTATAATAAAAAATATTCTTACAATAATTAATTCTAATTCGAGAATTATTAAATATTAGAAAAACAAATCTAGAAAAAAGCAAAAAATCTCTGCAAACTATATATAGCAAACAAAATATTCAAAAAAAATATTACAAATTGTAAAAAATTAAGTTAATTCTAAAACTTTAACTCAAAATATTTTTATCTTAAGAATAGAAATAAAATTAATAGATTTTTTAGATTTTTGTTCTAATTTAAGTTATCTTTTTTTGTTCTTTTTTCGATAAAAAGTTTACATCGACGATTTTTTTTGGGGCTCTAAGCTACTTTGAGCAAGCTAGCAAAGCTAAGTAGAATTGAGCATTTAAGAGCCACTGTGCCCTAATTTCGACGTTCGCGATCGTCCAAACGCTTAGAGCTTCGTTAAGAATCACGATTATTGTCTAAGAAACGCTAATAACGAAAGACTAAATAAGCGTCTCTTGGCAAAACGTTAAACTTTTGAGAGATAATTAGAATCTCTCTCGTCTTGTTTAACAATATTGTACTTGTCTATTTGAAGACGTTGTTGTTGTCCCCAATGCACGCATGGGATGTCCAAATTATCAAGAATTGTTCTCCAAGTAAACTTTGTTCGAATCGATCGAATTTGCAATTTAGAAATTTTTGACGTTGACGTTGACGCGACTATGCGATTATCGAACGCGATAATAAATTTTAATTATCAAAACTTTTTGAAGCTAAGCTCGATTAAGGTTATTTTAATTTGTCGAATTTTGAAAAAAATATAATTTCTAAAAATACGAATTTCGCCTATTTAGATTATCTTAGTTAATCACGTGATCTAATCTTAATCCTAGACTTTCTTAGAGAGCTTAGGAAGCTTAGAGAGCTTTGGAAATATGTTATAAAATTGAGCAAGAAAATAAAACGTCGATGTAATACTATAGTAACAAAAAAAAAATCTTAAATGTTTACAAAAAAAGAGAGAAAAACAATTGTTATTGTAAAATTAATTAGCGCTAAATTTATTAAAATTGTTTATTTTAAAAATATTATTGCAAAAGTAAAATTTTTTAGAATTCTATATTTTGTTACTTGTTCGATTGCGTAAATATAGTTAAAAGATATTAAAATTAACACAATATTTAATAGTAATATAAAAATTAATTGTATTAGTAAGAATTTTGCGAACAAAGTTAATCTAGTTATTTAACAAAATATTTTTATTTTACTAATAGAAATTACAAGAGCATGTACTTGTTTCGAAGAAATAATAAAAAATATAAAGATATTAATTAAGAAAGTAATAGTTTATATTCTTATCTTTGTTGTTTCTCGATTTAATTACAAAATTCTATTAAATCAATTTTTTTAACAAAGTATTTAAATAAGCTTTGTAAATCTAAATAACTAGACTGATCGTTCGGGTCGGTTTTTCCCCGAAATCTATAACCCGACCCGAAAGTTATATCTAATTAGGCTAAGTTTTAACCTAATATAGTTAGTATTTTCATAATTTATGCAATTCGGTTCCAACTGTTGGAACCGAACGGTCAGTCTATAAATAACAACTTTCTAAAACTAACAATTTATTTTAAAAACAAAGTAAAGTATATTAATGTTTTAAAAATATTTGCTAATTATCTTACTAACAAGAATAAGAATATTATATTTTTAGAGAAATCTTTAAATTTTTAGATAATTGTTTAATTAGTATATTTGCTCGACTTTGCAAATCTAATTGCAGAAAATCTTTAAAAATTAATATTAATATTATTAGAATAACAATATTGCAAAATAAAATTTAAGAAAAGAATTAATAAAATTCTAATTAATTAAAGCAGATAAATAGTACTAATATCTGTTTGTCTATTAATACAATTAATTAAAATTTAAACAAATATTCAAATTAATACTATATTCTAAATATTTTTAAAATTATTAATAATTCGAACTTTTCGACTATATATTATAAAAGAGATTTCTACTATTTAATTGTTCAGAAAGTTCGATATTTTTTATTAATCTTTTATTATATTATACTTATCTGTTTAAGTAAATACAATATATAAGCAAAAGATTCAGAAAACAAATTTAATAAATATAAATAATTTAGATAGTTCTATTTTAAATAGACTGATTGCGTCGGGTCGGATTATCTAGTTCGAATCGAATACCCGACCCGAATCGAGTCGAGTCGATTTCAAAAGTTGAAATCGAAAAGTTGATTCGATTTCTAATATTAAAATCGACTATTCGGTTCGAGTTGCAAACTTAAAATCGAAAATTAACTCAAAAAATCGATTCGAATTGCTAAAACTACTAAATTTAGTAATTTATTTAACTTTTAGTAATATTTTATTTTATTTTTAGTAATAATTAATTAATAATTTAATAGAAATAATTAATCTATTTAATCTAATTAATAAATATAGTAGATTATTTTTATATTATATATTACTATTGTGCATTATCTAAAAAATAATAAAAAATCTAAATTTAATATTTTATTTTATACTATTTTTAGTATTCTTGACGTTCTTGACAATTCGATTCGATATCTAATATTGAAATCGAGAATTAAGTCGAATCGAATTATTTTAGTTTCAAAATAATAGAAATCGAATCGAATTTTGAATGGATTTCTAATATTAAAATTGTCGAATCGAATCGATTCCAAAAGTTGGAACCGAAATTCGACTCAATAGTTAGTCTAATTTTAAACAAGTATCTAAATTAAAAAAAAATACTAAAATTATTAATTACAGAGAATTTCTGAAAGAAATTTAACAAAAAATATAATTTTTTTTAATACTTAAGTTCTTAAATATTAAATATAATTTTTATTTAATTAAAAAATATATTTAGAAGCTAATTATAGAATTCGAATTTTTTTTGCAAAAATAATAACTTTTAATTGCAATAGTTTTTAATTGTAAAATTATTTTAATATAAAGCTTTGCTAAAATAGATAAAATTAAATTAGAGATTATATTTAATTAGAAAATTTATACTATAGAGTACAAAATATAACAAATCTTGGAATTTTTAATTTTTTTAAATATTAAATTCTATTATAATTAAAATATTAAAGAAATATCTTTAAATAAGTTTGCTAAAATATTGTTATAACTTCTATTAAAATTCTTAATTTCTAATAAATAAAAAGAAGAAAAACAAGTATTATATAATTAATACAATTATAAGAATAAATAAGATAATTGTTTAAAATGTTAATATATTTTTTAGTATTAAAGAGTTTGCAAAAGAGTTTGTCGAAATAGTAATTATATTATTAATTAATTTTTTTTAGAATATAATTAAATAGATTTTGTATTAAAGAGTTGCAATTTTACTATCTTTATAACTTTTTTTAAATTACTTAGAATAATTTATCTATTGCAAAATATTACTAATTCGATTGCTTAATTTGTAAAAATTATAATATATATTTTTAAGAATTTTCTTAACAAATATTGTTTATTTGTAGACAATATAGATATAAAAAATTCAAACTAAATTACAATAACAAGAAGATAGTTTTAAAAATTAAACTATTTATTTTAAAATATATTTAGTAATTAGATACAATATTAATAAATATAAAATTGTTAAAATATACTATATTCGACAAAAAATCTTAATTTTGCAAGTCAAAAATTAAAATTGTCGATTTTATATATAATTTTAATAGACAATCTTCTAATAGTACTAAAATTATTAAAATTGTTAAGTAATTATTGTACAAAAATATTTTTAAAATTAGAATCTTTATAAAAGTACATATCTATTATTAAATTTAAATATTAAAGTTTGTAATTGTTGCAAAGTCGATCTATTGTTTATTTAAAACAAAATATATTTTTGTTTAAAATTTCGAATAGCAAAATATTATAAACAAACTAAAAATTGCTTTAACAAATATATCGATAATATATATTTTAAACTATTCTATTTTAATTAATAAGATTATTTTAATTGTAAATTCTAGTTTAAAGAATTAAAAAATTGTATTAATACAAATTAATATAATAATAAAGAAAAGATATTTTTTACAATATAAGAGTAGATTTTAAAGCAAACAAGAATTTTAATACAATATTAAAAAACGAAAATATCAAAAAAAAAATTAAAAAAAAAAAATTCTAATTGTATAGAATTCGATTTACAATTAAAATTAATACAAATAGTTTAATAGTTTAATTTAATTGCTTTGCAACAAATCTATCTAATACTTTAATAATTTGCTAGTTAATTTAAATTTATTTCTTTAACTTTAATAAACAATATATATTTGACTAAAAGTATACAACAGCTAACAAACTTTTAAAAAAATAAAAAAAATTGTTCAACAATATTAACAAAATTAATAAGAAAGATATTAATAAGTTTATTAATAATTAATTAAACTATATTTGTATTTATCTTGCATAAATAACAATATTAAAGAAAAACAAAAATATTCTTAAAAACAAATATTTTAATAAATTTAAGCAAATTGCTCAATATCTAATTTTGCTGCAAAAATCGAATATAAGTTAGAAGAATTTTTGCAAATTTAAAAATTATATTTTTTATTTTTTAATAAAAAAAGTGTTTGTTTTAAAAAATAGACAAAAATATATCTTTGTATAGAATAGTAGATTAAACAAAAGACAAAAATTAAATTGTAAAAAGCTTATATAACAAAAGTAATTATAAAGAGAAAAAAAAAATCTATTAATATATTGTAAATTAATATTAATAACAAAATCTATTTAAATTTTGTAAGAAATATATTGCAAGTTGCAATAAATATTAGCAAAAAACTTCTAACAAACAAAAAAAGACTATATATTCAACTTATATTTTCGATTTATAAAAAAAGATTGTTGTAAACTATATCTATATATTAATTGCAAAAATATTTATTAGAATAAGTCTAATAGTTATTTAAAATAATCTAACAAAATAAATAAAAGCTAAAACAATTTCGAATTTTAAAATATCTACTATAGTAAAGTTTCTATTAAAAAAAATTTGTTAATATAAATATATTAAGAAAATAATTATAGACAACAAACTCGAAAATAAAATTAAAATAATAACTAAACTTCTAAAGAAATATAATATTAAAAAAAAAATATTAATTTATTATTTACAAACAAATAGAATAGTAAAAAGAAAATATAGATTTATTGTTAATATTTTGTTTAAGCTAATAAAGAAAGTTTCTACAAATTAATTACAATATTTGTATATAATCTTATAAGTAGATAGAACAACAACTCAAAAATTTATTAAGAAAATATTGTTTTATTTTAAGTTCGAATACAAAGTTGTATTGTTAATTAAAATAAAATATTTAATCTAATATATTATAAACTAAGAAAAAATTTGTTTAACAATAGATCTACTAATACTACAAACAAAATAATAAGAATAAAAAAAATTTAGAAAGCAGCTTTGTATTTTTGTTGTTTCAGAAAAAAGAATAAGAATTTTTCCAATAATAATTATTAACTGCAAACGTGTTTATTTTAAACTAAAAATTCAATTTTATTGTATAATATTAAGCTCGATAAAAAATACAATATAAAATTATTCTTTTAATAATTAGATTTTTTTAAAATAAGAAAAAAAAACAAAATTAAAAACTTTTATATTTTAAAAGAAATTAATAATACAAAATTAAAAAATATTTATTTAGAAAATCGATTAAAAAATATATAAAAAGAAATCAAAATTTTCAAAATTTTGCAAAGTTAAGAAACAAAAACAAAAAGATAGAAAATAATTTTATACAAAAAATAGAGAATTAGTCTAATTAGAGTAATAGAAAATTGTTTGCAATTATTATATTATTGCTATTTTATTACAATTATTTAAATTATATAGAAATATAAGATTTTTTTTTAAAAAAAAAAAGTTGCAATCTTTGTATTTGTTTTATCTGCAAAAACTTTAATATAGAGCTTATCAATTTATAAATATTAGAAAAAAAATTAATTACGCAAAGTAATTTACAAAATATTATAGTTTCGAATACTTAAAAAAACAAATAAAAAGAGAAAAAAATTAAAAAATCGAAATATTAACAATTTTAATTAATTAAAAATAGACAAATTATATTAATATCTTTTTGTCTACTCTAATTAACTAAAATTAACAATTAGAAAGCAATTTGGGAATATTAATAGTAAATTTTAACTTAAAATTCTAGAATTTTAAATTTTTTTTTAAATTATAGAGAACAAGTTTCAATTATCTTTTACGCAGTATTTCTTAACAATAAAGATAGCAGAATTATATATTAGTTATATTAGCTTTATATTTGTTTGCAAGTTAATATATAAATAAATATTAATATAGTTTTTTTGCGTAATTAATAATATAAATACTGCAAACAACAATTAAATCTATATATAAATAAAAATTATATCTAAAACTTTATATTTGTTAGATATTTAGAATAAGTTATTGCTTTATTTATTAAAATACAATAACTTAATAATTTAATTCTTTGTTTGCAAAATTCTTTTTTTTTTGATCTATTATTTTTGTATAAATCTTTTTTTATTAAACTTGGATTATAGTAGATTTAAAATAATAGTTATAGAGTACTAAATATAAACAATCTTCTACAAAAGAAATTTCTTAATCTTTATCAAAAAATTAAGATTAAGAACAAAAATTACTATTTATATTAATAGAAAAACCTTATAAAGAGCAACAATTTGTATCTACTAAATAAAATACAAATTAAATTTTAATAATATTGATATATTCTTTTTATAATTAGAGATTAACTTTTTTAATCAAATTATTTTAAGCGCAAAATTAGCAAATACTATTGCAACAATTACAAATATTGCAATATTAAACTTTTTAGACTTAAACTTAAATTAAATTGTAAAAAACAATTATTTAATCTATAAAAAATAATCTAATTATTAAAAATTGCGTCTATAGTTAAATAATCGATATTCTTCTTTAATATAATAAAATAACTAACAACAAAAAGAAATTGAAAAATCTTTAAAATACAATTCTAGATATTTTAAAAATAATCGAAAATTAAATGCAAAATCTATAACAAATAGTTGCTAAAAATACTTAAATACTAATAGATAATTTATTATAACAAAAATTAAAAAATACAATATAAAGAATTAATTAAAATAAGAAACTATAAATTTAAAACAATTAAGTTTAATTTTGCAAACTATAGTTATTAGAGACTACAAATATATTGTCTAAATATATAAATTAATTAATTATTAAAACAA